>Ga0316226_1002737_pt1 | contig 15959 bp, 14 predicted proteins | sample TBH18017metaG_FD_206009 | JGI IMG/M metagenome (GOLD analysis project Ga0316226, IMG submission 206009) | Freshwater microbial communities from Trout Bog Lake, Wisconsin, USA - TBH18017 | ecosystem: Environmental > Aquatic > Freshwater > Lake > Hypolimnion/Profundal zone | place: USA: Wisconsin... | reverse complement strand
GGCGAGATAATTTCCGCCCGGCTTCAGCCAGCGCAGCACGGCGCGGACGTAATCCTCGCGCTCGCTTGGATTGATCGCGCAGAAGAGCGTGTGTTCAAACAGCCAGTCGAATCGCTGCGGCGGCTCGTCGTGGAGAAAATCCGCCAGCGAAAATTTCGCGGTGAGGCCGGCGGCTCTCGTCTTTTCTTCGGCAAGGGGGATGGCGCTGGGAGCAATGTCAAAACCGGATGCGTCAAAGCCCGCCTTGGCAAACTCGCGCACATCGTGGCCAGTGCCGCAGCCGGGCACACAGACCGTGCCGCGCTTCAAGTCCGTCTGCGCCGCCAGAAAATCCACCAGCCCGGGCGACGGCGCGCCCTTCTCCCATTGCATGTCGCCGGTTTGATAACGGTTTTCCCAGTAGTCGCGGCTCATTTGTTCGTTGAATGGTTAAATTGTTAAATGGTTGAATCGACTCGCCAAATCACGATTCAACCTTTTAACAAATCACAACTGAATCTTTCCGTCCACCAGCTCGATCACGCGCGGCGCGAGGGCGGCGACCTTCGTGTCGTGCGTGGCGATGACCAGCGTGGTCTGTTTCTCCGTCCGCAGCGACTGGAGCAGCGCCATGATCTCGCCGCCGGTGTGCGAATCCAGATTGCCCGTCGGCTCGTCGGCCAGCAGCAGCACCGGCTCGTTGATGAGCGCGCGGGCGATGGCCACGCGCTGCTGTTCGCCGCCGGAAAGCTCGGATGGCTTGTGGTCAAGCCGATCCTTGAGGCCGACGCGCGCGAGCAGTTCACCGGCGCGCTGTTTCGCGGCGGCGGCGGGAATCCGCGCAATGCGCGCAGTCAGACAGACGTTTTCCAATGCCGTCAATTCCGGCAACAGATGATACGACTGGAAAACAAAGCCCACGCTGCGGTTGCGGAAGTTCGTCAGCTTGCTTTCGGCAAAGCCGGAAAGTTTTTGTCCGCAGAAAATGATTTCCCCCGCGTTCGGCGTGTCGAGGCCGCCGATGAGATGAAGCAAGGTGCTCTTGCCCGCGCCCGACGCGCCGCGCAGCGCGAGGAAATCGCCGCGCGCGATCTCCACGTCCACGCCACGCAGGACTTCCAGCGAGCGCTTGCCCATGACGTAGGTTTTGGTAAGTCCGCGCGCGGACAGCAGCATCTCGCTCATGGCCGGCCTCCAGTTGTTTTAGGGAAAACACCCAACACCCAACACCCAACATCCAACATCCAAAGACTCGCACACTGCCAGCCCATTGGATGTTCGGTGTTGGATGTTGGATGTTCGATGTTCCCTAATTTATTCATAGCGCAGCGCCTCCACCGGTTTCAACCGCCCCGCCCGCACCGCCGGCAGCACGCCGCCAAGGATGCAGATGACAAACGAGCTGACGCAGATGATCGCCACGTCGCGCGGCGCGATGACGGCTGGCAGTTCGCCGAAGCCATAAACCGACGCGGGAAACAATTCAAAACCCGTCAGATGATTCATGAAGTGGAGAAACTGGTTGCGATACGCCAGCGCCAGCATCCCGAGGCCGAGGCCGGACGCCACGCCGATGACGCCGATGATGCCGCTCTGGCCGAGAAAGATGCCGGAGATCTGCAGGTTCGACGCGCCGAGCGCCTTGAGCATCCCGATCTCGCGCGTCTTCTGGACGACGAAGGTGATCTGCGCGCTCAGGATGCACAGCGCCGCCACCAGCACGATGAAGAACAGCAGGTAAAACATCACGTTCTTCTCCACGATGAGCGCGTTGAGAATGCCGGAATTCTGCTCCATCCACGTCGAGACGTAATACTCGCCGTTCAGCGCGCGGTTGAGCTGGCCTTTCACCAGACCGGCCTGATACGGGTCGTTGAGCATCACGAACAGGCCGTGAACCGAGTCGTCGAGGTCATACAAATCCTGCGCGTTGTCGAGCGAGGTGACGACGACGCGGGCGTTGTATTCGTAATAACCGGCGTCGAAGATGCCCCGCACCTCGTAATCGTCGGGCAGAATCGCCTCATCCTGCTTCTTGTCGTGCGCCGCCTTCATCTTCTTGATTTCGCGGGCGGAATAAATCGAAAGATGGTCGCCGACGGCCAGCCGCAGGTTGTTCGCGAAATCCACGCCCACAATCAGGCCGCGTCCGCTCAAATCAAATTTCCCTTCCACCAGATCCTGCGGCAGCCGGCTGATCTTGCCTTCCGTGGCCGGGTCAATGCCGCGCAGCATCGGCGCGTCTTGCAGCGAGGCGTGGTTCGTGTCGCCGGCCGTCTCCACCAGCACCGGGCCGAAGACGAAGGGCGAGACGCCGCGCACATTTTTGTTCTGCGCGATGACCTTTTCCACCGCCGCATAATTCTTCATCGTCTCGCCGGACTTGGAAACGGTGAGGTGGGCGTTAAAACCTAAAATCTTGTCGCGCAGGTCGTGGTCGAACCCGCTCATGACGCTGATGACGATGATGAGGACGGCGACGCCGAGCGCCACGCCGAGGATGGAGATGAGCGTGATGACCGAGACAAACGTCCGTTTGGGCCGCAGATAACGCAGCGCCAGGAACAGTTCAAACGGCAGTCGAGACATCGGCAAAGGCTAGAGACGCGGGGCGGCGCTGTCAATTTCTGGTGATCGGACAAACCGCTTCAAACGAAAAAACTTTGACACGGATTCCACGAATTATCACGAATTGGGAATGGCGGCCCGGATTTGGATTTAATCCGTGTTAATCCGTGAAATCCGTGTCTCAGTAAACCAATACCGGCTACTACCGGGAATTCACTTGGCCGGCACGAACGGATTCTTCTTCGCCGCCGGCAGGGCGCGGTTGAGGAACAGCGGGCTGACGAAGAGATAAATCCACCCGATGACGAGGTGCATCCCGAAGGCGAAGCAGAGCTGCACGAGGTCGAACCCGCCCAGATCATAAAACACCAGCGCGCCGGACAAGAGCAGCGCGCCGGGCATGAGCGCGGCGGCGGCGAGCCGCCAACTGGCAAAGAAATTCAAGTCGCGGTTCGCAAAGAAGCAGAGCAGCCAGACGGGCAGGCAATAAATGGTGGCGAGCACCGCCCAGACCAGCAGCAGCCCGACGAACGTGCCGACGGCGACGAGGCCGAGGAGGTTCGGCGACCACGCATCCCACGCGGGGCGGGCGTCGCCCCGGTTGGCGGCGATGAGATAGCCGGCGGGATAGTCCACATACGCCTCGCCGAAGAGCGAGTAAATGCGGACATCGTCACGGCCAAACTCAAATTGAAAATCCGCCGGGGAGCGCAGCGCGCCGCCGTGTTCCACGTCCACGCCGAGGGCGAGGATTTTTCCCTCGGCAAGCATCACGGGCGAGTCGTCGCGCCAGTCGAGCTTGCCGCCGTGGATGGAGCCGGCGTCGGGCAACTGGTCAATCGCCGCGTCAATCACCGGATAAATGCCGTCGGACAAGACCCACACGACGGCCGCCGCCGCGATGAGGGCGAAGACGGCCTGCACGATGAAGAGCCGCTCGAAGGAGGCGCGGGCGAACGCCGCCACGCCGCGCGGCGTGAGCGGTTCCCAGGCGAAGGCCGGTTCGCGGAGCGCGTTCACGGGATCATTCTAGCCACAGACGGGCGCAGATGAAACACAGATTAGGAAGGCGCAAAACTGGTGGGCGAGCGTCCTCGCGAGCCGGTCTTTACCGACGGCCATCACCAGCAACCCGACGGCTCGCGAGGACACTCGCCCCACCAAAAACAGAAGGACGGTTCAGCCCTGCTTGTCCGTGGGCTGCGGCTGGTTGGGCATCGGCGCGTGGATGACCGGCACGGGATAGCGCAGCTTCATCACGTCGTCCACCAGCACCTCGACGTAATAAGTGCCGGCGGCCTCGAACTTGACCTGGCCGAAGAAGGTGACGTTGGTCGCGCTCAACGCCGGGTCGCGCAGCTCGAATTTCATTTCGCTCTTGCTGATGACGGTGGTCTGGTCGGGCGCGATGAGGCGGACGGTCTCGGTGAACTGGCCGATGCCCGCCGCCCAGCGGTTGAAGACGCAGATGCGCCCGGCGACGATGGGCAATTGCGGCACGCGGACGACTTGGACGACGCCGATGAGGAAGAGGTTGCCGTTCACTTCCTGGCGGACTTCCTCGCACAGGAGCGAACATTGCAGGTCGGGGAGAATACGGGTGGCTTGCATAATAAATTATATTTTTGGAACGGACATTCTGGACGAGAATCGCCGGATGTCAGGGAAAAAATTCAGCGCGCGGAGCCGTCACTTCCCCGGCTGGAAACTCCCGGTGAGCTCGCGCACGTCGGCAAGCTTCTTTTTCTCCATGAAGTCGCGGATGCCGGCGATGACGTGCAGCGGCGTCTGCGGCTCGTAGAAATTCGCCGTGCCGACCGCCACCGCCGTCGCGCCCGCCATGAGAAATTCGATGGCGTCGTCCGCGTTCTGGATGCCGCCCATGCCGATGATGGGGATCTTCACCGCCTTCGCCGCCTCCCAGACGAGCTTGATGGCGATGGGCTTGATGGCCGGCCCGGTGAGGCCGCCGGTGATGTTCGCCAGCTTCGGCTTGCGCGTGTTGATGTCTATCGCCATCGCGGGAAAACTGTTGGTCACGGCGAGCGCGTCGCTGCCGGCGTCCTCGGCGGCCTTCGCGAGCTGCCCGATGTTCGGGACATTCGGGCTCATCTTGGTGATGAGCGGCAAGGTGGTGACCGCGCGGCAGGCGGCGACAACCTGCGCGAGCAGCGTGCAATCCGTGCCGAACTGCGCGCCGCCGGCCTTGATGTTCGGACAGGAGACGTTGAGTTCCAGCGCGCCAACGCCGCCCAGCGCGTCAAACCGCCGCGCGACCTCGGCGTATTCCTCGACGGTCGTGCCCCAGATGTTGATGATCGTCGGCACCTTCAGCGACTTGAGGAACGGCCAGTATTTTTGGATGAAGCCGTCCACGCCCGGCCCTTGCAGGCCGATGGCGTTGAGCATCCCGCTGGTGGTCTCGGCGGTGCGCGGCGTGGGATTGCCGGGAACGGGATGCAGCCGGATGCCCTTGACCGTGACCGCGCCGAGGAGGTTCAGGTCAATGAGCCGCGCATACTCCGCGCCGTAGCCGAACGTGCCGCTGGCGACCGTGACGGGATTCTGCATCGTCAGCGAGCCGATTTTTACGGAAAGATTCATAAGCTGGCTTCTGAATTGGAAAATTGTGGGAAACATCCAACATCGAACATCCAACACTGAACATCCAAAGTTGCCGCACGGCTGCCAATGCCATTGGATGTTGGATGTTCGATGTTGGATGTTCGATGTTTCATTTTCAGAAAATCATTTTGTTTCGCTCCAAACAATCTGCCGCGCATCAAACACCGGGCCTTCGGTGCAGGTGCGCTGGTATTCCCAACTGTCGCCGGCCTTCACCGGAATCACGCACGTCAGGCAGGTGCCCACGCCGCAGCACATGTGCTCGTCCATCGAAAGCTCGCAGGGCAGATTGAAATCCGCCGCGAGCTTGCCGACGGCCTTGAGCATGGGCGTCGGGCCGCAGGCAAAGAGTTTGTAATTCCGCATTCCGCATTCCGCATTCCGCATTTCGGCAAGGAGCGGTTGCGTGACCAATCCCTTTTCGCCGTGGCTGCCGTCCTCGGTCGTCGCGCGAACTTCCCAGCCGATGGCGGCAAATTCCTTCTCGCACAAAATATCCACGCGCCGGCGGCCGCCGACGAAGACGACGCCCTTCTGCGGCGAGCGTTGCGCGAGCAGGAACATCGCCGCCATGCCGTAGCCGCCCGCGACGAGCAGCGGCGTTTCTCCGCCCGCTGCCGGCACGGTGAACCCATGTCCGAGCGGCGCGATGACGCTCAATTCCTCGCCCGCGCGCATCCGCGCCAGCACGTCCGTGCCTTTGCCGACGGTTTTGTAGAGGATGGAAAACGTGTCGCCCGCGACCTGAAAAATACTGAACGGCCGGCGCAGCAGCGCGTCCTTCAGCGGCAAAATGCGGACGTGCGCGAACTGCCCCGGCTGGATCAGCGGCGCAATCTGCGGCGCGCGCAGCACGAGGCGGAAATAGGAATCCGTGTCGCGCTCGTTGGAAATGATGGTGACGGTTTGCTCAAGCATGGGAAAGGGGCGCGCCGTTCTTCTTGGCGGCGCGTTCGCAGATTTTTTTGTAGGTCGCCAGCGCCAGCAGCGGCCAGGCGTTGCGATAGATGTCGTATTTCAAATAAAACACTTTCGGGAAGCCGGTGCCCGTCGTCTCGTTTTCCGTCCACGAACCGTCGGCGTTCTGCATGCGGCAAAGATACTCGATGCCGCGCTTGAGCACGGGATTATCCGGGTCGTCGAACGCGCACAAGCCCATCACCGCCCACGCGGTCTGCGACGCGGTGCTGGGCCCCTGGCCCTTGAAAACGGGATCGTCGTAGGTGTTGCAGCGCTCGCCCCAGCCGCCGTCGTCATGCTGGACGCTTTCGAGCCACGCGCGGCCGCGCTGGAGCCAGTCCTCATTCATGTCGAGGCTCATCGCGCGCATCCCGCGCAGCACCTGCCATGTGCCGTAAATATAGTTCACACCCCAGCGGCCATACCACGAGCCGTCGGCCTCCTGCTGCGCCTTGACGTAGGCAAGCGCGTCCTTGACCTGATGATGCCCGTCGCTCCAGCCCTCGTAGCCGAGCAGTTCAAGGATGCGCGCGGTGATGTCGGCGCACTCGGGATCAAGCATCGCGTTGTGGTCGGCGAACGGAACCTTTTCCAAAATGTTCTTCGTGCAGTCCTTGTCAAACGCCGCCCAGCCGCCGTCCTTGCACTGGAAGGTCATCATCCATTTCAGGCCGCGCTTGAAACATTCATCGCGCTTCGCAGGATTGTCCGTGGGAATCAGGCGCAACGCGAGGAGCACCATGGCGGTGTCGTCCACGTCAGGATTCCACTTGTTCGCGTATTCAAAAACCCAGCCGCTCGGCTCGACCTTCGCGGGATTTTTGTGAATCCAGTCGCCGGCGAAACGAATCTCCTTTTCCATCAGCCACTCGGCGCATCTCTTCATCGCCGGATGATTTTCGGGAACGCCGGATTCGCGCAGGCAGATGGCGACGATGGCCGTGTCCCACACCGGCGAGAAGCACGGCTCGATGCGGATGGAATCTTTTTCCTCGTGCTCGAGATTTTTCAAATTGCGCGCGGCGCGGACGACCTGCGGATGGTCGTCGGGATAGCCGAGGCATTTGAGCGCGATGAGCGAGTTGAGCATCGCCGGGAAAATCGCCGCCAGCCCGTCGCTGCCCTCGAAGCGTTCGAGCATCCACTGTTCGCAGCGTTTCAGCGCGGTCTTGCGGAACGGATGGATGCCGTGCTCGGCAAACCACTCCGCCAGCTTGTGCAGCCGGTCGAGCCACAGGAAAAAATTGCGGAGCGAAATCTTTTCCGGGTCGGGCGCGAGCGCGAGGTCGCGTTCGTGGATGCCGTTGGGATAGAGTTCGTCCAAATTCAGGCCGTGGTCGAGCGGCCGCGTCGGCTTGAAATGGTTGATGATGGCCAGCGGCACGATCATCCCGCGCGACCAGTTGCTCATGTCCCAGAAATTCACGTGAAACCATTTGCCGATGAGCAGCACCTCGCACGGAATCGTCGGGACATATTCCCACGGATACAGGCCGATGAGCGCGAGATACAATTTGGAAAACGTGTTCATGCGCGGCACGCCGCCGAAATGCAGCGCCACCTCGCGCGCCTTGAGCAGGCGCGGATCCTTCACCGAAACGCCGGCCAGCTTGAGCGCGAGATACGCCTTGATGGTGGCGTTCACCTCCGACGGGCCGCCGTGATAGATGTTCCAGCCGCCGTCCGGCAGTTGCATCGCGAAGATGTGGTTGACCGCCTTGCGCTGCCATTCCCGGTCCACGCTGCCGTTCCAATGGTGATACGCCACCATGTCCGAGACCAGCGTGGCGTCCACCATGAGTTCGCCCACCCAGAAGCCCTCCGGTTTCTGCTCCGACAAAAGAAAATCCTGCGACCGCTGCAACGCGGCCTGAAACTTGGCAATGAATTCGTCTGGCATCGGGACATCCGGCGCACTGGCGGCCGTTTTGAACCGTGAATCGCTCTCAATCAACACGCGCATACTCTGCGGATTTGGAAAAAAAGAGTAAAGAATTTCCTGCGCGCGGCGGCGCGGGAATTGTTCACGCCAGCGCCCAGCCGGGCTTGATTTCCTCGTCGAGCGCCGGCAGCGGCACGCGCGCCAGCAGTTTTCTTTCAGCCAGAATGCCAATCATGCCGGCGTTGTCGGTGCAGAGGGATTTCTCGGCCAGCCGCAAGGTGAAGCCATTGCGGGAACAAGCCCGTTCCAATTCCAGACGCAACGCGCGGTTGCACGTCACGCCGCCGGAAGCCGTCACGCAGCGGACATTTTCGCGCTTCGCCGCGCGAATGTTTTTTTTCACCAGCACCTCGACAATCGCCGCCTGCACGCTGGCGCAGAGGTCGCAAACCTGTTTCCGGTCTTCGAGCAGCGCCGGATGGTCGCGGATGAAATAACGCACGGAAGTTTTCAGGCCGCTGAAGCTGAAATCGTCATTCGCGGCGTGCAGCAGCGGACGCGGAAAATCAAACGCCTTGGGATTCCCCGACTCCGCCAGCCGGTCAATCACCGGGCCGGCGGGATACGGCAGACCCATGAGCTTGCCGGTCTTGTCGAAGCATTCGCCCGCCGCGTCGTCAATCGTCCCGCCCAGCACGCGATGGTTCAGCTCCGATCTCACCAGCACAAGCAGCGTGTGCCCGCCGCTGACGATGAGCGAGACGTTCGGCTGGAATTTGGAAAAATCCGCCGTCAGCGTCTCGCCGGAAATCCACGGCGAATACAGATGCGCCTCGTGATGGTTGATGCCGATGAACGGTTTGTTCAGCGCAAACGCCGCCGCCTGCGCGGCCTTGAGCCCGACGAGCAGCGCGTTGGGCAAGCCCGGCCCCTGCGTCGCCGCCACGGCATCAAGCTGCGCGACGGAAATTCCCGCCTCGCGCAGCGCGGATTGCGCGACAGGCAGGAGGTTTTTCAAATGCTCGCGCGCGGCGAGTTCGGGCACCACGCCGCCGTATTCCGCGTGCAGCTCGATTTGCGACGAGACGACGTTGGACAAAATTTTTCCATCGCGCACGACGGCGGCGCTGGTTTCGTCGCAGGAAGTTTCGAGGGCGAGGATGGTCATGTCGTTAAATTGTTGAATTGTTAAATGGTTGAATTGTAAATGCCCGACCGACTGCGGATGCAACAATTCAACCAATTAACAAATCATCGGTTCAATTACTTCGCCGCCATTTTCCCCGGCTTCGGCGCGACGGTCAGTTTGTCGTAAAGCAGCAGCCCCTTGAGCAGATCCTCGGCGCGTTCCAGCTGCTCGTCGTGGATGGCGTCCACGTTGGCGTGCGCCGCCGGCGGAACGCCGTCCAGCCCGCCCGGCGCGCGTTTGATCAGCAGCGCGGCCTCCTCCGCGTCGGTCAACGGCACCAAAATGTCCGGCGTGATGCCGTGCTGATGGATGACCTTGTGGCTGGGCGTGTAATACTTCGCCACCGTCAGCTTCAGCGCCGAGCCGTCGTCGAGCGGGAAAATCGTCTGCACGGAGCCTTTGCCAAAAGTTTTTTCGCCGAGGATGACGGCGCGGTGCAAATCCTGCAGACAGCCGGTGACGATTTCCGCCGCGCTCGCGCTGCCAAGGTTCACGAGCACCACGACGGGAATATTTTTCAGCTCATCGCCCGTTCCCTGCGCGTAATACTTCTCCACCACGCGCCGGCCTTCGGTGGAGACCACGAGCTGCCCGCGCGGCAGAAATTTCTGGCACACGGACACCGCCTGATCCAGCAGCCCGCCCGGATTCCAGCGCAAATCCAGGACCAGCCCCTTCATGCCCTGCTGCTTGAGCCTGGCGAGCGCGGCTTCGAGTTCGTCCGCCGTGTTGTCGCCGAACTGCGTGATGCGGACGTAGCCAATCTTGTTCGCGTCGAGCGGAAAATCCTTTTTGCCGTTGATGTCCTTGACCATTTCCATCTGGATGACGGCGCGCTGGAGCGTGTAATTCTTTTTTGCGCCGGTGGACAGGCGTTCGACGGTGAGGGTGACGGACGAACCGGGATCGCCGCGCAGCAGCTTGACGACATCGGCCAGCGGCTGGCCGGCCACGCTCTTGCCCTCGACCGCCGTGATGCAATCGCCGCTCAGGATGCCCGCGCGCGCGCCGGGCGTGTCCTCCATCGGCGCGATGACGGTGATGCGGCCGTCGCGCATCCCCACCACGAGGCCGAGGCCGCCAAACTGCCCTTCGGTGTCGTCCTGCAACTGCTGGAACGAATCGGCGTCGAGAAATTCGCTGTGCGGGTCGAGCTTGCCGACGGCGCCCTTGAGCGCGGCATAGACAAGCTGCTGATACGTCAGGTTTGTCCCGTCCACATATTCGCTGCGGATTTTCTGGATGGCGTCGTCAAAGACCTGGAGGTTCGCCTGCGGGTTGTCCGCGTCCGGCGTGGCCGACGCGGCGGAAAGATAAAGCTTCGCGCCCACCGCGAGGTTGAGCAGCAGCGCCACCACCACCAGTCCAAAAATAAAACGGCGTTTCATCGCGCAGAAATCTACCACGAAGACACCAAGACACAAACCCTTTGAACTTTCCAATTAAGCCCGCAACAGGTTTTCGATGAACGGCAAATCCGCCGGCACGGTGACCTTGGGATTGGGCGTGGCAGATTTTACCAGTTGAACCGGCTGGCCGATGAGTTCGCACGCCGCCGTGTCGTCGGTGAGAACAAGATTTTTTTCGCGCGCGGCGGAAATGGCGCAGCGGATGACTTCCACGCGAAATGTCTGCGGCGTCTGCACCGACCACAGTTTCGAGCGGTCAACGGTGCGCGAAATAATTTTGCCGTCCGCCGTTTCCTTGATCGTGTCCGTCACCGGCTGCGCGGCCACGGCGGCGCCGGTTTCGCGGGCGGCGGCGATGGTCGCGGCGATCAAATCCGCGTTCGTGCAAGGCCGCGCCGCATCCTGGATGGCGACAATTTCCGTCTTCGGCGAAAGCGCGGCCAGCCCGTTCCAGACGGAGTCCTGCCGTTCCGCGCCGCCGACGACGAGGTGGAACGGTTTTTGAAAATGAAATTTCTCCGCGAGTTCCGCAAAGTGCGGCTGCATCCCGTCGCGGACGACGAGGATGATTTCGTCCACGCAATCCGCGTCGTTGAACTGCCGCCAAGTGTGCGCGATGACCGGACGGCCGGCGACTTCGAGCCAGAGCTTGTCCACGTTCGCGCCCATGCGCGTGCCCTTGCCGGCGGCGACGATGATGGCGGAAATCATGCGGACGAAGTCTAAAGCCCCCAGCCCAAAGCCCAAAGCCTAAAAAGTTCAGCCGATGCGCCAGACGATGCGCGCCTTGTTCAGATCGTAGGGCGACATCTCCATCTTCACGCGGTCGCCGGAGGTGAGGCGCACGAACTTTTTCCGCATCTTGCCGGAGATGGTCGCCAGCACCTGATGCTTGTTGTCGAGTTCGACGCGGAACATCGTGCCGGCGAGAACCGTCATGATCCGCCCTTCGATTTCAATGTGCTCTTCCATTGAACATTCCAGCAAAAAAGCTTGGGCAACATTTTTACAATGCTGCCCAAGCCAGTGATTAGCTTAAAAATTAGTAACGGTCGCGACCGCCACCGCCGCCGCCACGGCTGCCGCCACCACCGTAACCGCCGCCGCCATAACCGCCGCCGCCGCCGCCTTCACGGCGCGGACCGCGATCACGACCGCCGCCGCCGGGGGGACGTTCTTCCTTCGGGCGGGCGATGTTGACGGTCAACGCGCGACCATCAATCTGTGCGCCATTCATCGCCGCGATGGCCTTCTGGGCCTCTTCGGGCGTGGAGTAGGTGACAAACGCAAACCCGCGTGAACGGCCGGTCATCCGGTCCATCATCAGGGTGGCTTCGACAACCTGCCCGTGCGCGGCAAACGCGTCCTGCAGGTCATTTTCCGTGGTGTTGAAGGAAAGATTTCCCACAAACAATTTCGTGCTCATTTCAATGATTTGCTGCTCAATACTCCCTTTTCGTCTGTTCCCGACTACCGGGTTTCAAATCCTCACTGAATCAAGTTCACGTGCTGATTTACCATGCTCGAAAAGTCAATTTATCTCACAGACGAAACCGATTTTAGCCAGAAGCCCGGTTCTGGCAAGTGAAATTCAGCCCGCCGCCGCCCGCCAGTCCAGCACCTTCAACTGCACCGTTGTCCGGCCATTGAACTCGTTCACGCTTGGCGCAAACGCCAGGTCAAATCTCCCATCCGGCAGCGCGCCCGCGTTCCACCAGACCGCCTCGTGCGTCACCGCGCCATCCGTCACCCACAGCTTGACGTGCTGCTTGGTCGCGCCCATGCGCAGCGGCGGTTTTTTCTGCGTGAGATTCCGCGCACAGAATTGGACTGCCGGATTCCCCTGCCCCATCGGCTTCAACTGTTCCAGTTCCGCCAGCGAATCCAAGGTGATTTCCTTCAAGCCCACTTCCGCATCCAACCGCAGCGGCGGCTGCAAATCTTCCGGTTTCAACGTGCGCCGCGCGAGTTCGTTCAGGCGCGCGCGGAACAAATCCACCTTGCCCGGCGCAATCGTCAGACCCGCCGCCATCGCGTGGCCGCCATGTTTCACCAGCAAGTCATCGCATTCGCGCAGCGCCGCCGCGAGATCGAAACCCGCGACGCTGCGACCGGAACCGCGCCATAACTCCGCGTCGCCGCCGAGAATGATGGTCGGACGATAAAACTCCGCCAGCACGCGCGACGCCACGATGCCGACCACGCCGATGTGCCAGAGCAACTCGCCCTCGACGATGACAAAGTCCGTTTCCGCATTGAACTTGGAACGCACAACGCCGGCAACCGCATCCGTGATGCCGCGCTCGATTTTCTGGCGTTCGCGGTTCCGCGCATCCAGATTTTGCGCGAGCGGCAACGCTTCATCCAAAGTTTCCGCCAATAACAAATGCAATGATTCTTCTGCTGTTTCCAACCGACCCGAAGCATTCAGTCGCGGCGCGAGCTGGAAGCCGACATCGTGCGTGCCAAGTTTTTCCGGCGACTGCGCAACTTCCTTCAAAGCGACGATCCCCGGCCGTTGCGTCGTGTTTAATCGCTCCAAACCGGCGGTGACGAGAATCCGGTTTTCCCCGATGAGCGGAACCAGATCCGCAATCGTGCCGAGCGCGACCAAGTCCAAAAGCGATTTCAAGTCAAATTCCGCCGCGCCAGGCAGGCCGGTTTCGCGCCCGCGCTTGAGCAAAGCGTGCGCGAGCTTGAACGCGAGGCCGGCAGAACAAAGCTCCGTAAAGTGACGAGTGACGAGTGATGAGTGATGAGTTGCGGACGGCGCGGTTTTCTCGTCACTCGTCACTTGCCACTCGTCACTCACCCCGAGCTGCGGATTCACGAGCGCAACCGCAGCGGGCGGCGGATTGGAAACTTGATGGTGATCCAGCACGATGACATCCACGCTTTGCTCACGCAGCCACGAAATTGTTTCCACGGCGGTCGAACCGCAGTCCACGGCGAGCAGCAGTTTCACCGGAAACTTCTTGAGGCAGTTTTCCACGCCGTCGCGGCTCAGGCCGTAGCCTTCGTCCATGCGATGCGGCAGATACGCGTCCACGCGCCAGCCAAGCTTACGCAACACTTCTAGCAGCAGCGTGGTGCTCGTCACGCCATCCACGTCATAATCGCCAAAGATGACGAGCGGTTCGTCGCGTTCATGCGCGAGCAACAAACGCTCGACGGCGGCATTCATGTTCGGCAGCAGGAACGGGTCGGCGAGGTTTTTCAGGCGCGGCGCGAGGAAGGTTTCAATCGCCACCGGCTCGCTCAGGCCGCGATTGAGCAGGCATTGCGCGAGCAGCGGCGAGATTTTCAACCGCGCCGCGAGCGGCTCCACGAGGAGCGGTTGCGGTGGTGCAAGTGACCAGCGGAATTTCATGTTCGAGATTGGTTGAATCGTTGCATGGTTACATCGTGGCCGGTTTGCGATTCAACAATTCAACAATTCAACGATTTAACACTTTCCCATCCGCTCCCGCCGCGCCGCCGTGACGGACAATGCGATGGCGATGGCCAGGATCGCCGCGACGACGAACAGCGAGGTGACGGTCGGAATCTTGACCTGAAACCATTGCGGCGCGTGGTCGTGCGGGTCGAGCAGCATCTTGCCGCCGATGAAAATCAGCACGAGCGCCAGGCCGGCGGTGAGAAAACGGAACATCCCGATCGCGCCGGCGAGCAGGAAATACAGCGAGCGCAGCCCGAGAATCGCAAACACGTTCGAGGTGAAAACGATGAACGCCTTCTGCGTGACGGCGAAAACGGCGGGCACGGAATCCACGGCGAAAATCAAATCGGTGGTCTCGACCAGAATCAAAACGAGCGCCAGCGGCGTGAGCGCCAGCGCGCCGTTCAGCCGGGTGGTGAAGTGCTGGCCTTGCATCGTCGGCGAGATGGGAAAGATTTTTCGCGCGAAGCGGACGACGGGATTTTTCTCCGGCTCCACGTCGGTTTTTTTGGCGAAGAACATTTTCACGCCGGTCACGACAAGAAAGACGCCGAAGACGTAAAGCACCCAGCTAAAGTTCTGCACCAGCGCCGCACCGACGCCGATCATCGCGCCGCGCATGACGAGCGCACCGAGGATGCCCCAGACGAGCACGCGTTTCTGGAATTCCGGCGGCACCTTGAAGGCGGTGAAGATGAGCGCGATGACGAGGATGTTGTCGAGCGAGAGCGACAGCTCGATGAGGTAGCCGGTGACGAATTCCGTCGCCTCCTCGTGTCCGCGAAAGTTGACGAGCAGCCCGGCAAACCCCATCGCGAGCGTGAACCAAACCGCCGTCCACGCCAGCGCCTCGCGGAAGCTCACCGGACGGGCGCGACGGTTGAACGCGCCCATGTCCACGGCGATGCAGACCACCACGAACAGGATGAAGCCCGCCCAGTGCCAGGGTGTGATGACGGTCATTTGCGATTTACGATTTACGATTTACGCGCCGACTGCAAATCCAATCGTCATTCGCAAATCGCCAACCGTAAATTCCTCAGGCCTTCGCCGCCGGCGCGTTCGCGTTCGCGTTCTGCTGCACGGCCACCGCCGACGCGCCGATGTTCGGGCGTTCGCCCTTGTGCCACCACAGCACGATGACGCTCGCGATGTAGATGGACGAGTAGGTGCCGACGATGATGCCGACCAGGAAGGTGAACGCGAAGTCGTTGATCACGCCGCCGCCCCAGATGAACAGCGAGAGCGTCGCCAGGAACACCGTGCCGCTGGTGATGATTGTGCGGCTCAGCGTCTGGTTCAGCGACATGTTGATGATGTCCCGGAACGAGCCGCGCACGCCGAGCTTCAACTGCTCGCGGATGCGGTCGAAGATGACGATCTTGTCGTTGATGGAGAAGCCGATGATGGTCAGCACCGCCGCGACGACCGTGGCGTTGAACTGCCGGCCGGACACGGCGTTGGCGATGCAATACGCGCCGATGGCGAACAGCACGTCGTGCAGCACCGCCACGACGGCGGCGACGGCGAACGAGAATTCATACCGGAACGCGACATAGACCAAAATGCCGAACAGCGACAGCAGCGAGGCGATGATGGCCGACTGCTGGATTTCCTTGCCGAGCGTCGCGCCGACCTGCTGGCTGCCGAGCAGTTGGAAATGCGCCTGCGGCAGATCCGCCATCGCGACCTTGACCTTGTCCACCGAGCCGCTGGAGGTCGTGAGCCGGAGCGTCTCCGTGCCTGCGCCGACATCTTTTTGATACTGGATCTGCGCGTCCTTCTCGCCGATGCCGGTGAGCGCGGTGCGGATCACCTTTTCGTCGAGCTTCTGCGCGAAACTGTAGGTCGTGCTGTCGCCGCCGAGGAAATCCACGCCGAACAATTTGTCGCCGCGCGAAATCCCGA
>Ga0316226_1002735_pt1 | contig 15960 bp, 5 predicted proteins | sample TBH18017metaG_FD_206009 | JGI IMG/M metagenome (GOLD analysis project Ga0316226, IMG submission 206009) | Freshwater microbial communities from Trout Bog Lake, Wisconsin, USA - TBH18017 | ecosystem: Environmental > Aquatic > Freshwater > Lake > Hypolimnion/Profundal zone | place: USA: Wisconsin... | reverse complement strand
GAGCGAAACGCAAAACGCCTTTTGCTGCAGACATGATTTTAAGATTCTCGCCGTTACCGCACTGCGGTTGCAGCGGGCCGAAGAGTGATGCCTCGCAGCGCGACCGGGCTCCATGCTTGTCCTGGCGCAATCTTCAGTTCGAGTTCACCGGTGGCGGCGATCTTCACCGTTCCCAAATTGATCGCTTTGCCAGCCTGAAGATTTGCTGGGAAGACGAGTTCGCCTGCTTTTCGGTTGTTGACGATCAGGTCGGCCGCGCCGGCTTCCGTCGCGTCGTAGTCGGCTTCGACGGCATAGCTTCCCGCCGTCCGGAGTTCACATTGCCAACTCACGGTAATGGTCTCGTTCTTCCAGCCGACGACGGTGGGAATGCCCTTGATCGAATCGAGCCGTGCAACGGCATGGTGCGAGGTGTTGTTCACGTCGCCCTCGCCGGTTCCGAGATGAAGCGTGCCATCGTCAGACTGCCTTGGAAGTCGGGCCGTGATCTTCGGCGGAGCCGCAAACGTCAACTTCAAGACGGTTACAATGGTGTCAGGCTGCGCGACGGGTACATCGATCAGCAGGTCGCCATTGCGCACGGAGGCTTTGAGCGGTTGGCCGGACACGAGCAGCGCAACGGATGCCGGCAGGGTTTCGAGGCCCGGCACGACGAGCGAACCGGCTTGCGGCCAATCAAATACGTGCAGATAGAGAGTGGTGCCGCGCACTGTGACGATCTTGGTTGCGCGCCCCCACGGGAGCCGGTGAAAGGGAGATGCCGTCGTGCCGTAGATCGCCTCGCCATTGATCTTCGTCCACGCTCCGATTTGCCGGAGCCGCTCAATGGAAGGCTGCGGAATCTCACCCTCAGCCGTGGGGCCGACGTTGAGCAGGTAGTTGCCACCCTTGCTGGCGCTATCGATAAGAGTTCGCACGAGCGTCTCGGGGGATTTCCAATCCTGGTCGTTGCGCTTGAAGCCCCAGGAACCATTCATCGTCATGCAAGTTTCCCAGTCCTGGCCCGGAAAGCCGCCGGCAGGGACGTACTGCTCCGGCGTTTTGGTGTCGCCCGGGAAATTGCCGCCGAGCCGGTTGTTGGTAATCAGATCCGGTCGCAGTTCCTTGACCACCCGGTCGAGTTTGCCCGCGCGTTCCGGGTTCATGTCATCGGGGGTGTCCCACCAAAGCACCGCCGGAATGTCTGAACCATAGTTGGAGAGCAGCTCGCGGACCTGCGGAATCGCCACCTTGTCAATATAGCCGTCCATGTCGGTTTTCTGCGCCGGGTCCCAGCGTCCGCCCTCCGCCGCGCCGCCATTGGTCCAATCCTGCGCTTGCGAGTAATAAAATCCGAGCTTGATGCCCTCCTTGCGACACGCCGCCGCGAGCGGCTTCAGAAGATCCTTCTTGTAAGGAGTGGCGTCTACGACATTCCAATCGCTCGCCTTGGTTTCGAAAAGCGCAAATCCGTCATGATGTTTCGCCCCGACGACGATATACTTCATTCCGGCTGCTTTCGCTGCCCTCACCCAGGCTTCGGGATCGTATTTCACCGGATTGAATTGTGTCGCGAATTGCTTGTAGTCGGCGACTGGGATTTTCAGCCCGTTCATAATCCACTCGCCAAGACCCTTCGTTTCCCGGCCATTGTATTCACCGGCGGGAACCGAATAGACTCCCCAATGGATGAACATGCCGAAACGCGCCTCGCGCCACCATTGCATGCGCGCGTCGTGTTGTTGCGTGGTCTCGGGGGCGGGTTGAGCGCCGCTGAGAGCGGGAAGCGTCAGGAGCAGGGAGAGCAGTGGCGGAAGGATGGATGTGGCGATGGATTTAAGTTGCATGGCTATTAGGTTATTTGCGCAGGCGCACCTGCATGGTGATTGGTTTGCCCAGCAGCGGCTCCACAGGCAGTGGGATGGTTAGCATTGAGCGCCCATCCGCAGCGTTCGCGACTCCATCCCCGGTGAGTGGCGCGTCGGTGGTCAGCCGCAGGGCTTTCTTGGTGGCAAGCTGCTCGGGATCGTTCACGGTGACGGTCCATTCCTCGCCCGCTGCGCTTTGTTCGATCATAATCACGGATGGCGCGTCCACTGAAACGGTGTGTCCACCCGGAGCCTTCAGAGATGCCGGCGCTTGATAGACAATGGCCTGGGTGATTCGCCCGTCGGCGCTCCGAGCAGCCTGCACTGCTTCAGTGTTGGTCAGGACGGTCAGCGGTAAATGTGTGCCCAAGTCCGTGGCGTTCCCGTCCGCGGAAACCAGGTAAGCATAGCTCGCGGCGTGTGGGTGAACCCCGTGGTCAATCCAAAGCTGAAATACGTCCGCCTGTGCCGGCGCCTTCTTCTCTTTGTTAGCAAGGGACAGTTTGTTCCATTTCGTCGGCCGCCGCTCCAGCGAAGCCTTCACTTGCCCGGTCGTGTATTCAGGAAATACGACGTAGGTGAATCCGTCTTGGGAAATTGAAGGCGTTTCCTTGCCTGCCTTTTCCAACAGAGTCCATTGAGTTGACTTTCCGTCTGGAGCGCCGGCTTGCAGTACGTGGCCGTCCGAATCGCGGGCGCTGACCGCGGTCCGCCATGAGGTCTGGTTGATGGTAGTCCAGACGGACCCCTGCAATTCGGGCTTCAGATCGTCGATCCCGGTCCCGAGGGCGAGCATGGAGTTGCCCGCCACAAACCACGCTTTGTGGGCCTTGACGCCGTAGATGATCCGGTTGGGATCATTGGCACCGCTCTTATCGTTCACATCCGCCCGGCGCGCCCCGTTTTGCTTTTCAAAAATGAAGCCCGCGCAGCCATTGTCGCCTCGGGCCACCCCGCCCGCGTAATTGCAAATACTGCTGTACCCGCGCCAATTGGTGATCGGAACCAATTGATTTTCCCCCTGACGGGCAGTGACGCCTGGAAGCGCTGTGAGATTCCACGCGCCAATCGCCTCCGAATACTCCCGTCCGTCCCGGTAGAACAGCGTGTGTCCGTCATCGGTGAAGAAGTTCCACTCGGCGGCGAATTTCGCCGCGCTTTCCATTCCGTCCTTGCGGCTGGACGCCATATTGACGAGCAGGTAGTGCGTGTCCGATTTTACCGCAAGGGCATCCTGGTTCCAAAAGTAGCGGACACCGCGATAATTGCTGCGCTCCACGGATTCCGGCATTGCTCCCGCCTCACCGGAGAGGGTGGTCAACGTTTCGAGTTCAGCAATCTGGGCCGGGTTCAATTGCGCCCGCCAACCTGCAAGCAGACTCAACCCGATCGACTTGCTCGGGAGCGCGCCGCAGTCGAGTGCCCCATACGTCATGTTGCCGCGGGAGAGCACCGGCGGCAGAAATCCCTTGTAGTAAAACCACGACGAGCCGCGGAGGTAATTGAAGAGCCAGTCGATTTGCGCGGGGTTCAGCGGCTTTTCCCACGGCGTTCCCTTGAATTGCTCCAACTGGCCCAGCGCGGCAGATGTCCCGTCGCGCGGGTAGCCAAACACCTGGTTTTGTCGCCCGTGCCCCCAGCCCGCGCCATCGACGGTCATCCCCTCCGACCAGAAACTGGCGTTCACGGTGGAAAACGAAGTGGCCGACATCGCTCCCGCCGCGACCTGCGATACGACATCGAGCATGGCGGCGGAACTGCGCATGACCCCAACCGCGAATACCGGGCGATACGCGAGTCCGTTGCCGCCAACCCACCACACGTGTTTGCGAAAGCGCTCGACCGAGACGGGGTTGGCATCCGTCGCGTCGTTGCGGGCCGGAACCGTCCACGTTTGGTAACCGAGGGCCATGAGGGTTTCATGCGCCTGAGCGGCGAGGCTGTCCTTTCCGCCGGTGCCGGCCTCGATCGCATTCATTTCCGGAAAGAAGCAGAAGTAGATGTTCACCGCCGCAGTCGGGATGGCAAAGCACGACCCATGAAAACGGGCGCCCACATTCGGACGTTTCCGTTCCAGCCCGCCGTAATAAACCAGCGCTCGAAAGAGCCGCATCTGCAACTTGCTATCCTCCAATGAGAGCGGGCGCCCCTTCCTGCGCAGCGTTTCCGAGAGCACCCAGATGCGGTCAAATGCCAACCCGAGCGGGCGAGCCACATGGTTCTGGGGGACGGAATACGGGAGTTTTAGGTCCTTTTGAAAGACCTCGCTTTCCTCATCCGTCAGATCCGTGAAGCGCCCATTCTCGGACAGCAGGGCGGCTGTCTTTCCCAGTTCGCCGCTCGTGGGAGCTTTGGAACCGTGATAGGATGTTTTAGCAAACTTGGCGCGTAGGGACTCAATCGCCGCCCGTTCCGCCGCCGTTGATTCGGCCGAGTTTGCGGACAACGGGATGACTGCGAGCAAAAGCACCGCGATCGCCGGACGGGCCAAGAGAGGTAGTTTCATAAATTTTTGGTTGAGAGAGTTTCGAGCAAATCTAATGGCTGGGGAACGGGTGTATATTGGCCGGTTCCGGTGGAATCACGGCAGGCGCGAGGGTGGCTTCAACCACTTCGCCCTTTTTCAACGCGAACTCAAAATTGCCCGCCACCCGCTTTGCGTCGTCCTTTGACCACGCCGGTTTGCGACCGCCGAAATTATCACGAATTCGGAGAACGCCGTCGCGGCCGGCAACCACGCGCAGCCACGTCGTTGCATTGTTCTCGCGCTTGGCAGAAACGCGATGCCCGCCCTCGGCTCGCAGATCGGTGAACGACGCATCGTGCCAGCGCCACGGCATTGAGGGAAAGACGCGGATCACTTCGGTATCGCGATGGCCGGGCGCGGGGCTCCAGCTTTGCAGCAACATTTCGTGGACGGCCTGCATGGCGATGAAGTTCCCTTCGAGGGTGAACGGGCGGTACGTGAAGTTGGAGAACCCGCTGCGGGTCTGGTCACCATTGGCGTGAAAGCCATTTCGCAAAATGAAGGCGTGAACGAAAATATCGAGATCGCGCACGGCGGTCTCCGCATCGCCGACACGCGCTCGCAGGCAACTCATCCACGCGAACGAATAGCCGCACCATGCTTTGGTGCCGAGTTTGTCCCACTGCGCCAGCGACGCCTGGATGCGCCGGGCATCCTCCGCCCCTCCTTCGCAGGTGATGAGGTTGAATGGGAAAAGCCCGATGATGTTCGATAGGTGCCGATGGCTGGTGGACAGGGGCGTTTTGGCGTCAAGCAGCAGCACGCCTTCCTTATCCGCATGAAAATCGCCGAGCGCGCTCGCGGTTGCTGCCCACGACTTCGATTCGTCGGGCTTGCCAAGCGCGTCGGCCATTTCGGAGAGCGCAAGGAAGAGCGTTTTCAAACAGGCGATGTCGTAGTTGCTATTCGGGATCAGCCACGCTTTCGCGGAGTTGTCGAAAATTTCCGGCGACGACGAGCGAAAAAGTTTTAGCACGCCGTCCCCATCGGGCTTGAGCAACGCTCGTTCGCACTCGCCGATTTCCCTGCAAAACGGATAGGCCCGGGTGCGAAGGAATTCGTCGTCGGCCGTGTAGCGCCAGTGCAGATAGAAGAGATGCGCGTTCCATGCACCCATGGTTGGCGACATGGAGTATTGCCCCCATCCGCCGAGCGGGTTGCCTGCGAGCGACATGATACCGGGAACCGCGGCGCCGGGCGCATCGTAGAAGTCCTTCGCGAACGCACGGAACGTCGGGAGCAAATCGAACAGGTAATCAAGGAAGCACGCCCCCTCGTCAAAATTTCCCGCCCCGTGATAGCCGATGTAAGTCATCTGCGTGTTGAGGTCGTTATGATAATCGCCCTTCCATGGCGGCAGTCCGCCGTTGTCCGCCGTCCACACGCCCTGCAACGGCATCGGTGGCGCGCCGCGTCGCGAGGCGGCGCCATAGAAATAGCGGGCCAAATAGTAGTAGCGTTCGATGGCCGCGTCCGGCAGATGAAGGCCCGACTGCGCCCAGAACTCTTTCCACCACGCCGCGTGCGGTTTGAGCATCGCGTCATAGCCTTGCGCGATTCCGTCGGAGCAACGCTTGCGGGCGAGCCCCAGCGGGTCGGCCCCGTCCTTTGTCGAAGTGAGCGTCACCGCGGCGAGGGTTTCATCCCCAGCCCGCCTAGTTTCGATGCAGACACAATACTTCAACCCCTCCGCGGCATCCTGCACAAACCATTTTGCGCGGCCCTCGCTTCCGGTGGTCGCGGGAGGATAGCCAAGTTTTCCGACCGCGCCTCCGCTGCTCGGCCCCGCGTTGCCGCCTTCTTTGTTCGCACCCGTGGGAATCAAGTCGAACGATTTCGGCTCCGGTCCGGGAATGCGGATCAACGCCACAGGCGCAGACGCGGAGAAGAATGCGTCTAGCTTTGAGCCGCCCGCGAAACGAGCGAATCCTTCCGCCGTGGCAAGATTCAGCTCGAACGATTCAATCTGCTGCGACGGATCAAGGGCGATTTCGAGCCGCCCGCCCGGGAGCTTCGTGGGCGTGACGCCGCGATAGGGTCCGTCCCAATCGCCCCCCTTCTGCCAGGTCGCCTTCTTCCACCATCCCGGCTCCGCGTGCGTCCGCTCGTCCCACAAATCGCCACGATCGAGCGAAACCCGGACCAGACTTTTCTCGCCCCAGAGCAAACCGCCCAGCAATCCATTCCCCAGCGGCACTGCCTCGTCCCATGTCTGAATCGGTGCGGCCAGGACGAGATTGTCCGAACTGGGCGGCGGCGCGGTGTCCGCCATGGTGGCAACAGCAAAGGCTCCCATGGACTGAAATAGTGCGAGCGTTAAAATGCCAACGATTGGAAAGAAGGCGGGTTTAGTTTTCATGCGCTCAAGTTCGGTCCGTTATCACGGCAGGCGAATAACTTTCAGGCGCAGGAAATGCCGGGTGGTTCCGCCAAGCGGGGTGTTGTCGCGCACAACGAATTGACTGACATTATCGGTCTCCACCGTGGTTCCCGCGGAGGACCAGCCGGCGGCGTTGGTGAGATCGTTATTGGCTTCGCCCGACCACTGGATGTCTGTAGCCGCCGGGTTCTTGGTCACGGTGATGCGGAGGTAGGATTGACCGCCGAGTTGCTCGATGTCCCGGACGATGTGGCTGCCCGCATCGGCGAGGTTTGGATTATTGCCCAGCGCGTATTCAAGCAGGTTGGGAACGCCGTCATGATCGGGATCGGCCTGGTCGCCCGCGATGACAGGGTTGGAGGCATTGGCACCGAATTGGCTCTGCTGCCAGAACTCCCATGGGCCGGTGGTGACGGCGAGCAGGCCGCTGCCGGTGATCAACGCGCTTTCGTAATCCGCGCCAAGAGCAACGATCGATCCGATCGGGCCCCATTTGCCGGAGGGCATCCGGGCGCCGTCGATGAAGAGCGCGTTGACAACGTCGGATCCGGTAAAGTTCAAGTTCAGCGTGGCTCCGGTGCTCAGGAGGACATTCGCGCCGTTGGCCAGGGAAGCGGCGTTGAGTTGCAGCGTGCCCGCGCTTATGGTGGTGTTTCCTGTATAGGTATTGGTGCCGGAGAAGATCTGGGTTCCGCTACCGGACTTGACCAGATTCAAAGCGCTCGAAAGGGTGCCGTTGAAGGTGTAACTGGTTCCGCTGGCGACGGCGATCGTTAAAGTCGGGGCGCCGGACCCGGAGAGAACCCTGCAATACTGACCGCCAGTGCCTCCTCCGCCTGCGGAGATCAAACCGCTTATCGTCTGCGAATAGCCGTTCAAGTCCAACTGCGAATAGTAAGCGCCGTTCGTAACATCGATCAGCGTGACCGTGCTGCCGGGGTTGATCGCGTTCGATGCGGTCAGTGTGAGGAACGCCTGGCCGGAATAACCGCTGGCTGCCATTCCGAGTTGAATTGGCCCGCTCCCGAGCGATGCGGCATAGACCCAGTTGGCATCGTTGCTTCCCCCATAAAAACCTCCATTCCCCCTTCCGATCACGGTGCCGCCCGTCCAGTTGTTCGCGGTGCTCGTCAGGTAAATCGATGAAAACCCGGGATTGTAATTCGGGCTATAGCCAGACGCCATCGCACCGGGAACAACGGTGACATTCACTCCTCCGCTCCCGGTGACCGCCCCCGAAAAGGTCAGATGCGTGCGTGCGCTGCTGCCGAAGGTAGCCGTTCCCGAGATTAGCACCGGATTATTCAAGATCACCGGCCCCTGGGTTTTATAGCCTGACTCACCGGCGATGGTATAGGAGGCAGGACCGGCATAGATCGCCGCGCCATTGCCAAGGGTGATCACATTGGAAATAGTCGTCGTGCCGGAGGACGTTTCCGTCGGGTTGAGCCAGAGGTTTGCACCGCTGCCCACAGTGATCGCAGTGGGGCCAAACGCGCTTCCGTTCGAAGTGCGGAGCGAGCCGGCGTTCACGGTCGTTCCGCCGCTGTAGCTGTTGGAGCCTGTTAGCATCCAAGCGCCCGTCCCGTTCTTGGTAAGGAGGGTGATCCCGCCGCCGCTTCGATCGACAATGGTTTCACCGAAGGCGTTTGCGCCCCCATTGCTGCCACCGAGCACAAAGCTAAAGTTGGTTGCCGTGCTGGCGGCGCCGAAAGTGCCGGTGTTCGTGAAGGAGATTGTGGAGACCGGGTCGTTGTTGCTCAGCGTGTAAGCATTGACTCCAATGCCATTGAAAGAGAACAGCCGGTTGGTCGTGCAGCTTCCCGCGAGGTTCTGGAAAGTCAGCCTGGCGGCGTTGGCATCGGTGCCCACATTGACCTGGCCGGAACTTCCCAAGGCGCTGTTCGAACCGGCGACTGCGAGCGAGTTCGCAGTGAGCGCGACCGCCGTGATATTGGTGGTGGCCGCGTAGCTGCTGATCCCGGCAAGGTTGATCGTATTGGTCGAGCCGCTGGCGCCCGAGAAGGATAGCCCCGCTCCGATCGAACCGCTGATGACACCGCTCAAGTTGACGATGCCGCTCCCTCCCGTTGATGCGCGATTGGATTGGATTGCGAAGGAGGAGGCCGTGTTCAGAACGAGGTTGGAGGTGATGTTGAAGACGCTCGTTCCGGAACTGATCGCATTGGAGAAGAGCGTCCAGGCTGAAGGCGCATTGGTGGAATAAACAAGGCCCCCGACCGCGACGGTGCTGGTGCCGGAAAGCTGGGTGGAGGCGTCGATGCCCGCCGCGCCCAGCGTGAGAGTGGCGCTGCTGCCTGTGAAATTCAAACCGCCTGCGGCGAGCTGGAAGTCAATCCCCGCGATAAAACTGCCCGCATCCATAACAGGCTGGCTATTGTTCACGCTCGTAAAGAGAGCCGTGCCGGAGGTTGTGTTGCTCGGAGGCGCAACCCCGCCCGCCCAGCTCGATCCGCCGCTCCAGGCGCTATTTCCAGCCGAGTCGGCCCAAGTGAAGGAGCCTCCAGTGGAAACCACCGTGATGGTGAGCCCCGCGCTGCCGGTTCCGCTTGCGTTGATCGCGCTCACTATCGCGCTGAACGTTCCGGTCGCCGCCGGGGTTCCGCTGATCAGGCCCGCGCCCGGGTCCACGCTTAACCCGTCGGGCAGTCCGCTCGCGGCGTAGCTCGCCGGAGCGTTGATTGCCGCAATCTGATAGCTGAACGAAGTTCCGATGACCCCGGTCGCGCTCGTCCCGCTCACGATGATTGGAGGCGCCAAAACCACTGTAACAGTCAACGTCGCGCTGGCTGTTCCGGAGGTATTGATTGCGCCGACGGTCGAAGTGAAAGTCCCGGTTGCGGTCGGCGTTCCGCTGATCAATCCGCTTCCTGTATTCAGGCTCAACCCGGAGGGCAAGCCGCTCGCGCTGTAACTCGCCGGAATGACGTTGGTCGGGATCTGATAACTGAAGGCGTGTCCATTCGTTCCCGTAACACTCAGCGGGCCGTTAATAATCGGCGTCACGGTGATCAGGGTGATGGTTAATACCCCACTGGCCAAACCCCCGGCATTGCTCATGCCGATGGCCACGGTGAATGTTCCGGAAACGCTTGGCAGCCCGCTAATCAAGCCCGTGCTTGTGTTCAAGCTCAATCCCGTCGGCAGCCCGCTCGCGCTAAAGCCGGTCGGGTTGTTGGTTCCCGCGAGCTGGTAGCTGAACGCGGCTCCGTTCGTTCCCGTGACACTGGCCGCGCTTGTAATCGTCGGCGGCGGAATGGGCGTGGCGCTGGCTTCCGGGGAGTTGCCGCTCTCGCCCAGCACGTTCACCGCGGTCACCACATAGTAGTAAGTCGTGTTGTTGACCAGCCAGGTGTCGAGATCACTGGTTCCGCTGACAACCGCCACCGTCACGTAGGGGCCGCCGCTGACGATGGCCCGCTTCACATTGTAACTGGTAGCCCCGGCGACCGCCGGCCATGTCACCGTGACTTGGGCGTTGCCCGGCGCTGCGGCGATAGGATTGGGCGCGGCGGGCGATGAAGCGAGCTGTGCGACTTCCGATGCGCACAACGCACCCGGAATGATCTGAAACTCATCCACCATGCCGTTCAAATACGGGTCGGCGCCAGACTGCGATTTGCCGATAGTGTTCTGGGTAGTGACGCCGAGGCTGGTGGGGGTAAGCGTCATGGCGCTGTTCGTCCCCACTGCGGTGCCATTCAGGTACAGGGTTCCCGTGCTCCCTGATAGAGTGACCGCCACGTGCATCCACGTTCCCGTGGAGGACACCACCGTGCTGTCGATCCGCTGCTCGCCCGCCGACCCCGAGGTCGTGATGCCAAACCTCATCAGATGCGCCGTCGAAGACGACGGGGTCAGGTACATGGTATTGGTTATGCCCGTGCCAAAATCGAAGATCCTTTCGCCGGTCTGGAGATCGTTGAGCTTAACCCATGCGGAAATGGTAAAGTCAGTGAGTCCGTTGACGATTCCGCTCGGAAGCGAGACGTAGTTTCCTGAACCGCTAAGGCTCACCGCATTGTTGACTTTCCCAGCCGCCCAGGTCGATCCCCCGACCAGGGTTCCGTTCCATCCGTTTCCAGTCGAGTCGAACGCGGTGGCGCCGCTGGTTTCGTCGAATTTCAGGTCGGCCACCGCTGTGGGAGCCGAGGTGATGTCGAAGGCGTCGAGGCCCAGGAGAGCGCCGCCGTTCTTGACAATCTTGATGGTATGGCTGTTCAAGGGCAGGCCGATTGCCGAATACATCACCTGCTGTACGTTAAGACTGGCCGAATAACAGTTCACCGTCGTCTGGTAAATGCCGTCTAAATAGACATCCACGTTGCCTCGATCGGGATAGGTTTCGGTGACATAACGAACCCCCGTCCCGACGAAGGTGTACTGGGCGTAAGCGCCGCTACTGGATGAGTAATGGAGATCGTTCCCATAATCCCCGAAGCCTCGGTTGGTATGAACCGAGGACATCGGTAACAGACTGACCGAGGACATCGGTTACACTAAGCTCGGGGCTTATGCCCTGGAAAAATGAGTTACCGATGGAACAAAAACAGCGATTTGTAAGTTTGGCGCAGAGCGGTCACTTTACGGTGAGCGAGCTGTGCGAGGAGTTTGGAATTACGCGCAAGACTGGCCACAAATGGCTTGGGCGGTATGCGGCGGGTGGGATGGCTGGGCTGGAGGATCGGAGTCGGGCGCCAAGGAGCGTCACGAGTCGGACCTCGCAGGAGGTTGAGAGGCTGATCGTGAGCGAAAAGCGTCTGCATCTGACCTGGGGGCCAAAGAAGATCCAGCGGGTTCTGACGGTGAAGCACGGCATGGAGAAGCCGCCGGTGGTGAGCACCGTGGGGGAGATACTAAAGCGGCATGGAATGGTGAAAGCGCGGAAGCGACGAGGATCGGTGTTCAAGGTGGAGAGGGGCTCTCTGACGGCTCCAGAGCGCAGCAATCATGTATTGGGAGTGGATTTTAAGGGGTGGTTCCTGACGGGCGACGGCGAGCGCTGCGATCCGCTAACGGTGACGGATTTACATAGCCGCTATCTGCTGCTCGCGGACGGATTGCCCCAGGCAACAACGCATTGGACGCAGCGGGCTTTTCGAAAATTGTTCCGACTTCAAGGGCTTCCGGAAATCATCCGTGTGGATAACGGAACGCCGTTTGCATCGATGGGCCCCGGCGGGCTGAGCAAGCTGAGCGTATGGTGGATCGGGCTTGGGATCGAGGTGCAGTTTTCGCGCCCGGCGTGTCCGCAGGACAATGGGTGCCACGAACGAATGCACCGAACGATGAAAGCCGAGTGCTGCACGCCCCCGAGCGCCAATTGGAGAGCTCAGCAGTTGCGCTTTGACCGATGGCGCAAGGAGTTCAACGAGGAGCGTCCGCACGAGGCGTTGGGGATGCGTGTGCCGGCGGATGTGTATCATGCCTCGGCCGTGCGTCTGGATGAGCGCATCAAGCCGCGGCTGTACGATTTGGGGACGGAAACCCTCTCAGTGTCGGCGGCGGGTTTCATAACAATAAACGGAGGAAACAGCTACGTGGGCGAGTCATTCGCGGGAGTGGATGTGGCGATGGAAAGAGACGAGAAAAGCGGATTGGTCCTGGTGCGATACGCCAACGTGAAGCTGGGAAGCCTCGACGACTCTCCCAACGCTCGGCTCCGGCCTCCGGCCTACGCCGAGCGTTGGGAGAGTAAACCTTGCGCTGCCGCAAGCGATGAAGTATCCAGAAAAGTGTAACCGATGTTCTCGGTTTAAGTGTAACCGATGTTCCCGTTCGTACCCACGCTGGCCCTGTCCGGCAGTAACAGCTACAGCGGCGGCACGACCATCGGTGCGGGCACCTTGCAAGTCGGCAACGGCGGTTCGACCGGTGTGCTCTCGGGCGATATCGTCAATAATGCGACCTTGGCCTTCAACCGTTCCGACAGTGCGCTTTCCGTGGGTGGTGCGATCAGCGGTGCTGGCGCTCTGGTGAATCTTGGAAGCGGCGTGGTGACCCTCGCCGGTAGCAACAGCTACAGTGGCGGAACGACGATCAGTGCCGGCGTTCTCAAGTTCGCTTCGGCGAACGCGGTGCCGGGTAGTGGTTCGATCTCCATCGGAGCCAACGCCGCCGCAGCGTTCGATTTCACCGGCGTGCAGAGCGTCCTCAACGCGCATCTCGGCACGGTAAATGCAGCCTCAAGCATTGCCCTCACGGCCAACTCGGCGGGCGAGGCCATCGACTTGAGCGTGAGCGGCGCAAACCGAAACGCCTTCCTGGGAGCGGTTGGCAATGTGACCTTCACTGGCACATACACTCCTTTCACAGCGGGCGCATACCAGCTTGGAGGGGGCGGGGGCACGCTTACCTACAATCAAGCCATCGGAGGCGCCAGTTCGCTCAGTGTTGGCGGCGGATCGCCAGGAACCGTAACTCTGGGCGGAACCAACAGCTACAGCGGCGGAACCACGATCAGCGGCGGTGTGCTTCAGTTCGCTTCCGCCACCGCGGTTCCCGCCACTGGCTCGATCGCCCTCGGCGCCAATTCCGCGGTTGCCTTCGATTTCACTGGAGTCCAGTCCATTCTCAACGCGAACCTCGGCACAGTAAACCCCGCATCGAGCATTGCCCTCACCGTTAATTCGGCGGGTGAAAACGTTGATTTAAGTGCGACCGGCGCGAACAAGAATACCTTCCTGGGCGCGGTGGGGAACGTAACCTATACCGGCACTTATACTCCCTTTACGGCGGGCGCTTACCAGCTTGGCGGCGGTGGCGGCACGCTCGTCTTCAACCAGGTAATCGGCGGTTCGAGCTCCCTGAGCATCGGCGGCGGGGTGCCCGGAACGGTGGTCTTGGGCGGCAGCAATAACTTCAGCGGCGGCACGACGATCAGTTCCGGTACGCTGCAAGAGGGCAACGGTGGTTCAACCGGTTCTGTCACAGGCGCTATCGTGAATAATGGGACGCTGGTCTTTAAGCGCTCCGACGGCGCACTTTCGGTGGGGGCGATCAGCGGCACCGGCGCCGTGATTAACGCGGGAACCGGCTACGTGTCTCTCGCCGGCGGAACGAACAACACTTTTACGGGACCAATCTTCGTCAACGCCGGCGCGCTCGGTACCTCGCTCGGCGCTTCGACGAAAAATGTCCCCGGCGCCATCACGGTGGCCGCGGGTGCGACATTTCAGGCCTATCAAAATTTCGACGTATACAACATCTCAAACAACTTCTTCATCAGCGGCTCCGGGTATGGATCGAATGGTTGGGGAGCGCTGAATCTCGGCGGAAATACAACAACCACAGGCACCATCACCCTCAATGCAAACGCGAAGATTACGCACGACTATAACAATGGGAACATTAATGGGCCGATAATCGGCACAAACACGAATCTGCAACTGGGCACGTTGGTTGGCGGCCAGAACGGGATGGTCATCGGGGGAAATATCCAGTTGGGGACCGGAGCGTTGACGCTGAACGGTATTGGCAATCTCCCGGATTTCACGCTCACCGGCAGCAACACTTACAGCGGCGGCACGAACCTCAACGCCGGCACCCTGAGTATCGCCAGCGAAAACGCAATTAGTGGTTCATCAAGCATCATTAACTTCAACGGCGGCTACCTCCAGATCACCGGCACGACAATCAATAGCCTTAACAGCCACACGATCAACGGGGCGACCTTCAACGGCGGCATTGACGTCAACTCGGTTAGCAATGCGTTTACGCTCAGTCAGTCACTTTCGGGAACCGGGGCCGTCACCAAGCGCGGCGCGGGCAGCCTCACGCTTTCGGGCAGCAACACCTACAGCGGCGGGACCACGATCAGTAGCGGGACGTTGCAGGCTGGAAGCGCGAACGCACTCGGCACGGGCGTTTTGGTGATCAACGCGGGCACCGTCGATCTCCGGGGGAACAGCACCTCCGCCGGCGGGCTCAGCGGCTCCGCCGGGGCTTTGCTCATCAATAATGTCAGCGGAATGAGCACGTTCACCAGCACGGTGGCGACGGGCACATCGAGTTATGCCGGCAATATCGCCGACGGCGCGGGCGGGATTGCGCTGACCAAGACCGGCGCGGGCCTGCAAGTCCTTTCGGGCACTAATACTTACAGCGGAGCGACGGCGATCAACGGCGGCGTCCTGTCGATTTCGAGCACCTCTTCTCTTCCGGGCTGGGATACTGGCAGGTTCTCCGTCGCCAATGGAGCCGGTCTCTATGTTGCCAACGCCTTTTCCGATTCCAATGTGAGCACCATGCTCGCGTCCGGCACATTTGCCGCCGGATCGAGCATCGGGTTCGACACCAGCGCGGGCAACCGCACCTATGCGGTAAACGTGCTCGATTCCGGCACCAACGCTCTCGGCTTGGGGAAATCAGGCTCCAACACGCTCGTGCTCTCCGGCAGCAACAGCTATTCTGGGGGAACCACCCTCTTGAGCGGATCGTTGCAGCTTGGGAACGCCAATGCGCTCGGGGCAATCACCGGCAACCTGGCAATCAACGGCGGCACGTTGGACTTGAACGGAAACAGTCTCACCGTGGGGCTGCTCAGTGGTGTCGGCGGAGTGATCACAAGCGCTACCGGCAGCATCACACTGACCGCAAACAGCGCCACCAGCGGGACTTTTGGCGCATCCATCCAGCAGTCCGGTTCGGGCACGGTCGCTTTCGTTAAGCAGGGCAGCGGCACATTGACCATGACCGGGGCCAACAATAACTACAAGGGGGCGACAACGGTTAGCGGCGGCACGCTCTCGGTGGCCACCAAAATGCTGTACCCGAATTTGGCTTGGGCTAACATAGTCACCACAATCAATGGCGGCGCAACTCTTGTGGTCGGCGGATGGGGCGATGCCTCGACGTCTGGGATTGGCCAGGTTAGTTTTAATGCTGCCAATGTGATTCTCGATAACGGCACCATTCGGTACGTCGGCGGCACCGATGGTGGCAATCTGGACCGCCTGTTTACAATTGGCGCGGGCGGAGCGACGCTCGATGCGGCCGGCGGGACCAACACTTTCACGCTCAACTACGGACGTTATGGCACAGTAGGAAGCGCCGCCGGGGGCACCTTGACCCTCACTGGTTCTTCCAACGGCGTCATGAATGAATACATCCCTGGCACGGGAGGGCTTGTTAAATCCGGCAATGGGATATGGACGCTTTCCTACACCAATTCGTACACGGGCGAC
>Ga0316226_1002731_pt1 | contig 16007 bp, 10 predicted proteins | sample TBH18017metaG_FD_206009 | JGI IMG/M metagenome (GOLD analysis project Ga0316226, IMG submission 206009) | Freshwater microbial communities from Trout Bog Lake, Wisconsin, USA - TBH18017 | ecosystem: Environmental > Aquatic > Freshwater > Lake > Hypolimnion/Profundal zone | place: USA: Wisconsin... | reverse complement strand
GGTTTCGAAATCGACCCGGCTTCGCTGGGCCCGCTGTGCGACCAGATCGCTCCGCTTTTCGCGGCGCGTGAGTTCGAGAACATCGTCGAGTTCATGAGCGGCCGCCGTCCATCCGCCTGTCCGGCGCCGGAGAAGAGCGCCCCGGGTAACGAGGAGTGCCTGGCGCTCGTCTATGAAGGCCCTGCCGCCGTCAGCAAGATTCGCGATATCCTGGGATCGACCGATCCGCGCAAGGCGCGTCCGGGCTCGATCCGGCGCGAGTTCGGCACCAACATCATGGTCAATGCCGCCCATGCCTCCGACTCCCCCGAGAACGCCCGCCGCGAGATGGGCATTATCGACGTCGCACACGACCAGCCCTTTGCAGACCTGATTCGGAGATACTACGCGTGAAGTCTTTGAACGCCTCGATCCTCGCCATCCAGCCGTCCGCCACGCTGGCCATTGCCGCGTTGGCCAAACAGCTGGCGCAGCAGGGTCACAAGGTCTGCAACTTCTCCGCCGGCGAGCCGGATTTCGACACGCCGGACCTGATCAAGGAAGCCGCCGTCGATGCGCTGCGCCAGGGCCAGACAAAGTATACGCCCGTGAACGGCATCCCCCGCCTGTGCGAGTTGATCGCCGCCAAGCTGAAGCGCGAGAATGGCCTTGACTACAAGCCCACGCAGATCGTGGTGAGTTGCGGCGCCAAGCATTCGCTGGCGCTGGTCCTGCAGACGCTGGTCAACCCCGGCGACGAAGTGCTCATCCCGTCGCCCTACTGGCTCAGCTATCCCGAGATGGTGCGCGTGGCGGGTGGCGTGCCGGTCTTCGTGCCCGGGCGCCGCGAGAACGATTTCCGCATCGCGCCGGACGATGTTGTGCGGGCCATCACCCCGCGCACCGTGGCGCTGCTGATCAACAGCCCGAGCAACCCGACCGGCACCATGTACACGCCGGACGAACTGCGTGCGCTGGGCGACGTGGCCGTCAGCCGCGGCCTGACCATTGTCTCCGACGAGATCTACGAGAAGCTGGTTTACGAAGGCAACCAGCAAGCCAGCATGGCCTCGTTTTCGCCTGAACACTATGCCAACACCATCACCATCAACGGGTTCAGCAAAGCCTACGCCATGACCGGCTGGCGCCTCGGCTACACCGCCGGCCCCGCCGCGTTCATCACCGCCATGGGTGCGCTGCAAAGCCATTGCGCATCCGCGCCAACGACGTTTGCACAGTGCGGCGCCATCACGGCTCTGGAGCGGGGCTCCGAGTCGACGGTGGCCATGGTCAAAGCGTTCGACGAGCGCCGTCGCCGCATCTACGCCCTGATGTCCGCCATTCCCGGCGTCACGTGCCCCAAACCAACCGGCGCCTTCTATGTCTTCCCTGACATCTCGTCCTTCGGCCTGGACTCGGTGACCTTCGCCAAACGGCTGCTCGAGGAGCAGAAGGTGGCGGTCGTGCCGGGCGTGGCCTTCGGCGCCGATGCCTGCGTGCGCCTCAGCTACGCCTGCAGCATGACGGAGATCGAAACCGGCATGGCGCGCTTCCGCACCTTCTGCGAGTCACTGCGGTAGATCGAGGCGAGTGGTGGAATTGGCAGACACGCAAGACGTGCACTCTTCATCTCAGGCTACGGTGAAGGGCAAAAGTTACCGCACTGGCCGCGGCAAACGTAGCGAGGTGGAGATATCGCCACATCCACCGTGCCCATGTTCTGCCGGGTTTGCGGAAGCAGTAATCGTCTGATGTATGCCGCGCCGATTCCGAAGACGGGACAGACAACGGCGTATCAGACCGGCGATAATGGGTACTACACAAACGGCGTGGCATGGCCGTAGCCTTCCCGCCTAGTGGCAGCCGCAACCGCCGCCGGCATGGGGACAGGAGGGGCTGGTGGTGCAGCGGTCGCAGGCCTTGGAGGCGGCGTTGGCCATGTGCGGCGCGAAGGATGAGAGCGCCTTGCGCAGCTTGGCGGCGCCGCACTTGGGGCAGGTGCGCGCGCGGTCGGAGAGCGTGCGCGCCAGATGGTCAAAGGTGTGGCCGCAGGCTTCGCAAACGTATTCGTAAATCGGCATGCGTTAATCCTCTCGAATCATCGCCGGTGCACGGTGAGCGCAGCATCGGGGTCGCTTTCGGCATCGGTATCGAAAGCGATTCCGATACCGATGCCGAGGCAATACGACGCGCGTGCGTCCAAGCCCGCAGCAACCGTTACACGAGCGGGCGGACCAGGCGGTCGACATCGGCCTCGCTCTGGCAGCGGGGCACGTCGCGGAAGAGCTTCCAGGTTTCCGTGTGCGTGACGCTGTCGCCCTTCTTGAGGGTCACCAGCGACCCGATGCTTTCCAGCTCGAGGAACGACTCGTTCGAGAAGGTCTCGAAGTTGCAGCCGCCGTCGGGATAGATGGCATCGCCGCTATGGTCGAAGGACTTGACGAAGAGGAACCCCTCGCGCTGGTAGGCGATCCACTTTTCGCGATGGGCCAGCCCGAGTTTGGTCGGCCCGCGCGCCGGATCCTGGCGGAAGAGGACGTACTTGGCACCGAAGGTCCAGCGCGGGTCGGTAAAGTTGGTGTAGCCCCAGATGCTCCAGTTCTGGTTGGGCAGCAGCCGCTCGGTGTGGGGCACCGGGGCAGGCAGCGGGATGATGGCCTGGCCATTGAGGCCCATGGCGCTCACGGCCCAGGGGGCGCAGGACACCGGGCGGGCGCCGCGGTTGGTCAGCGTATGCGTGATGGTCACCGCGTTGCGCGCGGCGTCGAGCACGATCTCCATCTGCTTGGCGACGTGGGTCAGCGGACCGGGCTTCTGGCGCACGCGCACGCCGCCGGCGATGGCCTCCACGGCCTCGTAGGACTTGTTGTCCAGCTCATAGCTCCAGGGGTTGGCCTCGGGGGCGATCCACAGGCGGTGGCCGCCGCGAATCTGCCACTCCGCCTCGCCCTTGGCGCCCTGCTGGCCGGGAACCTCGGCGAAAATGTTGGCGCCGCCGATGTAGCCGAAGCGGATGATGCGCGGGCCCACGTCGCAGGTGACGATCAGTTCCACGTCGTGATTGGCCAGTCGCACGCACTTCCAGCCGTTAAACAGCACGTTCTCCATCGGTTCCTCTTTCCCCCGCACGCGGCGGGATGGCTCCTAGTGTAGAATGAACAGCGCGGTGGACGCAACGCCCGACCTGGCGACCCAGACATTCGACTGAAGGCTGTCGGCTGTGGGCTGTCGGTGATGCCCAGGCCGGCCCTCAGCCTACAGTCTATAGCCTACAGCCTTCCCGGCTACACCTCCAGGTTCAGGTACTTCAATTCCTTGGGCGTCAGCGGCACATCCAGCGCCGCCAGGCATGAGCGGGTCTCGGAAACCTGGCGCGGCCCGATCAGCGGGAAGGTCGGGAAAGGCTGGCAGAGCACCCAGGCCAGCGCGATGTTGATCGGCTCGACGTGGTACTTGGCGGCCAGTTCGATGGCCCGGGCCTGGCGCTTGAAATTGTCTTCCGAATACCAGCTCTCGACCAGCGAGGCGTCTTCGCGCTTGTCGGGGCGCGCGCGCGCCGGCACGAAGAAGCCGCGCGCCTGGCTGGACCAGGGCAGCAGGGCGGTCTGGGTCTTCTTGAGCCAGGCGCGCGAGGCGGCGTCATGCACGTGGATGCAGCCGCCCCAGACCGGCTTGACCATCTCGGCCAGCGCCAGGTTGTTGGAGACGACATCGAAGCCCTGCAAGTCGTGGCGTTTGGCGTAGGCGTTGGCCTTCTTGACGCGCTCAATGCTCCAGTTGCTGCCGCCGAAGGTGCGGATGCGGCCGGCCTTCACCAGCGCATTCAGCACCTCGATGAACTTGCCCGCCGGGATTTCGGGGTTGTCGCGATGCATGAGGTAGACGTCGGCGTAGTCCGTGCCCAGCCACGTGAGCTGCTCGTCCAACTGCGCGGCCAGGTCCTCCGGGTTGCAGCAGGGCGTGTGCGCGCCCTTGCTGATGACCACCACCTGCTCGCGGACGCCGCGGCTGGCAATCCAGCGGCCCAGCAGGCGCGACCGGGTCTCGCCGTAGATATGGGCCGTGTCGAAGACGTTACCGCCGCGCTCGAAGTAGTCGTCGAAGATGGTGGCGGCGTGCGGCATGGTGGTCTGGTTATCCACGCCCATGATCAGGCGCGCCACGGGCTTGTCGAGATGCGCGATGCGCCCGGAGGGAATGGGTTTGGCGGCGCGGACCTGCAGGGGGCGGCGGGCCACCGTGAGCGGGGAGAGGTTCTGGGGCTTCTCGGCCTCGTACGTCAGGCCGATGGCCGCACGCCAGGCATCCTGCGTGCGGATGTTGCCCAGCGTGTCGTCCCAGGTCATCGCCGGCCCCTCGGCCTGCTGGCGACCGGCGCGGATGGCGCGCCCGCAGGCATCGGCCTCGTGGGCGTAGCTGGTCACCGGCGAGTCGATGGTGATCTCGCGCGGCGCTTCGCCGCGGCGGTTGACAACGATCTTCCCCGGCATGGTGCCTTCACGGGCGGCGACATAGGGGTTGGGCAGCAGGATGTTCCCCTCGCTGCCAAAGATGCGCACGACGTTCTCCTGGTTGATGCCCACGCCCGTGGAGAGGTTGGCCACGATGCCGTTGGCGAACTTGAGCGTGGCCGCGGCCCAGGCATCCACGCCGGTCTGGGGATGGAGATTGCCGGCGCCGGTGACGGCAATGGGCTCGGCGAAGGGCAGCCCCTGTGCCGCGCCCGCGACCAACCGTGCGATGGAGGTGGTGTAGCCGCCGACATCCATGATGCCCCCGCCGGCCAGCGCGTTGGCCCACAGGCGCGAGTCGGCATTGAATCCGGCATGGAAGGAGAAGGTCGCCTGGATCACGCCAATGTCGCCGATCACACGCTCCTGCAGCAGCTTGACCAGCGCAGCGGTCTGCGGATGGCAGCGGTACATGTAGGCTTCCATCAGGAAGACGCCGTGGGCGCAGGCTGCCTCGATCATGGCCTGCGCTTCATACTGGTTGAGGCCGATGGGCTTCTCGACCAGCACGTGCTTGCCGGCCTCGGCGGCCTTGATGACCCATTCTGCATGCTGCGGATGGGGCGTGGCAATATAGACGGCCTCGACGCCCGGATCGGCCAGCAGCGCCTCATAGGAGCCATGGCTGCGGCCGATGCCGAAGGTCGCGGCAAACGTGGCGGCCTTCTCCGCCGTGCGCGATCCCACCGCGACCAGTTCACTGCTCTGCGAGGCGCGCACGCCCCGCGCAAAAGCCTGGGCAATCGCACCCGTGGCCAGAATACCCCACCGCACTTTGTCGCTCATCTTGGATACATCTCCTGCCAACTTTGAAACCGCAGATGAACACAGATCAACGCGGATAGCCTCATCGCCATCAACACGTTGCTGCTCGAGACCCTGTTCACCGGATAGATGAAAGCCGGTTCTGTCGCAAGACCGCAAATCAGCGTCCATCAGCGGTTATCTGCGGTTCAACTGCTTTATTGAGGTTGAAACGCCTGATCGTCCGAAAAACAAGCGAAGATAGTTGCCGATCAGCAAGCAGGGTGCAAGGAAAATGCCAGGTCCACCGGAGCCGAGCCGACAGGCTGACATTTTGGCTTGTGCGCGCGGGCCGTTCCGGCGACGCTGGTGAGGTTGATGGTTGTTGGACCCGAGGAGCCTGGCATGGTGACACCGGATTCTGCCCGCCGCTATTTCGCCGCGCATCGCGAGGCCATTCTCGCCGATTGGTTCGCCCTGCTGCGCATCCCCAGCATCGGCGCGAACCCGCAGCATCTGCGCGACTGCTCCGCCTGCGCAGCCTGGCTCAAGAAGTTCCTCCGGCCGCTGGGCTTCACCGCCACCGTCCGCCTCCCCGTCGGCGGCGGACAGCCGGTGCTGCTGGCCGAACGTCTGGGCCGGGCTGACGCGCCAGTCGTGCTCTTGTACGGCCACTATGACGTGCAGCCGGCCGATCCGCTGGACGCCTGGCAGTCGCCGCCGTTTGAGCCCGTCCTGCGCAACGAACGCGTCTATGCCCGCGGCGCCGCCGACGACAAGGGACAGTTCTTCGCCTTTCTCCAGGGCGTTGCCGCCCTGATCGACGCCGGCGCCAACCTGCCGACCATCCGCCTCGTGCTGGAAGGCGAGGAGGAGAGCGGCAGTCGTGGTCTCCTGGCCAGCCTCACGTCCTGGCGGCAGGAGTTGCAGGCGGATGTCATGATGGTCGCCGACACCGGCGTCCATCCGTCGGGCCGCCCGGCGATCATCGCCGGCCTGCGTGGCATCCTGCACCTGACCGTCACCCTGCGCGGCCCCCGCACCGATCTGCACTCCGGCACACATGGCGGCCTCGCGCCCAACCCAGCCATGGGCATGGCACGCCTGCTGGCCAGCCTGCACGATGACCGGGGCGCCATCGCCGTGGCCGGCTTTCTCGACCGCGTCGCGCCACCGTCCGCGCAGGAGTCTGATCTGGCCAACGCCGAACCGTTCGACGAAGCCGCCTACCTCCATGCCACCGGCGTGGCGCCAGTCGGCGGCGAAACCGGCATCCCGCCTTACGAGCGTCTCGGCTTCCGTCCCACCATCGAGGTCAACGGCATCCACGCCGGCTACGGCGGCCCGGGCAGCAAGACCGTCCTGCCGGCGCTGGCCACGGCCAAGCTGAGCGCGCGCCTCTGCGCCGGACAGTCGCCGCGCGACTGCTGCGACAAGCTCATGGCCCACCTGCGCGCGCACTGTCCGCCGGGACTGACGATCGACTTCCCCGAGGTCAACACCGGCACGCCCGCCCTGCGCCTGCCGCTGCTGTCGCCGGTCGTCCGGCTGGCCGAAGACGTACTGCGACAGCTCGACCCGCGCGGTCCCGTCTTCCTGTGGGAGGGCGCTTCGATCCCCGTCGTCGGCGCCTTGCGTGATGTCTCCGGCGCCTCGCCCCTGCTCGTGGGCTTCGGCCGCGAGGAGGATGCCATCCACGCGCCCAACGAGTCCTTCGGCCTCGACCAGTTCCAGCTCGGCATGGCCTATACCATGCTGATGCTGGAGGCCCTGTGTTAGGAGAAGAGAGGGTTCGGGGTTCAGGAGGGAGGAGAAGGGACCATGCAGAAGCGAACCAGTCAAGGTGCTGCCGTCCGTGGCCGCGATTCCCTTTTCGCGCGTCGTCAACGCTTTCCGCTTCCACCCCTGAACCCTGAACCCTGAACCCTCTGTTCCTCATGCCCGATGCCCCATCACAACCCACGCCCGCTGTGCCGTCCTCCGCTTCAGAGGCCGTCTCCGGGACCGTGGCCTCGATCCTCTACCGCAGCGAGGAGACCGGCTACACCGTCTGCACCGTGCAGCCGGCCGGCCGCGACGCCGCGCCGGTGACGGTGGTCGGCAATTGCGCGGCCATGTGGGAGGGCGAGGAACTGACCGCCGATGGCCACTGGGTACGCCACCCGCAGCATGGCCACCAGTTCCAGGCCGAGCGCATCACCTGCATCGCCCCGACCTCGCCCGAGGGCTTGCGCCGCTACCTCGCCAGCGGCATGATCCGCGGCGTGGGAGCCGTGATGGCCGACCGCATCGTGGCGCTGTTCGGCGCCGAGACGCTCGACATCATCGAGAAGGAGTCCCGCCGGCTGGAGGAGGTCGAGGGCATCGGCCCCCACCGCCGCAAGCTGATCAAGGAGTCGTGGACCGAGCAGCGCGCGGTGCGCGACATCATGATCTTCCTCCAGTCGCACGGCATCGGCACGGCCCAGGCCGCGCGCATCTACCGCCAGTATGGCTCGGATGCTATTGCCGTCGTCAAGCGCAACCCCTACCGCCTCTGCACCGACGTCTGGGGCATCGGCTTCAAGACCGCGGATGCCATCGCCCTGAGCGTCGGCGTGCCCAAGGACTCCATCCTGCGCGCCTGCGCCGGCCTCGCCTACATGCTCCAGACCCTGTCCGAGGAGGGCCACTGCTTCGCGCCCGAGGCGGAACTGGTGCTGCAAGGCCAGGCGCTGCTCGATATCCCGGCCGAGACCGTGACCACCGCCCTGGCGCAGGAAGTGTCCGAGGGGCGCCTCGTTCACGAGCAGGATCGCATCTACCTGCGCGGCCTCTTCGACGCCGAGCGCCGCGTCGCCGCCCACCTGCGCCGCATGCTGGACGCGCCACGCCGCTTCCAGCCGATCAAGGCGCAGCCGGCCGTGGCCTGGGCCGAGCGCAAGATGGGCATCGATCTGGCGCCCGCCCAGCGCGAGGCCCTGCTGGCCGCGCTGGAATCCAAGGTCTCGATCATTACCGGCGGCCCCGGCGTCGGCAAGACCACCATCATCCGCGCGCTGGTCGAGATCTTCGGCGCCCGCCGCCTGGACCTGCGCCTGGCCGCGCCCACCGGCCGCGCCGCCAAGCGCATGGCCGAGGCCACCGGCCACGAGGCGACCACCATCCACCGCCTGCTCAAGTACCAGCCCGCCTCGCGCGACTTCGAGTTCTGTGCCGACAACCCGCTTGATGCCGATGCCTTCATCGTCGACGAGGCCTCGATGATCGACATCCGCCTGATGGACCAGCTCGTGCAGGCCCTGCCCTCCGCCGCCTGCCTGATCCTGGTCGGCGACATCGACCAGCTTCCCAGCGTCGGCCCCGGCAACGTGCTGCGCGATGCCATCCAGTCGCATGCCATCCCCTGCAGCCGCCTGACAGCCATCTTCCGCCAGGACGCCAGCGGCCTGATTGTGCGCAATGCCCACCACATCAACCACGGCGAACGCTTCGAAACCGCCAAGGACCCCAGCGACTTCTACTTCATCGAGACCGCCGAGCCGGAGCGCATCATCGAGCGCCTCCTGGAACTGGTCACGCGCCGCATGCCGCAGAAGTTCCACTTCGACGCCATGACCGAGATCCAGGTGTTGACGCCCATGCGGCGCGGCGTGCTGGGGGCGGACAACCTGAACGTCGTGCTGCAGCACGCCCTCAACCCGGCGGGAGCCACACTGACGCGCGGCAGCGTGCTCTTCCGCAAGGGCGATCGGGTGATGCAGATCCGCAACAACTACGACAAGGAAGTCTTCAACGGCGATATCGGCTTCATCCAGGCCGTGGACGAGGAGGACCGCTCGCTCGTTGTCATGTTCGACGGCCGGCCGGTGCGCTACGACGCCACCGAACTCGACGAGCTGCTGCACGCCTATGCCTGCACGATCCACAAGTCGCAGGGCAGCGAATATCCGGCCGTGGTCGTCCTGATCCACACCCAGCACTTCAAGCTGCTCCAGCGCAACCTGCTCTACACCGCCATCACGCGCGGCCGTAAGCTGGTCTGCGTCGTCGGCTCCTCCAAGGCCATCGGCCTCGCCATCCGCAACACCGACGTCCGCGAGCGCCGCACCACCCTGCGCGCCCGCCTGGCGGGAAGTCTGCCGGTGGCGTGAAGTCAGCGGATGGCGGAGAACGGGGACCATTCGGCGCGGTGAGCGCGGCAGTACGCCTCTTCCTCTAGTCTCCGAAGCAACTCCTGCGCATCTCGCGACCTTCGCGGTGGAGGGCCCTGCATGAAGAGCCATCTGGTAGGGCGTGCCGCTCCGCGGCCGCCGGATCACATGCGCCGTTGAATCGACGCGGCCGGCGGCGGAGCGCCGGCCCTACCCGCTTGGCCTTGCCCTTCGCTTCCCTCGCGACCTTCGCGGTGACGCCCCCAACGTGCGGCGGTCGAGGCCGACCGCCCTCCAAAGATCATCCACAACACGGCGAGAACTCTCTGGAGGGGCACGGGCCACCTTGAAACTCTTTTGACCATAGAAGTGCCGCCTCCTATTTCTCTGGAAACTCAAACCGGTCGCCCTCTTCTTTCCACCACTGACGCCATTTCGCAAAGATTTCGGCCTTCTGTGCCGGATTCCTAAACACCCAGCGGAGATTTGGATCCTTGAGATCCCGAAACATCTCAATCGTGCCGAAACTCCGCTTAGTTTTCAGTTCCAACACATTGAAGGCCTGAATCTGCGCGTCGTCATTCTCGGAACTCAAAAGATCAACAAGCACTCCGATCCCTTCCCTGTTCCGGAACTTGATGAGAGTCATTGCCACGCTAAAGCGCACGAACGAATCCTTGAAATCTACCGATTTGAGCATGACAGGCACAATGACGCCCTTATCCGCCGGTGATGCGACGCACCCTAACGCTCCTAGCGACTCTCCGCGCACATAATCGACTGGGTCCCTTAACGCCATCTCACAAAGTTGGGGTATCGCCTCTCGCAGCTTCAAGTTTGACACGCCAAATACCCCCTGCTCACGCGTCTTGGGATCGGCGGCCTTGAGCTTTGCCAGGAACACGTCTTTGTGTCTCAACAGAAACGTTCGCTCTATGCCTTCTGTCCTCGCCGGATTTCCCTTGTTCTCCTTCAGCTCTCTGTCCAAGGCTCTGGCTTCTCTCTCTTCTTCGGTTGACCCCGAACTGCCTTTCACAACAGATGAGACACTGTCAACAGATGCTGCTCCTGCAATGCCAAACGGATGAAGGGCACCGGCAGACGTAATCAAGCAAAGAGCCCAGAGCAACCGAAGGGCTGCGCCGGTGCGCGGCACAATGTGCTGACTAAGCCGTTTCTCGATGCTCTTTCGAGTCTTCATTTTTCCTCATTCTCTGTCGGTCGAACGATCAGGTTCACTGGCTAGCGGAATCATCAATGCCATCCGATCTCCGCATGAGCCGGCTCTAAGGCGCGGAAGCCCGTGGCGTAGCGGCCGGCGCCTCGCCTGTCGGTTTCTCTCTTGCCCGCGCAGCCGGTATTGCTTTCCCGCCATCCATGTGCCAAACAGGATCATGACGTCCGCCGTACCAGGACTTACCGGCGAGTCGGATTTGCTTGCCATCATAGATGTACTTCTCAACCGACAACAGGCCGCCATTCCCCTGGACGTCGTAACACACCAGCACATCGACATGGTTGTCTGCTCCGAAACTGACGAAGTGCGCACGGTAGACCGGTTGTGGGCCCTTGTCTGCGGGAGATGGCGACAGAAGCATGTCGCCATTCGCATTTGAGAAACCAATCGCGGTGACCCCAGCTTCACCCTTCAGCTTGTACAGCCACATCCTGAGATCAGGCTTACCCGAAACGCGTATATCGAGCGCGTCCGGACTCAACACAAATGTTCCCTCCCAGGACGACACAGCCCCGGTCATTGGTTTGGCGTGAATGGCTAAGGTCGCCAGCGCAAGCACAACCGCTGTTATCGCACGCTTCATCTTGTTCCTCGGCAAATCGTCAGCGCTCACCAGCGGGCTCGTTTGCCACTGTCTGACTGACAGCCGCCGCGTTTGATCTCAAAACCACCATGCCGGAACTGTAGTCCTCCGCCAAGACCACTGGCAAGTGCGATCCTCGGGGGCGCGATTACAGTCCGTCTGCTTTCCCTGTTCTCGCATGCCCAATCCGTCCGCGATCCTCTTTGCGGTCTGTGCGCCTTCTGCGCGAAACCTGCACGCACCAGCCTTCCCTCGCGCCACCTGCGCCGGTACGAAGGGACCCATATGGTAGGGCGTGCCGCTCCGCGGCCGCCGGAGCACATGCGCCGTTGAATCCTGCGCGGCCGGCGGCGGAGCGCCGGCCCTACCAGGCTGGCCTTGCGTTCACGTTCGCTCGCAGTGGATGTTCTCCGGCGGCGACGGCGCGCCGCCCTCCATGGGCCATCCGCCCATGTGAAGCGCTCCCCCGGACTCGACCGCCGCCTTGTCTTCACCGCTCCGTTCCTGCTACGGTGCCATCCTGACATTCGCGCATCCCTCCCAAGCAGAAGGCCATCTCCATGAAGCTGCATCGCCAGAACTGGATCGACCGGGCGGAGGAACTCAAACCCCGTCTGCGCGTGACGCGCATCAAGCCCGCCGCGTGGGAGACCAAACGCCTGCTGGGCCGGCGCGATACGCTGGTGCTCGACTTCCAGCGCCACTGCGTCGGACACGTCACGCTGAAGCTGGGCGTGGTCGGAACCGTCGATGCCCCGACGCGCATCCGGCTGATCTTCGCGGAACGGCAGGAGGGCCTGGTCCTGCCGCCCGAACCGTATGGCGGCCAGCTCAGCCGGGCCTGGATTCAGGATGAGGTCATCACGCTGGACGACCTGCCGGCGACCCTCGCCCTGTCCCGCCGTTTCGCCTTCCGCTATCTCAGCATTGAGGTCATCGACACCTCTCCGGCCTTCAAAATCCGGCTCGAGCAGGTCTGGTGCGAGGCGACCACCAGCGCCGACGACGCGAAGGTCCCTGCCCTACCCAAGGGCACGCCGCGCGACCTGGCGCGCCTGGATGCAGTCGGGCTGGCGACGCTCCGCTCCTGCATGCAAACCGTCTTTGAAGACGGCCCCAAGCGTGATCGCCGGCTCTGGACCGGCGACCTCCGGTTGCAGGCCCAGGCCAATGCCTTCAGCTTCCGCAACTTCGACCTCGTGCGTCGCTCCCTCTACCTGCTGAGCGGTTTCGGCCGCAAGGAGGGGTGGTTCGCCGCGGACGTCTACGAACGCCCCGAGCCCCGGCCTGGCGCCTGCACGATCCTCGACTATTCCGTGCTCCTCGGCCCTCTCTTGCTCGATCACCTGGAGTACGCCGGCGATGAACGCACGGTCCGGGAGCTCTTTCCCCTGGCGCGCCTGCAGTTCAAGCTGGCGAAGGCGTTCCTGCAGGACGGCCTGCTAATCGTCCCGCCGCGCTGGTGGCTCTTCAGCGACTGGCGCAAAGGCCTGGATCAGCAGGCGCCCACCCACGCCACGATCCTCTACGCCGCGCGGCAAACGGCGCGGCTGGCTGAACGACTGGGCGAGGATGCCGGAGAGGCGGCGAAGCTGCTGGAGCCGATGACGGCCGCCGCGCGGTCGCTGCTGGATTCGAAACGGAACCTCTTCGTCTCGGGAAGCAAGCGTCAGGTCTCCTGGGCCTCGGCCGCCTGGATGGTGCTGGCGGGCGTGGTGCAGGGCGAGGAGGCGCGCGCGGTGCTGCGGGCCACGCTCAGCGACAAGACGGCGGTGCGTCCGGCCGGGCCCTACCTCTACCATCACGTCGTCGAGGCGCTGCTCACCGCCGGTATGGACGCCGAGGCGGGCCAGATGCTGCGCGCCTACTGGGGCGGCATGATCGCGCGGGGTGCCGACACGTATGACGAGGTCTTCGATCCGGATGACCCGCACCTCGCGCCCTATGGGCACGTCAGCCTCAACAGCGGCTGCCATGCCTGGAGTTGCACGCCCGTCTACTTCGTGCGCCGCTACGGCAAGCGCCTGTGGTGAAGCGAGCGACGGCGTGATGGCGGCTCGCGCACTCCGTGTGCGGGCAGTCATCCATCCAGCGCGCAGAAACAGGGACTACCCGCGCAGCGGTGTGCGCGGGCCACCTTAGAGCTTTTGTAACCGCAGACGCAAAGAGCGCAGAGAAGCCGAAGCCGGCTGCTTTTCTTTGCGCTCTTTGCGCTCCTTGCGGTTTGCCTGCTCTCTTCGCCAACTGCCCGACTTTCGACTCTCCCAGCGCGCTGGATTCGGCGGCCGCGGAGCGGCACGCCCTACCCCGCTGGGTCCATCTCAGGTGGGGACGGCGCTCCGTCGCCGTCCGCCGTCATTCATCTCCTCCGCGAACTTATCTGCGCGAAAGATCTTCCCCTCGCGCCGTCCGCGGTCAGGCTCTCTCCGGCCTCTCGCCTTGTCCGCTCCCGACATTGCCGTCGCCCGCACCCATGGAATCCGCTATAATTTTTGCCCATGTCAGCCGCCCAACCGCTCGATATCCTGGTGATTGCCGACCCGCACTTCGTCAGCGCGGCCAATCACCTGTGCGCCCATTCCAACCGCCATGTGCGCCTGGGGCAGGTCCTGATCCGCAAGGCGCTCTGGCGCCTCCAGCACCTGGGCGTCAAGCCCGGCCTGATCGTACTCCTGGGAGACATGGTCGACGACGGCTCCAAGCCCGGTGCGGCCAGCGATTGGCAGACGCTGGCCGGCGAAGTGCGCAAGACGGGCATTCCCCTACTGGCCGTGCCGGGCAATCACGATGACGATCACGAAGCCTTTGCCCGCGTCTTCGGCTGCGAGGCTGGCGTGCACCTGGTGGGCGACTACGGCTTTCTGCTCTTCCACGACCGGCGCGTCGACGGCGAAGTCTTCCGTCGTCCGGCTGACCAGCTCGAACTGCCACGCCGCGCCGCAGCCATGTACCCGGGACGACCGCTGATCGCGCTGCAGCACCACCCGCACGACCCGCTGATCGCGGCGGACTATCCCTACCACCTGGCCAATCGTGAAGCGGTCATGGACGGCTACCGCGAAGCCGGCGTCTGCCTTTCGCTCAGCGGACACCTGCATGCGGGCCAGCCGGCGCATCTCGTGGATGGCGTCACCTATGCCACGGCACCCGCGCTGTGCGAAGCCCCCTATCGCTTCCTGCACGTCCGACTTGAGGGCCGGCAGGCCAGCATCCAGGAACATGCGCTGCGGCTCGACACGCCGGGGCTGACCGACGTGCACTGCCACACCGAGATGGCCTACTGCGCTTCCAACGTCAACATCGCCGATGACATCCGGCTGTCGCAGGCCCTGGGCATCGAGACGCTCTGCATCATCGAGCACGCCTTCCAGCTCTACTTCCCGAAGGAGGAGGCCTGGAGCTTCCGCTGGCAGACCCACCCCGGCATGGCCAAGGCCGTGTGGGCCACGCCGGAGCGCGGCCGCATGCTCTCCTACTGGGCCCTGGCACAGGGCTTCCGCGCCCCGCCCCGCATCCGCAGCGGCCTGGAACTCGACCTCTGCGCCGACGGCAGCCTGCTGCTGGCGCCCGAAGACGCGGAGGGCTGGGACGTGCTGGTCGGTGCCATCCACGAGATCCCCGGCGTCAAGAAGGGCGTCACCATCCAGGAGGAGGCGGAATCCCTCTTCCTGCGCGACGTGGGGCGCCTGCTGACCCACCCGATCGACGTGCTGGCCCATCCCTTCCGCTTCTTCCCGCGCAAGGCGCTGGCCAAGCCCGTGCATCTCTATCCCGTCGTGGCCGACATGCTGGCCCAGGCAGGCGTGGCGGCGGAGATCAACTTCCACACCAACGAGCCGGAGCCGGAGTTCTTCCGCATCTGCGCGGAGCGGGGCGTGCGCATCGCGCTCGGTTCCGATTCGCACGAGGTCTCGGAGGTCGGCGAGTTCGTGCCGCACCTGCGCGTGCTGGCCGCGGCCGGTATCGCGCCCGCCGACTTCCCGCGCCTGCTCTTCACCCCCGGCCAAACGCCGAGGCGGCGGACGACTTGAGCCAGGGCTGCGACGAAGACCAGGCGCGAGGGGTCAGGGGCAGTAATCGGTGTTCAGGGTTCAGTGAAGCAGGCACAAAGCGTCGGATGGGACGGGAGATGAGAAAGGGTTCGGGGTTCAGGTGTAACATCCTCTTCCCTGAACCCTGTGCCTTTTCTGAACCCTGGTTTCGCAGATCAGGCAGGCTAAGCGAAGACAAATGCCGTGACCGCAGGTCGCAGGAAGCTGACTGAGTTGCGATCAGCTCGCTGCATCGGCATGCGTTCTCTTCACGGCATCACGATTCTCCTCGTTTTCCGCACAATTAGCGATGCAAAGTGGAGTCGTTTGTCGGGGTGGCCTCTCGCTCCATGCTGATCACACTTATGCCGCCCTTCCGGTTGAGTGTGACTTTCTTGGGCCGGTAGCCCGGACTGCCGACCGTGATCTCTTGGGGTTCATTCGTATAGGCGATCGTAAGCCAGGCTGCCGGGGAAGCATTTGTTACTGCTTGGATGTGTGGAACGGATGACAACAGTGATATTGGGATTGAACCGCCCGCCTTGCTGTCAAAGGCTTGTAACTGGACTTCGTAGGTCTTTCTCGCCTCGATGCCCCATTCTTCTGGCTTGATCTGTTTCTCCTTCAAAAGCGTATCGACAGCCAGCGCAACGTCCCAAACGAGTTGGAAGGGATGGTTCTTCAGCCTTTCCTGGTACCGTCTGGCAACCTCTGTCTGCGTGAAGCCCGGGCCTTCACCTGACACATGTGTGTTGACCATGATATCGTATCGATTATCGGCGCTGGGCA
>Ga0316226_1002730_pt1 | contig 16016 bp, 13 predicted proteins | sample TBH18017metaG_FD_206009 | JGI IMG/M metagenome (GOLD analysis project Ga0316226, IMG submission 206009) | Freshwater microbial communities from Trout Bog Lake, Wisconsin, USA - TBH18017 | ecosystem: Environmental > Aquatic > Freshwater > Lake > Hypolimnion/Profundal zone | place: USA: Wisconsin... | reverse complement strand
CCAAGTACCGCGGGCAGTTCGAGGAGCGCATCAAGGCCGTGATGGACGAGATCCGCCGGCTGGGCAACGTGATCCTCTTCCTCGACGAGTTGCACACCATCGTCGGCGCGGGCAGCGCCGAGGGCACGATGGACGCCTCGAACATCATCAAGCCGGCGCTGTCGCGCGGCGAGTTGCAGTGCATTGGCGCCACGACGCTCAACGAGTACCGCAAGACGATCGAGAAGGATGCCGCACTGGAGCGCCGCTTCCAGACCGTGCGCGTCGACGAACCCTCCATCGACGAGACCATCGCCATTCTCGGCGGCATCCGCGAGCGCTACGAGAAGCACCATAACGTGACCTACGATGCCGCCGCACTCGCGGCCGCCGCGCGCCTGACCGCGCGCTACCAGCCCGGCCGCCAGCTGCCGGACAAGGCCATCGACGCCATTGACGAGGCCGGTGCCCGCGTGCGCATGCAGGCCACCGTGCGCCCGCCCGACGTGCGCGAGCACGAGGGACGCATCCGCGAGATCGCCCGCCGCAAGGACGCCGCCATCCGCGACCAGCACTTCGAGGACGCCGCCGCGCTGCGCGATGAGGAGCGCAAGGCGCGCCTGGAACTGGAGACGATCGTCAAGACTTGGAAGACCGAGCATGCCGACCAGACCCTGGCCGTGACGGCCGACGACATCGCTGGCACCGTCTCGCGCATCACGGGCGTGCCCGTGGACCGCATGAGCGCGGGAGAATTGGCCCGCCTACTCAGCCTGGAGACGGACCTCGAGGCCGCGGTCATCGGGCAGTCCCCGGCCATCAAGGCCATCGCGCGCGCCCTGCGCCGCTCGCGCGCCGATCTCAAGGATCCGCGCCGGCCGATCGGATCGTTCATCTTCCTCGGCCCCACCGGCGTCGGCAAGACGCTGCTGGCCCGCGCGCTGGCGGAGCGCATGTTTGGCGACGAGAAGGCGCTGATCCAGATCGACATGTCCGAGTACATGGAGAAGTTCAACGTCTCCCGGCTGGTCGGTTCGCCGCCCGGCTACATCGGTCACGAAGAGGGCGGCCAGCTCACGGAACGCGTGCGCCGCCGGCCCTACAGCGTGGTGCTCTTCGACGAGGTCGAGAAGGCCCACCCCGACGTCATGCACATGCTGCTGCAGATCCTGGAGGAGGGCCGCCTGACCGACAGCCTCGGCCGGCATGTCGATTTCCGCAACACGGTCGTGATTCTGACCTCCAACCTCGGCTTCGACTTCGCCAAGCAGGGGCGCGGCCTGGGCTTCTCGCAGGACACGACGGCGAACGATTACGAGCGGTTGAAGAGCCAGCTCCTGAACGAGGCCAAGCTGGTCTTCAAGCCCGAGTTGCTCAACCGCTTCGACGATGTGATCGTCTTCCGCAAGCTGGAGCGGGCCGACGTCGTGCGCATTCTCGATATCGAGTTGACGAAGGTTCGCGGTCGTCTGGCGGCGAAGGGGCTCAATATCGAGTTGGCCGAGAACGCGGCCGCCTTCCTGGTGGACAAGGGGTTCGATGCGGCCCTTGGCGCGCGCCCGCTGCGCCGCGCCGTGGAGCACTATCTGGAGGATCCGCTGGCGGACGAACTGCTGCGGCAATCAGACTTCCAGGGTACGCTGGAGGTCAAGCTCAACGCGGCGGGTGACGCGCTCGCTTTTGCCATGCAGGCACCGGCTGTCACGGGTGTCGCGGCCAAGCCGGCCGCTCGACGCAGGAAGAGCGCAGCCGAGAAGTAATCAGCTCGCGCATCTTGTGTACAGGGACAAACCATGGCCAAGAGGCTCCTTGCGGCGTGTCAGAATGCGGGATGGGGCAGCCGTGCGCCGGCCTGCGCCCTGATCGCGTGCGTTCTGGCAGCCCTTGCGCTTCTGCCGGCCTGCGCCGGCACGAACCTGGTCGTCAACGGGACCTTCGCGAAGGCGGACCCTCGCCAACCTGATGCGCCGCTCGGATGGGAGCGGCCCGACGGACTGGGCGTGGTGTGGACCAACGCGCCGGATGGCCACGGACGTGCCATACGCATGGATACACGCCTCTCCGAGCAGGCCATGGTCGCCAGCTGGACCCGCGCCGGCTTCACCAATGACTGGTTCATCCCCCATGCGGCCGGCAATGCCATCGGCGAAACGTATGGGCTCAGTTACTACTCCGTGCCCTTTGCGATCGCTTCCGGCGTGACGTACCGCGTGAGTGGCGAGATCATGGGGCACGCCGGCGCCAAGATCTGGGTGCGCGGCTACGGCCTCTTTCGCGGCAAGCTGACGCGGCGCTACGAGCAGGTGCTGAACTGCAAGGGCGACGGGCGGGACTGGCAGACGTGGTCGATCGCCTTCAACCCCACGCTGCATCGCCCGGAGATCACCGAAATGCGCGTGATGCTCTACGCCTACTACCCATCGGGTATCTACTGGTTCCGCAATCTGCGCGTCGAGCCGGTCGAAGCGCCGTGAGGGCCCGCGAGCTGAACCGCCGTGATCGGTTGCCAAGATCGCGGCTGTTTCAGAACTGTTTTCCATGTCACGTGCTTCCGGTTCAGTCCGCAGATGACGCAGATTGCGCAGATTGTTGCGTGGCAGGAAGCCGGCAGACTTGCCATCTGCGGGAATCTGCGTCATCTGCGGACGACTACGGAAGCCGCGCGAGCAATTGACAGCCGCGCCTGCCTGCCGCATCTTATGCACCGTTCCGCTGTTGCCCGTGGCGGCCGGCGGAACATGTGCCCATGACGCCCCAATACCGACAGTCGTTCGCCTATGCGCTGACCGGTCACGCGCTGCTGATCGTGGCCGCGCTGATCGTCTCCGTCGTGCCGGGATGCCTGCGTCCAAAGCCCATTGATCTGCCCATCGACTTCATCCCGCTGCGAACGGATCTGCCTTTGCAGCGCAGCACGCCAACGCCCAAAAATCCCACGCCGACGCCACCCACGCCTGACCCGGATACCGCCCCCCAGACGCCGCGCGAGCCGCCCAAACCCGACGATCCCGTGCCGCCTCCGGTCAAGCCGCCCGAACCCGTGCCGGTCAAGCCGTTGGACAAACAGCCTGATAAGCCACTTGAGAAGGATCCGCTGGCGCCCGCTGCTGATCATGCCAAGACGCCGCCCAAGCCGCCGAAACCGGCGCATACCAATGCCGTCGAAACGGCGCATGCCGATCGCGTGCCGATCAAGATCGGACCGAAGATTACGCAGGTCGTGCGCGTGCCGGGGCCGCCGGTGCATGCGCTCCAGCCGCCGCGGCTTTCCGCGGCCGAACTGACGCGGGCGCTGGGCAACGCCGGCAGCGGCGGCGGTTACGCCGCACCGTTGGGCGATACCGATTCCGTGCCGCTGGACGAACGTCAGCGTTGCTTGATTCTGATCAAGCGCGCGCTCTATAATGCTTGGGATCAGCCGGCAGCAGCGGATGCCGGCGCGCGGCCGGCCGAATTGGAGATACGCTTCGATTTGAGCGGACGCGTGACGGGCTACGCGGTCACGCAGCCTTCGGGCAGTGAGTTGTATGACCGCACCGTGCTGCTCGCGGCCAAGGCCGTGCCCCGCGTGGAAGGGCTCTCGCCCGCCTTTCTGCGGACATACGCCAGGTTGACCATTAAGTTCGAACTGCAGTGACTTGGCGAACGGCCGGTCCGATCGGTTTTCCATCGAGAATCCTTATGAAATGCAGAGTTTTTGCGAGTGCGTGTCTGGTTTCTCTTCTGGCTGGCGCGGCGTGGGCCGCCGACATTGATATCTCCAAGCTTGGATCCGCCAAGGACTCCATCGTGCTGAGCGGGCTGAGCGCGCCAGGGCCGCAGGGACGGATCTTCCTTCAGACCCTGATGGCCGACTTGGAGCACTCGGGCTGGTTCAAGGTCGACTCCTCCGGCTCGACGCGCGTGGCCGGCACGGCCATGGATGCGGGCGCCAGCGTGCAGGTTGGCTGCACGGTGACCGGTCCGGGCGGGCGCGGCTTTCGCTGGGCGCATGGCGGTTCGCCGAATGCGCGCCGCGAGGCCCACCTGCTGGCCGATGAGATCGTGCGCCAGTTGAAGGGCGTGCATGGCATGGCCAGCGCGCGCATCATCATGGTGCGGCGCGCCGGCGGCGCGGCCGAACTCTTCGCCTGCGATGCCGATGGACAGAACATGCTGCAGGTGACGCACGACCACGCCTTCTGCGTGGCGCCGCGCTGGACGCCCGACGCGCGCGCCGTCTATTACACCAGCTATCTCTCTGGCCGTCCCTGCGCCTATCGCCTGGCGGTCGATTCCGGCGCCAAGCAGCCGATTGCGACTTACCTGGGCCTGAATGCCGGCGCGACGGTTGCGCCCAATGGCATGGACGTGGCCATCGTGCTCTCGTTCCCCGGCAATCCGGAACTCTTCCTGATCCGTCTGGGCAGCGGCGCGCTGACGCGCCTGACACACACGCACATGGCGTCGGAAGCCAGCCCCGCCTGGTCGCCGGATGGACGCCAGCTCGCCTATGTCAGCGATGGCACCGGCAAGGCTCAGATCTACATCATGGACGTGGCGTCGCATCAATCCCGCCGGCTCACCTTCCGCGGCAGCGAGAACCTCAGCCCGAATTGGGGCAAGAACGGCAAGATCGCTTACATGACGCGACGCGGCGGCCCTTATCAGGTCGCGGTGGTTGATCCGCGCGTTGGCGAGACTGCCGGCGATTTCCTGAGCACGGGCGGACCAGACGAGGATCCCTCGTGGGCGCCGGACGGCCGTCATCTGGTTTGCTCGCGTCGTTCGACCATCTGCATTCTTGACACCATGGGCGATCCTCCTGTACGGTTATTCAATCTTTCAGGCGATTGGATTTCGCCGGACTTTTCGGAACGTTGATTCGGTCCACAGTTATCCCACGGAGAATGATCATGCGCACCTCTCTCATTCGCGGTTTGCTCGTCGTCGGTTGTGTCGCCATGCTGGGCAGCGGTTGCTCGACCCTGCACCGCTGGTGGTACGGCCCCGACAAGAAGCCGGTTGGCACCACAGGCACGACCGGTATCGAGACCACGCCGATCGAGGAACTGCCCACCAACTCCGTGCTGGACGCGAATGACAAGCCTCAGGGCGGCGCGTCCTTCGCCGAAACCAAGACGCTGGATGCTGCGGCGATCTTTGCGCCGGTGCACTTCGCCTATGACTCCTTCGTGGTTCCGCCGACCGAGACCTCCAAGATCGAGCAGGTTGGCCAGTTCCTGCTGGAGAACTCTGACCGCGTGGTGATCGTGGACGGCCATTGCGACGAGCGCGGCAGCAACGAGTACAACCTCTCGCTGGGTGAGCAGCGCGCCCAGGCCGTGCGCACCTACATCATCAACCTCGGCATCGATGCCGGCCGCGTGCAGACGCGCAGCTTCGGCAAAGAGAAGCCCCTGGACCCCGGCCACAGCGAGTCCGCCTGGGCCAAGAATCGCCGCGGCGAATTCGCGATCTACAAGTGATGGCGCGAGTCTGATGCGTGCCAATGAAAACCCGCCGGAAACGGCGGGTTTTTTCTTTGTCCGTCTGCTACACTGGGCGCATGCACGGCTTGGCATGCCTCGCCTTGATCTTCAGCGACGCCGGCATCGACGAATGGGCGCTGCTGGGTACGATCGCCTTCATCCTGTTTGGCCCCAAACGCCTGCCCGAAATCGCGCGGACTCTGGGACGCATGCTGGCGCGTTTGCGCCATGCGGCCGACTCGTTCCGCGATCAGATTGAGCACTTGGACCAGCCGGCCGCGACGCCCGCGCCCGATCTGCATCCGGAGCTTCCCGTTGTGGCGCATCCCGCGCTCCAGGTGCCAGAGCTGCTGGCGGATGCCAGGAAGACAAACCCGGTTGGCGACAACAAAGCCGATCCCCGTGGCCAGCCGCCGCCGAACGGCGAGGCGGGTGGGGCGGACGTGCATCTTCCCCATGAGCCAAGCGAATCGCCGGATCCAAAGAGCGCTGCTCCGCGCTTGTGAGGACTTTCACGTTCGCCTGGAAAGCATTCATCATGCGCCCTTTCACAACCAAGCCGCGCGAGATGCCCCTGGAAGAAGACCGGCCGCGGTCGCTGCTCGAGCATCTGGAGGAGTTGCGCGCCTGCCTGATGCGCTGCCTGATGGCCTGGGGCGTCTGCGCCTTGCTGATGGCGACGATCGCGCCGCGCGTCATGGTCTGGCTGCGGGCGCCGCTGGTGCAGACCGGCATGAACCCCGATGTCCTGGTGCGCGGCATGACGCTGGAGTCCGGCGTCAACATGCTCTTTCAGACGATGCTCTGGGGCGGCACCGTGCTGAGCCTGCCGCTGGTGCTCTTCTTCATATCACGGTTCGTCTTTCCCGGACTGCGCCCGGTGGAGCGGCGCTGGGTGGGCGGCGTCCTGGCCATCTCGGGCGTCTGCTTCCTCGCGGGCGTGGTGATCGGCTACCACTTCGTGCTGCCGCTGGCGCTGCGTGCGTTGGTGACGATCACGCAATGGATGGGGTGGCAGCCCGGACCGGTGCCCACCGAGAACTACGTCAAGGTGGCCCTGCAGACCGTGCTGGCCTTCGGGCTCTGCTTTGAGTTGCCGGTGCTGCTGGTGCTGCTGGGCTGGATGGGTGTGGTGTCGGCGCGCTTCCTGCGCGAGAAGCGGCGGCACGCGATCGTGATCAACTTCTTCGTCGCCATGGTGCTCACGCCGCCGGATGCCGTCTCCATGACGATCATGGCCGTGCCCATGTGCCTGGTCTACGAGCTCTGCATCCTGCTGATCCGCATGCGCGAGTTGGGGCGGGGGAGGAATGCCAAAAACGGATCATCGGGAAACCGTGACCGGTGAACCTTGGAACCGCAGATGAACACCGATCAACGCGGATCGCGCATCGCAATCAACACGTTGCAGCGCAAAACGATGTTTGCCGGATCGATGAAAGCCGTTTCTGTAGCAAGACCGTGCCAATCCACGTCCATCCGCGTTGATCTGCGGTTTCACTGCTTTCAGGGGGCGAGGTGCGGCGCCTGCCAGCTATCTGGCGTGTAGCTGTGGATCTCGATGCGGTGGCCTTCCGGATCGGCAGTCCAGGCCTGCCAGGAGTGGTCAGAGCCCAGTTGGGGATCGGTGATCTTGACGCCTTTGGCGCGCCAGGCCGCCACGGTCTTGGCAACGTCGTCCACTTCCAGACAGATGTGGTACTCGCCGTGCTTCTCGCCGTTTGTAGCGACCTTGCCCTGGAAGAGCTCGATGAAATTGCGGCCGCCGAGTTTCAGGTAGACGCCGTACCGGCTGCCGTCCTCGCGCCGGAATTCAAAGGCGATCTTGACTCCCAGCTGATCCTGGTAAAAGGCGATGGTCCGTTCAAGATCAGCGACGACGAAACAAACATGCGCCAGACCGGTGATCATGGTGGGCTCCTGAAAAAGAGGCTGTTAGGCTGTGGGTTGTCAGGCTGAAGACCGGGCGAGGGGCCCGGTAGCGTCTTACCAACCTACAACCTAACAGTCTACAGTCTACAGCCTGCCAAAAAAACTAGTTGCCCGCGCGGCCACGCACGCCCGCGGCGCTGGCGGCGTTGAGGTGGGCCTTCTCATGAGGACGCAGCGAGCGCACAGCAGCGCCAGCGCGCCACATCTCCGAGTCATGAATTTCGAGCAGTTCCTTGTCGAGCTGGGTCTTGTAGTCCGGGCGACCGCAGGAGGTCATCACGCGGCGGGCCTCTTTCATGCTCTTGACGTCGGCGTAGAGCTTCTTGAAGACCGGCAGCGTGGCCTTCTTGAAGCGCGGCTTCCAGTCCAGCGCGCCGCGCTGGGCGGTGGCGGAGCAGTTGCAGTACATCCAGTCCATGCCGTTCTCGTCCACGAGACGGATCAGGCTCTGAGTCAGCTCCTCGACGGTCTCGTTGAAGGCCTCGCTGGGCGAGTGGCCGTTGCCGCGCAGCACGTCGTACTGGGCTTCCATGATGCCCGCCAGCGCGCCCATGAGCACGCCGCGTTCGCCGACGAGGTCACTGGTGACCTCATGCTCGAAGGAGGTCGGGAAGAGGTAACCTGAGCCGATGCCGATGCCGACGGCCAGCACGCGGTCCAGCGCGCGACCGGTGGCGTCCTGCGCCACGGCGAAGCTGGAGTTGATGCCGACGCCCGAGAGGAAGTTGCGGCGCACCGAGGTGCCCGAACCCTTCGGGGCGACCATGATCACGTCCACGTCAGCCGACGGCTTGACGGTGGTCAGGTCGTTGTACACGAAGCCGAAACCGTGCGAAAAATAGAGCGCCTTTCCGGCGGTCAGGCGGGGCTTGACGATTTTCCAGACGTGCTTCATGGCGCCATCCGCCACCAGCATCTGGATGATCGTGCCGCGCTCAACGGCCTCTTCGATGTCGAACAGGGTCTTGCCCGGCACCCAGCCATCCTTGACGGCGCGCGCCCAATCCTTGGGGAAGGCCTTGGACTGGCCGATGATGACATTGATCCCGTTGTCCTTCATGTTCAGCGCCTGGGCGGGGCCCTGGACGCCGTAACCGAGAACGGCCACAACCTCGTTCTTCAGGACCTTCTGGGCCTTCTTGAGCGAGAATTCTTTGCGGGTCACAACCGTTTCGACGGTGCCACCGAAGTTGATCTTAGCCATGTAAGCGACTCCTTAATTCACGAACGACGGGCACACCTGTCCGCGCCGATGGGGATGCATCATACCGGAAAAAACGCAGCAATCCAAGCAGAACCGGAACGCCTTACCCCTCCACCGGGATGGATCCGGGGAGCGGAATGTCGATGCCGGGCCAGATGGAAAGCTGCGTCAGCGACGCGTTCGGTCCGAAAAGCTGGGCTGAGAAGACCAGCAGCAGACCGGCTACGATCACGAGGCAGACCACGGCGACCAGGACGAACGGCAGGGCATGCGGCGCCGGCTCGGCTGTCAGCGGAATGGCCGTGAGCGGTGCCGCGGCGGACTCTTCCGCGGGGGCGCCGGACTGATCGGGTGCGTTGGCCTCGAGGGTCAGCGTCGGACGCTTGACGCGAATCGTCTTGCGCTGCGTGATGGCGTTCGGGTCGGTCTCGGTCGGGGAACCGGCCTGGGCGCCGGGCACGGCCACCTTGACGGCGGAAATCTCGCCCGGACGCTTCAGCTTGATCGTCTTGGGCGCGCCATCTGTGGCCTGGGGAACGCCCATGGCGGCCTCCAGCGGAATGCGCGACGTTTTGGACTTCGAGGCCTGGGGCAGCGGCTCGCTGCCAGGTGCAGCAGCCTGTGGGGCTGCGACGGGCGGATTGCTGATTCCTGAAACCGGCTGGATCCGGATCGTTTTCGGCGCTTCCGTGGGCATGGGAATCGGCGCCGTAGGCAGGGGAATGCGGCTGGTGCTCTTCTTGACCACGGGCACCGGGCTCTCGCTCTTCTCGATGGCCGGCAGCGGGATCTGCGATGTCATGCGCTTGATGGCCGCATCCACCGCGTTGGGCGCATTGGAGGGCGTGGCCGCGGGAAGCGTCGGCGCGGCCACGGGGCGTGCGGCGCCCGGCACGGCGATCGGGCGCAGACGGACGGTGCGCGGCGCCGAGGATGGCGAATTGTCCATCGCAGGCACGACCTGACGACGCACGGTGGGCGCATTGCCATCCGTCGGCAAGCTCTCCGTCGGACGTGCCGCGGACGGCGGCACAACCTTGGGAGGAATTGCCTGTTGCGGAAGGGGAGTGGAATTGTCGTCAGCCATAGCCTTTGCCTTTCCCAAAACTTGCCACGTCAAACATGCGTCCAGCCGGGCGATTGTGCCGCGGGAGGCTAGACGGCCATCAACTCGGCTTCCTTGTTCTTCAACTCGGTGTCGACCTTGGCAATGTGCACATCCGTGTCCTTCTGGATGCCGCTCAGGGCCTGGTCGCGCTCATCCTCGGAGACCTTGCCGTTCTTCTGAATGGCCTTGATCGCGTCGTTGGCGTCGCGGCGCACATTGCGCACCGAGACGCGGGCCTCTTCGGACTGCCGGCGGGCGACCTTGACAATCTCCTTGCGGCGCTCTTCGTTCAGCTCGGGGATCGGGATGCGGATCACGCGGCCGTCGTTGAGCGGCGTGACGCCGAGGTTGGCGGCCAGGATGGCCTTTTCGATGTCCGCGTGGGCCGTAGGATCGTAGGGGCTGATCACCAGCAGGCGCGGTTCGGGTGCCGAGATGCCGGCAATGTCGCGCAGCCGCGTCGGCGTGCCGTAATAGGAGACCTGCACGTTCTCGACCAGCGCCGGCGAGGCCTTGCCCGTGCGCAGTCCCGCGAACTGCTCCTTCAGGACCTTCAGCGTGCGGTCCATCTTCTCGGCGGCATCCAGCAGCACATCATCCAGCGTATCCATGATCGTTACTCCTGCCGGTCCGGCGTATCGGGCAATTCGGTGACCAGCGTGCCAACCGGGTCGCCGCGTACCACGCGGACCAATGCGTTCGTGTCGAAGAAGTCGCAGACCACAATCGGAATGTGATTGTCCATGCAGAGCGCGAAGGCCGTGGAGTCCATGACCTTCAGCCGCCGGCGCAGGGCCTCCTGATAGCTCAGCACGCTGAACCGGCTGGCCTTGGGGTTGGTCTTGGGATTGTCCGAATAGATGCCGTCCACCTTGGTCGCCTTGATCAGCACATCCGCGCCGATCTCGCTGGCGCGTAGCGCCGCCGCCGTGTCAGTGCTGAAATAGGGATTGCCGGTGCCGCCTGCGAAGATCACGATGCGGCCCTTCTCCAGGTGCCGCAGCGCCCGCCGTTGCACGAACGGCTCGGCCACCTTGGGCATCTCAATGGCCGTCTGCAGGCGCGTCTGCAGCCCGGTCTGCTCGAGCGCGTTTTGAAGCGCCAGTCCGTTGATGATGGTCGCGAGCATGCCCATGTAATCGCCCGAGGTCCGGGCAATGCCCCTGGATTCGCCCTTGGTGCCGCGGAAGATGTTGCCGCCGCCCAGCACGACGGCCAGTTGCACGCCGAGGTCGGTCACCGCCCGCATCCGCTCGGCCATGCTGGCCACCACGGCGGGATCAATGCACTCGCCTGCCGCATGATTGCCCAGCACTTCACCGCTAAGCTTCAGCAGAATGCGTTTGTACTTGATTGGTTGCGTCTGGCGAACGGCCAAGCATGACCCCCTCTCAACAGCAGCTCAAAACACATCCATACCATAGCCCAAGCAGCCGGCCGGGGCAATCGGAAAGCGCGCCTGAAACAGGGCAAATGCAGCATGATCATCTTCGCTCCTTTGGGGTCGCAATTGGCCATTGCATGGCGGGAGGGGTGGGCATGCCATGTTTTGCGGCCAGGCACCAAAACGTGGTACAACAGGGCATCCGCGAGCAGAAAGGCTGGATGGCTGGCATGGAGAAGTACCTCTTCGAGGCATTGATGCTGATTCTCTTCGGCGTGAGCTGGCCGGTTTCGATCGCCAAGGCGCTGCGCACCCGCTTTGTGCGTGGCAAGAGCCCGCTTTTTATGGTTCTGGTGATCATCGGCTATGCCTGCGGCGTGACGCATAAGATCATCAACCCCGATGCCACGGGCCATGTGCATCCGGTGGTCTGGCTCTATGCGCTGAACCTGGCCATGGTTGCGTTCGATCTTTCCCTCTACCTGCGATACCGAAATAATTCAGAGTGTCAACCCGCCCTCTGACTCCGATCGTCGTGAAACGCCTGGAACAGATGCCGCCGCCGGGAACCCGCCTGCTGGTTTGCGCGGGCGACGTGCTGGAGGTATCCCTGCGCGTGCCGGGCGGCGCGCGCGCGGGGCGGGCTGTCTTTCGCACCAACCTTGGCCAGGCCGCACGTCGCCGCGCCGAGATCGTCGCCCACACCGAACGGGACGAGCCGCCGCTGGCGCGGGACTGGCACGACTTGCCCATGCAGCCGGACGGCCACGGCCTCTTCCGCGTGCGCGTGCCGCTGCTCGAAGTCGGCTGGTTTGCCGGCAAGGCCTGCTTCATCCCCGCCGGTTCCGAGACGCCCGAGTGGCCCGAGGGTGAGAACCTGATCGTCAAGGTGGCTCCCGCCCATACGGCCTGCGCCAATACGCTCTATACCGCCTTCGTGCGCCAGTTCGGCCCGGCTCTGACCCATGACCCGCGCACGCATGAGCGCCAACGCCAGGAGGCGGAACTGGATGGCGCGGGCTATACCGTCATCCCCCCCTCGGGCACCTTCCGCGATCTGATCCGCCACCTGGACGTCATTCTGGACGGTATGCGTTTCCGCATCCTGCAACTCCTGCCGATTCATCCGACGCCCACCACCTTCGCCCGCATGGGGCGTTTCGGCTGCCCCTTTGCCGCGCTCGACCTTCTGGATGTCGATCCGTCCCTGGCGGAGTTCGACCCGCGCGCCACGCCGCTGGACCAGTTTCGCGAACTGGCCGATGCCGTCCATGCCCGCGGTGCGCGCCTTTTCCTTGATATGCCGGCCAACCACACCGGCTGGGCGTCCACGCTGCAGATCCACCATCCTGCGTGGTTCCGGCGTGCGCCCGACGGCACGTTCGCCTCGCCCGGCGCGTGGGGCGTGACCTGGGCCGACCTGGTGGAACTGGACTACAGCCACCCCGAACTGCGCGCCGCCATGGCCGACGTCTTCCTCTTCTGGGTGCGCCAGGGCGTTGACGGCTTCCGCTGCGACGCGGGCTACAAGATTCCGGTTGAGACCTGGACCTACATCGCGGCGCGCGTGCGCAGCGAGTTCCCCGACACGCTCTTTTTGCTCGAGGGACTGGGCGGCGCCGTCGCCACGACCGAGCAGTTGCTGTCGGAAGCCAATCTCGACTGGGCCTACTCCGAACTCTTTCAGATCGGTGACCGCGCCGCCTTTGAACAGGTCCTGCCGGAGGCGTTGGCCCTGGGTGCCCGCACCGGTCCGCTGGTGCACTATGCCGAAACGCACGACAACGACCGCCTGGCCTCCCATGGCGAGACGCATGCCCGCCTGCGCACGTCCCTGGCGGCGCTGCTCGCGCAGCAGGGCGCCTTCGGCATCGCCAATGGCGTGGAATGGTTCGCTACGGCGAAGATCGATGTGCATGGCGCGAGCGCGCTCAACTGGGGTGTGGCGCGCAACCAGGTCAACGCCATCTCCCGCCTGAACGCCTTGCTGGCGACGCACCCGGCCTTTGCCGTCGGGGCATCGATCCGCCTGCTGCAGGATGGGCCGGGAAATGCGCTCGCGGTCCTGCGCCAGCCGGCGGGCGACGCGCCACCGCTGCTGGTGCTCGCGAACCTCGACGCCGGGCATGCCCAGCCGGTCCGCTGGCCGGCCACGGCCTTTGGCGCCACGCTCGCCTGGGATCTGCTGGGCGGGGGCGAGTTCCACTTCTCCGGCGTGCGCCGTCTCGAGTTGGCGCCCGGGCAGGCTTGCTGCCTGACGTCCGATCCGGAGGATTTGAAGCGCCTGGCCGCTGCCAGCCACCAGCCGCACGCCGAGCCGTCCGCCGTGGCGTCGCGGCGCCGCAACCTGGCAGCCCTGCGCATCCGCCATTGGCTGACCGATGCCTGGACGCTGGCGCCCGATGCCAATCCTGATGAGTTGGGCGAAGCCCTGGTGCGCGCCCCCATCGCCGCTTGCGCCGTCGAGACGGCGGGACCCGCGCCGGCCCTGCCACGCGTGGTCACCTGGCTGTGGCCCGGCGACACCCGCCGCGTCGTCATGGTGCCGCCCGGCTTTCTGCTGATGGTCCGTGCGCCCCATCCCTTCCGTGTCCGGCTGGCGGCCGATGAGCGCGTCGTCGCCGCCGATGAGAGCATGGTGCTCGCCGATGGCAGCGGCGGGCACGCCGCCTGGCTGCCGCTGCCGGCCGTGCAAGAGCCCGTGCGCCTGCAGTTCGCGCTGAGCCTCTTCGCGCCCGCCGGCGCCCGCCACGAAACCGCGGAGGTGCTGGTCCTGCCACCGGGCGAGGCGGCGTGCGTCGCCGTGCGCTATCCGGGCACGACGGTGCGCCAGACCGATGGCCGCCTTTGCACCGTCCTCGGCAACGGCCGCGGCGCCATGGCGCAGGTGCGCGCCGCATGGGGCGAGATCCGCAGCCAGTACGACGCGCTGCTGGCGGTCAACCCCGATCCGCGCGTGCCTGTCGACCGCCGCGTCTTCTTCACCCGCTGCCGCGCCTGGTTGCGTTACTGCGGCTACTCCCAGGCCATCGACGCCACCTGCCTCGACACGTTCGAGGCCGATCCCTCGGGCACCACGGCCACCTGGCGCTTCCGGGTTCCCTGCGGCGGCGGGAATTGGGTCTCCCTGGTTTTCCGGCTGCGCTTGGTCGCCGCGGCCAACAGCCTGGAGTTCGAGGTCTCCCGGCCGACCGGCACCGATGGGCTGGCCGAAGCCAGTGCCGTGACCGTTGTGCTGCGTCCGGACATCGAGTGGCGCGGTTTCCATGGCAAGACCAAGGCCTATAGCGGGCCGGAACAGGCGTGGCCGGCGGCCGTGCAGGCCGAGCGCCAAGGCTTGGTCTTCCGCCCCGAGGCCGGCGAAACACTCTTCATCCGCACCAGCCAGGGTGTCTTCCACAGCGAGCACCAATGGCAGTACATGGTTGGCCATCCGGATGACGCGGCGCGCGGCCTGGACGACGCTTCCGACCTCTTCAGCCCCGGCTGGTTCGGCATCGACCTGCGTGGTGGCGAGGTCGCCGTGGTGACCGCCGCACGCGAGGAGCCGCCGCCAGAGACCCAGGCCGTGCCCGCCGCGCCGCCGCCCTTGCCGGAGCAGGCCGCCTCGCTGCCGCTGCCGGACGCCCTGCAGCGGGCGCTGAATCTCTACGTGGTCCGGCGCGACGACCTCCTGACGGTCATCGCCGGCTACCCCTGGTTCCTGGACTGGGGACGCGACACGCTGATCGTGCTGCGCGGCATGATCGCCGCCGGCCGGGCCGACGAGTCGCTCCGCATCCTGCGCGAATTCGGCCGCTTCGAGCGCCAGGGCACGCTGCCGAACATGATCCGCGGCAACGACGACTCCAACCGCGATACCTCCGACGCGCCGCTCTGGTTCGGCGTGGCCGCGGCCGACCTGATCCGCGTGCTGGGGCCGGATGCGGTGCTGAACGCGCCCTGCGGCCGCCGCACGCTGCGGGAGGCGCTGGTCTCGATCGCGACCCACTATCGCGACGGCACGCCCAATGGCATCCGCATGGATCCCGCCTCGGGGTTGGTCTTCAGTCCGCCGCACTTCACCTGGATGGACACCAATTATCCGGCCGCTACGCCGCGCGAAGGTTACCCGGTCGAGATCCAGGCGCTTTGGATCGCCATGCTCGACCTGCTGGCCACGCAGGTCGATCCCGCTTGGCGCCAGTTGTCCGCGCGCGCGCGCCAATCGCTGGCGCGCCTCTACTGGCTGCCCCAGGAGGGCTGGCTGGCGGACAACCTGCGCGCGCTGCCCGGCCGTCCCGCCGCACAGGCCACGGCCGACGATGCCCTGCGCCCCAACCAGCTCCTGGCCCTGACGCTGGGCGCCTGGAGCGGCGACGCGGCCCGCGCCGCCGGCATCCTCCGCGCCTGCGAAACGCTGCTCGTTCCCGGCGGCATCCGCAGTCTGGCCGACCGGCCCGTGCGTGCCGAACTGCCGGTTTCTCGCGACGGCCGGCTGCTCAACGATCCTAAACGGCCCTACTGCGGGCAGTACACCGGCGACGAGGACACCCGCCGCAAGCCGGCCTACCACAACGGCACGGCCTGGACATGGCAGTTTCCGCTCTATGCCGAGGCGCTGGTGCAGGTCTACGGCGAAGCCGCGCGTCCGGCCGCCCTCGCGCTGCTGGGCTCCGCCGCGCTGGCCACCAGCGGCTGCGTGGGGCAGGTGCCGGAGATTCTGGACGGCGACGCCCCCCATACGCCGCGCGGCTGCGTGGCGCAGGCCTGGGGCGTGTCCGAACTGCTGCGCGTCTGGAAGCTGACGGCCGGGCCGGCGCGCGGATCAGACCAGAAGAAGGAGCAGTCGAACCGCCGGTGAACGCGGATGGACGCGGATTGGCGAAACCATGCACCAGAAACGGCTTTCATCGATCTGGTGAACATGGTTTCGAACGGCAACGCGCGGATGACCAG
>Ga0316226_1002722_pt1 | contig 16043 bp, 10 predicted proteins | sample TBH18017metaG_FD_206009 | JGI IMG/M metagenome (GOLD analysis project Ga0316226, IMG submission 206009) | Freshwater microbial communities from Trout Bog Lake, Wisconsin, USA - TBH18017 | ecosystem: Environmental > Aquatic > Freshwater > Lake > Hypolimnion/Profundal zone | place: USA: Wisconsin... | reverse complement strand
TAACCGGGAAAATGTCAAATATTTTCTTTTTTTTCATCATTTAATGTTGTTCGGTAATCTATATTCAGTAAATTTACCCACTCAGATTGGCAAAGCGCCATAGATGATTAGTGTGCCTGCAGCTTTTGCTTTTTTTACCCATTTTTTAATTTTACCATGTATCCCCGGTGTGATGGAGTAAACGGAACCGAAAAGGATCACATCCTCTTTTTTTGTTTCCGGCAGGGGATCTTTCAACCGCACAGCAGGATACTGTGTATAAAAAGTGTAGGATGCATTGAGTTTTTTGTCAAGGAAAACGAGAGCGAGAGCGGTCTTGCCATCATTGTAATGATTTATGAAGCCCGAACCGACATGATTCTCATTTAAAAAAGAGTCTATCATCTTCCCGGTATGGTCATTCCCGTATTCGCTAATGAATTCCACCATCAGCCCGGCTCTGCCAAGGGATACTGAGGTATTCAGCATTGAGCCTCCAGGAATTGCCGACAACGGCTGCCCGTTCCTGAAAATAACATCGAGTACTGTTTCCCCGATGGTATATATCACACTGCCCATCTCAGTATTCAATTTCAAGGTCCAGGCCTTCCTTAAGTTTCAGCAATGAAGGATTTTTTGAAGCCATTTTTTCAAATTTTTCTTTATCCGTGTATGGTTTAGATTCACGGACTTTCTCCTCAACTTTGGTTACCAGGTTAAGTTTGCCGTTTTCAAGCCTGTTTCTCAGGAACACCAGCATTTCACCCTTGATCCTTGAAAGCTCGGTTTCGAGCAATTTATTTTCAAGAGTTATCTCGATGATATAATCTTTCTTCAATACGGGCAGAAACTGAACCAGGCTGTTATACAGGTGGGGTATACCGGTCTTCAGGCCGGTTACATAATCTTTCCAGGCTGCATTCAGTTCCTCCTGGTTGAAAGGGGTTTCCTTGTTGTAAATGGCTGGATCTTCAAGTACTTCAGAGTTTCCTTCGGCTTGTTTTGCGGATTGTTTTATGGAGATAGTGCCTGAGACATTATGATTCAGGTCCCTGACCTTGACCGGTGTTATCGCGGGCTGGATATCTGCCGGGTTTGGTTTTTCAGCTGCCGTGGTTTTTTTTTCCTGGAGGGGCGGTGGCGCCGCAACAGGGTTGCCTGAGTTCCTAGGCTGGGAAGAAGCCTGGGTTACAGGCTGCTTTTGGGAGGTCTGGGGCTGGGAGGAGGCCTGGGTTGCAGGCTGTTTCCGGGATTCCCGGGGCTGTGCCGATGCTGTGCACATCTGCATCAGCGCCAGTTCAAGGTGAATCCGTTTGTTGTTACTTGTTTTATATGCAAGATCACAACGGTTACTGATATCAAGAAGGTTCAGAAGCCAGGAAATCTGCACGCGCGAAGCCTGTTCCGAATACTGGTCCCTGATTGAAGGGGCTGTTTCCATAAGCCTTACGGTGGCCGGGTCCTTGCAAACGAGAAGGTTCCTGATATGTTCGCTGAACCCCGAAAGAAAATGCTGGCCGTCAAAACCTTTCCCGATGATATCATCTATGGTAAGAAGGCTGCCTGCAATATCCGAGTTCAGGATCTGGTCGCTGATCCTGAAATAATATTCATAATCAAGAACGTTCAGGTTCTCAATTACGGTAGAGTATTTCAGGTCGTTCCCGGCAAAGCTGACCAGCTGGTCGAAGATCGAAAGTGCGTCACGCATGGCCCCGTCGGCTTTTTGCGCGATGATATGCAGGGCGTTATCCTCGAAGCTGATGCCCTCCTTCTCAGCCACGAATTTAAGGTGACCGACCATGTCATCCACAGTGATCCTTCTGAAATCGAAGATCTGGCAACGGGACAGGATAGTAGGAAGTATTTTGTGTTTTTCGGTTGTGGCAAGAATAAATTTCGCGTAGGGGGGAGGTTCTTCCAGCGTTTTCAGGAATGCGTTGAATGCCGAAGCAGACAGCATATGTACTTCGTCGATGATATAGACCTTGTATTTGCCCATCTGGGGAGGGATCCGGACCTGGTCGACCAGGGTCCTGATATCATCGACCGAGTTATTTGATGCACCGTCAAGTTCATAAATATTGAATGAGGCATTTTCGTTGAATGAGGTGCAGGACTGGCATTTGTCGCAGGCTTCACCTTCGGGTGACAAGTTTTCACAATTGATGGTCTTTGCAAGTATCCTTGCACAGGTCGTTTTGCCGACCCCTCTGGGCCCGCAAAATAAAAACGCCTGGGCCAGCTGGTTATGACGTATTGCGTTCTTGAGTGTGTTGGTGATAGTTGCCTGGCCCACAACAGTATCGAAAGTCTGTGGCCTGTATTTTCTTGCAGAAACTATGAAATTCTCCATTTCCCCTTCAGGTCTGTTCTATAAATATGATTCAAAATTACGAAAGTTTTCGTTTTTTCCTTAATTTGGCAACATCAAATAACTGGCATTGATCCTGATTTATACTCCTTCGGTCCCGAACCGCTTACGGTATATCAGCAAACTGATATTTATTGATTTGCTGGGCACTGACTGCGCATTTACAACGTTTCAGGATGATTTCGTTTCGTTCCAGGGGCCGAAACTTGTTTATGCTCCTGCACCTGTGGACGAAGAATTGTTCATAGAATCTTCAGCCCTGCTTTACGAGGAAACGGTACACCCCATTGAACCGGGTATCAGCCATGAAGAAAGGATACCGGTATTATTTCCTACCGAAAACAAGCAATCAGCCCTCCCATTTGATCCTTTTGCGGCTTCATTTTACATGGTCAGCAGGTATGAGGAATACGAACGCCACAAGCATGATAAATACGGACGTTTCCCTGCCGAGGCTTCGATTGCGATGAAAGGGAAATTTCTTGAACTCCCCGTGGTGCATTTCTGGGTTGACAAACTAGCCGATGTCATCACCAGGCGTTTTCCGTCTATACAGATGCGAAGGCCGCATTATGCCTTCATCCCGACCGTGGATATTGATCATGCATATGCATTCCGCTGCCGCAGTTTGTCGAGGACTGCCGTCGGGGTTGCCCGGTCAATGATGAATTTTAACCTGCATGATGTATTCATGAGGTTCAAGGTGCTGGCAGGAGCTGAAACAGATCCTTACGACACTTACGATTTTATACAAAAAGCGCATGCCCATTACAGTGTGGATCCGTATTATTTTATGTTGTTTGCGGACTACGGAGGGGATGACAATAATATTAATGTTTCAAACAAGACATTTCACAAACTTTTGCTGAAACTGGACGAAGGGAAAAAAGTTGGGATGCATCCTTCGCTCTCATCAAACAAGCACCTGAAGAGACTGAACCAGGAACATGCGGGGCTGAGCCAGGTTTTAGGCAGGGACATCACCGTGAGCCGTCAGCATTTTTTGAAAATATCCTTCCCCAGGACATACAGGAACCTCTCAAACCTTGGCATCACTGATGACTTTTCAATGGGGTATGCATCCCATCCCGGCTTCAGAAGCGGCATGGCGAGATCATACTGGTTTTTCGACCTTTCAAAAAACGAATCAATATCCCTGAAAATCCACCCGGTCACCCTCATGGATGTAACAATGAAGGATTATTTACGTCTAACGCCCGAACAAAGCATTGAAACGATTCACCGCATGATCTCAATGGTAAGGTCTGTTGGAGGGGAGTTTATAAGTCTTTGCCATAATGAGACTTTTTCGGAATATGGCAGGTGGCTGGGTTGGCGTAATATTTACGAGGAATTGCTGAGATTCGCAGCATTGTAAAGAAATGATCATCTACTTAAAGCATGATGAAATTGAAAGGGTAAAATGGGATGATTCTGTAACCCATTCCCTGAACCGTAAGGTTTATGCCTTTTCCTGGTACCTTGATATCGTTTCACCTCGATGGGAAGCCCTTGTTTCGGATGACTATGCTTCTGTTTTTCCACTTACACCCGGTCGGAAAGCAGGTCTCAGTTATTTATTCCAGCCGTTTTTTGCCCAGCAATTAGGGCTGTTTTCAGCAGTGCCGATTGATCCTTCAATGGAAAAACAATTCCTGGAGTCAGTCCCTGCCCGTTTCAGGTATATTGACATTCATCTTACCCCGGAGTTTGTTCCGGTAAGCAGTAATCTTACACTCATAGAAAGGCATGACCATGAACTGAGCCTTTCGGGAACCTATGATGAGATCAGGGCAGGATATTCGCAGAACACGGTAAGAAATATACGAAAGGCCGCCGGGTCAGGGGTTAATACCGGGAGCAATATACGTACCGAAGAGCTTGTGAAATTATTCAGGGCGAATTTCGGGGAGAAGGAAGGGAAACTGAAGGATGTCCATTATGAACGTATGGAACACCTGATGAAAGCAAGTCTGGAAAAGGGTTTTGGCAGCATCAGGGCCGCCTTTGACGAACAGGGACTGTTATCTTCTTCGGCTTTTTTCCTCCGCGACGGGAACAGGATATATTTTCTTTTTGCCGCATCCGCACCCTCGGCCAGGGAGAACGGTTCTATGTTCCGCCTGATCGACAGTTTCATACAGGAAAATTCGGATTCAGCCCTGATCCTTGATTTTGAAGGAGGCAACGATGCCAACCTGGGCAGGTTCTACAAAAGTTTCGGAGCCCGGGAAATAACCTATCACCGGCTTATCTGGAACCGACTGCCGGGATGGATGAATTCAGGCTTAATGCTGAAGAGGCTGTTAGGGGAGAAATTAAAATTGGTACATTTGTCAGATTCACGAAACACGAGCTTATGATCCACATTTTGTCAAACACCCCTTCGATACTGAATGTTTTCATATCGGAGATAAGGGATGCGGAAATCCAGAAAGACCGGCTCCGGTTCAGGCATAATCTTGTCCGCCTCGGCGAAATCTTTGCTTATGAAATAAGCCGGCAACTTGAATTTGTGGAAAAAGAAGTCGTCACTCCCCTTGGAATGGCGACTGTACCTGTTCTTAAGGAACAACCTGTCCTGGCATCAATTATGAGAGCAGGACTGCCATTTCACCAGGGGTTCCTGAATTTTTTCGATTATTCCGATACAGCTTTTGTTTCGGCATACCGAAAAAGGCATAAGGATGGAACCTTTACCATTAATGTCGAATATTCACAGGTCCCCGATATAAATGACAAGATACTGATCGTTTGCGATTCCATGCTTGCTTCGGGAACATCCATGGTCAATACTTACAGGGACCTCATGCTTAAGGGGAAACCCAGGCATGTCCACCTTGTATCTGTACTTGCCAGCGAGGAAGGGCTTGATTACGTGAGGAAGCACATCCCCCAGCAGGATATTGACTTATGGGTAGGTGTTATTGACGAAGAGCTTACGGCACAATCACTCATAGTTCCCGGCCTCGGCGATGCAGGTGATCTTGCATACGGGAAAAAAGAAATAATCTGATGAAAAACACACTTGCACTTGAAAATGTCAGGATCTCGCTGATCTCCATACGAAGCCATCTCCTGAGGACTATCCTGACCATACTCATCATATCTTTCGGGATCATGGCCCTGGTGGGTATCCTTACAGCAACCGACTCGATCAAATACTATCTTACCCAAAACTTCTCGATGATGGGGGCGAATACGTTTACCATCAGGAACCGCAGCATGAACGTGCATATGGGAAACGACAACCAGGTCCAGAAACGTTATGACCCGATCACCTATGCCCAGGCAATGGAGTTCAAGAAGCGCTTTGATATCCCGGCAAATACTTCGGTCTGGATGTTTGCTTCGTTCGGTGTGACCCTCAAATATGGTTCCAATAAAACCAACCCCAATACCAGGGTCATGGGTACCGACCCTGATTACATTGTTACTTCGGGGGATGAGGTGGAGAGAGGGAGGAACTTTTCCCAGAATGAAGTGGATGAAGGACTTTCGGTTTGCATCCTCGGATCTGAGGTGATAAAGAGCCTGTTCAAGAACAATGAGGATCCCCTGGGCAAGCTGATTTCGATCGGACCGGGCAAATACCGGGTTATCGGGATACTTAAATCCAAAGGGTCGAGCATGGGTTTCAGCGGGGACCGTAATGCAATGATCCCCCTGAACAACTGCAGAAAGGAATTTCCCAGGCCGAATCTCTCTTTCAACATCAATGTCATGGCTAAAAGCACAGAGCTTGTAGACCCTGCGATTGGAGAGGCCAGCGGAATTTTCCGAAGTATCCGCAAAGTCCCTGTGGGCATTGAGAATACATTCGAGATCACCAAAAGCGACAACATCGCAAAAATGCTGATCGAAAATATCAGGTATGTTACCTGGGCAGCCACGCTTATAGGGGCAATTACTTTGATGGGAGCTGCTATCGGACTGATGAATATCATGCTTGTTTCTGTAACCGAGAGGACCCGTGAGATAGGTATCCGTAAGGCTATCGGTGCAACAAAAAGGGTGATTCGTAACCAGTTCCTCGTTGAAGCAGTGGTAATCGGCCAGATTGGTGGCGCACTCGGTATCACCCTTGGAATAGGGATAGGAAATATCATGTCGTTAGTAATAGGAAGCGCTTTTATTATTCCCTGGGTATGGATACTGACCGGTGTTGTGCTGTGTTTCGCAGTGGCCCTGATATCAGGCATAATCCCCGCCCAGAAAGCCGCAAACCTTGACCCCATCGAATCACTCCGTTACGAATAAACTTCATTATGGATGTGAAATCGGTCATCTCCTCGCTGGTTGAGGAGTTCCCGTATGAACTTACAAACTGTCAGCGAAGGCTGATGGGGAACCTGGCCGTTTTTCTTACCCTGGGATGGAAGAAATCCAATGCTTTGTTTGTCCTGAAAGGCTTTGCCGGGACAGGTAAAACCACCGTTGTAAAAGCTCTCGTGAATGTCCTTCCAAAGTTGGGTAAACGAATAGTGCTTATGGCTCCCACTGGACGGGCAGCCAAGGTTCTTTCGAGCTACACCGGGCTTCCCGCACACACCATCCACCGAAAGATATATTTTGCCTGGACTTCGAAGGAAGGCAATATTGTTATGAGGCTTCAGAAGAATTATCATAAACACACCCTGTTTGTGGTAGACGAGGCTTCAATGATCCCTCATATAACCAAGGCTGAAGGACAGCTGTTCTCTACCCGCAATCTCCTCGACGACCTCTTCGCTTATGTGCAGTCGGGCGAGAATTGCAGGATACTTTTCATCGGCGACACCGCCCAGCTGCCTCCCGTGGGCCTGGATGAAAGCCCTGCTCTCGATACGGGATTCCTGAAACAGGCTTACAGCCTGGAAATTGACGAGGATGAGCTTACAGAGGTTGTTAGGCAGGGTAGCGAATCAGGCATACTTGAAAACGCAACGGGCCTCAGGAACGAAATCCAGGAAAAAAAGATCAGTTTCCCTCTTTTTGACCTGAAAAAGTTCAATGATATTGTGAGGATTACGGGTTCGGACCTCGAGGAGATGCTCAACCGCACTTATTCCGGTGCAGGCAAGGAAAATAATGTTGTGATCTGCAGGTCGAACAAACGTGCCAATATTTTCAACCGGGAGATCCGGAACCGCATACTTTTTCTTGAAGGGGAGATCGCAACCGGTGACTACCTGATGGTTGTTAAAAATAATTACTTCTGGCTCCCTCCCGAGTCCCCTGCCGGATTCATCGCCAACGGGGACATCGTTGAACTGGTAAGGATACGAAAAACAGAAGATATTTACGGCTTTAGGTTTGCTGATGTCACGATCCGCTTCCTCGATTATCCCGAAGAAAAAGAGCTGGACGTGAAAATCATCCTTGACACCCTGATGGCCGATGCACCTGCACTTCCCCAGGCAGAAAACAACAGGCTTTTCCAGGCGGTAATGGAAGATTATTCCGACCTTCACAATAGGAAGGAGAAAGTGGAAAAGGTCAAACTCAACCCCTTTTTCAATGCACTGCAGGTGAAGTTCGCCTATGCCCTGACCTGTCATAAAACCCAGGGCGGACAATGGGATACGGTATTTATTGACCAGGGGTACCTGAGCGACAGGATGCTGAACACCGAATTCCTCCGCTGGTTATATACCGCGGTGACAAGGGCGACGAAAAAACTGTATCTGGTAAATTTTGAAGGAAGGTTTTTTAAGGGAAGGGAGTGACAGAGTGACAAAGTCACAAAGTCACAGAGTCACAAAGTCACAAAGTCACAGAGTCACAGAGTCACAGAGTCACAAAGTGACAAGGTAATAAGGTAACAAAGTAGCTGATTCACTCTGTCACTCTGTGACTCTGTGACTCTGTCACTATTTTTTGACACAGTAAAAGGTAGCCAATTCACTCTGTGACTCTGTGACTCTGTGACTCTGTCACTATTTTTTAACACATTAAAAGGTAGCCAATTTCACTTTGTCACTCTGTGACTTTGTCACTCTGTCACTATTTTTTGTAACATATTAAAAAGCTCCTCGTCTATTTACATTAAAAGAATAAAAATCATTCAAAAATATACCATATGAAACGACCAGGTATTTTTTCATTAGTACTGTTGATGACTGTACTGATTTCATTTTCAGGATATTCGCAGGACAAGAAAGAACATAAGCATCATTCCTGCAGTGATTCGACAAAGGTTGAAATGCAAGGGGTCACTATTAAAAAGATTGGCAAGGATTCCATGGTAGTCTACGTAAGGACTAAGGAGATGAAGAAATGGAGTGAATTCCCTTCATGGCCTTTTCATAAAAAAGGAAAATACAATGGCCACTGGGCAGGGGTGGAACTTGGTATTAACGGGTATGTGAACGATAAATTCAATATGAATTTCGATCCTCAATATCCGTATATGAACATGAACACCGCAAGGTCGATGGTGGTAAACCTTAATCCTTTCGAGTTCAATGTAAACCTCGCAAAGAACAAACTGGGATTTACAACCGGGCTTGGTTTTCAGCTCAGCAATTATTATTTCACCGAGAGTTATGTCCTGATCCCCGACAGCTCCCAGCTCGTTGCCTTTAAAGTAAAAGACGGGAATGGTAATTATGTGAGCCTGAAACAGGACAAGTTATTTGTAAGCTACCTTACTATTCCGTTATTGTTTGAATACCAGACAAGCCCGAAACGCAACCTTAAAAGCTTCCATGTATCCCTGGGGGTTATTGGTGGTGTTCGTATATGTTCTTATTCAAAACAGAAGTACAGCAGCATAGATCAGACGTATTATCTTGTGGATGCAAATGGCAGCAGGCTTGCTTCGTATTACGTAGGTGACAATGTGGTCCGCTCGCACGGGGCATACCACCTCAGCCCTTTCAAGCTTGATGCCTCCTTCAGGATCGGCTGGTCATTCCTGAATTTGTTTGCCACTTATTCCCTTACGCCAATGTTCCAGAATAACCAGGGACCGGTGCTTTATCCATGGGCGGTGGGGATTACCTTGCTGGGATGGTAGAGTCAGGATTTACGATTGCACGATCTTAGAATTACGATTGAATTTTAAGATTGACGATTGACGAATAAATGATTAAAATCGTAAATCGTCAATCAAAACTTCAATCGAAGATCGTAACTCGTAACTTATAATTAGCTGTCCAGTTTGAGAACTGCCAGAAAAGCTTTCTGTGGCACTTCAACATTGCCAATCTGCCTCATACGTTTCTTACCTTTCTTCTGTTTCTCGAGGAGTTTGCGCTTACGGGTAATATCACCACCGTAGCATTTGGCTGTCACGTCTTTCCTGACTGCCTTTACCGTTTCGCGTGCAATGATCTTAGCTCCGATGGCTGCCTGTATCGCCACATCATATTGCTGGCGGGGAATGAACTCCTTGAGTTTTTCGCAGAATTTTCTGCCAAAATCATAGGCATTGTTTCTTGTTATAAGAGCTGATAATGCATCCACGATTTCCCCGTTAAGCAGGATGTCAAGTTTTACCAGGTCGGCATTCTGGTAACCGATTGGATGATAATCAAAAGAGGCGTAACCTTTGGAAATGCTTTTAAGTTTGTCGTAGAAATCGAATACAATCTCGCCCAAAGGCAGGTCGGCAGTGAGTTCTATTCGATCGGTGGTAAGGTAAACCTGGTTTCTGAGCGTACCCCGTTTATCCATGCAGAGTTTGATGATAGGGCCTATATATTCGGCTTTGGTGATGATGTTGGCCGTAATATAAGGCTCTTCCATATGCTCGATGTAATTCGGTTCGGGAAGCCCCGACGGATTATAAACATCAAGCATCTCTCCCTTGTTTGTATAAATCTTATAGGAAACGTTGGGAACGGTATTTATCACATCCATATCGAATTCCCTGTCGAGGCGTTCCTGGACGATCTCCATATGCAACAGCCCGAGGAAGCCGCAACGGAAACCAAAGCCAAGGGCAGCCGAAGCTTCCGGTTCAAATGTAAGGGAAGCATCATTGAGTTTGAGCCTTTCAAGGGAGTTCCTTAATTCTTCATAGTCATCGGCATCGGTAGGGTAGATGCCCGCGAACACCATTGGTTTCACCGGGCGGAACCCTTCTATCTCCTTTTCACAGGGCCTGTCAACATGAGTAATGGTGTCGCCGACCTGTACTTCCTTGCTTGACTTTATCCCTGAAATAATATATCCTACGTCGCCTGTAAAAACTTCATTCCGGGGTTCCTGTTTAAGGCGGAGAATGCCCACTTCATCGGCATGGTATTCCATGCCGGTGGCATTGAATTTCACATGGTCCCCTTTGCGTATGCTGCCGTTGAAAATCCTGAAATATGCGATAATCCCCCTAAAGGAATTATATAATGAATCGAAGATCAGGGCCTGGAGCGGGGCTTCTGGATCACCCTTGGGGGCCGGGATCTTTTTAACGATTTCTTCAAGTATCGCGTCTATGCCCAAACCGATCTTTGCGCTTGCTTCGAGGATCTCTTCACGTTCGCATCCAAGCAGGTCAACGATCTGGTCCTTCACCTCCTCAATCATAGCGGCTTCCATGTCGATTTTATTGAGAACAGGAATAATGGTGAGGTTGTGATCGATGGCCAGGTATAGGTTTGAAATGGTCTGTGCCTGAATCCCCTGGGTGGCGTCGACCACCAGCAGGGCACCTTCACAGGCTGCTATTGCGCGGGAAACTTCATACGAAAAGTCCACATGACCAGGAGTGTCAATGAGGTTGAGAACATAATTCTCACCCCCATGTTTATAATTCATCTGGATGGCGTGGCTTTTAATGGTGATACCCCGTTCGCGTTCAAGGTCCATATCATCCAGAACCTGGTTCTGGTAATCACGTTCGGAGATCGCACCGGTAGTCTCAAGAAGACGGTCGGCCAGGGTTGATTTCCCATGATCTATATGGGCGATAATGCAGAAGTTACGGATGTTTTTCACAGGTGCAAAGGTAATAAAAAAAAGTGATGAGTGATGAGTAATGAGCCATAGCCATGAGCCATAAGCCATGAGTAAAAAAAGATTCAATCAATCAATGGAGTGCTTACCTGAGTATTGTTACAGACCCGGTAATTGTGCGTTTCTGTATCCCGGCAAGGGTGATTTCATAAACATCACATACAACGAAATAGGTCCCGTCGGCGCAGGCGGCTTTGGTATCTTTATCATTGCCATCCCAGTTTATAGCCGGATCGGACGTTTTAAACACCAGCCTTCCCCAGCGATCGAATATCTTCATGTCGATGTGGTCGACCGAAGCGTTTTTGATTGGAATGAACAGGTTGTTAAATCCTGATCCGTTCGGAGTAAATACATTCGGAAGGGTATAACCGGGACATGCAGTATAGTCAACGCAGATCGTATTGCTGAAATCACTCTTATTGCCCACAGAATCAACAGCAATAACGCTGTAGCAACCTACTACCGAGTTAGGCTGCCTGTGAATGTATATAGTATCGCCGGGGTTAAGAATGGAATCAATAACCACGGGTTTAACCCCCGGAGAGGGGCTGAAATAAATATAATACCTGGCAATATCGGTGCCGCAGGTGTCACCCGGGTTTTTCCAATGTAAATAGTTGAAAAACAGGTCGCAATTAACAGAATCGCTGAGGATCTGCGGGCATGGAGGTACATTGTCAACAGGAATGCCACCGGTTTTCTGTGAATAATTGATGATAGGATCGATAAAGCCCCCCGAAGAATAACTTCCCCTGCTTTTGATCTTGTAAAAATAGCTTCTGCCGTTGACCAGGTTGCGGTCGACATACAATGGTGTTAATGAAAACCCTACAGAATCGTAGTTGCCGGCAAATGCATCACTCCGGAATATCGCAAAGGAAGTGTTGTTCCATGGGACATCATTGCTCCAGTACAGGCGCATCCTTTTGTCGGAGGGCGAAAGTTTCAGGAATACCGAGGATGCCGGCTGTGAAGAACCTATAAAGAAGTACTTACCGGGCGTGAGATTATACAGGTCTATCCTATACCTGTAAGAATAAGTGACTGTATTCAGCAGGGTATCAGGCCTGATGGTGTCGTTTAGGTCGAACAGTGAATCGATCAGAGAGTACTGATCAGGCTGATCTGACCTGGACCTGTAAACAAGATACTTATATGGGCCGGGGGCCTGGATGGTATCAAGCTGGGTGGGTTTTGACCAGGCAAGGTATAAGGATCCGAGATTGAGGTCAGTGGTGTTGATACTTACATTAGTGATAATGGCTACATCTTTTTTAAGCTCCGCACAGGCTTCATTTGAAGCGTATCCTTCGGCTTCGTCGGCAAAGAATGCTGTCACGAGGTAACAATATCTGATCCCCCGGTTCAGTCCCACTCCCTGGTTGTTGTCAAGGTAAGAAGTCGAAGTGATGTCGTTGACCACTGCTATTCTTTTATATCCCAGGTAGGCCGGCACGCCGGTCTGACAATAGGCAGGCACATATCCCGTGGAATCCGATTTGCGGTAAATGTAAAAACCTTTCGCGTTAGTGCAACTGTAAGTCGACCAGTTAAGGTTAATGGAATTTGCAATGGCCGTGGTGGTAAGGTTCTCAGGCCTGGGGCCTATCACCAGGATCTTCATCGACTTTATATCGACCAGCCTTACCGGTGATCCGTTATCCTGTGCTTTAAAATATACCTGGTATGGATTTTTTCTCACATGCTGGCAAACCGTGGGCCAATTGAAAATGCTGGTCACATGTCCCTGCCCCTGGGCAGTGTCAGGATCCATATAGGCGGGGCTTGGCGTAATGATAAAAGGGCCGCCGACCGCAGTCAAGGTAACAATATCGGCAGTGTCGGGATCATGTGCCCTGACGGGGAAACTGAGCGCATGGCCTGCTTCAACACAGGTATCTGAGATGGAATCGATGACTGGCGGCCTGTTATTGCATGCAACAACATTGATCTGCATGTCACGCTCCACGCATCCTATCCTGATCCCGTTCCTCCATTCTTCGATCAGAATGGCAATATTATACTCGCCCTGCTGGGGTGGGCTTATCCAGGAAAAGTCACCGGTCACCGGGTTGATATGACATGAGTTGGAAGGCGGGGGTAAAGTATAGCCCGGAATCGGCAATCCGTTGACCCCAAGGCAGGTCACCAGTTTATACGAGAGGCTGTCGCCGTCGGGATCATAGGCCCCGGGATTATGATAGAACGGCTGGCCTACGCAGGCATTATCCACGGGAGGAACCAGGAGGACAGGAGAGTTGTCATCCCCCAGGTAAGGACTTATGGTAAGTTCCGAATAGATGAACATGGGTATGTTCACTGAATTGGGGATGTTCATGATTCCCAGGTTCCTGTTCGGGTCTTCGCATGAAATAATATACGGGGATGAAGATGGCCCGGCATAGGTGTGCTGCCCGACGTACTTATTATAACGTATGGTGTCGGGAAGAAAAACAAACTGTACCCGGGGTATAAGATCAGAGGTTCCGTCGCCCCAGCTTATTTCGAGGTAATTCCTTGCATTGTTAACAGGGCTAAGGGTATTGGTGTATGATATCAGGGTGATCTCATAGGTAAGCCCGCTAATATGCCGGAACGTTATTTCGGCTGCCCGCTGATGAGTCGCAAAAAGTAATACCGGGATATTCAGTAAAATAAGGAACAGTAAATTGCGGCAACTACGGGTCAGAATACCTGGCATGAGATGTACTGAATAGGATATCAAAAGTAATAATTTTAGAGCCAGGGTTATTCATTTCGCACCAAATCTTATTTCAAACCATTCTGATTTTTAAGCTATTTTTGCAAAACGATTGAGCCCCATACTAATGAAAGCTAAAGATATTCCGGAAATTGAGAACCAGGAAATACTGAAACGATACCGGAACCTGCTCAGGCTGTGGAAACCACGAAATCCCGATGACAGGAAGATTGTGCGCAAGGCTTTCCGCCTGGCCCTGGAAGCCCATCATGATATGCGAAGAAAAAGCGGGGAGCCGTATATTTTTCATCCCCTGGGGGTTGCCACCATCTGTGTTGAGGAAATAGGGCTTGGGGCAACATCCATTGTGTGTGCCCTGTTGCATGATGTTGTTGAAGATACTGAGTATACGCTTGAAGATATAAGGGGCTTGTTTGGTGAAAAAGTCGCTTTAATCATTGACGGGTTAACCAAGATCAAGGGGATTTTTGACCAAAGGACGACTACTGTTCATGCCGAGAATTTCAAACGTCTGCTGCTGACTCTTTCCGATGATGTGAGGGTTATCCTTATTAAACTTGCCGACCGCCTGCACAACATGAGGACTCTTGATGCCCTTCCTGTAGACAAGCGGCTTAAGATCTCATCTGAAACCGGTATACTTTATGCACCCCTGGCTCACAGGCTCGGGCTTCATGCCATCAAAAGTGAACTTGAAGATCTCTCCCTGAAATATACAGAACCTGAAGTTTATCAAACACTCGTTGACAAACTAAGGTCATCGGCCAGGGAACGCAGCAGGTTTGTCAGCAAATTTATTCATCCTATCCGGCAGGACCTCATCCAGCAGGGATTTAAATTTACTATCAAAGCCAGGGAAAAATCAGTGGCTGCCATCTGGCAGAAGATGAAGAAAAAGGAAGTCCCTTTCGAAGAGATCTATGACATTTTTGCGATCCGAATCGTGATTGACACCCCTATAGAGAGTGAAAAATCAGATGCCTGGAAAGTTTATTCCATAGTTACCGATCATTACCTTCCGAATATGGACCGGCTCCGGGACTGGATATCCATTCCCAAAGCCAACGGGTATGAAGCGCTGCATACCACGGTAATGGGGCATACCGGCCACTGGGTCGAGATACAGATCAGGACCAAGAGAATGGATGAGGTTGCCGAAAGGGGATATGCGGCTCACTGGAAATACAAGGAATCTTTCAACATCAGCAGTAAGCTGGATAACTGGCTTGACCGTATCAAGGAAATGATAGAGTCGCCTGATTCTGATGCATTGTCATTTATCGATGATGTAAAGGGGTTCTTTTTCCTGGATGAGATCTCAGTATTCACTCCTACCGGTGAAATGAGGATACTCCCGGCAAATTCAACGATACTGGATTTTGCCTACGCCATACATTCCGAGCTCGGGAATACCTGCATAGGAGCCAAAGTTGATAAAAAACTTGTGCCAATAAACCAGCCTCTGAAGAACGGGCAGCAGGTTGAAGTGATTACATCGAGCAAGCAAACACCGCGTGAAGAATGGCTTACTTATGTAATGACAACCCGCGCCAAAACAAATATCAAACAGGCCGTCAAGGAAGAAAAGAAACTTTTCAGCAAGCAAGGCAGGGAAAAACTGGAAAAATGGTTCAAGCAATTCAGCCTGGACTTCAAGCAGGAACAGATAAAGCAATTCCAGGCAGTCAATAATTATCCTACACTGATCGATCTTTATTATTCTGCAGCCACCGACAAGATAGGGCTGAAAGACGTAAAGATATTCGCCGCCTCGAATTACCGTGACGGATGGATCAATTATGTTTCAAGGACCTCTACCACTCATAAAGCCATTCTGCCTTCCGAAGCAGGAAGCGGTTCCGAACATCATCCTGGTGGACAGACCGGGCGGATAGAAGAAGAACTCCAGGGCGATGTGACCAGTTACGGTTACCAGGTCGCAACCTGCTGCAACCCCATCCCGGGCGATGAAGTCATAGGATTAATGCCTACAGAAAGCAGCAAGACCGTCATCCACAGGACCAA
>Ga0316226_1002721_pt1 | contig 16047 bp, 30 predicted proteins | sample TBH18017metaG_FD_206009 | JGI IMG/M metagenome (GOLD analysis project Ga0316226, IMG submission 206009) | Freshwater microbial communities from Trout Bog Lake, Wisconsin, USA - TBH18017 | ecosystem: Environmental > Aquatic > Freshwater > Lake > Hypolimnion/Profundal zone | place: USA: Wisconsin... | reverse complement strand
GCCAGTTCGCGGGCCGAGCGGCGGGCGCCCTTGATCTTCACGTAGAGCTGACCCCGCCCGAAAAAACCGTCGTGGATGGCGGCCATGCGGAACCAGCCACGGATCTTGTGTTCCTTCATCCGCTGGGTGAGGATCTTGATCTCGGCGTCCTTCTTCTGGCCGGACTCCGACTTGAGCCGGATCCACTTGCGCACCATCTCAAAGGCGACGCGCTGGGTGGCGTTCCGGTAGGCCGCGCGCTGGGTCAGCTCGGATAGGAACGGGTAGCCCAGGAAGCCCATCCCGGCGAAGGCCTGGTTGAGGTAGGCGAACATCGGCTCGTTCGCGGCATCCATGGCCAGGCGAGCCTTTTCCGGCATGACGCCCTTGGGCAGATCAGGCAGACCCCATGCCCGCTCGGGGCGGAGAACCTCCAGGGCCCGGAGCTTGGCGAGGAAGCCGGGATCGATCCTCAAGGGGTCTCATCCTCTTCGTTGAGCCCGGACATGCCGGCCAGGATGCCCTTGCCCTCCAGGAACCCGACGAGGCGAGAATGCCTGCGCTCCTGGGCCCCGATACGGGCGCCCTGGGACTGGAAGGACTTGAGCAGTTGCCCAATCTGAGACTTCAGATCCTCCAGGGCTTCCTTCATGTCCTTGCGGTCGGTCTCGTACTTGGCGACGATGAGGCGCTGAATTAGCTGGTGCTGACCGGCCAGCAGTGCGCCCACGGCCGTGAGGGCGGTCAGGATGATGGTGATCCAGGTGGCGATGGTCATGGCCTACGCCTGAACCGCAGGAGGCACCCAGCCGTGAACCTCGGGGGCTTCGGGCTGAAGGGCGGCGGGGGCGGGTTCAGTAGGCGGAACAGGTGTGGGGGCAGCGGCTTCCGCCACCGCCTGACCAGCCTTGACCACGGCAGCGGACCGCGCTACATCGGCCTCCATCTGGGCGTGGATGCGCTCCTGGAGGGCCACGAAAGAAGCACAGGCCCGTTCCTCGAAGTTGGCCATCTCCGCCGTGAAGTTCTTCTCAGCAGTTTCAATGCGAGTCTTCACGCTTTGAACGTCGTCAGCGACCTTCGCCATTTCCTTCTGGACGGACACCTCGACCTGGTCGCGGAGCAACTCCAGGATGGCTTTGACACGTCTCTCATCGGTTCCGAGATCGGCTTTGATCTGGGCCCACCATGCCTTGATGCTGGGCCAGAAATGGACCAAGAACGCCACCATCATACAGACGAGGCCCCACACGATGTGGGTCAAATGGGAGGTGATGATTTCGGGCATGGGTGCCTCCTCAGAATCGAATGACTGCGCGGCCCAGGGCCTCAAGGGTGGTTTGGCCGCCGCCGATCTGCCGGCGCACCACGTCCACCCCGACGGAAACAGCGTGGTAGGTGTATTCCACGCCTCCGCCTGCGGTCTGGTTGGTGCCGTAGATGACGGCGACGCCCCAGTTGCGCACCGGGGGCTGGGCGGCGAGCCGGGCGTTCTGGGCGGCGATCACATCCCGGGAAGCCAGGGCCTCGGCCTTGTAGGCGTCCCGGTCCTGGGTCAGGTTGGTGATCTGGGCGGCCTGGTCCGAGATGAGCTTGGCTTGGTCATCAATCAGCGCCTGGTCCTTCGGGTCATGAGCCACCACAGGAGGCGCGCCCAAGGGCTCCTCCAGGGACAGGGCCGTGCCCGGGGCGGGCGCTGGGACAAGAGCGGGATGTTTGAATCCCGCCACGTCGTGGGCCACGGCCTTGACGTCGGCGACGATGGCAGCGGCCCGGGTGGCGATCTTCGGTTCAAGGGTCGCCTCCTGGGTCTGGGCCTTCTTGATGGCAACCTGGGCCTGGGGCACCACGGGCGCCGGCTTGGCCTTCGTGGCGCAGGAGTACATGGAAAAGCCCAGGACCAGGAGGATGGCTGCCAGGGCCAGGGCGACGTAGACCTTCAACTTGGTCACTGGGCACCTCCAGTGGACGGGGTCGCGGTGGGCCCGGCCGACTTGTGGATGTAGCCCGCCAGCACCGCGACGCTGGAGGAGAGGGCGAACAGAGCCGTGACGAGCGTGCCGTCCACGTGGCCCTGGTCATTCATCAGCGCCTGCCACCAGACCGCCAGGATCAGGACCACCAGGCCGAAGCAGAGCGTCACACCGGCCAGCAGCGCCAGGGTCCGCTCCGCATTCTCCGGGCAGTCCGTACGGATCACAGCCCGCAGGAACGGGATGGTAAGGCCAGTCACAGGGGCCGAGGTAGGGGTCGCACACGGGACGTCAGGCATTGGGCACCAGCCCGGCGCGGTAGAGCCAATCCTTCAGGAACGGCTGGTCGTTGGGATGCTCCGCCGCGACACTCTGGTAGTGCGCCACGCTGACCTGGATCAGGGCATCCATCAGTCGCGACGGGTCGCAGGCATTGAGGGCGGCTTCCGTGGCCGGCCCGTAGCACCCATCCGTGGCGATCTGCTGACCGCAGATGACGGCGGCACGCTGGGCGAGGCGCACGCCCGAGGGCAGGCCGTCGTTCACGTCCATGTCGAAAATCTTGGTGGCGACAGCCTGATCCTTCAGCCCGTCATAGCGCCAGTAGTCCAACCGGTAAATGGTCCCGATATCCCCAGGCGACAGCGCCCAGGGATCGTTCGAGAAGTGCAGTTCGGGATGCCGACGGTTGAAGTCCAGCAGCTCAGGGGTTGAGATCCCGCAATTGGTTCGCCCACCCGTGTCTCCCTTGAGGTCACACTTCCCGCCCTCGTTCTTGAGGACAAAGGGAAGCGCGCGGAGAAGATCGGCCATGGGGAACTCCGTAGACCCCAGCGTCGATCAAGCGGGAAGGCGAAGCGAACCACTCCCTACCACTCCCTACCACTCCCTACCACTCCTGCGTACTTATCCTGCCCGTGGGGTGTCCCGTGCCGCCAAAACGTCCTCCAGATCCTCCAGGTCCACCTCCGGCCGCCGGCCCCGCCCGCGCTTCCCGTTCGGGTTCCGGAAATGCACCTGGGCGGTCCCGTCCTCGGGGATCCATTCGTCCAGGAACTGGCGCCGGCCAATGCCGGCCAGTTCCGCCGCCGTCTTGGGGTTGATCCAGGTCGTCATCGGCGCATCCTCCCCAGCAGGGCGGGATTAATCTTGATGGGCCCGGCAGGGTCTCCGGACAGTTCGGTCAGTGCCCAGACCAATGCGTCGAGGCGGTCAGGGCTGTCCGTGCTCACTGCGGGGTCCCAGTCGCACAGCTGGTCCTCCAGGATCGGGAAGGCGCCCACGTGGTGGACCCGGTTCTGCTCATAGAGGGCACTGATCGGCTCGGCGCGGATGGCCTTGCCTCGGGAGGCATGCACGGCCTTGTAGCTGGCATTCAGACCCACCCGCTTGCCGTCGATCTCCACGTGCCGGATGATCGTCTCAACCAGGTCTCCGCCGTTGTTCACCTCGCCGATGATACGGTCGGCCTTCTGGCGCAGGTAGGCCTGCACCAGGACCCGGGCCCAGGTGTCCGGACTCGCGCTGAGGCTCAGATCGTCCAGCACGTAGAAGTGGGCCGGGCTCTGGCTGTCCATGCCGGCCACGATGATGCCGGTCTCGTCGCTGTCGGCGTTGGAAGTGACGGCCGGGTCAGCGGCCACTACAATTCGGCGCAGTTGCGGGAGTTTCTCGACCCGGTTGTCGTCGAAGTTGGCCCGGTGCCACAGAGCCCCCGGGTTGTCCTCCAAGATCTCACCCTCGAGCTCTTGCCGTCCCAGGCGGGTCCCGGCATATTTATTGACAATAAAAGTAAAGAATTCGGGCGCCAGATTGGCCTTGTTGTCCAGGCTCCGGCCGTTCGTGATGGAGGTGGTCTTCGAGGCGGCAATCTCCCGGATCAGCTTCGTGGGGCGGGGCGTGGTGGTGATCACCCCGCGCGGGTGGTCGCCCAGGCGCAGGCCGAACTGCAGCTGGTCCCAGGCGTCAGGGAAGCGCCAAGAGGCTAACTCGTCCACCCAGGCCCCATCATGCTGGGGGCCGCGCAGTAGATCTGGCTCATCGGCGCTGTACACGGTCGCCAGGGCGCCATTCGGCCAGGTGATGCGCCGTTTGCTAGGCTCGTACTTTGGCCTGTGCCAGGAGGGGCAGATGGCCAGCAGCCCGGATTCACCCTCGACCATCACGTCTCTGGCATCAGCCGCGGTTCTGGCCACCAGGGCGAACCGACCTCGTCGGCCGGATTCAACCTCGCCGCGAACCCATTCAGCGCCGGTTCTGGTCTTGCCCCAGCCGCGACCGGCCTTGATCAGCCACCAGACCCAGTCACCCACTGGAGCCAACTGCTCAGGGCGGCTCCAGAAGTCCCAGCGATAGCGCAGGGCAGGGCCAACCGCCTCCAGGAAGGCCTCCTGCTCGGCCACAGGCAGTTCAAGGAATGCTTCAGCCATTGACCTCATGCCATCCCCAGCCGGCGCCGCAGGTCAGCCATAGCGCCGTCCAGGTTCGGGCCAGTCTCGTCTTCGGCCTTGGGTGGGTGCCCGGCGGTGACCAGGGACACGGCCACCCGGGAGAGGTTGTGCGAGAGGGAACCGTAGGTAGCGAGGTTGAGAATCTCGGCCGCCTTGCCTTCTTGGTTGGCCTCGGGATCCTCCAGCTTGCCCATGGACTTGTCGGCCAGCTTGGCCAGCCGGTGCGCGGTGCGGGTGTTCAGGGCGGTGATGGCTGCCAAGTTCGCGGCAGTGGTGCGCATGTTTGCGGCGAGGCTGCGGATCGTCAATTGCGTCGAAATCGGCAGCTCCTCGACTTCTGCCTCAACGCAAGCAAGTTTCTTTGCAACGGTTTGAATCTGTTTTGTCTGCGTCGAAAAGTTTCGCCGCAAGGTCGCCTCGTTCACCCCGATGTCCCGGGCGACAGCTCGGCAGGATTCTCCCCCGGCGAGGCGACGTTGAACGTCGGCCTTCTGGTCTTCGGTGAGTTTCGGGCGTCTTCCCATTACCGAGTCCCCTTGATCTTCGTCTTGGGCACGGCGGGGTGACTCCCGAAGCCCACGAGCCTAGTGATCTGGATTTCCCTGCCTTGGGCGTCCAGGAGGACCGGCTTGTCCTTGGCGAGCAGGATGGGAGCCGGGGCGGGCTGGATCTGATCTTCGTGCCAGGTCATGCCACCCTCCCGGTCGGTTCCAGCCGCTCGAAAGGCTTGAGCACCACCCCGCGCTCCTTCGTGGCGGCGTCCAGGAAGGTCAGGAACTCGGCCATCTGCCTCAACCCAAAGTCCCGGGTCCGGCAGCCCAGGAGGACCATGCCGCCGCCCAGGCCCGGGGCGATGCGGCCCGTCTCGCGCATGAAGGCCGCGGTGAGGATGTCTTTCCAGTCCTCCGGGTCGAGCAGCTGGGCCTTGCCGTTGACCTGCCACTCGATCTGCTGGGACCAGGCGGTGAGGATGACCCACATGAGGGCGTTCTGCTCAAGGGAGCGTTTCGTCTCAGTGGCGGTGATGGCGATGGGGGCGCCGGCCTGGGCCTGCCTTTCCCAGTGGTCGGCGAGCCAGCCAAGGAAGTACTCGAGGTGGCAGCGCTCGCGGAGGACGAAGGTGGTCTTGGCGAGGCTCACGGGCGCACCTTTTGAGATGCATTCTCACTCCTGGAGGCCATCCAACCGGCTACCCACGAGCGGAAGGGCCAGCCATACCCTTTTCGTGTCACCAGGGGGCGCGGGGTACGGGGCGCAGTGGCTTCCTGCTTGTCGGCCATCCCCCATTTGGCCTCAAGGTGGGACCATGCCCGGCGGATGGGGTCCGGACGGGAATCAACCAGGGCAAAGGCCGCGATTCGACTAAAGGTGTAGCCCGGGCCTTCCTCGGTGACAACGAGGGCGTCATTGTGGATGGCGAAACCTACTTGGGCAGCGGGAAGTCTGGAGTTCATGAATACAAATCCTGTTGGGGTAAAGGGATCGGGTTAGGGTCGGTTTCCTGCTCTATCTCGTAAAAATGCTGTTCGTTACCTCTGAAATCGAGCTTCCATCGGCGCCCCACATGCGACCCATCCCGGTTTTTCTGGAGCTTGGCCTTGATCTGGTTCTCTTTGTCGCGCCAAAGATGCAGGACTACTGCACCGTCCTTCCCGGGGCGGTCGGAGTCGGCATGGTCGGCCAGGGTGGGCTCCCTACCCTCTGCATCGCCCTTGAGTTGGCAGAGCAACACGAAGCCGATGCCCAGCTCTTGGGCTAGGCCCATGATGCCGGTGGAAACGGCGCCGAACGCATAGGCTTCGGAACTGCCACGCCCCACCTGACCTCGCCCGATTTTGTCGAACTGATCCAGAAGCACGGTCTGAATCTGGTGCCGGTCCACCTCGTGGCGGATCATGGCCTCCAACTTCGGCCAAGGAGTTCCGGCCGTCGGGCACTGGAGGCGCCCGGCCTGAAGGATCTGAGTTTTGGTGCCCACTCGGTTGACGTTCTCGACTGTGTATTCCCCGCGCTTCAGGGTCGACATGGGTACCTTGGATAGGTAGGACGCCAGCCGGGCCCGCATGGACTCTTTGGTGAGTTCGAGGGAAACCACCAGTGTTTTCATGCCTTTTTTGGCGGTCTCCACGGCGATTTGGGTCATGAGCGCGGTCTTTCCGACACCCGGCCGGGCCCCCACGGTGACGAATTCCCCCGCGGGGATGGGCGCTACCTGGTCAAGGGTGGGTAGCCCCCACCAGCCGCCACGCGTCTGGCCTGGGCGGCAAAAGGGTTCCATGGCGGCCATGGAATGCAGGATTTCCATCCAACCCTCGCCTGGGTCGCTCCGCCCGTCGCGCATGATCCTGGCCAATTCAGCTTGGGCGGTGTGGATGAGATTTTCAGGATCTTCGGCGGTGTCTTGGCCTAGCACCTGGAGGGAGTTGCCCAGGCGTAGGAGTTCCCGGCGCCTCCTGTGCCCGGTCAGGATCTCGATAAGTACCTGGGGTTTGCCCACTTCCTGGCCGTCCAGCACCTCCGAGAGCCCGGCAAGGCCCCCCGCCCGGGCGAGAGTGCCCCGGGCGTCCATCACGTCGCGGATGGCAAGGAGTCCGAGCTCCTGATGGGCGGCCAGTGCCATCTGCATCGCCTCGAAGATCGCGCGGTGGGCCGGAGTCAGAAAATCCTCTGGGCACAGGGAGGGGAGACAGAGGGACGCGGCGTGTTCCGCTCCAGGAGCGCACAGGGTGGCGAGAAGGCTGCGTTCGGCGTCGGGGTCTTCGGGAACGAGGTGGCGGCTCATGCTGCACCTGCCGGGCTAGCGGATCGGGTTTTGACAACATGCACCACGGCATCAAGCAGTTCCGGCTTGTTCAGCAGCGTAGGGAGCATGGGCAGGTTCAACTCAATCCCATCCCGGGCGCGCTGGAGCTTGGCGGCGGCGAACCCACGAACTACCTCAAGCAGATCAGGTCCCTGCACAAGCCCGCTCCCATTCACTTTGCAGGTGAGCAGCCGCTTCCAGACCTCCCACGACGCAGCTTTTGAGCCCGGGCGCCCCGCAACGTGGATCTTGTCGGGGGGAATGGAATCCTTGAGCCGACGCGTTTCCGTGAAAAGCTTGCCCCAGGTGGTGCAGGCTTCCTCGAATTCCGGGCTGTAATCCCCGAGGACGACCCCGACATTCCCCCGCTTGCGGGGGGTAGGGGGGGTAGTTTGTACTGACTGTTGAATACTGATTGGCGACCTTTCAGCGACACGCTCAGCGATCGCTGAGTGACCATTTTCGTCCAAGGTTGGAGGGTCGCTTAGCGACTCGCTCAGCGATCGGTTGCCCCAGCGCTTAGCGTTGGTCAAGGTGGAACCCTTGCGATGAGCATCGGATTCCTTGGCACGGTCGAGATGTTCCTTCCGGAGCCTGGGGGAGAACAGACGGTCTCCCTCTGGCTGAAACAAGGATCCAAGAATAGTCAAAGTCTTCCGGGCCTGGGCCGTCGTGATGCCCAGGAGCCTGCCGACGGCCACAGGATCAGCCGGAATGGTTCCGTCCTGGTCGCAGTGGCACCACAGGTCAATGAGGTCGCTTCGCTGTTCTCTGGGCAGCGCACGGACTTTGGAATCTGAGAGATATTCCTTGGTATAGAGGCGCATGAAGAAATTGGTGCCCATTAGAATGGAATCTCCCAGAAAGGCGTGATGCCATTGGCAACGGCCCATGCGCGGTAGGTATCGAACCGTTCACGGTTGGTCTCGCATGTATCGAAGCCGTTGGCAACGCACCAGAATTCATACGAGCCCTCGGGCCAAGGTGAGCGGTTGAAGGGGATGACCTCAGCCACATTTCACCTCGTCTTCCATGGCGCCCGGCTCGCCGGCCAGGACCCGGGCCCGGGTGAGATAGGCCTTGGCCTTGAGTAGGGCGTCGACGGCCCGTTCGATCTTTTCTCGGAGGATGGGCGGCGCGCTGGCGTGGTGCTTGGATACTTCGAGGGCAAGGGCGGAGGCTTGGTTGGAGAATTCACGGAAGGTGCTCATGCGATGTCCTCCAAGGTGATGAGAGTAAATGGATCGAGAATGGATGCGGGGGCTTGCCGGAACACCAGTTCGCAGACCTCCGGGTTGTCATCGAGGATCAGCTTCCGGAACTTGACGACATCGATGAGGGCCTTGCAGCCGGCGGCCAGGTTGTCGGCATCCAGCATCCGCTTCCCGTGGCGCTCCACGACGAGACGCCGTTTACAGGTAGCGGTCGGGATGGGCGGCATCTTGTTCAGGGCGGCGGTGATCAACCAGTACATGTCCTGCTGCTGTCGCCCCCGGGAAGACCAGTGCTTGCGCAATACGGTATTTCCACTTGGGGTAGCAATAGGAATTCGGATGGTCCAGACGTGGTTAGTCATGATGCTTTCCCTACATATGCAAACGCACCATGGATGCGGGTGGCGGCATCTTGATATGCCGCATCAGCAATTTCGATATCGTCGCAATAGCCAATAACCGTCGTAACCTTGTTGGACGTAATGGCCGCCCGCCATTTCCCGGCAGCCTTATGCCAAATAATCCCCTTCCTGCCGGACTTGTTGTCCTTGCGGCACGGTCGGTTTTTCTGGTTATCTGAATGGGTGGCTATCCGCAAATGAGCCGGATTGACACATGATTTATTAAGGCAAATATGATCGATCTCCATGGAGTCTGGAATTACTCCATGGATGAGTTCGTAAGAGAATCGATGCGCAGCGGTGACTCGGTTATTAAATCGAAACCGGCCATACCCCTGTGGTCTTTTGCTACCTGTCCATTCCCAACATCCATTGGGGCAATCTTTTTTCACTTTGGGCCATAAGCGGTTGATGTCTCCTTGGGTTGGGCCCTTGACGGACGGCACATTCGAAGGGATGATTTCCATAGATCGCTCCTGTGAAGCGGTTGAAGTTCAGGGCCTCGCGCGAACGAGGCCCTTTGATTTAAGGATGAGGCGGTAAATAAGCAGCGCGCAGGCGGCGCCGCAGACGAGGATGGAGATGGCGTCGGCGCTCATGACTGGTCCTTCTGGGGGTTGGGGCCGGTGATCTCCTGAAGGAGTTGCTGGAGAACGCCGGCCATTTGCCCTTCGTGGCCCTGGGCCAGGAGGAGGAAGGCATCGGTCAGTAGGGCGGCGTATCGGGCTTGTTCCTCGTTCATGACGCGATGCCCTCCATGCGGCCCATCTCTTCGTGCATGTCGTGGACGCCGAAGGCCAGATCGACCCGGGCGGCAATGTGGACCGGGAGCGGGCGCTTGCCGCTGCGGTACTGGCCCATGGCCTGGGTTGTGCAGCCGCAGGCCTCCGCGAGCCATTCCTGCTTCGCGTCATGCATGGCGATGAGGCGATTGAGGATTTTTCGTACGTTTACCGAATATGGGTCAACTTCAGGTGTGTTTGCCGTATCTTTCCTTTGAACCATTTGCTCTACCCTTTGAAAGAATCGATACCTATGAACGGTTCACCTATTAATGAGCCCATTCAGACGCAGTGCGGAACCACGCCCAACCGCTGCCTCGAGGAGATGCACGTCCCAGAGGCAGCGGGCCTTGTCCTGCCCTATACGCCGCTTTGCTACCTGAAGGGGCAGGAAGCCGCCAACCTGCGCCTGGCGCTTCGGCTCCGGGGCGGACAGGGCGGGACTGTGATCCCGTTCGAACGGATGCCTCATGCGGCCGGCGCGGCGGGGGTGGAGGGTTGAGCGGGCGCCGCGAAGGGCTTGAGTCCAAGAAGGAACCCAGCGGGAAGGTAGCCGTTGGTAGCAGCCTCAATCTTCTCGGCCATCTCCGGCGTCATGGGCGCCTTCCCGGAAATGACCCGGTGGAAGTGCGCCTCGACACCCCCCACCCTTCTCCAGATGGTGCGGAGAGTCCAGCCCTGGGATTTGATGTAGGGACGGAAGTCTTTCATGCCCCCAAGCTTGTAGTCTCGCTACAAGCTTGTCAAGGAAATCGTTTTGACGAACCTGGTTTTTGTTCTGACACTACAAACATGGATGAACGATGGCCCCAGCGCGCTCGATTCCTCGAACTTGTCGAGGAATGGATGTCATGTAATAAAAAGACTTCACAGGACTTCGCAACCGCCATTGGAAAGAGTTTAGCTAGCTTCTACACATATCGAACTAGGTCGGCCAGCATTCCTACCGCCGAGCTTTTGATTAAGATGGCTACGGTTTTGGATTGTGATATCACAGAGTTGATCACAAATCCCAAGGCGACCGTTGCCGGCCAGAGCCTAAAAGGACTCTCTGAAATGGAGCAGGCCCTGGCCCACATGGCTTTTGGCAAATTTCGTGATCCCGATCTTACCGAAGATGACCGCCAAATCCTTTTCCAGGACTGGATCAGGGACTATGATCGACTCAAAGCAATGAAAGCTCGACATCTAAAACCTTAACCACTGGAGGCATGACGTGTCTGAAACCCAAAAAATAGGGCTAGGCAAGAAGATTGGCATCGGGTGTGGGGGATTCGTCGGGCTGTTTTTACTTCTAATTATAATTGTTGCCATATTTTCTTCTAAAAACACTTATCCTGGGTCCACAAGCAAAACAAATACCACAAACATTCCAGCCATGAGCGAGTTGCAATCCAAAATACTAGAAGATTTTAACAAAGTATTTACCACAAGGAAAAGACAAAAGAAATGCGATATAACAATTGAGTTCAAAGAAATGAAGAATAATGATTTCGTGATGAACTTGGTTTTTAGCAATGTTCAACCAATTTCCAACGTTGCCGACGACACCAATACTCTTGTTCGAGCAACACTCGCAAACATAATGGCATCTGGACGGAAACCGGCAGACGAACATATCTCGGTAATGGTATGGGGGCACACCCCAGTCAAAGGAGAGACTGGCGCAGAGCGGGTTTTGGTCTATGGATATTCTAGATACAATTATAATTCAGATTCGGTCGAATTTTCCCCAAGCAAGGATTAAACCACCATAACCATATAATCCCTGGATCTCCCGCCCCGATTCGTCGGGGCTTTTTCATGTCTGAAAATATTTCCTTGACAAGTTTGTAGCGAGACTACAAGCTTGTCGTGTCGATCTTCAACCATCCCCAACGGAACCCACCCCATGTCCCCCACCCTCCAGACCTCCCTCGCCGAATACCGCCAGATCAAGCGCCTCGGGCTCGCGGCTATGGCCAAGGCTCTGGGCACAACCCCGGCCCTGCTGAGCGCTTGGGAGAACGGGGTCCAACCGGTGCCTGCCGGGTTCCATCACACCGTCCTCGTCGCCTTTCCCGACTTCTTCACCATTCTCAAGTAGTCCCCATCCACCGCCCGGGCCAGCTCACAGGAGCCTCGCCCTTGGCATGCCCAAACAAAGGAGGCCATCCCCAATGTGCAATTTCCTCTCCGGCGTCGTCACCATCGGCAAACACCCCAAGATCCTCTGCCAGAACCTCTTGCACCACGAAATCACCATCGCGGCGCTGGGGCTCAAGGTCGAAACCTACCGCGAGTGGGAGTGGACCTGCGAGGATTCGGGCGAATCCCTGGATATCCGGGTGCTGCCTGGTGAAGACCGCGCCGATTTCTGGTCCGCCATCGTGGCCCAGTTCCCGACGCGCAAGGCCGCCCTCATCGAATGCCTGCGCCAGATGGCCGAGGGCGGCCGGAACTGCGATTATGATCTCCGCGGCTGCGACCTCAAGGGCATCACCCTGCCCACCAGCGTCGGCGGCTACCTGGATCTCCGCGGCTGCGACCTCAAGGGCATCACCCTGCCCACCAGCGTCGGCGGCTCCCTGTATCTCCGCGGCTGCGACCTCAAGGGCATCACCCTGCCCACCAGCGTCGGCGGCTACCTGGATCTCAGCGGCTGCGACCTCAAGGGCATCACCCTGCCCACCAGCGTCGGCGGCTCCCTGTATCTCCGCGACTGCGACCTCAAGGGCATCAAAATCCCCAAGAAATTCAACGTCATCAAGTAAACACCTTTCCAGCCCTTCCCAGGAGCCCCCATGGCAACCAACCCCACCATCGAACACCTGCTCGCCTCCACCCACCGGGTCATGCGCCAGCTCACCAGCGCCAAGGCCGCCCCGCTCGGCATCACCAGCGACCAATTCCGGGTCCTCACGGCCCTGACTATGGAGACGCCCCAGAGTCTGGGTCAGCTGGCCCACGCCGTGCGACTCGACAATCCATCCATGAGCCGCATCGTCCGCGAACTGGAGGCCCAGGGCCTGCTCACGGCTGTTGCCGACCCCAAGCATGGCCGGAAGCTCCGTATCGAGCTGGCGCGCCCCGGGCGTAGCCTGATGGGCACCACCGGCATCAACGAGTATTTCGAGGCCGGCCGGGGCCTGACGCCCGAAGAATCCGACACGCTGGCCGGTCTCCTCGGCAAATATCTCCAGGGCCTGGACGCGATGGCGGCCACAGACCTGGACGGCGTTCCTCTTCGCGCCAGCGCTGCCTAGCAGCCATGCGCAAGGTCACCCGTCTCCGCCCCCGCAAACCCCTTCGCCCCGCCGCATGAGGTGCCCCATGACGTTCGATCTCCCCTCTCCCGGCCTGGAGCCGCCTCACCACCTCTGCGACCGCCGAAGCGCTATGCGCGCGCCCTCCGCCCGAATCGACACCTGTCTTTGTGGTGAGCCTTTGGGCCACGAGGCGGAACGGGACGCCGGCCAGTGCTGGGACTGCATGGCCGACGAGGCGGGGTTCCAGTTGCCCGAACCCGAGATCCAGGAACTCCTCACCCGCGCCCAGATCGACCAGCTTTGCGGCATCACCCATCGGCGGCGGGCATCGTGAGCCCCTGGACGACCCGGTATGACCTCCTAGGTCAGCCGCACACCTCCGTCCACCGCGACGGGCACCGGGTGGGTCTCTTCCCCGAAGGATGGTGGGCATATCACCGCAATTACTGCTACCGGCCCATGCAGCCATGCATCGGTCCAGAACCGGCCGGCCCCTTCAGCACCCTTCGCGACGCCCAGATTTTCATTGAGACCCAGGGTTGGGTCTCGCAATTTCCCTTCCAGCAGGAGCAAATCACATGAATCTCACTCTCGCCATGATCGCGGCCAACCAGGTCCCAGGCATTACCTGCGGGGTCCCCTTCGAAGACTACCTCCGGCTCCCCGGCGAATCCGCCTCCAAGCTCAAGAATGGCATGGAATCGCCCCTGAACTACAAGTGGCATGAGGATCACCCGGATCACGTGCCCACCGCGGCCATGGCCCTGGGCACTGCGGCCCACTGCGCCGTACTCGAGCCCCACCGCATGAAGACCGATTATGTGCTCTGGGACCAGGGCGACAAACGGGGCAAAGCCTGGACCGACTTCAAGGAGTCCAACGCCGGCAAGCAGATCTTGAGCGCCAGCGAGTTCGCCGACGTGAAGGGCATGCGCGCCGCCATCTTCAACCATGCGCCGACCGCCCGGTACTTGGGCCAGGGCCTGGCCGAAGTCACCATGCAGTGGATCGACCCCGAGACTGGCGTACGGATGAAGGGCCGGATCGACTGGCTGACCATCCTCGACGCACGGATCTGGTTGTGCGACCTCAAGACCACTCGGAACAGCAGCCGGCGCAAGTTCACCGCCGATGCCTTCAGCATGGGGTATCACATCCAGTTCGGCCTCTACTGCGATGGCTTCCACGCCCTGACCGAGGAATACCCCGGGTTCGTGGCCTTGGCGGTTGAACCCAAGGCTCCTTATGAGCCGGCCGCGTACGTGGCCACCGAACAGTTCTTAACCCGGGGCCATGACGACTACCAGCGCATCTTGACCAGCCTCCAGGAGTGCCGCGCCTCTGGCCTCTGGCCTGCCCGGGCCACGGAGGAGATGGACCTCGATCTGCCCGCCTGGGCATCCGACTACGAAGACGACAACAATCTCTCCGGCCTCGACCTCATCGCATAGAAAGGAGCTTCCATGGCCGCTCGACCCGCAGCAACCGCCCCGCCCCCCGCAGCCCTTCCGCAGCCCAAGAACTTCGACCAACTCTATCCCGGTCGTTTTCTCAAGGCCGGCACCCTGGACGGCCACAAGACCACCGTCACCATCGCCAAGATCGAGCACGAGAGGCTCGAAGGCGAGAAGGGCGTCGAACTGAAGGCCATCTTCACCTTCGTCGGCAAGGACATGCAAATGGTCTGTTGCAAGACCAACGCCATGTGCATCAGGGCGATGTTCGGCCCCATTCTGGCCAACTGGATCGGCAAGCGCATCACGCTCTTCGAGGGCAAGGTCGAGACCCCCGGGAAGATGTTCGGCCAGCCCTGCCTGCGCATCTGGGGCTCCCCGGAGATCCCGGAGGACATGCCCGTGCAGATCAAGCACCCCAAGAAAAAGGCTTTCGAGATGGTGATGCACCGGGTCGAGGGCAAGAGTACGCCCAGCCAGGCCGCCGCCGATGCCACGCCCCCTCCGCCTCCTACCTCTACCCCCGTTGACGACGATCTGCCCCTTTGAGGTGCCCCATGGAAGACCTGGAAATCGGCGGCGCGCCCGCCCCCGTCAAACCCCTCGCCCGCAAGGCCAAGGCTCCTCAGCCCTCACCCATGACGGACGGCACCAGCGCCCTCGCGCTGGACGATGCCGCCCCCCTGGAGGGCACCATTGAGCCCGAGGCCCTGGCTACGGTCGCCAAGGAACAGCGCCTGGAGGTGTTCAGCACCGCCGGGGCCCTGGAGCCCATTATTGCCGTCATCGAGACCCTGGCCCGGAAGCACGTGCCCGACCTCACCACCGACAAGGGCCGGAAAGCCATCGCCTCCGTCGCCGCCAATGTGGCGAAGTGTAAGGTGCGCCTGGACGATGCCGGGAAGGAACTGGTCGCGGAACTCAAGGCCCTGCCCACCACCATCGACAACAACCGCCGGGCCATGCGGGAGCGCCTGGACGCCCTGCGCGACGAGACCCGGGCACCCCTGACCGAATGGGAAGCCGAACAGGCCCGCCAGCGCCAATTTGTCAGCGACATCGCGGCCCTGCCCATCCAGTGCCAGGGCGCCACCGCGGAACGGCTCCAGGAAGCCATCAACGGCCTTCGCGCCCGCGACCTGCTCCAGGCCCGCGACCTCGCCGAGGAGGCCCAGGACGCCCAGCGGGACGCCCTGGTGACCCTGGAGGAGATGCTGGCCGCCCGGATCAAAGCTGATGCTGAAGCGGCCGAGCTGGTGCGCCTGCGCCAGGAAGCCGCCGACCGCGAAGCCCAGGCCGCCGCCGACCGGCGCGCCCGGGATCTCGCCGCCCAGGCCCTGCGCGACGCCGAAGAGGCCCAGGCTAGGGCCGAGCAGCGCGCCAAGGACGCCGAAGCTGTTGCCGCGCGCGCCCAGGCCGATGCTGAAGCTGCCGCCACCCTGGCCAAGGCGGAAACGGATGCAGCCGCGGAGCGCGCCGCCCAGGTCGAGCGGGACCGGGCCGCGGCCGCCAAGAGGGCCGAGGATGCCGCGGCTGAAGCCGCCGCTAATAACCTGGAGCACCAGCGGGCCTTCAATCGGGAAGCCCTGGAGGATCTCTTGAAGGTGCTGGCTGGCGACGTGGAAACCGCGAAGTCCGTCCTGGGCGCCATCTATAAAAAGCAGGTTCGCCACGTTGGGCTGGTCTACTGATGTTCCTCTACGTCCCGCCCACCCCCGAAGAGCGCGCGCCCCCCCAACTTGT
>Ga0316226_1002711_pt1 | contig 16113 bp, 6 predicted proteins | sample TBH18017metaG_FD_206009 | JGI IMG/M metagenome (GOLD analysis project Ga0316226, IMG submission 206009) | Freshwater microbial communities from Trout Bog Lake, Wisconsin, USA - TBH18017 | ecosystem: Environmental > Aquatic > Freshwater > Lake > Hypolimnion/Profundal zone | place: USA: Wisconsin... | reverse complement strand
TGAACGGCTCCCACGAGCTCCAGGTGAACCGCTTTTCCGCCGGCAGCGCCGCGTCGCCGATCATGCGGTTCGGCCACTGGTTCGCCACCTTGATTTCGAGCGCGTTCGCGCCTGCGCGCACCGCGCCGGTGATTTCGACGCGAAACGGCGGACGCCACGCCACGCCGCAGTCCTGGCCGTTCACCGTCACCCGCGCCATCACCCGCACGTCGCCAAGCGTGATAAACAGCCTTGGATTTTCTGCCTTGAGCTTTGCGGCGGGAAAATCAAACGTCGTGCGATAGGCCGCCGTGCCGGAAAAATATTTCACGCCTTCCTCCGCGCTGTCGCTCCAGGAAATCAGATTCGTCAGCGTCACCGATTCCGGCACGCCCCACTTCGGCGGAAAATCCAATTGCCACGGGCCGGTGATTTCCACGGGCGGCGTCACCTCTGCGATTTCCGCGCGGTTGGTCCGGCCGGAAGCGGTTATCCATTCGTAGCTGCCCGGTTCGCGGGCAACGAGGCGCAAGCGGCCGGCCGTATCGCAGAGGATTTCCACCGGGCGTTCAGGAGCCGAAATCGTCATGCCGATCGTAATGTTATCCGGGTCTTTGCCGGTGACCTTGAGAGTTTTTCCGGCGACAACATATTCCACGGAAAGCGTCTTCACAGTGCCGTAAGCAGGATCGCCCGCCACGGCCAGTTCCGCCACTTGGAACGTGGTCGTGCCGCCATCTACCAGCTTCTGAACCTGGTCGCGCACGTCACGCGTGCGCTGCGCATCACCGGGAACGCCATAGCTGGCCTGCACGATTTTCAAGTCGCCAGCCTTCGTCAACGTCTCCAGCTGCGGCTGGCCGTTGCGCAGAATTTTCACCACGGGGTCAAAGCCCTTCGCACTTTGCCGGAAGACGACGAAGGCCGACTCGCTCGCCCCCAACCGCAAGGGCACGGTGATGCCCCCCGCCGATTCCTCGTAAGTTGCCAGCGGTGTCATCGCGCCGGTCTCCGGATTCCACAATTCCGGGCGCAGCCCTTTCACGCGAAACGTGCAGCGCGATTCAACAGCGGAGCCGGTTGGATTCGCCACGAAATAAATCTCCATGCCCGCCGCACGACGATGAATCCAATTCAAGCCGATGTCCGAGGCAAAATCCGCCGGCGCATTCAAACCGGCCAGGACTTTTTCCAGCGGCTGCCCCCAAACCACCCTGCCCTTGCCCAGCGCGTGTTCGGTCACACTTTGGCCGTCGCAATCACCCCAAATCTCGCGACCAAGCTTGGCCACCGCCGCGTCGCACTTGGGAAAATTTTGCAGGCTCGGCGAATTCTGCGGACGCGCACCGCTGACCACCACGGCTGCCCCCGCCGTCGTCAGTGCGCGGATTTTTTCCAGCAACGCGGGCGTCATCGTTTTCGCCGGCGGCAACACGAGCACGCGATAAGTCATTCCGCCCGGCAGAATTATTTTTCCATCTTTCACCGACGCCAGTTGCAGCAACGCCTCCGCGCTGATTTGATCCCAGCGGTAGCCGGCCGGCATGGGCACGGCGGGCGTGAACGTCGTTTGGTTCGGCGCTTCGGGGCGCAGACACAACAGGTCGGCCACAAAACTTCCCTGCCGCAGCAAATACTGGCAGCGCGCCAGATACTCGTGCCACGCGCCGGACATTTCCCACCACGTCTGCGTGCGTTCGTAGTGCAGGCCCCACGGCCCCATCGTCGCGCCGGGCGCGCGGTCGAGATACGGCTGGTGCGCGTAGCGATGCACGACAAACCGGTTCACGCCCTGCGAAAATTCAAAATCCCCCTGCGCCTTGATGTCGGCGGGCGTGGCCTTCCACATCTCCCGGTCGCCGGACGTGAACGACTCCGCTCCGACAATCGCATGGCCATAGATATGCGCGACGGACGCCGCCTGCTGCGCCCGCGCATCGGTGTAGCCGGCGTTGAATTTTTCGCCCGTCCAAAATTCCGTCATCGGCTCGTCGGTGCGCGCGGTGTAGGTGAACTCGTCGCCGAACGGCAGCGTGTAACCTTCCAGCGAATAGCGCAGGCCGTTTTTGTGCGCGAGTTCCGCGAGGCGGCCGGAATAATTCTTCGCCAGTAGCTCCGCAATCGTCTGGTTAAAATCCCAGCGGAACCGCGCCGCCGCCGCTGCGTCGCCGAGTTGATACGCGTAAGTCGTGACCATCTTGCCCCTCACTTTTTCCCGCGTCGAATCGGTCAGGCACGGCAGCCACGGCAGCGGATCGTAGCCGCGCCGTTTCTGAAATTCCGCGCGCAACTTCGGCGTCCAGTTCTGCGAGCCGACTTCCCAACTGTCAATGTGCGTCGTGACGAGCGACCTGCCCGCGAGCGGCCCGGCGGTCTTGATCAGCTTTGCCATCATGCCGGCAAAGTGCGCGTCCATCGCCGCCGCGCTCAACTTGTCACACTCCAGCCCGTTGCCGCCCGCGACCGGCGGGCGCGTCGAAGAACCGGTCGTCGTGTGGCCGATGCGCTCAATCAGCCATTCGCCCGGCGGCACGGCCCAGTTCAATTTCCCGTCCGCGCCGAGCTTCGCGGTCAGATTCACGACGGCAGCGGCGGGAACAATTCCGTCCGCCGTCACCGGAAATGCCAGCACCGCGATGTCGCGGTAGTAATCTTCATATTTGACGGTGCTGTCAAAAACCTTGTCATGTCCGTGCTTGCCGACGGCGGTATCCGGCCGGGGCACGACGCCGGAAAAATTGGTCGGCCCGGTGACGGACATGCTCGCGCTGACCAACATTTGCATGGACAGTTCCGGCGTAATCCACGGGCCGCTGCTGCCGCACCAGCCGGGGCCGTTGGCCATGTTGATTTCCAAGCCGAGCCGCGCGGCCTCCTGCACGGAGAATTGAAAAAGATTTTGCCACTCCGCATTCATGAATTCCGCCGTGCCGCGCGGCGGCGCGAACCGTTCCAGCACGTCCATGATGAGCACGCCGCCGATGCCCACGCGCTGCATCGCCTCGAGATCGGCGGTGATGCCGTTGCTGGTAACGTTGCCGTTGTTCCAGAACCAATAGACCCACGGCCGCGCGTCCGCCGGCGGGTGCTGGAAGTTTTCAGCGAGCAAACCGACGGGTTCCGCACGCAGTGAAAACACCAGCGCGCCGGCACACAGGAGGACGAATAAATGTTTCATGAAATGGTGGCGGAAAATTATCCAACAACCGAACGCGGAACACCAAATCAAACCGCCAATAAAAGCCGTTTGATTTCCTTGAGCCGCGCCTTGGCTTCCTTTTTGGTGAGGCGCGGAAATTTGCCGCCGAGCTGGATAAAATCGCCGTGGCGCGTGATCTTTAATTTGTTTTCCTCGACTTCGATGGCGGTCACCGCCTTCTCGCTGGCGAGAATTTTCAGTTCGCCCACGGCCAGCAGCAATTCCACCGGCGGCGGCAGCGGGCCGAAACGGTCGCGCAACTCCTTTTGTAAATTATCCAGCGCAGATTTTTCAGTCGCCTGCGCCAGCTTGCGATAGATTTCAATCCGGTGATGCGGCTCGGTGACATAATTTTCCGGCAGCGCGCCGGCGTCGCCCAAAAAATCCAGCGCGATGCGGACTTCCACGCGCGGCTTGACCTTCTCGCCTTTCAACGCGCCGACGCTTTGCTTGAGCAACTGGCAGTAAAGTTCAAACCCGACGGCGGTGATGTGGCCGCTCTGCTCCGCGCCGAGCAGATTTCCCGCACCGCGGATTTCCAAATCGCGCATCGCAATCTTGAAACCGCTTCCGAGCGAGGCATATTGCTTCATCGCGCTGATGCGCTTGCGAACGTCCGTGAGCAGGCGCGCGTGGCGCGGCAAAAGTAAATAAGCAAACGCCTGATGCTTGTAGCGTCCGACGCGCCCACGCAACTGGTAAAGCTCGCTCAAACCAAATCGGTCGGCGCGGTCAATGATGATGGTGTTCGCGTTCGGAATATCCAAACCGCTTTCAATAATTGTGGTCGAAAGCAGAACATCCGCGTCACCATTGACGAATTTCGTCATCACCCCTTCCAAATCGTCTGCATTCATCTGCCCGTGACCGACGACGACGCGCGCATTGGGAACGAGCGATTGCAATTTCGCGCGCACCGCCTCAATCGTTGTCACGCGGTTGTGCAGAAAAAAAGTTTGCCCGCCGCGATTCATTTCGCGCTGAATCGCATCGCGAATCGTGCGTTCGTCATAAGGCGTCGCAATCGTCTCGACCGGCAGGCGGTCATGCGGCGGCGTCTGAATCGTGCTCATGTCGCGCGCGCCGGTGAGCGCGAGGTAAAGCGTGCGCGGAATCGGCGTGGCGCTCAACGTCAGCACGTCCACCATCGTCCGCAGGCGCTTGAATTTTTCCTTGTGCAGCACGCCGAAGCGCTGCTCCTCGTCTATGACGACCAGCCCCAAATCTTTGAATGCGATGTCGTCCTGCACAATGCGGTGCGTGCCGATGACGATGTCCACCGCGCCCGCTGCGAGATTTTTCACGACCAAATCCTGCTCGCGCCGCGTGCGGAAACGAGAGAGCAATTCGACCCGGATCGGATAATCCGCCATGCGCTCGCGAAAATTATTAAAATGCTGCTGCGCCAAAACCGTCGTTGGCACGAGAATCGCCACCTGCTTGCCATCCATCACCGTCTTGAATGCGGCGCGAATCGCCACTTCCGTTTTTCCAAAACCCACGTCGCCGCATATCAAACGATCCATCGGCTTTGCGCGCTCTTGATCCGCTTTGGTTTCCGCAATCGCCGTGACTTGATCGCGCGTTTCCTCGTAAATAAAGGCACTTTCAAACTCGCGCTGCCATTGCGTGTCCGGCTGGCACGCGTGTCCGGCCTGCGTTTCACGCACGGCCTGGATGCGGAGCATTTCAGCGGCAATGTCGCGCACGGCTTTTTCCGTCTGCTCCTTGGCCTTGTGCCAGCGCGTGCCGCCGAGCGTGTGCAGCGGCGGATTCGCCTTGCCGGCGCCGACATATTTGCTGACGAGATGCGCCTCGCTGACGGGCACATAAAGTTTCGGCGATTCTTCGCCGGAATTTTGCGGTGCGAATTCGATGACGAGACATTCGGCGGCGGCGGACGGCGGGTTGTCGTTGGCCGGGAGATGGCGGCTGTGGCCAACCGGCATCATTTTCAAACCGCGATAACGCCCGATGCCATGCTGCAAATGCACGACCAGATCGCCTTCCTCCAAATCGGTGAAATCAATGTCCAACGCGGAACGCGCGGCCAGCGCGTGCGCGGATTTCTGGCGGCGTGGGCGCTGGATTTTGTAACGCCCAAAAATCTCCGCATCGGTAACGACAACAACTTTCGCCTCGTCACAAATGAAGCCGCGAGCGAGCGAGCCGGTTTGAACCACCAGCTTTGCTTCCTCCGTAAAACCGTGTTCCTTCCAAATCTCCTCGAACCGCTGGCGCTCGCCGTCGTTGTTGCAAAAGACGTGGACGGCATAATCCTGCCGCAGCCAGCGGTGAAGCTGCTGGAAAAATTCCCGCCGCTGCGCCTCGGCGATCTGCGGTTCCGGCGCGCGCTCGGCCAGCGGACGAAAGGCATCGAGGCTTTCAAATTGCGGATTGCGGATTGCGGATTGCGGATTGGCTTCGCCATTTTCCGAGTCTTCAAAAACTTCAATGGAAGTGAAATGACGCCGGTTCAAATCAACCAGAAAATCCGGCCAGGAAATGAGAAACGAATCGCCCGGCGGCATTTGCTGTTCGTAAGCATCGGCATGGACAGCGAGCGACTCCGGTTCGCACAAAAGGGAAATGGTTTCGCGCGGCAGATAATCCAGCAGCGTGGCGAGCGCTTTTTCATTCTGCATTCTGCCTTCTTCATACTGCCTTTGCTTCAGGATTCCCAGCTCGCCCGCCGGCGGCAAAGTGACACTCGTAATTTCCCCGCGCGAGACTTGCGTGAGCGGGTCGAACTCGCGCAGCGATTCCAGTTCATCGCCAAAAAAATCCAGTCGCACCGGCCACGGACTGGTCGGCGGAAAAACGTCCACGATGCCGCCGCGCAAGGCGATTTCGCCTTTCTGCGAAACCTGCGCCTCCGGTTCGTAGCCCTGCTCTTCCAGAAATTCAATCAAATCGAGCGGCGCGATTTTGCTGCCGCGTTCAAACGTGCGTGTGCGCTCCTGAATTTCGCCGGGCGGAAAAGTTTTTTGCAAAAGCGCAGCGACGCTCGTGACGATCAGTTTTGAATTTTTAGTTTTTAATTTTGAATTGTCCGAAAGTGAAACGAGCGTCTGCAAACGGTCGCTGATGACATCGGCGTGCGGAAGTTTTTCTTCGTGCGGCAGAATTTCCCACGCGGGATAAAATTGCGGCGACGCGCCCAGCCACGTTTCCAAATCCTGCTGGAAACTTTCCTGCGTCCGCAAATTTTCCGCAACAACGACAATGGTTTTCTGCGGAAAAAGTTTTTGCAGCAGCGCGGTGAAAAACGGCTGCGCGGACGCGGCGATGCCGGAAAAAGTCTGTGCTCCGCCAGCTTCCATGCGCCGCGCGAGGGCTTGCGCGGCGGGAGTTTTTACGAGGTCAGCGAACAGGTTGCTCGTCGCCTTTGCTGGTGAATCCTGCGGCAAGCGCGGAAACCTTCGCAGCGAAACGCCGCCGCGTCAAGCGGTCGCGCCGTTCTCTGCCGCACGTTTGGGTTTGACCGCCGCCGGAACGTCCCCACAATTCCGCGCCATGACGATGGCCGAATTCTGGATGATGCTGCCCTTCGCGCTGCTGCTCGGCGCGATGGCGGCCACACCCGTTTTTGCGCCGCGCTGGTGGCGGCGGCATTACGCCAAGGTCGCGCTCGGACTCGGCGCGGTCACGGCGGGCTATTATCTGCTGGCCTTGCACGACACGCGCAGCCTCGCGGAGGCGGCGCATGAATACGTCAGCTTCATCGCACTCGTCGGCTCGCTGTTCGTCGTGTCCGGCGGCATCCACATTGGCACCAAAGGCGAGGCCACGCCGCTCACAAACGTAATTTTTCTGCTCACCGGCGCGGTCGTCGCCAATGTTCTTGGCACGACCGGCGCGGCGATGCTGCTCATCCGCCCGTGGATCCAGATGAACAGGTCGCGCATCGCAACGCATCACGTCGTGTTTTTTATTTTTCTGGTGGCGAACGTCGGCGGCTGCCTCACGCCCATCGGCGACCCGCCGCTGTTCCTCGGTTACCTGCAAGGCATCCCGTTCTGGTGGGTCGCGGAAAACTGCTGGCCGATGTGGCTGCTCGGCGTCGGCCTGCTGCTGGCCATCTTCTATTTTGTGGATCAAAGAAATTTCCTCCGCACGCCACGCACCACACGCGAGGAAAATCCAGCGGCTGGTGCCTGGAAAATCGAAGGCCTGCCCAATTTGTCTTTTCTCGCCGTGATTCTTGCGGCCGTGTTTGTGGAAAAGCCGCCGTTCCTGCGCGAAGGGCTGATGCTGGCGGCGGCGGCCGGCTCGTATTTCACCACCAAAAAATCCGTCCACGCGGCGAACCAGTTCAATTTTCATCCGGTGCAGGAAGTGGCGATTCTCTTTGCCGGCCTGTTCGCCACCATGATGCCCGCGCTGGACTGGCTGGATCAAAGCAGCCAGTCGCTGCTCGGCCATAATCCGTCGCCGGCAATTTTTTACTGGGGCACCGGCCTCCTGTCGAGCGCGCTCGACAACGCGCCGACCTACCTTGGTTTTCTGACCGCGCTGCACGGCACCGCCGGCACGGAAAGCATCCACCCGCTGCTGGCCGGCCACGCGCGGCACCTGCTGGCCATCAGCATCGCCTCGGTTTTTTTTGGCGCGGCCACCTACATCGGCAACGGCCCGAACTTCATGGTCAAGGCCATCGCCGAACAGAAAGGCGTGCCGGTGCCGTCGTTCGTGGAGTTCATCCTGAAATACTCCCTGCCCTGCCTGCTGCCGGTGCTGGCCATCGTCTGGCTGCTATTTTTCCGGGGTTGAAATCGGGCTGCAATTCTGAAACAATTTGCCGCATCGGTCGTCTGCCCAAGGCGCAGGGTCGAGGGAATCCAAAGTGCGCATACTTTACAACATCCTGTTCCTGGTTTTTTTCGCGCTGGCGTCGCCGTATTATTTCTGGCGGATGCGGCGGCGCGGCGGCTGGCTCAACGGCTTTGGCCAGCGGTTTTCCATTTACGATTCCCCGCTCAAGCAGGCGCTCACCAACCGCCACGTCCTCTGGATGCACGCCGTCAGCGTCGGCGAGGTGAACCTCTGCACCCAGCTCATCAACGCGCTGGAGCCGCGCGTGCCCAACGCCAAGATCGTCGTCTCCTGCACCACCTCCACCGGCATGGCGGAACTGCGCCGCCGGCTGCCGACACGCATCAGCAAGATTTATTACCCGATTGACCGCCGCAAATACGTCCGCCGCGCGCTGTCCACCATCAATCCGCAGGCCATCATCCTGGTCGAGGCGGAAATCTGGCCGAACTTCCTCTGGCGCGCGAAGGATTTGAAAATCCCGGTCTTCCTCGCCAACGCGCGGCTCTCCGACCGCTCGTATCCGCGCTACAAAAAATTCGGCTTCCTGTTCCGCCCGCTGTTCCGCTCGTTCGCCGGCGTCGGCTGCCAAAATGAAGAAGACGCCCTGCGCCTGCGCGCCGTCGGCTGCCGGGAAAACGCCGTGCAGGTCGTGGGCAACCTCAAGTTTGATGCGGCCAGGCTGACCGAAGTCAGCAGGCTCGACGTGCGCGGAATGCTGCGCCAGCTCGGCGTGCCGGAGGACGCCCCAATTCTCGTGGCCGGCAGCACGCATGACGGCGAGGAAATTATCTTGGCCGACATGGCGCGGCGGCTGCGGGAGAAATTTCCGAAACTGTTTTTAATCCTGGTGCCGCGCCATTTCGAGCGGTGCAAGGACATCGGGCAAAGCCTGAAGGCGCGCGGCGTGAACTTTGTCTTCCGCAGCGAGATTTTTGCCGGCACGCAACTGCCACCGGGCGGGCTGGACTGCCTGCTGGTGAACTCGACGGGCGAGCTGAAATTTTTCTACGAGCCGGCCACCGTGGTGTTCATCGGCAAAAGCCTCACGGCCGTCGGCGGGCAGAACCCGGTCGAGCCGGCCGCGCAGGGCAAGGCGGTCGTGTTTGGCCCGAACATGCAGAATTTTGCCGACATCACCCGCGCCCTGCTCCGCAAAGACGCCGCCGTGCAGGTGAACAACCCCGAAGACCTGGAACACACCCTCGGCAAACTGCTCGCGGACGCGCCGCGCCGCGCCGCGCTGGGACGCGCCGCGCTGGAACTGGTCGCCGAAAACCTCGGCGCGGTCGAGCGCACGGTGGAGATGATTTTGCCGCACCTCGAACGCCGGGGCATTTTGGTGGAGAAAAAAAAGTGAGCGGACGGCGTTTCGCCGCTTGACGAACCCGCCGGCAGTTTTCATATTCGCAGCCCACCGGATTTTTGTCCGCGCCGGTGGTGCCATGCCGAAAACCAGGCCCAAAAAAATTTCCGCGCCCGCCCCGCCGGCGGTTCCGGTTGCCACCCCGCCGGCGGACCGCGCCACGGAGCTGGCCGCGAAAATCCGGGAGCTGGTCCACCTCGCCAAGGAACAGGGTCACCTCACCTTCGAGGACATCAATGAGGCGCTGCCGGAACCGCTGTCCACGCCGGAAGGGCTGGACGAGATTTTGGCCAAGCTCCGCGAGCTGGAGATTGAAATCACGGACCACGCGGAGGCGGACAAGGAGGCGGAAGAGGAAGAAGTTGAATCCCGCCATCTCGACGCGCTGGACGACCCGGTGCGGATGTATCTCAAGCAGATGGGCGCGGTGCCGCTGCTGACGCGCGAGCAGGAGGTGGAGATTTCCAAGCGGATTGAAAAGGGGGAAAACGAGCTGCGCGCGGTCGTCTATGGCTTCGGCTTCGCGGGCAAGGAACACATCGCGCTGGCGGAAAAGCTGCTGGCCGAGCCGCCGCGCGAACGCTTCGACCGCGTGGTGCTGGACAAGCACGTCGCCAGCCGCGAGACGCATCTGCAGGCGCTGCGCAAGCTGGTGGCGCAGGCGCGCGAACTGGACGCGGAGGTGGACCGGCATTTTAATCTCTGGCGCGCGGCGCACCAGTCCGCCAAGCGCAGCCGCGAGCACGACGCGTTTCGCAGGCTGGACAAAAAACTGCAGGCGCTGTTTCCGAAATTCTGCTTCAAGCAGAAGGTGAACGAGGAGATCGCGCTCGTCGCCGAAAACATCCACGACAAATTGCAATACACGCTGCGGGCGCTGGCCGACGCGCAGGGCCAGCGCGAATCTTCGGCGCAAAAACACCTCGTCGAGGCGGAACAGCAGAAGCTGCGCGCGCTGGAGGAGTTCGTGCGGATGCCGGCGGCGGATTTCCTGCCGGCGTTCGACCGGCTGCGCGACGCGGCGACGCGGGCGCTGCAGGCCAAGACGGAAATGGTGGAGGCCAATTTGCGCCTCGTGATTTCCATCGCCAAAAAATACACGAACCGCGGGCTGTCGTTTTTAGATTTGATTCAGGAAGGCAACATCGGCCTGATGAAGGCGGTGGAGAAGTTTGAATACAAGCGCGGCTACAAATTTTCGACCTATTCGACGTGGTGGATCCGGCAGGCCATCACGCGCTGCATCGCGGACCAGGCGCGGACGATCCGCATCCCGGTCCACATGATTGACATCATCAACAAGCTGCTGCGGGCGCAGAAAAAACTGTTCCAGGAGCTGGGCCGCGAGGCCACGCCGGAGGAAATTTCTGACGAGATGCAACTGCCGGTCTCCCGCGTGAGCGCGGTGCTGCGGATGGCGCAGCAGCCGGTGTCGCTGCAGTCGCCGGTGGGCGACGGCGACGAGACGAGCTTCGGCGACTTCATCGAGGACAAGGCGGCGGACAATCCGCTGGACATCACGAGCTTCAGTTTGTTGAAGTCGCGGATGGGCGACGTGCTGTGCAGCCTGACGGACCGGGAGCGGCAGGTCTTGGAACTGCGCTTCGGCCTCGGCGACGGCAACGCGCGGACGCTGGAGGAGGTCGGCCAGCAGTTCCGCGTGACGCGCGAGCGCATCCGGCAGATCGAGGCGAAGGCGCTGCGCAAGATGCGGCATCCGACGCGGCTCAAGCAACTGGACGGCTTTCTGGACGCCGAGGAGCTGAACCTGGCCGGCGGCTGAACTCCGAACTTCGTTTTTGCTCCCGGCGGCGGTTTTTTTCCGAACCGTGCCGCCGCGCCTTTTTTATTGAAAGCGCCCCGCTTTGGTGCAATGGTGTGAGACTGCAATTCCCGCCGCGCGGGCGCCGGGTTGCCGAAAAAAATCACCATGAAAACAATTTGCCGACGGCTGTTTGTCCCTTTGCCGCTGCTGTGCCTGGCCGCCGCCCTGGCCACGACGGGCGCGACCGCCAGCCCCACCGTGGCCTTCACCAACCTGAAGGCGGGGCAAAAATTCACGAACGCCGCGTTCACCGTCACCGGCACGGCGGCCGGCAGCGCCGGCATCTCCAACGTGCTCTTTTCGCTGAACCAGGGCGCGTGGAACGGCGCGACGGGCGGCAGCCCATGGACCAACTGGTCCGCCGACGTCGCCTGGATTCCGGGCACCAACACTTTTTCCGCCACGGCCGTGGACAACACCGGCAAATTTTCGGCCACCAACACGGTGAAGGTGTTTTACTCCGTGACCGCCGCCCTGACCGTCGTCATCAACGGCAACGGCACCGTCAGCCCGAATGACAACGGCAAACAGCTGGTCATCGGCAACAGCTATTCCATGAAGGCGACGGCGGGCAGTGGAACTAAAAAGGGCTATGGTTTCAGGAACTGGACGGACGGCAACAATAAGGTTCTCACCACCGCCGCCACAGTGACATTTCTCATGGCGTCGAACCTCACCCTCGCCGCCAACTTCGGTTATCTCGGCAAGCCGACGATTGCCGTGACCACCACGACCACCAACAGCGACGGGTATCCCGCCGATTATGTCATCCACGGCACCGCGTCAGGCAGCGTCGCGGTGACAAACGTGTATTATCAGCTTAATGGCAGCCTCTGGACAAACGCCAGCAGCAGCAACCACTGGGCCACTTGGGCGGCGCCGGTCCGGCTGGCGCCCGGCGGCAACACTTTCAACGCCTATGCCGTGAACGCCAGCAACAATGCTTCCGCGACGGTTGTCGTCAACCTGGTTTACAACAGCGCGCCGGCCAGCCTGGCCGGCCAGTCCGCCGTCGTGACCGATTCGAGCAATGCGCCGCTCTTCACGGTCGCCCTCGGCAAGACCACGTTCAGCCAGGCTTCGCGGGATCCCAACTACGTCAACGGCGTCGGCACCTACACTTACACCCCGAACGGCGGCGGCGGCACGTTGCGGTTCAGATACACCGCCCCGCCCAGCATCGTCAACAGCGCCCAGAACTTCCGGATGGCGTTTTTCACGCCCAGCTACGCGCAGGTCGGCATCACCAACTCCGCCCGGACGAACAGCGGCTACATGCAGTTCACCACCGCCTCCAACCTCGCCCCCGCGAAAGTTGCCGGCAAGCTGATCTGGTCCGGCGGCAGCCAGGGCGACGGCAGCGGCACGCTGTATCAAACTTCCACCTACACCTCGACGGATCTGCTCTCCGGCGAGACCAACTCCGGCAGCTACACCTACGCGACCTACAGCCCCGTCGGCGCGCTGTTCAAGCTGACCGGCACCAACGGCACGGCCTATGTCATCGCCACCTTCAAGGCCACCAATTACGGCGCGTATGCCGAGTCGGACTACACCGCCACCGGCCAGACCAACGGCACGGACACCGGGTGGTTCATCGTTGACACGCAGGTGCCCGGCGGCGACGCCCCGCTCACGGTCAGCAACCAGAACCTTCAGGTTTCCGCCGTGGACGGCAGCTTCAACGTGCAGTTCGGCGCGGACACCTACGGCCAGGACTCGCTCAACACCAACTTCGACAATGCCGTGGGCAATTACACCTACGACCGCGCCGCCACCAACATCGGCCAGCTCAACCTCACGGCCACCGAACCTCCCGACCTGGCCGGCACCAACAGCGCCGCGCGGCTCATTTTCGTCGCCCCCAACATCGGCCTGTTCACCAACAACGACGGCACGCTCAGTTCGTTTGTGATGACTGCAGCCACCAATTACGCGCCGGCCAGCATCACGAACCTTTATTTGCCCATCGGCTTCTATGCCAACATCCATTTCACCAATGACGGAAGTTTCGTCTACACCGTCTACAACAACCCCTTTTTCCCCAACACCTATTCCGGAAACTACACCTGCACGAACTTCAGTCCCGGCACCGCCATGGTCCAGTTGAGCTATCTTTACTCCAACACCGTCGTCGGCGTTGACTGGCTGCAGCTCAACTTCAAAAACACCAACTCCGGCAACATTCTTTGGAGCCAGTATGATACCAACGGCGATTACGTTGACATCTACTTCCGCGGCGCCTTCACCGCCCACTGAACCGGCGCAGCTAATTGGCCGGGTTCTCCGGCACATCCCGTCTTAAAGCCGACCTGGCGCCTAACCCGTTTTGGCGATACCGCCGGACGGCACAATGGAATAGCCTTTGGCAATTATCGCGTGGCGTCGGGCGGGTGAAATCTGCCATCCTGCCGCCACCATTTTATTTTATGAACCAATACCTCACCCTCGGCAAATTCTCCTTCGGCATGGGCGACCGTTTCGCCCATCAGGGCAAGGCGCAATTGCGCGCGTGCGTCCTCGCCACAGAACTCGGCGCAGAATTCATCCCCGTCTGGAACAAGTCCAACCGCGAACACACGTTCATCGGCACCGAGCCGACGAGCCTGCGCGCCGAGGCGGACGACGCGGTGAAGGCGCTCAACTGGAAAAAATCTTATCATGTGGATGCCGACCACATCCGTTTGGAAACGGTGGATCGTTTTATTGCACCGTCGGATTTCTTCACGATTGACGTGGCCGACAGCATTGCCAAGCCTGCCGCCGCCGCCGATGTGAAAGCCTTTGTTGACCGCCATCCCGAACTCACGGGCAAAGTTTCCATTCCGCACATTGACCGTCCGTTTGAAATCTCCCGCGCCGAAGTCGAACGCGTGGCGAACAAGTTTTTGCTCGCCGTGCAGGATGCCGGAAAAATTTACCAACACATCGCGAAGACAAAAGGCGTGGCGAATTTCGTCACGGAAGTTTCGATGGACGAAACCGACAGCCCGCAGACGCCGCCGGAATTGCTCATCATTCTCGCCGCGATTGCCGACCAGAAAATTCCGATCCAGACCATCGCGCCGAAGTTTACCGGCCGCTTTAACAAAGGCGTGGATTACGTCGGCGACGTGAAACAGTTCGAGCAGGAGTTCAACGAAGACCTTGCCGTCATCGCGTTCGCCATCAAGAAATACGGCCTGCCGCCGACGCTCAAATTGAGCGTGCATTCCGGCAGCGACAAGTTTTCCATCTACGAACCGATGCGGAAGGCGCTCAAGAAATTCGGCGCGGGCGTCCACATCAAAACCGCCGGCACGACGTGGCTCGAAGAACTCATCGGCCTCGCGGAAGCCGGCGGCGACGGTCTGGAAATCGCGAAGGAAATTTACGCCTACGCCATCGGGCACGTGGACGAATTTTGCGCGCCGTATGCGAGCGTCATTGACATTGATAAGGCGAAGCTGCCGAGCGCAACCGTCGTGAAAGGCTGGAGTTCCCGGCAGTTCACCGATGCGCTGCGGCACGACCAGAAGAACCCCGCGTTCAACCCGAGCTTCCGCCAATTGCTGCACGTCAGCTTCAAGGTCGCCGCCCAGAAGGGCGACCGCTACCTGAACGCGCTGAAGAAGCACGAGGCGATCATCGCGAAAAACGTGACGGAAAATCTTTTCGAGCGGCACATGAAACCGCTATTGTTGGGCAAATAACCTATGGCCTTCATCCACGAAGATTTTTTGCTCGGCAACAAACCGGCGCGCCGGCTCTACCACAAGTTCGCCGAGGCGGAACCAATCTTTGATTATCACTGCCACATTTCGCCGAAGGACATCGCGGAAAACCGGCAGTTCAAAAACCTGTTTGAAATCTGGCTCGAAGGCGACCATTACAAATGGCGCGCGATGCGCAGCAACGGCGTCGCGGAAAAGTTCATTACCGGCAGCGCCACGCCGGAGCAGAAGTTCAACGCGTGGGCGAAAACCGTGCCGCACACGCTGCGCAATCCGCTTTACCACTGGACGCACCTGGAACTGAAGCGCTATTTCGGCATCACGGATATGTTGAGCGAGAAGACCGCCGCGAAAATCTGGAAAACGGCAAACGCGAAGCTCGCCACGCCGGCGTTCACGACGCAAGGGCTTCTGAAAAAGATGAAGGTGAAAGTCGTCTGCACCACGGACGACCCGGTGGACAGCCTGGAATTTCACCGCGCGTTCGCGAAGACAAATCATCCGACAAAAATGCTGCCGGCGTTCCGCCCGGACAAGGCGCTGACGGTGAATTCGCCCGCCGGTTTCAACAAATGGATCGAACAGCTTGCCGCCGCCGCGAACACGGACATCAATGGTTTCAGCGCGTTCATCAGCGCGCTGGAGAAGCGGCACGAGTATTTCCATTCGCAGGGCTGCCGGCTGTCCGACCACGGCCTGAACCACTGCTTCGCGGATTTTTGTTCCGAGAAAGTCGCGGCCGGAATTTTTGACAAGGCGCGCGCGGGCGCGGAAATTTCGCCGCTAGAACATGCGCAGTTTGCGTCGTTCATGATGGTGTTCTTCGGCCACCTCGACGCCAAGCGCGGCTGGACAAAGCAGCTCCACCTCGGCGCCTTGCGCAACAACAACGACCGCCTGCTCAAGCAGCTCGGGCCGGACACGGGCTTTGATTCCATCGGTGATTTCCCGCAGGCGGTCACGCTCTCGGCTTATCTCAACAAACTTGATTCCGAAAATAAATTGCCCAAGACCGTCATCTACAATCTGAATCCGGCGGACAATTATGTGTTCGCCACGATGATTGGAAATTTTCAGGACGGCACGATTCCCGGCAAGATTCAATACGGCTCCGGCTGGTGGTTTCTCGACCAGAAGGAAGGCATGGAATGGCATCTCAACGCGCTTTCCAGCCTCGGCCTCCTCTCGCGGTTCATCGGCATGATCACCGACTCGC
>Ga0316226_1002710_pt1 | contig 16115 bp, 10 predicted proteins | sample TBH18017metaG_FD_206009 | JGI IMG/M metagenome (GOLD analysis project Ga0316226, IMG submission 206009) | Freshwater microbial communities from Trout Bog Lake, Wisconsin, USA - TBH18017 | ecosystem: Environmental > Aquatic > Freshwater > Lake > Hypolimnion/Profundal zone | place: USA: Wisconsin... | reverse complement strand
CCGGCTGTGGCAGGTGTGCCGCGGTGGCGTCCACGACGCGCGCATCGCCGCCCTGGGCGGCCACCATGCGCCGGAAAACCGCCAGCGCGCGGCCGTCGTCGAGGCGCGCGGCGAGCTCGTGTTGTGCGGCGGCCACACTTGGATAGATGCCGCCCAGCACGGTCATGTGCGCGGTCAGGAGCAGCGTCAGCGCGCGCACGTCGGCCGGGCCGCCGCCGCGCAGGACGTCGATCGATTCGGCCACCTCGACGGCATTGCCGATCGCGCGGCCCAGGGGCTGGTCCATATCCGTGATGACGGCGGTCATACGACGACCCAGGGCGCGGCCGGTGGCCAGCAGGCTGGCGGCAAGCTGGCGCGCCTGGTCGGGTGTGCGCATGAAGGCGCCGCGGCCGCACTTGACATCCAGCACCAGGCAGGCGGCGCCCTCGGCGAGCTTCTTGGACATGATGCTGGCGGTGATCAGCGGGATGCTGGCAACGGTGGCGGTCACGTCGCGCAAGGCGTAGAGTTTGCGGTCGGCGGGCGCCAGGCGGTCGGTCTGGCCGATGATGGCGCAGCCCACGTCGGCGACGATGCGGCGGAAGGCGGCGTTGTCGAGGCGGGTGTTGAAACCGGGGATGGACTCCAGCTTGTCAAGCGTGCCGCCGGTCAAGCCGAGGCCGCGTCCCGAGATCATGGGCACGGCCAGTCCGGCCGAGGCGGCCAGCGGGGCGAGCGGCAGCGAGAGTTTGTCGCCGATACCGCCGGTGGAGTGCTTGTCGGCCGTGGGGCGCGGCCAGCCGGACCAGTCGAGCACGTCGCCCGAGCGCATCATGGCGTCGGTCAGGGCGGTCGTCTCTTCGGCGTTCAAGCCGCGGAAGAAGACGGCCATGGCGAAGGCAGCCATCTGGTAATCCGGAACGGCGCCAGCGGCGTAATCCCGAATCAAGGCGTGAATCTCCGCCACTGTCAAGGCATGGCCGTCACGCTTGCGCTCAATCAACCATTGTGCAACCACGTTGCAATAATAGGGTGGTTGCGGACGGGTGGCAATGCAGCGTTTGGCAACCACCGGTGGTTGTCGTATGCTGGTGATGTGTGGTCGAAGCAAAAAGGTGGCACATGCTGAACATCGGCCTTTATGGTTTGAGCGGGCATCAGATTCACGGTCGCATGATCAAGCCCGCTGACGCGCGCGTGCGGCTGGCAGCCGTGGCCGGCTTTTCCGATGCCGTGGTGAAGGAGCTGCGCGAGGCGGGGGCGGCGGAGTTCGAAGTGCTGCCGAGTCTCGACGCCCTGCTGGCGCGGCCGGACATCGGGTTGATCTCCCTCTGCTCGCCCCGTCGGGCCGGGCAAGCGGCCGAGAGTGTGCGCTGCCTCGAAGCGGGCAAGCACGTTTACGCCGAGAAGCCCTGTGCGCTGCGCGAGGAAGATCTGGAACGCATCATTGCGACGGCCCAGCGCACCGGGCGCATCTTCCACGAGATGGCCGGGACGGTGTTCGATCAGCCCTACTACGCCATGCGCCAGATCGTGGCCTCGGGGGCGCTGGGCGAGGTCGTGCAGGTGCTGGCTCAGAAGTCCTATCCGATGCATCCCAACCGGCCGCAGGATGAGGCTGTCGACGGCGGGCTGATCGCCCAGGTCGGGGTCCACGCTGTGCGCATGGTCGAGCAGGTCTCCGGCCTGCGCGTGACGGCCGTGGACGCCGTGGAGACCAGCCTCGGCAACCCGGTGCCATTCGGCGGCCTGCACATGGCGTCGTCGCTGATGATGCGCCTGGGCAACGGCGGGCTCGCCACGGTCATCGCCAACTACCTGAATCCCCATGCCTTCGGCTCCTGGGGCAATGAAACCCTGCGGCTCTTCGGCACGCGCGGCATGATCGAATCCACCGACGGCGGCAAGCACACGCGGCTGGTGCTGGACGACCGCGACGCGGGGCCGTTGGATCTCTCCACGCCGGCGCCGGATTGGTTCGACGCCTTGATGCGCGAGATTCTCGATGGGCAGCCCATGCCGCTGACGCTGGATGACGAGTTGCATCCCACGCGGCTGGTGCTGCGCGCCAACCTGGCCGCCAAGGCGCACATGCGCTGGGGCATGCAGGAATAGGTGACGGAGATCGCCACGAACAAGACAGATCAGGACGCTTCCCAGCGCATAGGCAGGCGTGGGTGCCGCTGTGCCGCCGCGCATCTGCCGTCTGCGCTTCTGGCCTTCAGCCTGTCCTTGGCCTGCTTTGTGACCGGCACGGCGCGGGCCTGGGATGCGGAGTGGCTGGATGCCAGCGGTCGGCTGGTGCGTCTGCCGGCGGAGGGCGGCTGGGTCGACTGCAAGTCCGAAGTCGCGGTGGCATCGGCCGACTGGCAGAGCGTGGCCTATCTCAGCGGGGTGACGAACCAGCAGTCGATCATCGGCTCCTCCGGCGCCGTCTGGCGCGCGCAGCTTTCCCCCGAGGCGGGTGTCACCTGCCAGGTGATGCAGGTTGTGCATGCCCTCAGCAATGGCGTGGAGTTTGCCATCTCCGCCACGGCGGCGCAGAGCAACGCGTGCGCCGGGGTCTTCTTCATTCTGCACCTGCCGGCGGCGCGTTTTGCGGGCGGGCAGGTGGTGGCGGCCGGGCAGCTCCTGCGCATCCCCGTGGTGCGCGCGATGCCCTATGTGATCGGCCGCGTGCCAGGCGGCGCCGTCATGCTGCAGGCGCCGGGCGACAACGGCTCCATCCGGCTGCGGACGCCGACCAACGTGACGCTGCTCGTCCAGGACAACCGCCGCTGGAGCGATGAGTTTGCCTGCATCGTGCCGCTGGTCCTCGGGCCGCTGGCGCCGGGACAGACCGTCACCGCGACGCTGACCGCAACCGGCGCCGGGCATGCGCGCACGCCGCCGATGGAGGTGGATCTGGACACGGCGCATGTGCGCTACCGGTTTGACGGCTTCGGCGGCAACTACTGTTACGGCCTGCAGGGCGCGCTGGCCCACACGGTGTTCAACACGATTCGCCCCGCCTGGGCGCGGGTGCAGATGCGCTTGGATGAGCTGAAACGGCCACGGTCGACGCGCGATGCGGAGCACGCTTTTCTGCAGCAACTGGCGGTCGCCGACAAGACCGGTTCGGAGTTGCAGATGGGGTTGGCCTTTCAGGCCCTGCTGGCCACCAACCATGTGCCCTGCCTGATGAGTCTATGGCGGGCGCCGGCCTGGATGTACACCGACGGGGAGGCTCAGCAATCCGGCAACGTGCTGCGCGACGATGCCTGGCCGTACCTGGCGGCGGCTGCGACGGCTTACCTGCGCTATGCCCGGGATCATGGCGGCGTGGAGCCCGAGGCCTTCTCGATCAACGAACCCAACTACGGTGCCAGCATCGTGGTTGCGGCGACGAATTATGCGGCCAGTGTGCGCCTGCTGGGCGACGCCTTCCGGCGCGCGGGGCTGCGGACGCGGTTGGTGTTGGGCGATGTCTCCAACGCGCGCGATGCCGCGCTGGCCTACCTGGAGCCCGTGCTCGCCGATCCGGTGGCGCTGGGGCAGGTCGGATGGGTGGGGTTTCACTCCTGGGGCGGGGCCACGCCCGACGAATACGCGGCCTGGGGTGCGCTGGCCGACCGGCTGCGCCTGCCGCTGGTGGTCGCCGAGGCGGGTGTCGATCCCGAATGGGTGCATGCGCCTATCCAGCGGCACGACTATGCGATGTCCGAGTTGGCGCAGTACTTTGCGCTGCTGACGCAGGCGCGGCCGCAGGTGGTGCTGCTGTGGGAGCATACGGACAACTACCCGATCCTGGTGCGCGACGCCGATCGTCGTCTGCTGACCACGGCCCGCTGGGGCTTCCAGAAGCAGTGGTGCGGCTACTCGCCGCGCGGCAGCCTGGCGGTCGGGTGCGACCTGCTGGTCGGCGAGCAGTCCGGCGCCTGCGCCTTCACGCACGGCGAGAATGGCGCCGGCCTGACGCTGCACCTGGGCAACTGGGACGGCATGCGGGTCTGCCACATCAATGGCCTGCCGCCGGCGCTGACGTCCCTGAACGTGATCCAGACCACGCGCGATCACCACGCGCAGCCCGCGGGCATTGTGCGCCCGCACGAGGGCGAACTGCGGCTGGAACTGCCCGCGGAGTCGATGACCACGCTGACCACGCTGACGCCCGAGGTGTTGCCGGAGTGAGGCGGCGGCGAACGTATCTTGGATGGCGGCCTGTTTCATCAGTCCGGGTTGATCAACAGGCGCACCTGGCGCAGGCGGGTGGGGTCGAAGTGCTGGCGCAGGGCGGTTTCGATGGTGCGCAGGTGCAGGCGGCGGACCTCGAACAGCTGGGCGCTATTGGCGACGAAGAGGTAGAGGACGCCGTTTTCCCATTTGCCCGGGCGCACGGCGGCGGCGATGGCCGGCGGCACCGCCTTCTTCCAAACGGCGTCGAGTTCCTCGCGCCAGAGATCCTGGGCGGGCAGATTCAGCCGCCGGACGACGGAATCGACCAGGGAGCGCATGGGCGTGGGCGTGCGCCGACGCTCCGGCGCATCGGCATCGATGGGCAGAAAGGCCGGCAGCGGTTCATCCGGTGTTTCATCAACGCCCGCCGGGGGCGGCGGCATGGCCGCAGCGGCGGCACGCACGATCCGACGCGGACTCGCCGGCGCGGCGGCGGCGGGCGGGGTCACGGGCGGGGTCACTCGCGGTTTGCGTTGGGCCATGGCGGCAGCGTATCATGCCTTCCGGCGCGTGCGAAAGCACAACGGGGCGCTACGGGAGACATGAGCGTGAGCAAGAAGAGCGGCAACATGCTGATCGCCCAGAGCGGCGGTCCCTCGATGGTGATCAACCAGAGCCTGGCGGGCGCGGTGCTGGCCGCGCGTCGCGCGCCGGCCATCGGCCGCATCTACGGCGCGCTTCACGGCATCAAGGGCATTCTGGACGACAACCTGATCGATCTGCGCAAAGAGTCTGTGACCACGATTGAGGCGGTGGCGCGAACGCCGTCCGCCGCGCTGGGATCGGTGCGCCGCAAGCCGAGCGAGGCCGACTGCGCCGCGATCTTCCAGGCGCTCCATCGCCGCGATGTGCGCTCTTTCTTCTACATTGGAGGGAACGATTCGGCGGAGACCGTCCACATCATCAACGAGCATGCGGTGAAGGCCGGCTACGACCTGGGCTGCTTCCACATTCCCAAGACGATCGACAACGACCTGCGCGAGAGTGACCACACGCCGGGCTATGGCAGCGCCGCCAAGTTCGTGGCCTGCGCCTGTTTGGGCGACGATCTCGACAACCGTGCGCTGGGTGGCGTGAAGATTGACATCATCATGGGGCGCAACGCCGGGTTTCTGACGGCGGCCGCGGCCCTGGCGCGCGTCCATCCCGACGATGGTCCGCATCTGATCTACCTGCCCGAGCGTCCTTTTGATCCGGACCGTTTTGTGGCCGACGTGCAGCGGGTCGTCAAGCGGCTGGGGCGGTGTGTCGTGGCGGTTTCGGAGGGCATTGCCGATGCGCAGGGCGAATCCATCGCCGCCACGTTCATCCACGAGACCGACGCGCACGGCAACAAGCAACTCAGCGGCAGCGGTGCGCTGGGCGACATGCTGTCGCGTCTTGTGCGCGAACGGGCGGGCATCACGCGCGTGCGCGCGGACACCTTCGGCTACCTGCAGCGCTCGTTTCCCGGCATGGTTTCCACCACGGACGCCCGCGAAGCGCGGGAGGCGGGTGCTGCCGCCGTGCGCGCCGCGGTCGGCGGACGGTTTGCCAGCGGCTCCATCGCCATTCGCCGGCGCGCGGGAAGCCGCTATGCTGTGACATACGCCGTTGTGCCGCTGCGCAACGTCGCGCGCGAAACGCGCCATATGCCGCCGGCCTTCATCAATCGCGCCGGCAACGACGTGACGCCGGCCTTCCTCGCCTACGCCCGGCCGCTGGTCGGTCCGCTGCCGGTCACCGGCCGGTTTCGCCAGTTGCTGGCGCGCGGACGTGGCGTTGCATGACCTCGCGGAGGTGCGCGAGCGTATAGGGCTTCTGGATGTAATCCGTGGCGCCCTTGCCGGCGAAACGTTCGGCGATCTCCTTCTCGTTGTAGCCGCTGGAGATGATGATCGGCACCTTGACGCCCATCTGGCGCAGTTCGCGGTAAGTCTCTTCGCCGTTCATGTGGGGCATGGTCAGGTCCAGGACTACGACGGCGATCTCCCTGGCGTGACTCTTGAAGATGTCAAGCGCCTGGCGCCCGTCGTCGGCGGTCAGGACCATGAATCCCATGCGCTCGAGCATGGCCTTGCCCACCAGGCGCACCGTGTCCTCGTCGTCGACCAGCAGGACGGTGCCTTCGCCGCGCCAGGCGGCCGATTGAGTGGCGTCGTGTGACTGGGCGTCGGGCAGGGTTTCGGCGGCGGGGAAGAGCAGTTTGAACGTGGTGCCCTTGCGGGGTTCGCTGTAGACGCGAATGGCGCCATTGCTGCTGCGCACGATGCCCAGCACGGCCGCCAGTCCCAGGCCGCGGCCCGTGAACTTGGTGGTGAAAAAGGGGTCGAAGATGTGCTGGCGTGTGGCGTCATCCATGCCGCAGCCCGTGTCCGACACCTCCAGGTAGACATACGGCCCGGGCGGCAGGCGATCGTTCATGTAGGTCGCGTGCAGATAGTGCCGGTCGCAGTCCATGGCGCCGGTTGAGATGACGATGACGCCGCTCTTCCCGCCGATGGCTTCGGAAGCGTTGAGCACCAGGTTCATCAGGACCTGGCCGATCTGCGACGGGTCAACCAGGATAGACGGCAGGTTGTCGGCCAGTTGGAACTTCATGACCGCCTTCTTGGAGACGGTCACCTCCAGCAAATGCGTGGTCTCGTCGATGATGCGGTTGAGGTTGACGTTGTGCTTCTCGATCGCGCCGCGGCCGGCGTAGGCGAGCATCTGGCGGCAGAGGTCAGCCGCGCGGCGCGCGGCGACCTCGATGTTCGTCAGGTAGCTGTGGACGGGTGTCGAGTCCGGCAGCTCGCAGAGCGCCAGGTCGGCATTGCCCAACACGCCGGTCAGCAGGTTGTTGAAGTCGTGGGCGATACCGCCGGCCAGCATGCCCAGGCTTTCCAACCGCTGGGTCTGCTGCATCTGCTGTTCGAGGCGGCGCCGCTCCTCTTCGGCTTTGCGTTGCTCGGTGATGTCGAGAAAGAGGGTGGCAAAGCGTCCCTCCTGCGGCCGGAAGGCCGTGACGCGGTAGATCCGGTTGAGCGTCTGGGCAGCGTGTTCAAAGCTCACCGGTTCGCCGGTCGTGACCACCCTGCCGTACATCTCAATCCAGAACGGCTCCAGACCCGGCAGGACTTCGGTCGCACGCCGGCCGACCACCTCGCCGGCCTTCAAGCCGGTCATCTGCTCGAAAGCCTGGTTGATCTCGAGAAAGCGGTAGTCGCAGGGCTTGCCGTTCGCGTCGAAGAGCACCTCATGCAACGCAAAGGCCTCGCACAGCCTGGAGAAAAGCATCCGGTACTTGGCTTCGCTGGTGAGCAGCGCGCCCTGCAGTTCATAAGCTTCGGTCACGTCCCGGAAGACGAGTACGACGCCGATGATCGCGCCGTCGGCTTGGCGGATCGGTGCGGCGCTGTCGGCAATGTTCCGGCTTCGGCCGTTCCGCGCGATCAGGACGGTGTGGTTGGCCAGCCCGACGACGGTGCCCGTGGCCAGCACCTGCTGCAGCGGGTTGACGGCGGGCTTGCCAGTCTGCTCGTTGACGATTTTGAACACGGCATCGAGGAGATGCCCGCACGCCTCGGCCTGCGTCCAGCCTGTCAGCGTCTCGGCGACGGCATTCATCAGCAGCACCCGGCTGTCGACGTCCGTCGAGATGACGGCGTCGCCGATGGAGTGCAGCGTGACGGCCAGCCGCTCCCGTTCGGCGGCCAACTCCCGCTCCACGTGTTTGCGTTCGGTGATGTCCTTGACGATGGAATCGACAAACTGTTCGCCGGTATCAGGGTCGTGCGCCAGGAATGAATCGTGCAGGACCCAGCGATCCTCGCCCTTCAACGTCTTGAAGTGGTATTCAAAATCGTGCAGCACGCCGGCTGCCGCGAGCTTTTCGCGGATCCGGCCCTCGTGCTCCGTGTAGATCATCAAATCCTTCAGGCGCCGGCCCTCCAGTTCGGATGGCTGGCACGTGAGGTCGAGCAGATCGACCAGCCCCTGGTTGGCCACCAGAATCTCGCCCGTATCGAATCGATAGCGGTAGATGCCGTTGTGCGAGGAGTTCAGAATGTGGCTGAACAGCGTCTCCATGGTTCAATCCATCCTTCCAATCCGGTCCCACACGTTCACGGCATCCAGGCGCTGACGCACCTCGACATAGCGGGCGTAAAGCGCGTCATACGCGACCCGCTGCTCCGGGTCCGGCTCGATGCGCGCCATCGGGTGCACCATGTGCTGCACCGCGTCAGGCACCGAAGCATAGACGCCGGCGCCGCAGGCGGCCAGGATCGCCGCGCCCACCAGCGTGGCCTGCGGGTTCTCCAGCGTGACCACCGGCAGCCCATAGAGATTGGCCTGGATGCGGCTCCAGGCGGGCTGCCGACTGCCGCTGCCCGTCAGGCGCACGTCGCTCACCGGCACCCCCAGTTCACGGAAGACATCCAGGATGGCGCGGTTCTCGAAGGCGATGCCCTCCAGCGCGGCGCGCAGCAGGTGCGCCGGTCCATGGCTGTCGCGCAGGCCAAGCAGGACTCCGCTCGCCGCCGCATTCCACCAGGGGGCGCCGGCGCCCAGCAGATAGGGAAGAAAGAGCACGCCGTCCGCGCCGGGCTGCATGTCCCCGGCGGCGCGCCAGGCGGTCGGGCCGAAGCGGTTCGCCCGGCCATGGTGCAGCAGGCGGGCCAGCCAGACCAGGCTGAAGCCGGATGCCTGCTGCAGCCCTTCGTTGTTCCACATGCCTGGCGCGGCATGCACGCAGCAGGTGACGCGGCGCTGCGGATCGAGCAGCGGCCGGGCGCTGGCGCACAACGGCACGGCCACCGTGCCGAGGGTGATCTCAACCGCGCCGGGCGCCGCCACGCCCGCGCCCAGTCCGGCGCACTGCTGGTCGCCGGCTCCTGCGACCAGCGGCAGCCCCTCCGGCAGTCCCGTGCGGCGTGCGGCGTCCCGTGATAGCCGTCCGACCGGCGTGCCGGGTTCGACCAACGGCCCGAAGCGGCCGGCATCCAGTCCTGCCAGGTCGAACAGGGCGGTGGACCAAGTTCGTGTGGTAACATCCAGCAGGCCGGTCAGCGACGCGTTCGACGTGTCCGTGATCCAGTCGGCGCCCAGCGCGTGCAGCATGAAATCGCTGAGCAACGCATAGCGGTGGACGCGGCGCGCTCGCTGCGGTTCATGCGCGTTCAGCCAGAGGAGTTTGGCCAGCGTGAAGGCCGGGAAGTTCGGCAGGCCGGTGAGACGGAAGTAATCCGCGTCCGGGATCCGCTCGCGCAGGACCGCGAGTTCCGGCGCGCCCCGCATGTCCTGCCACGAAAAGGCCGGGCCGACAGGCCGGTCGCGCGCATCCAGGCAGACGACGGACGCCCGCTGGCCGGTCACGCTGCAGGCCAGGATCTCCGCACCGGCGGTGCGCGGATCGGCGACACAGACAGTCAGGGCGCTCAGCACCGCTTCGCAGAGCGCGTCCGCATCCAGGCCACGACAACCGGAAGGCGCAGTCAGCACGGTGGCTGGCAGCGTCGCTTCGACACGCATACGCCCGGCCAAATCCACGAGGGCGCACTTGGTCGCCGTTGTCCCGCAGTCAACGGCGGCGACACAGCGGATCGTCTTTTTCATATGTGCAATCGGCACGCAACAGTTAGATTCAAGCGACTCATCCTATCGGGTTGGATTATCGCTGTCGAGCCCACCCGTGATGTTTTTCGCCATACGTGCGGCGGACACCCATCTGCTGGTTATTGTGTTGATTATTGTGTTGTCGCCACCCGCTCTTGTCGGCTACGTTTCGGCATGGTTCTTTTTCCACATGTTGTCGCTGCCTCTGGCTGGCGGCCAGATTTCGCATCTGGCGGCGATTTCCCCTGAACCCTTCTCTATTCTTCAGCATGAACGTCAACGGCACGCCCTATCGCACGGTCTGGATCGACGACGCCGATTCGGCGGCCGTGCAGATCATCGATCAGCACACGCTACCGCATGGTTTCGCGACGCGGCGGCTGGAATCCGTTGCAGCGGTCTGCACCGCCATCCGCGACATGCATGTGCGCGGCGCGGGTTGCATCGGCGCCACGGCCGGCTACGGCATGTACCTGGCGGCGCGCACCGCCGATCCGAAGCGCTTCGACGCCGACGTGGCCGCCGCCGCCTGCGCCCTGACCGCCACCCGCCCCACGGCGGTGAACCTGGCCTGGGCCGTGCGGCGCCAGGTGCAGGCCATGGCGGCCGGAGCCGGCCCGGCGGAGAAAACGGCGATTGCGCGCGCGACCGCGCAGACCATCGCCGATGAAGACGCCGCCTTCTGCCAGAGCATCGGCCGGCATGGCCTGGAGTTGATCCGCGCCATCGCCGCGCGCAAGCCCGGCCGGCCGGTCAACATCCTGACGCACTGCAACGCCGGATGGCTGGCCTTCGTGGACCATGGCACCGCCACCGCGCCGATTTACGCGGCGCATGACGCCGGGTTGAACATCCACGTGTGGGTCGATGAAACCCGGCCGCGCAACCAGGGCGCCTCGCTGACATCCTGGGAACTCTCCCGCCACGGCGTCCCGTGCCACCTGATCGTCGACAACGCCGGCGGGCATCTGATGCAGCATGGCCTGGTTGATCTCGTGATCGTGGGCACCGACCGCACGACGGTCACCGGCGACGTCGCCAACAAGATCGGCACCTACCTGAAGGCCCTGGCCGCCGCGGACAACCACGTGCCTTTCTACGTCGCCGTCCCATCCTCCAGCATTGACTGGACGATGGCCGACGGGCTGGCCGAGATTCCGATCGAGGAGCGCGACGCGCAGGAGGTGCTCGCCGTGCGCGGCCTGTTGAACGGGCAGGTCGTCGAGGTGCGCATCGCGCCGGACGGCGTCCAGGCCCGCAACGACGGCTTCGATGTCACGCCGCGGCGGCTGGTCACCGGCCTGATCACCGAGCGCGGTGTCTGCCGGGCCGACCGCGATGCGCTGCTGGAACTGTTTCCGGAGAAGAAGTCAGAATCCAGAATAAGGGAGTCCTCAGGAGAAGCGTGATTCTGCCTTCTGGATTCCGGTTCTCCCTCCCACACAAAGGACCAACCACCATGGCGACGAAGATCGGCATCATCGGCGGCAGCGGACTGGACAACCCGGACATCCTGCAGCATCCCAAGGATCAGATCGCGGCGACGCCGTATGGGGAGCCTTCGTCGCCGCTGCGCACGGGAACGATTGGCGGTGTGCCGGTGGTGCTGCTCGCCCGCCACGGGCGCGAACACACCGTACCGCCGGCACAGGTCAACTACCGCGCCAACATCCATGCGCTGCGCGCGGCCGGCTGCACGCACGTGCTGGCCTCCACGGCCGTCGGTTCGCTGCGCGAGGAGATCCGGCGCGGCGACTTCGTGATCCTGGACCAGTTCATTGACTTCACGCGCCAGCGCCGCATGACCTTTCACGAGTCCTTCGCCCCGCATGCGCCGGCGCATACGCCCATGGCTGATCCGTTCTCCGCGCCGCTGCGGCAGGCGCTGCTGGCGGCCTGCCGCGAACTCGGCATGGCGCATCATGAGCGCGGCACGGTGGTCACCATCGAGGGGCCGCGCTTCTCGACCCGCGCCGAGTCGCGCATGTTCCGACTGTGGGGCGCGGACGTGATCAACATGAGCGTCGCCACGGAGGCGATCCTGGCCAACGAGGCCGGTCTGCCCTATGCCGCCGTCGCCATGAGCACGGATTACGACTGCTGGAAGACCGACGAGGAGCCGGTCAGCTGGGATGCGATTCTCGCGGTGTTTCAGTCCAACGCCAAGAAGATGACCGACCTGCTCTGCCACGCCATTCCGCGCATCTAGCCCGCGGCTGGCCGACACGAACGGCTAGCGGAACTCGCGCGGATGACGGCGGCGCAGTTCCGGCACCGCCTCGCCGCGGCCGGTGGCTTCGAGGCGCCTGGCATACTCGGCCAGACGGCCCCGCGCGTGAAAGGGGCCGCCCTCATCGAGCACCACCTGCAGCGGGTCGGTCGTCCGGCCGCGCGGCATGCCGGCCATCATCGCATCGTGCCAGCGCAGCAGGCGCCAGGCGCCTTCGCGGCACAGGTCGGGCCGGCTGGCGGCCAGGTCGTGCTGTTCGTGCGGATCGGCGGCGAGGTCGAAAACCATCTCCTGCGGGAAGAGATGGAAGCCGTCGTGGTAGGTGCGCGCATAGAGCCACCGGTCCCAGCGCACGCTGCGCTGGCAGACATGGCAGCACTGCGAGAGCACCAGGTCGTCGCGGCCGGTTTCGGCGCCGGTGCGCAGCGTCGGCGCGAAGCTGCAACCGTCCCAATGCGGCTTGGCCGGGCGGCCGAGCATCTCGGCCAGGGTCGGCAGCAGATCGACGTTGGCATGCAGGCCGGCATCGGCGGCGCCCACCCGCGCGACACCCGGCCAGCGCACGAGCATGGGAATGCGGCAGGTGGCGTGATCGGCTGTGGCGTGCTCGCCGTAGATGCCGAGTTCGCCCATATTCTCGCCGTGGTCGGAGCTGACCACGATGACCAGATCGTCCAGCACACCGGTTTGGCGCAGGGCATCGAGCAACTGGCCGATATGGTCGTCCATGTAGCGGACGCCGCAATCGTAGCCGTCGATCATGCGGCGCACGTCCTGCATGTTCTCCAAGTGGCCCGGGTGGCGCGGGAAGCGCGGGTTGGTGCGATCATCGAACATGTTGATGTCCCGCGCGCTGTGCGGGCCGGCGTGGTTACGGTGGTGCTCGAAGGCCTGCGGCGTGAGCCAGGCCGGCAGCGGCGCGTCGGCAAAGGGGTTGCCGAAAGAGGCGGGGACGCGGTAGGGCGTGTGCGGGTCCCAATAGTTGACGTGCAGATACCAGTTATCCTGGCCGGCGTGGCGGCGGATCCAATCGAGCGCCGTGGGCGTCACCTCCTCGGCCGACTCCATGCCGCCGCCGGCCGTGTCGAGAATCTCGTGGAATCCGGCATACCACCAATAGGCGGAATGGCGCTCGCCGAAGCCGCCGACGTAGGCCGTATGCAGGCCGGCATCGCGCAGCACGTGAACAAGGCTGCCGCCCATGGAGAGCGAATCGCGGAAGCCCCGGTCTGCGCCATCCGGCGGGCGGTCGGCGGCAACGCCGCCGTGGTTGATCACGCCGTTATGGATGCCGAAGCGACCGCTGAGCAGCGCGGCGCGACTGGGCAGACAGGGTGCATCCGAACAGTAGTAGTTGTCGAAGCGCACACCCTGCGCGGCGATCCAGTCCAGATTGGGCGACGTCTGCCGGTGATAACCGTAGCAGCCGAGGTGATCCGGCCGCAGCGTGTCGAGATCCAGATAGAGCAGGCGCATCGAGCCCTCCGTATGCGTTCCGGTTCGAACCACACCATACACATCCCGGCCGAATCCCGCAACCGGCCACCATCCGACTGACACGTTTCACGTTTCGGCGGGCAGACGCGGCTTTTCCCGAACGGCTGCGCCTGCTATTCTCAACGCCTTCATGCACCACGCCGTCGCGTCTGGCGTCCGTGGCCGCATGCGGAGTGCAACGATGATCCGCGAACGATTTCCGCTTTCGCAACGCGACTGCCTCTTCCTGCCGCGCGCGCAGTGGGTTCCCTTTCCCCCGGCATCCGACCGCGGCGCCTGGGAGTCCTTGCCGGCGGCAACGCGCCGGTCGCTGCTGGAGGCCGGCACGGCGCGGCTCGGGTTTGCCTGGCCGTTTCTGCCGGCCGTCGATGCCATGGCGTTCATGCGCGACGGCAACCGCCTGCGCTATGAAGCGCCTTACTTCGAGCGCCGGGCGGCGCTGATCGATTTGGTGCTGGCCGCCTGCGTCGCCGGCGATGGCCGCTTTTTGGATGACGTGGTCAACGGCATCTGGGCGACATGTGAAGAGAGTTCCTGGAGCCTGCCGGCCCACTATGACCGCAAGCCTGGCTACAACGGGCTGCCGGATCCCCGCGCGCCGGAGCTCGATCTCTTCGCCGCGGAGACGGGCGCCCTGCTGGCGCTGGCGTCCTACCTGCTTGCCCCGCAGCTGGACGGCGTGTCCACGCTGGTCAGCCCGCGCGTGCGCGACGAGATTGCGCGACGCGTGCTGGTTCCGGCCCGCGAGCGGGATGATTTCGGGTGGATGGGGTTGGCCGCGGACTGCGGCCATCTGAACAACTGGACGCCGTGGATCGTCTCCAACTGGATGGCGTGCCTGCTGCTGCAGGAGGAGAATCCGGCGCACCGGTCGCGCGACCTCGACAAAGCGCTGGGTTGCCTGGACCGCTTTCTCAAGCCTTACCCCGCCGACGGCGGCTGCGATGAGGGCCCGGGCTATTGGTGTCGCGCGGCGGCGTCGCTGTTTGACGCCCTGGAGTGGCTGCACAGCGCCTCTGCCGGGGCGATGAACCTGTTCGACGAGCCGCTGGTGCGCGAAATGGGACGCTTCATCGTGCGCACGCAGATCGCCGACCTCTGGTTCGTGAACTTCGCCGATGCCGGTCCGCGTGTCACGCCGTCCGCCTCGGCGGTCTATGGTTTTGGCGCGCGTATCGGCGACGTCGAGATGCAGGCGTTGGGCGCCTGGCTGGCGCAGCGCCATGCCGTGGGCGGCGCGGCGCGCGGCGAGAGCATCAACCGCATGCTGCAGGAGTTGTTCACCTTTGCCGCCGCCGCGAAGGCGCAGCCGGCCCGGCCGCCCCTGCCGCGGGACACCTGGCTGCCGGTCATCGAGGTCATGACGGCCCGCGACACCGCGGGTTCGCCGGCCGGCTGGTTCGTGGCGGCCAAGGGCGGCCACAACGCCGAGAGCCACAACCACAATGACGTTGGCACCTTCCTGGTTTCCCGCGACGGCGCTCCGTTGCTGGTCGATGCCGGCGTAGGTGAGTACACGCGCCAGACGTTCAGTGCCGCGCGCTACACCATCTGGACCATGCAGTCGGGGTGGCACAACCTGCTGCCCACCTGCGATGGCGTGATGCAGGCGGCCGGCCGGGCCTTCGCTGCGCAGGCGGCGCAATGGCAAGCCGACGACACCGCGGCCGAACTGAGTCTGGAGATCCAGGCCGCCTGGCCGCCGGAGGCGGGTCTGGCGCGCTGGCAGCGCAGCGTGCGTCTGGAACGGGGACGGGGCGTGATCATCCGGGACGCCTTTGCGCTCAACCGTCCCCTGCAGGAGATCACGCTCTCCCTGTTGACACCCTCGCTGCCGGTCCTGGAAGGACCCGGCGCGGCGCGCTTCGAGCCGCGCGCCCTGCCTGGCGGGCTGCATTCGGCCGCGGGCGTGGTGCGTCTGGACGGCGTGCCATTGACGCTCGAGGTGCAGGAGGTGCCGGTTGCAGACACCCGTCTGGGCCCGGTCTGGGGCGAGCGCCTGTACCGCCTGCTGATTCGTCTGCCCCGCCCGCCGAACAGCGGCAAGCTGGTCGTGCAGGTCGGAGCGCATTGATCGCATGCGGCGTGCACATCCGGGGTTGCATTTCACCCGTTCATTTTCTACCGTGGAAACGGTCGTGGCTTCGAGAAAGAGGATGGCGTCATGTTGTACTGGCTGGGGTTGGCGCTCGGGCGCTGGCTGGGACCCGGTCCTTACCGGTTGTTCAGTTCGCATCTGATCCTGCTGGCGATCGGGACGTTCGCGGCCGGGTTGCTGGTTTGGTACCTGCTGCCTCGGCTCTGGCACCACCTGCCCGGTGATCGAGGCAAGATCATCGCGGCCGACGGCGGCGTGCAGTCGCTGGGCAAGCCGACCGGCGCCGGCTGGCTCATGGCGCGGTTGCTGCTGCCGGTGATCCTGCTGGTGATGCCCATGGACCTGTGGCAGGCGGGCGTGGTGGTCTGCCTTTACCTGGCCATGTGGGTCGGCTATCTGGACGACTGCAGCGAAAGGCCCTGGGGCGAGTGGCGCAAGGGGCTGCTCGATCTGGTGGTGGCCGTGGGGGCGGCCGTCTGCCTGTGCCATGGCGAGGCCGTCCGCATGTGGCTACCG
>Ga0316226_1002708_pt1 | contig 16121 bp, 18 predicted proteins | sample TBH18017metaG_FD_206009 | JGI IMG/M metagenome (GOLD analysis project Ga0316226, IMG submission 206009) | Freshwater microbial communities from Trout Bog Lake, Wisconsin, USA - TBH18017 | ecosystem: Environmental > Aquatic > Freshwater > Lake > Hypolimnion/Profundal zone | place: USA: Wisconsin... | reverse complement strand
GTCAATGGCCCGCTCCAGCAGCATCGTGAAAATCTGCGAGCTGCGGTGAATCGTGGCCGGGGTGAGGTTCGTGTCCGTCTGCTGCAACTCGATCTGGATTTCGCACGGAGCCGAAAGCAGCGTGATGAGTTGGGAGTCATCAGTGGTCGTTGTTGATGCTGCATCTCCCACAGCCGCCGTGGCCTCGTAGTCCGCCAATGCACCTGCGAGCTTGGTCGGATCGAGATAAACCAACGTCCGCCACCGGGTGCGCTCGTAGGAGCCGAGCTTGGTGAATGCGCCGTTGCTCAGGATGAGCCGGGCGTCGGATTCAAATTCCTTGAGCCCAAACGCGATGCCTGTCACCGGCAAATCCAGAAGTTCGCCGCTCTTTTGCAACCCGATCAGGAGCGGTAGGTAGTCTCCGCTTTTTCCGTGCAGCTTTCCATCCGCCGCTGTTGGAAAGGTCACCGCGCCGGAAATGAGATCGATGTTCACTTCGATCCCCACGTCAGTCACGTAGCCCGCATCGTCGATTCCGAACGTGACTGGCAACGTGGCCGTGCCGTTGGCGTTGGTGAATTTGATCGTGGTGTTGTAAACGCCCGGTGTGGTCGGCATACCGGTTATCAGGCCCGTGGTGGCGTTGAGGCTCAACCCTGCAGGAAGATTGGTGCATGACCACGCGCCGGTCTGGCCGTCCACCGTGCTGCATTGATAGGCGACGAACTGCCCGCTCGTGAAACCGAGCACGCTGGTGTTGGGATTGATGGTGGCAGCGGACATAAATTATGAGATGGAGGCTTGGAGATCGCCCGAGGCCGGTTTGACGAGTTGATATGCCACCCAGCCCCGCGCATTTGGGGCGCTGTTTTCCGTGTCGAATTCAATCAGCCGGGCGCGCAGTGCGAAGTTGGCGGAGGCAGGCGCGGCGGTGTTGGCGTTTTCGAGGCCACCGTAAATGGAGCGGTCGCAGGTGACTGCGCCCAACTTGCTGCGATAGACGTTGCACCCGGCGTAGCAGAGCGTGGCCGTGGGCGTAAGGATAAGCCGCTGTTTGAGAATCGGATTGGCCGTGTCCCATACCAGGTTGAGCAGGTTGGTTTCGGTAGTGTTTCCTTCGGAAGGGGCTTCGCCTTTTTCAATGACCAGCATCCACTGGGCTTGGCTCGTGGCTTTGACGACTTGCGTGCTCACGCCGAACTCCACCTTGAGCGTTTTTCCAACGCCGAGCATCTGCTCGTTGATGTACAGGTTCCAGAGCAGTCGTTCGAAGGCGGTGGGGAAATAGCTGACCGTGTTGCCCGCTTGGTTGGCCCGGTAGAGGATGCGCCCGTCGCTTGCGAAGTATTCACCGGCAGCAGCCGCGCCGCCTCGAATCATGCCGCCACCTGAAATCGGAAGAGCGCCGCCGGTGTTGTTTTGCCAAACCTGCCCAACAGCCGGAATTGGCAGCGGTAGCCCCGACAACGGCGTGACGTTGGCCGTGTGGACGGCGGGGAGCAGGTAGGGCGCTCGGGCTGCCAACTTGGTGGAATCAACGCCAGAGTCGGCAAACACGCTGGTGGATGAGGTGGACAGGAAAAGCACTTCCTTGATGGTGGAGATCGGAATGGTGAACGACCCGGAGTCCGATGCCGTGGAATTCACCGCGCCGAGATTTGGCACGATGGCTTCGAGTGATGTCACCCGGTTGCTCAGGCTGTCGATGATCGCCTGCAACCCGATAATTTGGGCGACGGTGTGGGTGTGAGCCTGAAACGCGCTGATTGGCCCGGCGCTGGTGATCGTGACGGCAAGCGAGTCGACGGCGGGCGGTTCGCTCGAATCGGGAAACGTGATCGTGAGCGAATTTGTATCGGCAAACGCCACCAAGTATTCGCTGTCCGCGATGCGCTTTCCGTTGCTGTCGTTCTCGCGTAAGGTGAGATGGAGCGCGTCCGTGCCAAGGTTGTGATCAATGGTGAACTCATGAGCGGTGCCGTCGCCAATCACGCCAACGTAATGCTGGCTCCCGGTGATGATCTGGTCGCGGGTGAACGGGATGTAGTCGCGCGGCTGAGGCGGGCGCAGCCAATCGATGCCTGCCGCTGCGGCCATTTCGTGCCACTGCAACTCTCTCGTGATCGTAATACTTTCACTGAACAGCGTAATAATCTTACCGGGTGTTTCGGGCGGGTCGTCGTCATTGGCGATCTCAAGCTCCACCTCAAACTGCGCGGTAACGCTCGCCACATCGCGCAACGCGGCGAACACCTCGGCGGTATTGAGATCGAGCGAGAACGTCAAATCGCCCGGTTCGACACTCCCTACTTCGGCCACGAGCAAGTCCTGGGGCTGCCCAGCGAGCGGTCCCTTGAACTCGATGTAGGCGTTGTAGGCCTCGGGATTCGTGACAGCGAATCGGGTCTGACTATCGCTGAAGAGGTTGTTGAGCGCGGTTTCAATCGCCGTGGCGTCGTCATCCTGCGAAAGCATGATCGTGGCCCGCCCCTCGAATTTCAGATAGTAGGTGCCGGTGAATCCCGCCGGAACTTTGACGGCTTGGACTTCGTTGACGATGTAATCCACCCCGGCTTCGGAATAGGTGCATCCTGCCCGAATCCTACGCACGGCGGGTGGATCGGCCAACACCCGCTCGCTCAAGCCCGTGTAGGCGATGGGCGCTTGCATGAGCCGCAGTTCATGCCACCAGCGACCGTTCTGCTGGAAGGGGCGCACCCGAATGAAGGTGACGGGGACGAGGAGATTATCGGCGGCTTGGAGCGGGACGGACGTATTGTTTCCAAACCGAATCATCCAGCAGCCCGGCGAAGTCTCAAACACATGCTCCAGCCCGCCATAAGTGGCTGCCTCCGGTAGCGCGGACAGCAGCGGTTTCAAAACTGCATGGTTGGAATTGAAATCGATAAGCGGCGTCCCCAGTCCGTTCGCTCCAATCCGAAGCGAGAACTGCCCGGATTGGGGCGGCATGCTGACATTGCCGATGGAGCCGCGCAACGAACGCACGTTACGCTGAACCACCTGAGGCGAACCGGTTTCCGCCCAATCAAGTAGCCGCAACGAGAACGTGACGAGATCACCCTGCACCAGCGAGGGCAAGGTCGCCGCTGCACCCGCCGAATCAGTCAACCGCCGCGCGGTCAGGTCGCCATAAATGAGGAAGGTTTGCATCCCGCCAAAGGAGGCGTGTCAAATTAGGTCGACGCTTCGCTTTGTTTGTCGGCAACGCTTCCGAACACACCCGGAGTGAATTGGATCACCCGGTAGGGAAATGCCGGGTCAAGGGGCATGTCTTCTGTGGGCGTGCCCGCCTTTACCTGTCGCGCATCGGCCTGTTTGGCGGCGGTGGTTGTGGGATCAAGGGCGGTGCTCATAACGACCAAAAATAGCCGCGCATGCTGGTTTCATTGAGGCCGTTCATCACATCGGCGTAGGCGTCATTGATCGGGGCGAGCATTGAGTTACCAATGGAATCCAACAATCCAAACGCCAGGCCGGTGTGGATCGTGATCGGTTGCGGGTTCGTGTAGTTGAACTCGTTCACGCCCCCATAGCCGAGGTTCCAAAACACGAAATGCTGCGTGTAAGGCGACCAGGTCGGGCCGGGTTGGGTGTCGTCCCCTTCATCCGGGGGCGAGAGCAGCCAGAGTGTGCCGAACAAAAGCTGGTCGAAGTTCGGTTCATCCATCGTTCCCATCATCCGATCCAACATAGTGGGATATTGCACCGCCGTGTATTCGGGAACGGTCTGGACGCGATAGGGGTAGCGATTGATTGGGGGCGTGAACGCAGGGGAGTGAATGACCAGATTCCCTGTGGTTGGATCGGCAAAGAACGTGTCCGTTCTAATTCCCATGTGGTCGATGTGCAGCAGGAAATCCGCCGCCATCAAACGGCGCGTGCCGTATTGATCTGGAAATAGCTGCACATCCACCTGTGCATTCTGTTCGAGTGTTCCTGAAAGGGAGGCGTCCGGTTGCAGTGGTTTGCGCGCCCCGAGCTTTTTGAACAGCGCCGGGTAGTGGCCATTCAAACCCGTGGCATCCCGAAAGGCGCTGATTTTCAACGTGGGGGTGGGATCAGCCGTCAGCCCCAAATCCGTGCTGCCGATCACTGCATTTGCTCCATTCACGAATCCCGGTGTGATCGTGACATTCCAATTTCCCTTTCCCTTGTCATCTTCAACCCAGAGGGGATGCAATTTCCACGGGTGGTTCCAGTCAGATGGTGGCACGTCGGCGGAGACGACCACCCCGGCGCTGGTTTCACGAATGCGCGAACGTAGCCCTGGCAGCGGTTTCCCGCGTCGGATGGCAGCCATGACGTCGTTGTAAACTCTGGCAGGAAAATTGAACATCAGCCGGGGAAGAAGAAATGGCGCACCCGCTTTTCATCGGTGGTGCCAGAGGGAAACAACGCGATGTGGCGCAGACTGAAATAAGCGATCTGAAACGCCGTAATATCCCCGCTCTCCTTTTGGCGAAGCTGCACCAGTGGGTATCGGGTTTTGCGACCAGAGAGGGCGGGTGGGAGCAATGGCGTCGTTCCATCGCCGGGATTATCGGGATGGGTATCGCTGAGCCGGGCCACCTGCACCAGTTTTGCACTCTTGGTATTCCAGTGCTCATCACACTCGATCTCAACACAGATCAAGCTCTGGCCGTCCTTCGTAAACCGACTCGACGCGATGGTGAGCTTGGGTGGTTCGGGATTCTTCTTGTCGCCTGACATGAGCCTCTCTCCTATCTTCGGCTCGATCCCGTCCACCAAGCCACGTCGCAAGGTGGCTTCCTTTCCGTTGAGCGCGATGCGCCAGGGATGATCCCATACGGCGGCATCGGCGTCAAAATTGATGATCGTGCCGAACGGCATCTCTCTGAGCCGCACGCCCACGCCGGGAAGCAACCTCCTCGCTGCCACCGCCGCCTTGAGGTTATTCCAGAACGCGGCCAGCTTGGGGATGGGATCGCCGGGGTGAACGTCGTCGAACATGCTTAACTCCCGCTGTTATTCCCACCGGTCTCACCAAGCTGCGCGACGCTGTAGATTTCCGTGAACCAGCCGAGCGGCCCGGAAAGCATGTATTCCAAGGTGATCTCGATGCTATTGCCGCGCATCCGCACCTTCGGGGCGAGCTTGAGCCAGTTGCGTTTTCCGAGGGGTGGTAGGTTGAATTTGTTAATGGACGGCGGGCTCTGAACCGTCCCTATCCCAGTGAAAATTGAACTCGGAACCGAGGTGGAGGAATAGCTCACCCGGTAGAGCGCACCGGCCACCAGCCACGATTCTGTGCCGTACAGTTTGCTCTTTTTACGCGTCGATCCGTTTTGTGAGCCGCTCGACAATCCGCCGGATGAAGTGTCGCCGGGTAGATATTCCGAGAACGTCCCCAAGGATTCATCCCAGCCAAAGGTCTTTTTCAGGTCTTCAAACTTCGGATGCGTCTTGATCGGTTCCTCCGACATGGAAGCATCAATTTCAAACACCTTCTCAGTGGATTCCTTTTGCAGCCCTTCGAGAGTAATCGAGACTTCGTAGCCACCCTCTTCACTCTGGCGAAAACTGCGCGAAACCGCAGGCAGGCTGATGCCATCCAGCCCGGGCGTGTAGGAAATCGCCTCGGCAAGCGTGGCGACATGGAACGGCACGACGATGCTGCAAATACCGACTTTGTCCACGCCGCCGCTGATCCCGAGAAGCTGGAGGGGTGTTTCCATGATTATGAAAAAACGAGATTGCCTCCCGTTGTTTTGGGCTGCTTCTCAATGAGCGTTTTGACGTTTTTATTGAGGTCACGCAGTTCCTTGGTCTGGCTGCGGTTCTCAGTGAGAAGCGGGTCAGCGCCGCCGCCATATCCGCCACCGCCGATCTTCTGAAGATGCGAAAACGCGGGTTTAACCATGAAATCTTCCCCTGTGGGGGTGGCAGGCGTTTTCGTCGGCAACTCTTTCAGTGCCTCATTCTGCGCTTCTTGGGCGTGATCCATCACTTCGCCAACCACTTTGTCGAGCCGCGCGGAAATGCCCTTGGTGTCGATAACTGAGTTGCCTTGGTCAAACCCTTTACCGGCAGCTTCGGCAATGGCTTTAAGTTCCTCGGTCGCGCGCGCTTTGATGGCCGCAAACGCAGGGGTGAGCTTGTCGGCTCCGTAGTCACCCAGCACGGCGGCACCCTCACGCATTGCGCTGGCCTTGGCGTGGATGGCCCCTGCGCTGCCGTGAATCTTGTTTCCGATCCCTGGAATGCCACTCAGCTTGTCGATCAGTTCCGCCACGCCATCCAACAGCGCTGCGGTAAAGTTGGCTGCCATACTAAGAAGCGATGCGCCGAGCCCTTTCCAGAAATCAGCGGTGGTTGCGATTTTCAACACGGCCAGGGAGTTCTTCGGCCCCTGCATGAAATATTCGACGAGGGCGCTGCCAATCCCGGCCAACAGCCCCATAAGGAAATTCGCTGCGGTGGCAAACGAAAGCTCCATCGAGGTGAGAATGATCTCCCCGAGGCTCCCGTCTTCAAACGCCTGGACAAACAGCGCAACAAAGTCGCCCACCTGCTGGCCGAGGCTCGAAAGATCAAGCAATGCAAACTTGTCCAGAAGCGGTTTCAAAACCGGCGCAATGCGATCCGCCACGCCGACGAAAAAGCCCTGAATCTTCATCCCGGTCAGGTTGAGCTTTTCGCTGACGTCTTTGAAAAGGGCAGCGTCCTGTCCCAAGATTTCTGCCTGCCCGCCGATCTGCGCGGCAGCATCACCGAATCCGCCCGAAGCGAACACGGCCAGCAGCGTAGCTCCGCTTTTGCCGAAAATGTCCATCGCAGCCGTGGCGCGTTCCGCAGGATCGGGCAGCGCATTGATGGACTGGCCGATTGCCTTGAACTGTTCTGCCGGTGACTTGTGCCGCAACTCCTCCATGTTCAACCCGAGCCGCTTGATCATCGCCGCCGCCGACCCGGTTTCGATGTTCTTCATCATCTTGGCCATTGCTGGCCCCACGTCTTCCGCGCCTTTACCTGCCATCTGGAACTGGCGCTGGAGGATTTGCAGGTCTTTGACGGCGATACCCGTGTTGGCCGAAAGATTGGTCAACTCGCTGCCTTTTTCCAGCGCCGCAGAGAAATGCTCAAACCCCTGTGCCACCAGTTCGCCCGCTTTTTTGAGCACCTCCCAGCCGACCGCCAGCTTGGCGATGGTGTGCTGGAATTGCAGCAGCTTGCGGTTGATGTTCAGCAGCGCATTATTGAACTGCTTGTCATCGGCTTCAAAGATTGCTGTGGCCTTGGCGGACATTAACTATTGCCCGGTGTCAAAGAGAGAAGGTAGAAATCCGACACTGGAAGGTTGCCGCAGCCCTGCCCTCGCTGGTAGACTTTACGCTTATCACGCCCATGAATAAAACCGGAAGAAACGAGCCATGCCCTTGCGGGAGCGGGAAAAAATACAAGCAATGCTGTCTTCCAGCAGCCCGCCTGCCCTCGGCTGCATTTCAGGACTTGGAATCACTGAAGGCGGATGTGGAAAAATTGGATACGCTATCCAATAGCGTTATTGATCTTGTCGACGCAGGAGAGTTCGATAAAGCGGAAGCCGCCTGCCGCTCCCTGCTGGAGAACTACCCAGACCAAGTAGATGGACTTGACCGCCTTGCAATGGTTTATGAGGCCAAAGGGGAACATGCACGAGCAGCGGAGTATTACACAAAAGTTGTAGAGTTTGCGCAGTCACACCCCGAATTTGATCAGGAATTTATCGATTGGGCCAAAGAGAAGGCGCAGATGAACGCCAAAAAGGTGCATTAAAACCCCGCTTTTTTCACCGCCTTATGCAGCAGGAAATCCGCCTGCCGTTTACTGTTGGACGACATTCAGTCTGGTTAACCCGGTCCAGATTGCTAATGACGGGATCTATCTTCGGCAGCAATTTCCTCAGCGGTGAGGAACTCGTAGCTAATCTTGCATTCGATAATCTCACGCAGTGCCGTATCGGCGTGATCGTTACGAACGCCGACCTCAACCATCGGCCTGTGGCCCTGAACGAGCTGACGCACACGCTTTGAGACAACATTGATTAAAACCTGCTCGCACGGAATCACTTTCATGGCTGCCTCAAGGAGAGATGTGGTCATATATTTTGGAACAAACGGATCAATTAGTGTGTAGGCAAAAAACGGCATGTCAAATTAATCCCATTTATTCGACGAATCCGACTTTTACGTAAGATGTTTTCAGGGTCCGAATCAAAGCGGTTTAAGCTCCCGAAATGTATAAAACTGTGTGGTAAATATCGATGCCGAGCAGCGGCGTCAAAACCCTGCTTTCTTCACCGCCTTGTGCAGCAGGAAATCCGCCTGCCGCTGCATGGCGTTGGCTTGATAGGTGACGGCCTTCTGGATTCGCCGGTCGAGGTCTTTGATGCTCCCCGCGTATTTGACAGCGTTTGAAATCTCGATACGGAAACGCCGTCCGTCGCTGGTCACAAGGATGATGCCAGCTCCGGTGCCGTGTCGGGAAATCCACGCAGGGAGCCTGACGCCGAGCTTTTGCGCAGCGGCGTTCCAACCGGAAGCGAGCCAACCCACCCGGCCAAGAAGCGTCTTTTTAAGCGCGTTGAATTCCGCCCCCGGAACCGGATACGGCTTCTGAAGATTGCGCGGGTTGATGCGCCCAGTGCGGGTGTCCCTGAACCGCTTATAGATTTCCTGCGGCGATTGAAGCTGGGCGTTACGCTTTGCACGAACAGCCTTCATCACTTTTGCCAGATCGTTGCTAATCGCAGCTTCACCCTGCTTCTTGGCGGTGCTTCCTGTCGCGCCCTGGGAGCCTGGCGGGGTGATGGATGCTATTGTTTTGACGAAACCTTTGGCAGCCTGCTCGACGAGTTCCTGGCGCGACTTCTTTACGACCGGTTCCAGATTCTTGATCGCTCGCTGAATCTGCCGCATGTCGAGTTTCATGTGGACGTTCATTGCGTGGGCTTCCAGCCACCAAAAAGTTGATCGAACTGATCTTGAACAGGGGGAGCGGGTTTAACGGTCCACTTGCCCGCCGCGCGCAGGGCGCAATGGCGATATTGGAAGACCTCGGAGATGTGAAGATGCCAGAGGATGAAATCTCGCGGCCACTTCGTCTCTCGCGCCAGGGTGAAGACCATCGAGGCCAACCACCCTGGCTCTAGGAGTTTGGGGGTTCAGCCTCGCTACGTTCGCCGGGTTTCGATTCCAACTCGAACTGCGCGGCACCTACAGCACCGGAATCGGCGTCGATTTGGGCTGCCAAGTCGGTCAATGCGTTGAGCGGAATCTCCAACTCGAAAGCGAGCAACCGTTCATCGAGCGCGTCGGCATCTTCCTTGGCAAACCGCACCAGTTCCTGAACATCGGGGATCGGCTGGCTTTGAAGAAACAGCAATGCTGCCATCTGGCGCTCCATGCGCCAGTCTTTACAGGGGCCGTCGCATTCGCCGATCACGCGAGAGAGCCCGAGCAGCCGTGCTGCCGTGAGCGTCCCCAAAGAGAAAGGACGGCATTCGAGCCCAGCGATTTTAGCCGAACCGGTGAGGAAGATTTCGGAAAGAGTGGATTGGCGTGGGTCGTTCATGGGTTGAGAGCATCTAAGAGTTGTTGGCGGCGGGAGGGAGGTGCATCGAAGGGGATTAGCGCGAATTTCCTGCCTTTGCGCACGAGTGCGAGCGGCACAGAGGTTTTTACTCCTGCCACGAGCCGCTGGTGATTGGAGACGGCTGCTTTGGCGTAGGAGAGCGGGTGCTCGGGATTGGCCAGAAGCCATGCTTCATCTCCCCACCACTGGATTAATTCGCGCGTTTTGAAGCAGCCATCGGCTGTGCTTGTCCCCAAGCACCACGTCACAATGCGCTTTTCTTCGCCCTCCACGATTTCGCGCGTCTCAAGAAACGGCTGTGCGGCGTAGAGCGGAACGCCAAGTGTGACCAAGGCGGCGACCATCTCGGTGTTGGCGGATGATACCGGGTCGATACCCGTTTCGCGCACGATGCAAATTTTGTCACCCTCTTGCATTAGGTTACGGCCTCCGCGTTAGGGTAGTTTTCAAACTGATATTCCCAATCGCTGAAGTCCTCGTTTTTCTCGGACTCCTTGACGCTGGTGATCACTGTCACGCCGCCAGTAACGCCTGAAACGCCGGGATCACCCACGCCTGGCACGACGGCCAAGGTGCCATGCCCCTTTACGGAGCCCGAGTTGGTCGGGTTGTAAACGTGGACTCTTGCCACGTTCCCATCGGAGCCTTTGAGCGCCTTCTGCTCGATCTTTTTCTCAACCTCGACGGAGTCGATCAGCGCTCCATCGTGCTTGGAGATTCCAAATGTAACGTCAACGGGGGTGGCTGGCATATTGTTACCAGTTGCCCGGTGTCAACTAAGCCGGTTTCTTAAGGCGTGCCGTACCCGGCTTTGAACGTGAGTGTGGTGCGGAACCGCTTGCCATCCACATCCAAGCTGCTCCCAGTGAACGCATAGCCATAAAGATGGACCTGGTTCCCGGCGTTGATTGCTGAAACAACGGCGGCTTTGTTGGCGAGCCAGGCGCGGACTTTCTCCACGAGGGCCGCGTGATCGTCTGGGCCGTTGTCGTGAGCCTCGCTTTCGATGAGGAGGGTAACGTCCGCTCGAAACACTGCCGCCGATCCAGCCAGCGACTCGGATTTGCTGGTGACGGTGACGGCGGGAAGCTGGTGTTCCTCATCCTCGTGCCCGGTGAAGAAGTGAACCCCGGCAAGCGAGGCGTCAGCCCCCAGGAAGGCGGCGAAGGCGGATTCAAGGGAGTGATCGAGCATGGCAATTACTCCAGTGGCCCGACGACCACCACGATCATGGGATATTGCGGGTGGTTGGTGATCCGCACGATACGGAACTGTCCACCTTCAAACCCGATAACGTCGCCGAGCTTAGGCAATTGCGCCGCGAACACCGTGCGCGGAATCTTGATCGTGAAATCGCCGGTGCCAATGAATCCGCCCAGTTCGAGGTTCTCACCAATTGCTGGATCAGATACCAGTGCCCGGAATGTTCGCCCATTCCAAGTCACGGGTTCGCCAACTTCATCCAGTATCCCCGCAAGATCGGCAGCTTTTTCGTCTTTGATGTTCACCCCGTGGGCGGGGTGTCAATTTGATGCTTTACAGCATCTTTTTTGAACACCGGCCTTGGGAGAGTCATTACACGACGATAGATGCCGTTTTAACGGCTTATCGCGTGTCATCGCAATTCCAAAACTACTTTCCTCGCTTTGTTGGGCGCTTGGTCGTTTTCGTGCCTTCGGCTGGAACCTTGGCTGGAACCTTGGCTGGAACCTTGGCTGGAACCTTGGCTGGAACCTTGGCTGGAGCTTTGGTTGTGCTCTGGATATTGACGTCCTCACGGGTGATTGCGCCATCGGCATCCCGATTGATCAACCATCCGATATAGGCGGAAAACGATGACCCAAACCCGCGTTTGGCTGCGATTTTCTGACCCGCTTCGTAAACCGGATCATCGAGTGTGATGCTTGTGCGTTTCATAGGATACTCCGCTAATTGTTGCTAACAAAACGCCGGGAATCCCTTTCTGGATGTAGAAAAAATATCAGGGATGATTTTTTTCGCAGGCCATGTAGGATTTTTGGCCCGGAACCTTCCGGCTAAATAGAAAATCTTACGAAGTGAGACAGTCGTCCAGCAAGAAACCCCCGCGCCGTTTCCGACGCGAGGGCCTTGCACGCAACCTGAACCTCACCTCAAATTTAAGGGCCAGTCGGGGCCACGATGCGCTCCAGCATCGGCTTGTTGGCTGCCGTGAAGCCATACATCAGCGTGTAGCTGACTTCCTGGCGTCCGAACCGCCCGTCGTACCGGTCGCGCACCTGGATGGAAAGCCCGGTGCGAGCATCGGTCACGACATTGATCTGGGTGTCGCCCGTGTAATCCGGCACATCGGGCACGCGCGCCGCCATGATGAGCGCCTCGCGAATGCCTGCGAACCCCACGAGCTTCTGGCCGTTGTCGGGTAGGGCCGAGTATTCCACCACGGTGAACCCGTTGATGTTGGGCAGCACCCCGGTCACCACCACGTTCCCGACCTGCGGGGCGATGTAGGCTTTGTAGAGTGCCTCATCCTTCTGGAGCGAGTTGTAGTAGTCGGAATTGATGAACAGGAATCGTCCCATGTCCGGGATGAAGCGTTTGTTCATCTTCGTTGCGATGTCCACGATGGAGTTGCGTCCGAACGCACTCGCGGCAACCGTCGTGGCGTTGCTGAAGTTTGCGGCCAGGATGAGCCCGAAGAGATCGTCTGAAACTTTACGGCCCAACGCGTAGGCCACCTTGTCGGCGTACCGCTGGTTCAGATCAATCACGGAAGCAGATCGCTCCACATCCGTGATGGCGTATCCAGCATAGGCGTGCGAGTCGATTTTCACCTTCACGTCTACCTGCGCCTGATCGCTCGGGACGTAACCCGTAGCGGGATTGAAGTCCTGCGCGACGGTGGGCGTGACGATGTGGGTGACGATGTCCTGGTTGAATTTAACCGACTGGTCGCTGAAGTCCGTGGCGATCTGGGTGAGCACCGGGAACTTTGCAAGCAGGGTAGTGAGCGCCTGCTGGGCAATCAGCGGGGCATTTACTGTGGAGTTATTATTAGGCATGGGGGCGATTCCTTAGTGGTTAAAGAGGGGTTGGATGTTTTTCTCGTAAAACTCAGCCGCCGCTTTGGGCTGCTTGCGTTTGATGAGGCCGTTGTAGTGAGCGATGTGCTGCTCGGTCGTGGTGCCAGCAGCGTTCGCCGCTGCGTCGCCTGCCGGAGAAATCTTGGCAGGGACCTGCGTGCCAGTGGCGGAGACGACTTGCGCCGAGCGGAGTGCCACGCGCTTTTCGATGTCCTGCTCCATCGCCTCCAGTTCCTTGTTGCGAGCCGTGACCGACTCGACGGATTGCTGGGCACTGAGCAGATCAGTAGTGCCCCGGTCGCGATCACCAACGAGCGCGGTAAGCTGAGTGCGGATAGCATCGGTCTGCGTCGACGCCTCGGTGAGCTGATTACGAATAGCCTCGGTTTGCCCCGAAGCCTCGGAGAGTAGATTGGCGCTGGCTTGCGCGTCGGTTTCAAGCGTCTGGATGCGTGCCAGGGCTTCCTGCAATTGATCCTCGATGGGTTTCATTGCTAGGGACACGGTGTCAACTCTGCGCGCCTGCGTTGCAAAGGAGACGTGATACGAACGGAGCCGCTGCATTGCCTCTGAGCGGTCCTGGACTACGCCCGCGAGATTCATCCGTTGCGCCTGTTTGCCCGAGAACGCCTGGCCTTCCATTGCCTCGGCTGGAATCTTCCGGCCACGGGCGAGGACGGCGTTGTGAAAGTCCTGCGCGGTTTCCTCAATGTTGGACTGGATGCATTCCCGCTGCGAATCGGTGAGCGAGACGCCGGGCATGCCGATGCTCTTAAACTTGCCAGCCGCGAACACCTCGACTTTCAAGCCTGCATTCTTGAACGCCTCGGAGTCATCAATGATCGGCTGGATGACGCCGATGGAGCCGACCCGGGCGCTCGGGGTGACGTAAATGGCCTGCGCTTGGCTCGCCACCCAATATGCAGCCGAGCACATCAGCCCGGAGCTGAACGCATAAACCGGCTTTTGCTTTCCGGCATCAGCAACGGCCTGTGCCAACTCCGGGGTGCCGGTCACTGTGCCGCCGGGCGAATCAATATCGAGGAACACCGCCTCAATGTCGGGCCGGTTGGCGGCTTCCCGAACGGCAGCGGTGATTTCCTCAGTATCGACTGCGTTGAAAAGAATCTGCGAGAGGAGATCGGGATTGCGAATCATCGGCCCGGACATCGCGACCACGCCCACGCCATTCTCGACGGTAAGGAGGGAGGATTGGCCGCGCTGCGGCAACTCACGGGGGTTCGCCAGAAATGTCTGGGCGACCGTTGACATGGCCCGAAGCGAATCGGGTATGATCAACCAGGGTTCTTTGAGAAGCAGCGTTTCGGCAAGGGTCATGCCGAGGGCGGCGTGTCAACTACGCTGGGGTAAAATGGAAAGTGCAGCCGCCCTGGCTATTCGCCTGTCTGCGATCAGCGGGGTTGTTAAGACCCGCAGGGCTTTGTTTTGCTTGCGCATCGCACTCTCAAATTTTCAAAAACGTGGCTGGCGTCGTTTGCCGTCCCAGTTCTCACCCAGCGACGGCTTGCGAGCGCAGAGGTGGTAGCAAACGCCGGTGGGAAGCAGCCGCCGATGCTGCGCCGCCCATTGTTCGGCGAACATCACATCGTCGTGCGAAGCGCTCCCGAGCGAGTGCGGATAGGTTTTATCGGCGCTGGCGTGCCAAAGCTGGAAAAAACCAATCGGCATGTAACCGCGCAGATTATCCATGTAGCGCGGGGAGATGGGCGCTTCATGCGAGGGATGGATGAAACAGCTTTCGCAAGCTTGGGGATTGCCGGAAAGCCGCATGCGCAATGCGTGGAAACTTTCCCTCCCGACCACGTCGACGCGGTCCATCCCATACAGACACGAGCTGTCGAGGTGCGTGTGATTGAATAGAACGCGCCGGAAATTGTCGGGAAGCATAATGTCGGCGTCAAGGTGGAGCCGCCACCCGGCGTATTGGCAGCGGGCGAGGCCCGCGTTCAACGCCGCCCCTTTATTAAAGCGCCGACCGTTCTTGTGGAAGAGATCGGTCTGGACGCAGATCGCGCCGTGCTTGCGAGCCACGGCATGCGTGGCCCTGTCGTCGTGCGAAGTGACCACGATGAGCGTATCTACATGCGGGTGGTTGGCGCTCAGGGTGCAATCGAGAAGATCATCAAAACCAACGCAGGCGGTGACGGCCTCGATCCGCAGTGCATCGGCGGCGGTTTCCTCAGTGGTGGGACGGGTTGTGTAGTTCATTGACGAAGGCTCAATGTCAATTTCCCGCCTGCTGCGGGGATGCCAGGGGCGAGACTTCGTCGGATTGGTCCGTTAAAACCACAGCCCCGGTGCTTGGGCGGTACAGCATTTCCAAAGGGACGCCGTATTTTGCCGCGAGATCGATCATGATGCGCGCATCCTGCGCACGGACTTCTGCCTGTTCCTCGAAATCGAGCCCGAGTTCGGCGTAGGATTCCGAAAGCGTTTTCAGACCCGTTTCAACATCCGCACGGTTCTGTTGAGATTCACGCCCCGAATCTACGGTCACTTTTTTTGGGCGCTGCCAGCGCACCTTGTGCCAGCCGGGTTGCGCTGGGAGTTCGCCGCGTGCGACGGCGTCGCCGATGACGTATGCCCAAACCGGCAACAGGAAACGCTGGATCAAGATCAATTGCCGGTAGGAAAACCTGCGATCCGCCTTTGCCACGACGAGCCGCACGCCCGCGCCGCCGATCTTCGAAGAGTCTGCTGCGAACTCGAATGGCAGCACACCCAGGGCTGCGTCCCTGCGGATGTGTTCCAAAAAGCCAGTGAACGTGGGCGAAGGGCGTTTGGATTCGAAGGAATCAATCGCTTCGTTCGGTTTTAAGACCACGAGCTTGCCACCGACGATCCGCTGAAGCGCCACCGGGTCGCTCGGTTCCTGTGGGCCAGCCGTGGCGGGTAGCGAAAAGTCGCCGTCCTCGCCGAGTTCGCCTCGGTCGGTTTTTAGCACGCGGGCGATGTCGGCGTTATCTTTTACCGCATGTTTTTCAAGGGCGATCAGTTCCATCTCGTCCTGAATATGGTTGATGGAATGCTGGATGATCGGGGCATTACGAATCGCCGTGACCGATTCCGGCTCGAAAACATGAAGCATGGCCTCGGCGGGAATATCATTAACGCCGCCGCCGTCCTCAATTGTGCGGTAAAAAAGCGGAGCGCCAAACGCATCGACGCCGATGCCATCCACCGTCTCCTTCGATCCCGCACTGTCGCCTACGCGGTGAGCCTCGATCAATTGCAGGAGCGGGCGACCATCTGCCCCCCTGGTCTTGTGAACGAAATACTCCCCGTCCACATCTACGGCGCGGCAAATCACCGACTGGCATTCCTCAAATGAAAAGCGGCGGGTGACTTCACAACGCCCAGCCCAAAGCGCGAAATATTCCTCAGCTTGACGGTTCCATGCTGGGTCGGACGATTGCGCCTGCGGCTTGATGCCATCCCCCG
>Ga0316226_1002706_pt1 | contig 16128 bp, 25 predicted proteins | sample TBH18017metaG_FD_206009 | JGI IMG/M metagenome (GOLD analysis project Ga0316226, IMG submission 206009) | Freshwater microbial communities from Trout Bog Lake, Wisconsin, USA - TBH18017 | ecosystem: Environmental > Aquatic > Freshwater > Lake > Hypolimnion/Profundal zone | place: USA: Wisconsin... | reverse complement strand
CAGGCGGCTTTGCGTCTCCTGCGAGAACGCGCCGATGGCCAGCTTCAGTGTGCCGGCGGCGTCCTTGCGCAGTGTGTGCTTCACCTTGCGGTCGAAAAGTTCCGTGAAGACCTTGGGCCTCTTGAGGGGGCTGAGTTCGCTTTGCAGCTCGCCAACGGGAGCTTCGACGATTTCCACGGTTGAGGCAACGGTGGCGTCGGCAATATAGATTGAGCCTTCGAGCCGCGTTGTCTTCTCGGCGTTGGCGGGCGTGTAGCCGAAATCCTGCACAGCCTCCAGCAGCGCGCCTTTGGCGGTAGAGAACTTCTGCTGCGCGTCCTCAACGGCAGATTTTTCCGAGTCGAATGCCAGGCAGAGAGAGTCTACCTGGTCGGGAGTGGGAGCGGTCTTTTTATTGAGTGTCATTAGCGTCATCCTCACTTTTCTGCATTGCTTTGAAAGTTTCGTTGAGGTCGTCGAGGTAGCGGGAGAGCCGCGTGTGGCAGCAGGCCTGGCCGCAGATTTCCTCGTAGGTGAAGAGTGGGTTGCGGTCCGGATCTGTGGCCTCGATTGGCTGAAAGAGGATTCCTTCGAAGCCCGGCTTCACGATGGCGAAGAGCCAGTGATTCGTGTCGAGCTTCGGAGTTCCGCAGACCTGGCAAAGAAATGGAGGAGCCTGCATCAGTTCACCAGCCTTTCCTTTGGGCGCGAGCAGCGGATCGCCATATCGATGGCGGCGTGCGCCGGTTCGATATTTCTGAGGATGGCCTTCGCAACGGGAATCGGAACGCCTTGAAAAATGCGCAGGCAATCAAGCGCCAATTCCAGATCGACGGAGAGCGCGGTCAACACATCGGTGAACTCCGAAGGAACGGCGGCAACCGCCTTGGCGGAGATACACTTCATGCCTCCAAACTTGTCGATGTAGACAACGCGATCGCGGGGCTCGGTTGGCATCACTTGCCGCCTTTCGCGCACTCTGGGCAGCGGTCTGTTTTATCGTGCAGCCGCGATTCCCGTTCAAAGACCCAGCCGCGTTCTTTGAGATCGCGACGGAGTTGAGTTTCGGAGACAATGGCCAGGTCTTCGCAATCGGAAGGGTTCAGGCAAATATCGCAGCGAATCCGGATGTAACGCTCGATCACCTCGCACCTCCAAGCATCTGGTCAACAGTGCCTCCAGGCAGAAATGCGGGAAGGATTTCCAAAATAAGATAGAACGCGGCCAGAACAACAAAGAGCTTCAAGGCATCGCACACAAATTCATCTGCGCGAAAGACGAAGTTGGTCCAACGGCGTAGCTGCTGATCTGAGGGCGACCAGTCGTATAATCTAGCCCACCAGCGGCGCTGATGCAGGCGAGTAATTGGCAGGCAATTGACAGTGAAATTACGAGCGCGGCTAAGCAATTCCTCATGCTCAATCTCATCCGTTTCATCGACCAACCGTTGAAGCGACGAAGGCAACGCTGAAGATGTGCCTACGTTCTCATCGTCAACGGAAGAGGCCACTTTGGAATAGCGAATGTAGCGGTTGATCTTCATGCGGCTGCCTCGGCTTTCTCGGAATTTTCCGGAGTGGCCAGTCCCGAGCGGAACTCGCGGATCGCGGCCATCAATCTGCCGATAGAGATGTAGCGCTGCGTTTTGCGGTCCACGCGAACGCTGATGGTGGCCAGCTCGATCTGCTGGCGGATCATGCCGTCATTGAGCGTGAGGCCGGCGAGTTCGGATTTCAGGATGCCTGCAGCCTCGTCAGCGGTGACGGCCGGTAGCGTGATCTTGTCGGAGATGCGGCGCTCCAGCTGCTCAAGCCGCCCGGCGAAATCGGCGAAGATGCGATCCAGTTCGTGCGAGCCCGCGAAGCAAAGCGAGAATCGCGGATCTTCGTCGAGCAGCTCGCGCACAACCTCCATGCAGTCGATGGAAAGGTGTTGCGCTTCGTCGAAGTAGAGAACGACACGCGCGCCGCGGAAATCCCAGCGCAGATTGTGAATGGCGCGGTCGATGGCCGTGTGCGCCTCAGTGCCGCAGGCGGTAGCCACGCGCTTCATTAAATCGCGTGGGCAAATGCGAGCGCGGCAGTAGACGCGGAAGATGTAGGTTTTCTCATCGGGTACGCGCTGCGCGTTGTGCTGCGAAATCAGGTAGCGGGCGATGTCTGTCTTGCCCGAGCCTGGCGGCGCATAGACCATGAAGATCTGCGGGCGTTCCAGCAAGCGCGTGAATACGTTGCGCATCATCTTGACGGCGCCGGTTTCATAAAGGTTCCCGGTCCAGGCGTCGGACTCAAGAGGAAAGCGTTCGATGAAGTTCAGCACGGCCGCGCAGATATGACTGGCGTCGGTGATTGTGGCATAGCGTCCGTTGCGAAATTGGCAGAATGTGTTCGGCGAGTAGCCTATTCTGCGAGCGAAATCATCCGGGCTCATGCCGGATTGATTCAAATAGTCGATGGCGAGTTTCTGTACACGCGCAGCGCTATTGGCAGCTTCGTTCATTTCATCTGCTCCTTCAAAATACGTGCAGCTTCGGCCGGCGTTGTCGGCCGAGTAAAGGTGTCTTTGTCAGGGGACAGTTTGTGGGGGCGTTGGGTAACTACATCAGAGATATCGGTGTCGGCGGGGAGCTGCAGCCGCTGGGCCATCGACTCTAGCGGCGAGAGAGCGCCATTTTGTCGCGCGACAAGAGAGATGGTTGAGAGCGCTTCGCGCGTCTGCTTCTCCAGGTGGCGGCGCTGGCGCATTGATTCGGAGACCAGGTCTTTCGTGTGCGGATCACCAGGTGCGAAGCGGACGAGTTCTTCGGCCTGCAATGGGCAAATAAAGTTGTCATCGAGATCCAGCGCTGCGGCGTCTTCCGGCGCGCCCGGCTCGTAGGCAATAAAGATTTCGCATTGATTGAGGTTGTGCAGCGCGGCGTAGCCGTTCGGATCAACAGGGATGTAGCGGCGATTGTTCAAACGAACCGCGCATTCCTGAACGGTTCTGCGCTCATGCTCGGCCATCAGCAGCGCCAGCGTTGCCGGATCGGGCGCGGGCCGCTGGTTGGGATTAAGGCTGCTTTCAAAGACCTGGCGCGGTGTTGCGCCGTCCATACCCTCGCCGGTGTGCGGGGTATTGTTGTATTCCTCAGACCAGCCGAGAAAAGCAGCAATGATGGTGGAGACCTTTGGATGGTCAGACTCTGCCAGGCGGCCGTGCTTGACCAACTTGCGGTGTCGCATCATTAGGGCTGTAGTAGAATCCGGACGAGTGAAGGGATTTCCGCTGGTGTACGTCGGCCAGCATCGGTCGAAGCGCTCGTGAACTGTCCGGAAGAAGCGTTCCACGGCTTTGGCCTGCGGGTGAAATGGGAGGCAATGCTGAACTGCGATTCCAGCGCGGCCCAGGAAGCCGGTAGCCTCAATGGATGCCAGCTCGGCTTTTCGCCAATCCGCAGGTGCATCTGGTGTATCAACCTCGTAGCCGCGCCGCGCTCCAAGCGCCGCCTTCTTCTGCGGCTTTCCGTTATCCGTGTACCAATAGACGGGAGGACCATATTTGCGAATTCCTCGAATCATGGTTGCAGCGACGGAACGCGAGCTGCCCTCCCAGCAGAAGCTGAAGCCCACCAGCAGGCGCGAACGGTAATCGATATTTGCATCGAGCCGAATGCGCAGCGGCGAGCCGTACTCGACGTTTGCAAAGACATCGTTTTGCGCTTCGATGTCAAAGATCATCACATCGCCGATCCAGCACTCGTTAGCGTAGAGATCGGTGAACTGGCGCTGGAGATATGGAGACATCTGATCGCGGTAAGCCTTGCGGCCCTGGCGCGCGTAAGTGACTAACGAGGGCGGCATGGAGCGCAGCCAGGAGCGGACGGTTTCGTAGCTAGGCAAATCGTCTGAAGGTATCTCTACCATCGCCGCATCGCGTACAATCGCTTCGTAGGCGAAGGTTGCTGACTGTTTACATTCGAGGTAGAGATATGCAGCCAGCCAAGCAGCTTTGGGATAGGCAGTGAAAAAACGAGACTGATTCTTGTCTTTACGTTTGCGGTCTGCGAGAGCGGGCAGGCCTCCCTTTTCATAGTTGCGCAGCCAGAGCCAGATAGTGCTTTCGCCGTTGTGTGTTGTCTCAGCGACATAGGCCACCATGCGCGAAAAGCTAGTGACAGGCTCTCCATCGAACAGGCGCAGAGAGCCAAAGCGCTGCGGATCGGTGCGGTAATCAAAAAGCATCTGAATTGTAGAGAGCCGTAGCTCGGCTTGAGCCTGGTCGCTCGGATCGGTCAGCAGCACGCGCTGCGGAGCGGCGACGGGTTGCGGAATTGCCAAAGAAAGCGCCAGTTGAGTGCTCATTTAGTTGCCGCCATTCTTTTCGGCGAGAGCTTCTGTGCGTGCGCGATTCAGTTCGCTCATGGCTTCGTTGCTGCCGCCGCGATCGGGATGGCGGGCAAAGGAGAGCGCGCGGAAGTTGACTTCGATCTGCGCTCGGGTTGCATCCTGTCGCACATCGAGAACGTCCCACCAGTCGCGTTTCGTCTTGGCGGGCAGCGCCGCGAAACCGCGGAAGGTTCTCTCCTGGACTTGCGCACCGCCATGACGCTCAATGGCGCGCATCGCTTCCAGAGTGGCCGCCACGGCCGCCAGGTTGTCGGCTACAGAGTTGTAAATATCCACGGCCATGCACTGCATCTGCGCGTTCTGGCTCTTGCGCCAGTAAACGGCGACGCCGGAATCAGAAGGCTCGGGCTGATCGGAGCGCGGAAGCCCATCAAGGCGCGGAGGCACATTTGTGGAGATCAGAACATCGTCGCGGCAGATATTCACGGAATTGAGCTGGAGAAGGATGCGCTGGATGCCGTCCATCACCGAGACGCCGCGGCCGTCGCGCTTGAAATGGCCGTTCTTTCGGGCATATCTTGCCATGCGCGCCCAGCCATCCGGCCAGCAAAGTGGAAAATTAGTAAGAGAAAAATGGCGATTTTCGGCTTTCATAGCTACTTGCCCCCGTTCTTGGAGGCGAGTTCGGCATCAACACTGTCAAAGAGTTCGCCATCTGATTGGGCATATGCGATTCGAAGTTTCAAAAGCTCATTCCGGACGATGCGCCAACAATCATCGAGATTGACTTCGGTTTTGCAGCAGACAAGGAGAAACTCGATAGTCACACCGACCTTGTGCGCGACTATGCCAAACCTCCTGCGGTTGAGGCGAAAATCGATAAAACGAAGAAGGCTGCTATCGCTGAGGGTGAACTCTCGACATAGTTCGGCGATGGCGACCGATGGCATCACGGTAGTGTGGCGGAGAGCCTTGATGCGTGTCTCGGCGGTGCGGCCGTTGGCGTAGTTAAAGTCGGGCAGATCTGTGCAGGCAACTTTCACGAGACGGTGGATAAACTTTTTCCGCGACAAAAATAGATCGGCAAACTCTTCTTCGAGAGATGTGATCTGGTCTCCAATGTGTGTGGCATAAGCCGGAGCTTTGCCTCGGATGAGAATATAGAAGGCGAGGCGGAGACGTGTGCCGAAGGAAAGATAGAGAGCTGGCCGTTTGCTCATAGATCTACCCCCACTAGTCTTTTTTCCAGTAGTGCCACGTTCTCAGCAGCGCGCTTCTGCCGCAGATACTCGCGTCCCAGGTCGAGAAGCTCGGCCTCGCTTTCACTGATTACTTTGTAGCCGGCGAGTTCAACGCGGCAGAAGAGCAATCGGGAATCATCAGTCGCAGCGCAAAATGCGCGATCGAGTTCAGCCGGAAATCGATAGTCGTCTGCCGATTCTGCCGTAAATCCATTGAGCCTTCTTACGGTGATTTCTGTTCCGGCATAGAAGGACATCGCATCTGCTATCTGCTCGCGGCTTTTTCCGCATCGGCGAATGGAATCCACCAATACCCCGCGAACGATTGCTGCATCGTTGAGGCTCCCCGGTAGAGCCTTTCCTAGGCCTGAGAAGAGCAAGGATTGTTTTTCTGCCGAAAAAAATAGAGAACTATTTGCGCTAGACACCGGCTTTTCGTGCGAGAGAGACTGTGGGCATGAATTCTTGTTCTTCATGCCGCACGCTCGGAGTTCCGTTCATTGCGACGCCATTCTCGCAAGAGCCGCCTCAATACGCGTGCCGACGTGCTATACCCAAGAGCCACTCTACGGACATGAGAGGGCGAAACATCAAGCTCTCGCGCAATAGCGGAGTAATTCAGTCTCTGCTTTGCCTGGGTGCGCTGGAACCTTATAAACGGGATAGAATTGTTCAGGTTCAAAGTTGTACTCCAGATTTGAGCCAAGAATATGAGGGAACTAATACGTTTGTCAAGAAAAATAATCGACTAATATCAGCCGAACTGGCATCGCTCGGTGCTCGCATCCGGGCTGTACGCCAAGCTAAAGGACTGAATCAAAAGTCTTTCGCGGCGATATTTAGGGTCACTCAAGGATCAATATCAAACTGGGAAAAAGGTGTTGACCGACCGAGCCCGAAGGCCCTCGCAAAGCTTGCGGCCATGACCTCGAATGAAGAACTACGCGATTTCTTTGAGGCCGAGTCTGGGATGAAGGCCCTTACCGAGATGCGTGAACTTCAGGAGGGAGGGCTGGAAAACACAATAGGAGTGCGCCTGTTGAAAGATCCTGTGGCCGCTGGGACCCCTCGCGCGATGGATGAAAAAGAATTAGAAGATATGCTTCTGCTTCCCCGCAAGTGGTTCCCTCACCCAGGTGAGATTTACGCTGTGCGTGTTTGCGGAGATTCGATGTCGCCCACTATAGAAAACGGATATATAGTTTTTATTGACACCGCGCGTCGTGATCCCAAACTTCTGGTTGAAAAAATGGTTGCGGCGCGAGAAGGGGCGGGTGTCACAATCAAATGGCTACGGCGCGATGGAAGCACTTTTATGCTCGTTCCTCAGCACACATCTACGAAATACCCTGTCAGAATCATGCGCCGCGATGGCGATTTTTCAATAGTGGGCGAAGTCGTCAGATGGATTGGCTGCCCACAGCCAGTAAGGAAGTGACACTCGATGAAGAAGCTATTCATATTTGCACTTGCAGGGCTGTTCATTCTGGTAGCCATTGCCATTGGGGTGAACCTTCAGCATCGCCGAACGATCAAACGCCAACTTCTTATCACAGAGGCTTCAATAGCTACTGTTTCTGACTATAGTGAGAGTGCAGGAATAGCTCAGGCTGACCTCGCTGCTCGATCACATTTAGATGCACTCTTTGTTGAAAATCTGAATCCACAAGAAGCTAAAGCTGCTGTAGCCTTGCGTGACCTTCTTTCCGCATATGAGGGAATTTTTAGTTCACACACGATTGAGACTACCCGATATAGGATTGAAAACGCCCGCGATATAGTGAAAAAAGCTGATGAGGCAATGGCACCCTTTCATAAATAGACTTTGCGAGAAAGATGACGCGATGGCTAAATGCAAATATTGCGGAAAATCAGCAGGTCTTTTCAAAGACGTGCACACAGTTTTAACTCTGTTGTTAAGTTTTCCACAGATATTCTCAAAATCCTAAATTTTTCTCTTGACACATTACGCGGTTGTGCTATGCTCAATACAGATCAGAAAGACCGGACGCCACCGGACAAAGGGCAGAAAGGAACCACAAATGATGGACCTCAATAATGTTCGTCAAGGTGCAATGTTTGACTTTTCGACAGATGTATTGCCAACCCTCCTCCGTAAAAAACTTTCATCTCTCCAGACCGGCGATTTTTTCATTCTTCGCACCAATCGAAATGGACAACCAGCCGTGTACACGAAATTCTTGACGCGTGCCGACAGAACTGCGCTCGCTGTTGAACGCTCAGTTAGCCGCCGCGATATAGCCCGTGATGGCCGCGTAAAGAATGGCGATCCGTACAAATTTAGCTTCAACATCGCTCACAACATCGAAGATCACGGTGATTACGATGTGTGCATCTGCGAAGAAAGTTTTGGTAACAAAAATGACCTGGTATGACGCACGGCGCGAGGCGGAGCTTCGGCTCCGCCCGCTGCTTGAGAAGGCCGAGCGCGAAGGCCTGGACCCGCGCAGCACGCGCATTGCGCTGGCCGACTACCAGGACGAGGACAGCCTGAACCTTCTCAACCCTGAGAACCGCTGGCCGCTCGATTTTCACCAACAGGTCACCCGCGCCTCTCTGCGCATTCTGCGCACTGCCAAGTTCCAGGTTGACCTTATACCAATTACTCTGGCCGATTACCAGAGCTGGCTTGGCGACCGCGAGAATACAGCAGCCACTCGCGCTCAATTTGTGGCGGAGAAAACGAAATGAAAAAACAATATTACATGACGTACCAATGTCGAATCGCACATGATACTCTTATCTGCGGTCACTGGTTCGATAACATCGCCGCTTGGCGCAAACATTGCTCTGAAAATCACGCATCATTTGAAAAAGAAAAGGCCTCTGATTTCACATTACGTAAGCGGTCAAATTTCACAATTGCGGAGAGAACGAAATGAAATATAAACCCTCATGGGATTTATCAACTATCCCTCAAGATGTCTGGTTGAGCGAGAATGGCCGGCGCATCAAGCCGCCCGCGCCCCGCGCCCGCGTCGAACTGCCCTGCGTCCAATGCGGGCAGTTGCTTAGCTCCCGCGAGCGCCGTAAGCCTTGCCCCCAATGCGGCTCTCGCCAACCTCGGAAATAAAATATTAAATCCCCTTATTTACCGATTATCCATCTTCGCTGCGCTCTCAACGCCGCGCATCATTCCAAGTATTCCCGTTATTCCGGACATTCCCCGGCGTAGCGAAGCTACGCCCGATACTGGCACCTGAATGTTTCGCACATCTCCTGGCAGAAAGGAGGTTGTGGGGAGCGCCAGAGCAAGTGTAAGCGCGGCTGGGGCCCGACCGCCCTGACCGCGCTGCATGAGAAAGGAGCAGCCATGGAATTTAGTTCAGCGGGAATGGCGCTATTGAAGCGGAGCGAGGGTTTTCGCAATCGCGTCTATTTGGATGCGGCCGGGTTCCCCACAATCGGCTACGGCCATCGGCTTTTGCGTCCAGATAATTTCCCGAACGGCATCGACCCGGCCATGGCCGCCATTCTGCTGGTCAGCGACGTGCGTGACGCCAAGCAAGCCGTCGAGCGAATGGTGACTGTTCCGCTGACCCAGGGCCAGTTCGATGCGCTGGTGGATTTCGTTTACAACCTAGGCGCGCAGCGACTGCTTTCCTCCACGCTTCTCAAATATCTCAATGCCGGCAAGTACGACGATGCGGCCGAGCAGCTGCTGCGCTGGGATCACGGGCTGGAGGATGGCAAAGAAGTGGAGCTGGCCGCGCTGAAGGCGCGGCGCGAGGCGGAAGTTGCGCTATGGCGCGGTCAGGAGGCTGCATGAGCACAACTCCGACTTTGACGCCGGCTAATTCAACGCCGATCAACATTCCGCACACCTGGATTGCAGCGGCCCTCGTTGTGCTGTTCGCTCTTGGCGCCCTAAGCGTTTACGAGTGGGTTCAGGAGCGCGAAGCCCGGATCAAAGCTGTAGCGCAGACAGCCACGCAGCAGAAAAGCATCGACGCAGCCAAAAGCGATGCGGCGCAGACGGCCGCGCAGCTCAAGCAAACGCTGGCAGCTCTCGAACAGCAGAAGGCCAAGCCGGCAACCCCGCAGCAAATCATTCACGACACCTCGAAGCTGATTCCTTCTTTGCCGCAGCCGATCACGATTCAGACAGCGCCAGCCCCGGCAGTGGGAAATGGACCCGCGCAGCCGGGAGCGGCGGACTCGGCAAAAGTTCCGCAGCAGCAAATCATAGTTCCGGCAGCCGATTTTCAGGCAATACAGGAAGCCGAGATCGGCTGCCAGGAGAATTCGGCCAAGCTGGCGGCCTGCTCATTGATAGCGGCGGATACAGCCGCCGAGCTGAAGGCCACCGAGGCGCAGCGCGACACCTGGGAGAAGACGGCCAAGGGCGGCGCCTGGCTGCACAAGACATTGACGGCCGCGAAGTGGATCGCGATTGGCGCGGGCGCGGGATACGTAGCGGGGCACAAATGGTAGTTATCGGCAAGTCTCTGGCTTTTGTTCGCTCCTGGCTGAGCGAGGCGGACGGCACCGTCAGCAACGCACGCATCTGCGTGGTGATTGTGATCGTCTTCGCCACGGGCTGGATGACGGCGTTATTGACGAAGGTCCAAGGCTCTGTGACGGTGCCAGAGTTGACAGCGTTTGTAGGGCAACTAGGCATGTATGTTAGCGGCATCTGCGCGGCTCTTTATGGCGTGAACAAGTTCGCGGATGCGTGGAAAAATCGGGCGAATCACGAAGAGCCGCCCGCACAACAGGCGGGGGATCAATCCGCACAACAGTGAGAGAGGGGAAAATGATTTTCTTTTGGTTTGTTGTTGTGTTTGTAACCGGCGTGATTTTGGGCGTGGTCTTCAGCGGCAAGATCGCCGCAGAGTTGAAGAGTCTGAAGCTCACACTCGAAGCCAAGCTAAGCGCGATTGAGACGGCCATCAAGGCCAAGATTTAACGAGATGGGAGAAAAAATGCAGTTGCGAAAAGGCAGGCGATTCAGATTGCTGATTTTGGATCTCTCCTTGCTGCTCAGCTGGTTTCTTTTCCCGCATAACCTCTATGGCTGCTGGAAACGGCGCCTGAAACCGCAACGAACTTCAACTCTGATTATCTGCATTGGAGGATTCATGAATTCAGGAACCATGCTTGTCGGCCAGTCACTGGCCGCGACGGCCGTACCGCTGGAAGCCGACGGCGTAACCCCAACTCCCGGAGCGGTGGTGTCAAGCCCAACCTGGTCAGTCAGCGACCCAACGGTCGCCACTTTTACCCAAAACGCGGACGGCACCGCGACTTTGACGGCAATTGCTTCGGGAACGGTCAGCGTTGGTGTCGCCGCCACGGTCACGGACAGCGACGGAACGGCGGGCACGTTCAGCGGCAGTAACACGCTGGTTGTCTCCGCGCCTCCGCCGCCGCCCACCGGACGCACGGCCAGCATCGGTGTCAGCTTCGGCACGCCGAAGTAACGAGTCCACCTAAAATGAGCGAACGGCCTCAGATTGCGGCATTTCTGATGAGTCACTCATGAAGATTCATGGGGAATCAGAGTGCCAAGCGCGTACCTGAGGAACTCAAACAACCTGCCGCTGCTGGACTCAACCAAGTCCGGCAGCGGTTGAAAGAAAAAGGCAAGTCGATGGCTGAGGTCTCGGTCACATTTCGCTCAATTTCGCGGCTGAAGTTTCACCAGATCCGCGCCCGCATCCGCGCACAGGCGGAAGCGATGAGCTACGACGAGAACTCAGGCTGCGCCTGGGACAGTTGGATGGAAATTCAGTGGCTCTATGAAGAAGGCGATCAGAAGCTGACCATTACCTGCACGAAGCGGCCAATTTGGAGAACCGAAGGCTGGGCGGAAAGTAAAATTCGCGGCCTGGTGGAGGCGCTATGAAAGAGGAGTTCTGGAACTGGGTCTGGACCGGCCTGGGATTCGGCCTGGCAGCGTTGCTGGTGAGCCGCATCCCATTCTGACCTCGGACCGGCATTTTAGGGAACGGAAGGGCAAAACGCGATAAAGGCGTTTTAAGGCGTTAAGGAAGGGCCTAAGGCAGGTCGGTGGCTTCGAACCCCGTGAACGGGTACGACAACCGGCAAAGAATTCGATCTCTGGGGTATCTGGAAGTCTTTTAGGAAGGGTCAAAGTGAGTTTTGGCTTTTGGAAGGGGAAATGGCCACGGTGACGACTTTGGATTTGGGCGGTGTCGGACCTCGGCGGGCGGATGTCCAGGTTGGCTTCCGATCTGGCTGGCTCCGGCACATTGGGGTGGCAATCGGAGGCGCCAGCGGCACGGCAGTCGCACTCGGATGTTACGAGATCCTTCGTAGCCAGCCAGATAAGAGCTTCCAGCTCCTCCAGGTCTGGGGGCCGGCGTTTCTGGTGGCCATGCTCGGCATTCTGGTCTTTGGCAAGTTGATTGAGGCCCTAATCAGCGCAATTCGAGAGAGTTTCACAATGGTTGCATCAAGTGTGCATGACTCGGCCAAGGCGGCGGATCGCACGGCCGATGCGTTGACCAGGCTGGCCGATCAGGGCGGAAAACAGGCCCAGGAGGTCCAGAGATTGGCAATCTATGCTGCTCAGGAGTTTCCAGGCGTTTACGAGCGGCTCGACCGGCAAGACGCTGTCATGGCGAAACAAAACCAGATGTTAGGCGAGATGATGCAAGGGCTCAAAGCACTGAGTACGGGGGAGAAATGGCCACAGAGCAGGAGTTGATCCAAACGAAGCGGCGCCGCGGGAACATGCTGAAGCTGATCCGCCAGGGGCATGAAAAGCAACTAGAGCGGATGGACGACTTCGAGATGGCGAAGATGATGCAGGATCTCGGCTCTCGCATGAGCCAGCGTCAGGTATTGACTATGCTCCAGGACCTCGAAGTGCTCGGATACGTCGCCTTTGAGCAACATTTCTGCGAGATCCGCGAGCGAATTGTCGCGGAGCAAATTGTGTTGACGGCTGCGGGCCTGGCGCTCGTAACCCGACGCAAAGATAACGATGAAGTTCTTTTCGACTGAAGCCTATGACCAAGCCTAGACCCAAAACCGGCGAGAAGCGGATTACGAAGTTGCCGCTAAAGATCGACCGCCTGCCGCAATCGGCGCAGGACGCGATCAAACATCTCTACGACCGGGGCCGCACCTGGGTTGAGATCGCCGAGCAGTCGGCGAAGCCCTATAGCTCGGAATGGGATAAAGACGGCGGCGGCTTCATCGACTGGCCGAACGTCGATCCGGATGCGCTCGATCTCTTTCCGGGGTTGCGCCTGGCCAAGTCGAGCCTGCAGCGCTGGTTCGATCTGCGCGTGAGCCAGGTCCGCGCCCAGGTGCTGGCCGAAAGCGCCAAGGCGCGTGAATGGGCCGCGGCCTTCGCCGGCAACGATCTGCCGGGAACAAATGCTGCAGTGATGAATGCGATGCGCGACCAGGTCTTCACGCTGATGCAGCAGGTGGGGTCTGGTGACCAGGCAAAGTTCCTCGACGGGCTGAATGTGCTCTCGCTGACGCTCAGCCGCCTCCAGCGCGTGGAGTTGCTGGGTCGCCGAGTCGCTGTCGAAGAGAAGGCAATCCAAATAAAGCTTGACCTGGTCAAGGAAAAGGCTGGCAGGCTTCTCGGCGAGATCGAAGGGAAAGATGGCAAGTCCGCGGTGGCTCTCACTCGCGAGGATCTCCTTGAAAAAGTGAGGGAGATTTATGGCGCAGTCTAAAGAAATCTTCCTCAAATATCAACAGAAGTGGATTAAAGACAAGTCCCCGTTGAAAATCTGGAAGAAAGCCCGTCAAATCGGTTTCAGCTTCTGCGCCACATTCCGTGCTGTTACAGACCTGGTGCGACACAAAACTCTGTGGATCGCGCTCTCGGCCGGACAGCGCCAATCGAATGAACTCGCGCAGAAAGCGCGGGAGCATGTGGAAGCGATCGCGCGCATCGAGCAGGCGGCACGCGGCTATGAATTTATCGAAAAAGAGGGCACAGGCGCATTTGTTGAGGGGGTCGAACAGACTCAGTCGGTGATTCACTTCCCATCGAACAAGGCGCGCATGATCTTTCTGCCCGCGAACCCCGACACGGCGCGCGGCTACACCGGAAACGTCTTGGCTGATGAGTTTGCATTTCACAAGGATGCCAAGCGCATCTACGCGGCGATCTACCCCTCGGTAACGCGCGGCTATTCTATCGAGATTGGTTCAACCTGCTTCGGCGAGTCGGGGATGTTCTATGAACTTTGCGAAAAGGAAAACGGCTTCTCGAAGCACTGCACGACGATCTACGACGCCGTGGAGCAGGGGCTTGACGCTGATATTGCGAAGCTGCGCGATGGCTGCCCGGATGAGGACATCTGGCAGCAGGAGTACTGTTGCAAGTTCATCTCTGATGCATCGAGCTGGATCACCTGGGCGCAGATTCAGGCGGCCGAGTCGATCTTTGCCACTACTGATCTGCCGGATAACTTCAAGGCTATCGGAGAGCTGATCCTTGGCATAGATATTGGCCGCAAGAAAGACCTGACCGTCATCTACCTGCTCGAAAAATGTCTTGGAGTGTACTGGACCCGCGCGATTGTCCGGATGCGCGCCATACCCTTCGCCGTGCAGCGCAAGCGCATCGATTGGTTCTTTGAGAACCTGAAGATCCGTCGCGCCTGCATTGATTCCACCGGCATCGGGATGCAGCTAGCAGAAGAGACTCAGACAAAATGGGGAATATGGCGCGTCGAGCCAGTTACCTTCACACTGGCCGTCAAAGAGGACCTGGCCGTGCGGACGCGGCGTACTTACGAAGAGGGAACAATTCGCATCCCCGATGATCGCGAGTTGCGCGGCGCTGTTCATGCCGTTCGCCGTATCCCCACCGCGGCGAATAACTTTCGCTTCGATGCGGATCGTACCGAGGCCGGCCATGCGGACGAATTCTGGGCGCAGAGCCTTGCGCTGCTCGCCGGAGATAACGGCGGCGTCTGCACGATCACCGGCGTTCAGGCTTCCGAGAAGCCAACCTCCTACTCGCAGATGAAGGGATACCTCTGATGGCCGACGCAAAGATTCTTGCAGTTCCGCCGCTACCGCCCAAGGGCGAGATGGTCTCGTCCAACAGCCTTTATCTCCAGCAGATTTCGCTCTATCGCAATACATTGGCCTTCGGTGGCACGCGCAACCCGACATCGATCTGGGCGGCGATGACCTACAACCAGCCGGAGACGATGGCCTATTACCGCGAGCTGGAGGATAAAGACGAAGATGTCGCCAACTGCTTGGACACGCTCAAGCTCAGCGTTCTTGAGCGGGATCGCAGTGTGCTGCCCGCGCCGCGCGACGAGTCGTCGCTGGCTAACGATGTTAAAGAATTTGTCGAAGAGCAGCTCGGCCGGCTCGACTTCCACGCTGTGCTGGACTGCATCTTGGATGCGCCTGGTTACGGCTTCAGCGTGCAGGAGATGATCTTCGATACCTCGGAAGGACAGGCTGAGCTGGTGGATATCAGCGATTGCCCGCAAGAGCTTTTCCTCTTTGGCAACCGTTTCTATCCGCAGGTGGGTAACCTGCAGCTCCTCGACAATCCTTGGGCCTCCGAAGGCCAGCAGCTCCCGGAACAGAAGTTTCTCATCTTCAGCTACCGCAAGCGCTCGCGCAACCGCATGGGACGCCCATTACTCAAGGCCGTCTTCTGGCCGAGTTGGTTCAAGCGCAACATCCAACGCCTGTGGATGCAATTTGCTGAAAAAGGCCCCGGCACGGCCGTGGTTCATTACAACGATGCGGATAATGCTTCAGAGCGTCAACAGGCGGTGAATATTGCTCAGGCGCTCGTTGACAATGTCGCAATTGCCGTGCCGAAAGGATTTGAATTTGAAGCGGAGCTGCTTAAGATTGCCCGTGCCCAAGACCCAAAAGTGTACGAGCAATACTTCAAGGCGATGCAGTACTCCATCGCGCGCCGAGTGATGGGCGAAACGCTGACCAGCTTTGGAAATGAAGGCGGCGGCGGATCAAAAGCACAAGGCGAAACTCACGCTGACACTCTGGACAAACGCAGCGTGGAGTTGTGCAGGAGCTTGCAATCGGTCATTAATGACCAGCTCATCAAACCTCTGGTGCTGTGGAACTTTGGCCCGAAGGCTCCGATGCCGGTTTGGCAGTTCGATCTGGAAGAAGCCGAGGATCTCAATCTTGCACTCACCGTGGACACCGGTTTGATGCGTATGGGCAAGAAGTTCACCGTCGGCTACGTCTCAGACCGTTACGACCGACCGCTGACTCCGGGTGAGACGGAAGATCAAGAGCTGGTGCCGAACGCCGCCGCGCCGTCCGTGGCGCTAACAGACCGCTCAAACGCAACCTTTGCTGAACGCCAAGCCGAAGCTCAGATCCACGAAGAAATGGCGCAATACGACAAGCTCATCGCGCAGTTGCAAGGGGAAGCAAAGGGCTTTTTCGCGCGCCGCGTTCGCGAGATCTCAGATACGGCCGTGACGCCGAAATCTGTCAATTTCTATGATGATTCGGAGCCTAGAGATAGCCATGGAGAATGGTCCTCCACGGGAGTTGGCGGCGAACATCAAGATGTTAAATTATCTCCGAAGTCGTGGTCATCGAACGACGGCAAC
>Ga0316226_1002701_pt1 | contig 16142 bp, 14 predicted proteins | sample TBH18017metaG_FD_206009 | JGI IMG/M metagenome (GOLD analysis project Ga0316226, IMG submission 206009) | Freshwater microbial communities from Trout Bog Lake, Wisconsin, USA - TBH18017 | ecosystem: Environmental > Aquatic > Freshwater > Lake > Hypolimnion/Profundal zone | place: USA: Wisconsin... | reverse complement strand
GCGCCAAGCCCATCTATTAAAAAATAGTTGCTCAAGGTTTGAATACCGAGCTTCTAATTGTTCATGACGAGCTTCCAAAGCAAGATGTTGGGCAGTATTAGCAACAATCTCTTGAAGCAAACGTTTCAATAGTTGCTCAAGGTTTGAATACCGAGCTTCTAATTGTTCATGACGAGCTTCCAAAGCAAGATGTTGGGCAGTATTAGCAACAATCTCTTGAAGCAAACGTTTCTCTAGTTCATCTCGTCTCCAATCCTCTTGGCGCTGATAGCGTGTTGTCAAACTAGCTAAGTCTGCACCCGAACCTTTTTCAAATACCACATCAAATAACTCCAAGATTTTTTCATCGGCAGGCTTTTGGGCAAGAAGCGCGTAATCTGGGCTCACACCAACAAATAGATCTAACAAATCGATATTCGAAGAAGATTGAATCTTGGATGACTCATTTAAACGCAAAATTTTCGGACGATAAAAGCCAGAAAATTCTGCGCTAAAGCGCATTAATTCTGGAGGCAGTGGCTTTTGATGACTAGGGTCTAAATAAAACCACTGACTTGCAACGGAAAGATTTTCAGGGTTTGGCGTCTCCAGAAGTAGCAGACCACCCGGCACCAATACGCGAAACGCCTCTTTTAACAAATGTAGCAAGACCTCAAAAGGCAAATGCTCAATTAAATGAAATGCAGAAACTAAGCCTACCGAGTTTTCAGGAAGCGCCTTGAGTGCGCTAATGGCATCAATTTTCTGAGTTTTTAATCCATAGGCGCGACAACGAATGAGCATCTCTTCATCAAGATCGACCCCTTGCGCGTCGATATGATGAGCTCGTAAGAGCTCCAACCATTCACCACGGCCACAGCCCAAATCAATGGCCTTAGCCATACCCTGATGCTGCGAGAGTTGCTTGAGAATCGGATCGTAAAAAGCCAAACGCGCTTTGATATCATCACGTGCACCGCGATACACATCTTCAAACGCGAGATTAAACAAATCATCCATATTTACAATCTCTATATATTAGAGTCAGATAGGGTTTGAATTGACAGTGCAGGCGGTATCCAGTTACAACCGACAAAATTGGGTTCGCGCACGTTATACACTGTAAATACCAAGGCCAAATCTCGCCACTCATAGTTATTCACCAAGTGATTTTCAGAGGAACTGATCGAGGTAGTAATCGAATAGCTACCAGGTCCAATGTTCATGGGAAAATCAAAGTTAAATTCAATTTCTTGATGCGCTTCTAAGTCCTTCATAGGAGCGTTCAGAAAATAGGTATTAGTTCCATAGATAGCCTGGCCTAGGCGATCTTTAATCATATACCCCAAAATCAAACAGGGAATGGCCTCTCCTGTTCTTACCCGGATTTTTAGGCGAGTAGCTTTTCCCAGCTCTACCGCTTCTAGCGGGCAACCCTGCGCATCTAAAAGCGCGATTGAAGTGACCTCGGCCTCACCAGTCCCCGAAGTGGTCTGCACACGCCCAGCTGAATCTAACAACTGGGTGACCGTCGATTTTTCGCGCTCAGCAATGAGTGCGTTATACAAATCCATCACCACATCAGGAGGGCCATCTTTAACTACGCCACCTTGATCGAGCAAGATAGCGCGGTCACATATTGATTGCACTGCATTGCCATCATGGGTCACTAACAATAAGGTGGTTCCTTGCTCGCGAAACTCACGAATCCTTGAAAAACTCTTATGCTGAAAATAGGTATCTCCTACTGAGAGCGCTTCATCCACAATCAAAATATCAGGCCTACGCGCCGTTGCCACACTAAAGGCCAAGCGAACTTGCATACCACTAGAGTAAATGCGTACTGGCTCATCAATATAAGATCCAATTTCTGCAAAGGCTTCAATTTGCGGCATCAACTCGACAATTTCAGCCGCCTGCATTCCGAGCAGCTGTCCAGCCATCATCACATTTTGTCGCCCTGTAAAATCAGGATGAAAACCCATACCTAACTCCAACAAGGCAGCCACGCGGCCTTGCAAGCTCACCGAGCCGACTGTAGGACTTAAGGTCCCGGTAATTAGCTTTAAAAGGGTACTTTTACCGGCGCCGTTGACACCAATAATTGCCACGGCCTCCCCAGCCTCCACCTGAAAATGAACATTCTTTAGAATCCACTTTTCTTGATGATGTGGATGTTTTCTGAAATCGCACCATTCAACTAAACGAGACCATCGATTTGGGTATTGACGGTAGGCTTTGCCTAAATCCTTTACTAGAATTTTTCCCATCAGAGTTCATCCACCATTTCAACTTGGTGCTTGCGAAATAAACGCAAGCCCAAAGCGTTGAGTAAAATCGCCACGACTAAAGTAGGCCACAAGCTGAGCCAGCTTGGCTCCTGGGCTTGCAAAAAGATGCCTTGATAAGCCACTATGATGGGTGTCATAGGATTAAAAATTAAAATCTGACGCAATACCTCCGGAACCAGCGTAATGCTGTAGACCACGGGAGTTAACCAAAACCAAAACTGCAAAAAAATAGCGAAAAATTGGCCAACATCACGAAAGAATACATTGAGCACCCCAACGATGATTCCCAGACCCATGGCTAAGGCAACTTGCAAAATCAAAACAGGGATGAAAGCAAAAATCACCCATCCTGGAAATTGATTACTGAACACCAAAAAACTCAGAAACAAAACAAAGACAATCGCAAAATTGATTGAGCAATTAATCAGCACAATTACTGGTAAGCAGATTTTAGGGAAATTAATTTTTTTAATCAGCGCTGCATTTTCCAAAAAAACAGACTGGAAGCGATTTAGGATATCGATAAAAAAATTCCAAGGGAGAATGCCAGCCATTAAGAAAATACTATAAGCAAAGGGGGTCTCAACCCCGGGCAAACGCGCTTGCATGACCTGCGAGAAAATCAAGGTATAGATCAATATCATGGCCAGCGGATTGAGGAGGGTCCACAAGCCACCCAAAAGTGAGTTGCGGTAACGGGATTGAAACTCGCGAATCACTGAGCCACGGATAAAACTGCGATATTGCCAAACGCTCGCTAACATTCCTGCGGTGGCCAAGCGCGGTGACCTTACCTCAACTTTTTGCATTTAATGACGACCGATTTTTAAGTCCACAAGAGCGCGGATAGCTACTTTTTGAAATATTTTGAGCCTAGATTGACTGCGCTAACCCAAAACTCCTAAACCCATATTTTACCCTCATTAGGGCTTAGTAAGTCTATCAGCATTGGCTCGCGAAACAATCTAGAGAGCAAGATTGGGCAGAATATGACGCCCTATTGACTAAAGCACTAGATCCTTTTAAACCCCTCACGGCGCGAGAATAAAAAAGAGGAGGAAGCATAGTTTACAAACATACTCACCGATGTACCAAGCGCTACCCCAATAATGGGGAACTCATGAACCTGATCACTGCAGGTAACTAAGCTGGCATAAATTGCATAATTTATGGCGCCACCACAGAGCATTAGGCCAAGATAGGCTAAAAATTCACTTTTTTGATGCATGCCAGAGTCATAATTTTTAAATGTAAGCAGTCGATTAAAGCTCCAGGTTACATAGACTGCGCAGATAAATGAAATCACCCGCGCCCCATAAAGACCCAAAAATCCCATAAGTAAATATAAAATTGCAACATCAACGACAAAACCAATGCATCCCGAGATGCCAAACAAAACAAGTCTTTTAATCACACTTTGAACTCACATGAACTCTGGCGGCGGAATCGAAAGATAGGCTAACCGCTTGGCCTCATGCCTACCTCTAGTGACGTTATCCAAAATTAAGCCACACGCAAAAGATAGCAAAGCACAAATCGCTAAAGATGCCGAAATAACCAACGTTGGAAAACGAGGCACTAAACCACTTTCCAAATAATTAATCAATATTGGGAAAAAAAGAGTAAAAGACAAAATCACTAATACTATTGAGGCGCCCGAAAAGAAGGCAAAAGGACGCTCAGAGACAAACAATCTACCAATCGTCTTGAGAATTTTCCAGCCATCAGCATAAGTCGATAATTTACTCACCGAACCCTCAGGCCGAGCCCCATACCTGGTAATAACCTCTCCAAAGGGCATGCGTAACTCCAAAGCATGGACCGTCAACTCAGTCTCAATTTCAAAGCCCGCTGATAATGCTGGAAACGACTTCACATACCTGCGTGTAAATACCCGATAGCCCGAAAGCATATCAGTAAAAGATCCCCCAAAAATATGCATTACCCCTTGCGTGAGCAAGCGATTTCCCCACTGATGGCCTCGTCTATAGGCCTCTCCTGCGAGATGTAAATCTACTTGTCTACACCCAACCACCATATCTAGGCGTTGCTCGAACAATAAGTTGATCATGGGGACAATCGCATTCGGATCATAGGTAGCATCGCCATCAACCATGACATAGATATCAGCCTCAACATCAGCAAACATTCTGCGCACCACGTTACCCTTGCCTTTTAATGGGACTGAGATGACGGTTGCCCCAACCTCCTTGGCAACTTTTGCTGTGTTATCGGTTGAATTGTTATCAAAAACGTAAATTACGAGCCCCTGCATGGCCTCCCTAAAACCTTGAATGACGGCACCAATAGCAGCCTCCTCATTAAAACAAGGAATAATTAATGCGACACGTTGATTTTGATAATGCATGGCAACTCTTCACCTTTTCTTTATTATTTTGTCATTGATCTCATTAATCTGATTGCTAATTCCAACCAGGCAAATGGGTAGCAAACTCACCGTCATAGACAAAGATTTGGTATCGATTAAACTTTAATATACGAGCAGGCTCTCCCATACTCTTTCTAATGGGCTCAAAATCAAACTTCGGAATTTCTGAAGTCTCTAGCAATAAAAAGTTTTGTTTAGCGCCGACGGGTTTATAAAATTCTTTACTCGTCATAAAAAGCCACGGTATCGGCCTTTCATTCTCGATATGCGCCACCATGACCTGATAGTTAGATAACACAGTCAAAGCATCCGCATTCCAATAGTTTGCAAAACCTCTTTCTAACCCATTGACCTTCAAAAACTTTACTAGCTGATCCTTCTCGCCACCAGCTGAACTCAAGAGACCAGAATGAAGGCTATGAATATTAAAGAAAAATGCTGGCAGCATCAGTGCAAGCAATACTAAATTACTATTTTTAAGCTGCCATTTATTAAGAAAAATCGCGCTAATCAAAACCCCAAAAAAAATCGGCACCATTATGTAACGCGCTGCAGCTACAGCATTTACTGTAAATGCCAAAAACACAACTGCAAAAAAACTAATGCCCGCTAGACCTACAAAGTAAAGCACCAAATACTTTTCGATGGCGTCAAGGTTAGAAACAATTTTGCCCCATTGCATAGTCAATACATAAAAAGGACCCGTAAATAAGATGACGCAAAAAAAGAACCTTTGGGCATATCCAATTCCTGCCAAAGAAGCGAACTTAACTCCAACTTCTTCATCCACAATTAAGCTTAAATAGCCTTCAATGACACGCGGTAAGTTAGTTAACAAAATATCGTGATAAGAAATAAAAGTTGCGCCATCTGCGCCCTGTAAAAAGGTATAAGAGTGCTTTAAGAAAGTAAATAATATCTGGCCACACACCGAACTGATCAACAGTAGGAGGGCTATATTGCGGATTTTTACAGCGGGAGTAGATTGGGTATAAAAAAGATAGCCCAATGAAAGTAAGGCAGGTCCCACAAGAAATGCTAGATAACGAACAGAAGTGCTGTTCATATAGACGTTAAGCAGAAAAAATGCTACCCAATACCAGCTTTTCAAGTTGTCATTGCTCATCTTAAACAGCTTTACTATCAAAGCAGTATCAAGCAATAGGAACATCAGAACATTACCATACTGACCTTGACCATAAAAAAATTCACTCCAAATAAAAGACACTCCGGAAAATAAAAAAGCGAGCAACAGGTTTGCTGTTATTTTTGATCCCAACTGAATGAGTAAGTGACGCGTTGCAAAAAATACAATTGCAGACTGAATAAGAACGCCTGCTTGAGTTGCTAAAAAAGCATCGTGAACTATGGGGAAAAAAAGAGTGGCACTGTTAAAGACGAACATTGGCCAAAAATCTTGTGAGTAATACCAACCCTTTACAAATAAACTTCCCGTTCGCCATTGCTCAAGCGAGAGCATCGCTGCTGTTGCCGCATCCGAATGAAACCTAGCTCTGTAGGAATATAAAGTAAAGAGAACTAATGACGCCAATGCGGTGAATAAAATCAATCGCGAAATTAGGGGCAAGCATTTTTCCAGCCATTCACTTACATTTAATGTGCTTGAAGGGGGAGGTTTTAGTGAACTTTTCATTTGCTTGGCAATGTCCTCAAATTAAACGGATTAAGGATGCGGCGCCCCTTCATATTTAAAGAAGTATAGCGATCAAACCGCTCCGGTAAAAATATCCGGGGCTCCTGCCTAACCCCTAATCTAGCTAGAGTGGATGACCTAGCATCTAACTAACATTGCCCCACTACCCTATATAAGCCTGAAAGCTAATACCATTAGCAATTTGCGCCGCTACATTGGTCACATTCTCAGGTGATGAAGCAAAGTTTTCTAGGATGGCAGCTCGGTTATACATGTTATCAGTACCCAGGACATTCATCCAATAGTTATATCCATCCGTATCCGGCGCACGGTGCAAGGCATTTTGATAAAAACCATTAATCAATGTTGCTGCGCTAGGGTTTGCACCATAGAGTTTGGAAAATTCTGGGCTAGTAATAAAATTTTGAGCCACAGTATTGATATTGATACCAACATCTAAGCTATGAATCCAAAAACCTAAACCGCTCAAATCGGGAGTGCGATTAAAGGCTGCTTGGTATAACTCATAAGCCATGCCGCCATTTTGGGTCGAACCAATATCTAAGGCTATATTCATATCAGAAAATTGGAGGCGCTCAACGCTATTTAAGTTTGTTACCCCCATGGAACCGGTGCTATCAACAATGGCAGTCTGGGATCCAGCCAAACTAATAGCAAAATTACTTGATGTACCTGAAAAACTGACCATATCAGTTTTAGCGCTTCCCACAATCGATAAGTTCGGAGTAGTAATCGTATATGGCGCACCAGAGTCGCCTATAGTTACAGGACTGACTGCAAACGAAGTGGGTAATTCACCTAATAAGGTTAAAGAACGAGAAACCCCAGATTGAGTAATGGTAATAAGACTATCCTTTTGATTGCTCAAGGTTGCAACAGAAAAGCTTGCCCCCGACAGACCGCTCAGGTCCACTAAATTGAGATGCCCAGATGCATTAATGGTTGCATTAGTATCTAGAGCAGATAATTTAAAAGTAACCTGCTGCCCATTACTTAAGGGGCTTAAATCCAAATTATTTAAATTTCCTAGGGTATCGGCAACAAAAAGGTTGGCGAGCGAGTTGGTTTTAGCAAGGGCCTGTGTATCAGATGTAAAAGTAGATGCAGCCAAAGTAAGCGCACTTTTATCTGAACGCGTAATGGCACTAAGTAGGTTAGATGAGCAAAGAGACTGAAGGGAGTCAAGGCTACTTGCCAGTACCGAGCTTGAACAGGTAGCGGTAAAAGCTGCTTGATATCCACCTGCTGCGCCTGAAATCGAATTGTTTAAGGTTAGGTCTGAAAATTGCAAACTACTGATTGCATAATCACTATCAATACCATCTCTAGAGAGTACCTTATCCTGAACCTGAATATGGCCATCGCTAGAAAAAAAACTGATGGTGTAGTTATGAAAATTGCTAGAGTAAGCAGCCGTATCTATTCCGCCGCCGCCAATGAGTCTGTCATCTCCACCATTACCAGTCAAAACATTATCGGTAGCATTGCCGGTAATAACATCATCACCCGAACCCCCAACTGCATTTTCGATGACCACACCCAGTGCGATCGAGACATTGGCTTTATATCCCCCAACATCAGAAAATGCTCCCGCTGATAAATTGATGGCCTGACTTTGACTAAAACCCGAGCAATTTAGGGTGTCGCTACCTCCTGCATCCCAGATGCAAAATTGGGGAGCGCTGTTGCTTGCAAAATCATAGGGGCTGCCCGCATTACTGCCAAAACCATAGACCGTATCACCCATCCGCGTGGTCATATTGGCGCCGTAGATATTTTGGAGTGCCAAGATATCAAACATCAAGGGCGTGCCAACATCATTTGTCGGAATCACCGCCCCAGTACTGGTTGCCCCAAAATAACTCATGACTGAATACTGCTCAGAATCTTGTAAAAATTGCGCGCTGTTGGCGTAGGTAAAGGTTACACCTGGTGTGGCGTTATAGTCACCGGGATGCGACAGACCTTGGCATGCCCTAACTCATGCAAGATAGTCTGAAAGGTATAGGTACCTACGTTGGCATTGGTTTGCGAGATACTATTGGCGGTATTTAGCCAAACATCTCCTGAGGAACTAGAGGCCACCGTAGATCCAGGATATAAAGCAAACGCACCGGCTCCATCGGCGCTATCGGAATAATTTCCCAGCAAAATAGTGGCGTTATTGGTATAGCCACCAGGATTGACTTGCACAAACTGAATTCCGGCCACATCTGACCAAAGCTTTAATGCCAAATTCACAGCACTAATTTCTGCACTTGTTAAGCGTATAAACGAAGCAATATTAGAACCAGGCTCAGTATAAGTAGCCGCAGTATCTCTAAAGCCATAGGTTATTACGGTGGAGCCAGTAGTGCCAGTGCTATTTGCCCATGAGCTGCGAGCATCCACAGCTCCCGCACTCATTGAAAAATCAAAATTGGGTTTGGTGCCAGTAGTGACAGAGAGGCCATATTGACCTGCACCATACTGTCCACTAACCGTCCAATTATTTGCAATATTGAGATAATAGGTGCCACTTGTTAAAGCGGTATAAGTGATGATAGATGAGGCATGTGGACCGCCATCATTGTTACTAGCCAACTGCACGCCAGAGGCATTTTCTAAATAGAGATAGGTGTCTGTAAGGGGGGTCGAGCCTGTGCCGATGACTGCAAAGCTATAGACTTGACCGGCAGTTAGGTTGACGCGATACCAATCTTGATCGCTGTATGAAGATAAAACGCCCTGAGCCGTTTGCCCCACCGCAAGTGTATAGGTGGTAGCTGTTGAAGCAAGAGCATCTACACTTTCAACTATCGAAGGGGTCAGAATATTGGTAGCCATAACAAAATGGTTTGCTAATTAATTAGTGACTAAATTCACCATTAGACTCAATCATCCATCTTAAAGCCTCCTCACGAGAATGCAAGTTAATATGGCCTATACAACTCTCTAATAATCCGCCATTCCCGGCCAGTAGGTGAATTTCATTGGCCCGCATAAATTGGGGATTGGACTTCACCGCAATTTCATAGCCGCATAGGTTTTGCAAAATACCGATAACCGCACCTAAAGAGTGGGTTCGGCCAGTTGCTAAGTTATAAGTTAGTCCAGGTTGACCAAGCTCTAGCAAACCCAGTTACATCTGACAAATATCGCGCACATCGTTATATTCACGCCATACTTATGTATTGCCAAGCTCAATCGTTAGCGCTTTACGCAAAAAGTGATCTACAATTTTAGGAATCACAAAATCCAAGGAATGGCCAACGCCAGTGTAATTAAACGGGCGAGTAATAACTATGGGCAGTTTTTCGAAAAATGGACGACTCATATACTCCATCGCCAATTTCATGAAAGGCTTTGGGTGTCCTTCCCGAGAGATGGGCCATAACCGAGTTCCCGCACCTCCAGATAAGATAACAGGTAATAAATTCGCATTATTCATAGGATAATTATAGATTGCATTGATAATCAATGGCTTAGAACACAATACAATGTATTAGTCGTTTCAAGGCCATCCTGAACCAAAGTTACAGATTACCCATAAATAGCAATTATCTGAAATGGATTGCAACCAATGTTTGCTCCTTTTAACCTAAAGCAGCTTTTGCATTCTGCAAGGATATTATTAGCTCAGCTATTTTTTATCTGTATTCCCCGCTTTATACCAAACCTTCAACAACAAAAATTGGGCATTAACCTCGTTGGCTACTATAAAGCCGATCTAGGCCTAGGACATGCGTTGCGCTACATGGCAAAAGCATTTCATTTTGCCAACATCCCCTTTTTAGTCCGCTCATTTCATACTGCATTGCGTTCAAATCAAAATAATTTGGAGATGCAAGATTTTTTGGCGCCTTTTTGCACTTTCCCCATCAACTGTATCGTCATTAATCCAGACATGCTCCATCGCCTGCCACAATGGCTACGATACCAAGAGTGGGCAAAACGCTATAACATTGCTTACTGGTTTTGGGAATTGGAGCAGTTTCCAGGTGCCTGGAAGTATGCACTGCCCCTCATTGATGAAATTTGGGTCAATACTGAATTTAATGCAAATACCATGCGCACAGTGCATTCACGCGTAACAAAAATTCCCTTTGCCATCGAATTTGAACTACCCAGTGCGCACTTTAATCGTGACTACTTTGGCCTACCTGAAGACCGCTTCATTTTTTTAACCAGCTTTGATTTTCATTCCTCCATAGAGCGAAAAAACCCACAGGCCAGTATTGCGGGGTTTTTGGAAGCCTTTCCTGACCCTGATTGCGCAGTCACGCTAATCATTAAATCAACGAATGGTCAAAATCATCCCGAGCAATACCAGAGCTTACGCGAGCTTGCACAGGAAGATCCTAGAATTATATTTTTAGATCGCCAATTCAGTTCGTCAGAAAATCGTGGTCTATTAAATACGGCCGATTGTTTTGTTTCTTTGCATCGCTCCGAAGGCTTGGGTTTGGGGCTAGCAGAATCGATGTATTTAGGAAAACCTGTGATTGCCACAAATTATTCTGGCAATCTAGAGTTTATGAACCCCAAAAATGCATGCTTGGTCAGTTATGAACTTATTGCTGTTGGCAGTCATTATCCCCATGGACACAATCAAGTATGGGCTCAGGTTTACATTAGCGATGCTGCAAGAAATATGCGCGAGATATTCAATAATTCATCGTGGAGACGCGCTTTAGGTGAGCGAGCACGTCAAGATATTCTGACCCATCACTCATATCAAGTCATGGGGAACGCAATTACAAAACGCCTATTAGAGATTGCACAAGAGTGATGACTCTAATGACCAAGGCGCTTCTTGAAAATAATTATCTAGGTCTTTAGTAGCCTATTTAAATAAGTTTTTGGGGGCGACACCCATTTTTCCAATAAGACCATACACCAATCCCTTAATCATGACTTTGAATGCCAAAGGTTTTTCACATTTTGCATGTAGGGTGAAAAAAAGAATGTACAAAGGCAACTTCACCAAGACCGTCACTTTCCAGGCTAATTTATATCGGCAATGAGAGACTAAGTACGCAGCATTGCGAACAATATAAAAATTTCGCAAATCAGAATGCAGATAAATGATGCGATTGTTGATGCGTAAAAAATCATCACCAATACTGTGATCCATCCTAATCGTGGGCGTTACATAATTGACTAGGCCGTACGTTTGCGCACGCAATCCCCACTCGACATCGACCCAATCAATAAATAAAGACTCATTCATCAACCCCACTTCTTGCAAAGCACCTGCAGAAATCAAGCTGCCCGAAGAAATAATATATTCAGTTGCAATCGGCTGCGTGGCCAATAAATCAACCGGGTAACCCCTAACCCAAAATAGGTCCGCTTGAATGATGGGCGAATATTCATGAGATTTTTCATCCAAAATCGTCGGGCCTATCATGCCCACTTTAACTCCTCTAGCCTCTAACTGCCCTCTAGCCTCTAGTAATTGGGTGCTCAAGTTTTTAGGTGGAGAACTATCTTGATCAAAAAAAATCAGGTCTTGCATTTGATCAGCGAAGGCTTGTTCAATGCCGATATTTTGTGCTTTAGCTACTCCCAAATTTATACCCTGTGGATAAAATGCAATAGGTACTGTAAATTGTGTCAGCCACTTCTTTTCCAACCAAACAATTCCTTCTAATTGCGTATTGGGAGTGTTATCAATAAGATAAATTTTGGCAACCTGCTCACTTAAACGCTCTAATACGCGTGCTAATAAAATTGCATTGGGTTGGTAGGTAACAATAATCGCTGCTACCTGACTCAAGCTCTTCTCTCGGGCATATGCATTCATTTTTTATATACACCCAGTCACAATCGCAAACCATAATCCGCAGTTGCCCAAAGTTGTCTGGCGATATACGCCAGCTCGATGCATTCCAAGCAGACGCTTGAATAAACTTGCTTGGCGCGCGCTAGCAAATTGATCCAAAGTTTTTTGGATGGATGGCCGAAATTGACTATGCAGGCCCTGCAAGGCCAAAACATGTTGATCATTCCAACGCCGAAAATCACCAGCCCACAATTGTTGTATACGACGCCACTTTTGATGCCAAGAGGTATTCATACCCATCAGGTTAGAGGCATGTTGGCGATACCGTACTAAAGGTCGACGGTCATAAACGACTGTTGCATCAAACGCGCTGAGTAATAAATAGATCCACCAATCATGAGAAACCACGGCGACTGAAGGTAAAAACTGGCGAATGAGACGAAAAGCTTGGTCATTAAGCATCATCGTGTTACCGCCACCAACACTTTGAACTAGCGCATTAGAAAAACTGGGGGGCTTTAAAAATATTACCGAATTGCCAAGCTGCTGCCCTTCCTCATCAATATAGATCGTTGGTCCCGCATACATAGCTGGATGCTCTTGATGGGGCAAGAGCAATTGGATTGCGCTCTCTAATTTTTCGGGCATCCAAACATCATCTTGATCAGCAAACGCAATGTAAGGCGCATCAATTTGGGGACGTATCAGTAAAGATAAAAAGTTTTTAGCAAATCCTTGGCCTGGTCCAGAAAAAAGATGGACGCGATCAGGTCCAACCTCACTAGCAAAGCGCTCAATCAAGTGCAAGGTGCCATCGCTAGAACCATCATCGGAGACAAATAATAACCAGTTTGGATGGCTTTGTTTTGCAATGGAGTCAAGCTGGGCTTGTAAAAATTGTTCGCCGTTATAAGTGCACAATAAGATCGCAACGGTTAAGCCATCATCGGTAGTGCTGGAAAACGCAGGGTCTGCCATGGGCTAGTTATTTCTCATCACGAACCATTTAGGCATCTTAAATTTGACCAGTGCGCGGTAAAGCCAAATATAGGCAACCGTAAAGAGCACGACAAAAAATTTCAGTGCCCAGTGGTTAGTCCAAAACAAGACCGCTGGCACAACTGCCAAAGCACACAGAATCCACAGGTACAGTGAGGTTAAGGAATTGCGCTGCGTTAATAAGGCGGCATCTTGAGTTCCCACTGACCAGCGCACTAAGCGGCGAAAAATAATTTGATGCAGGTGCACCGCATCAGGTTGGCCGGCATTGGTTTTTTTGAGGATCACGCGTCGATAGATGGTAAAGAGCGTTTCAAAAATCGGATAAAAGCAAACGAGTACCGGAAACCATTTGGATACCTGAGGATTGCGCGTCACCAATAAGATCGAAATCTCCGCGATCCAAAAGCCGAGCAAATAAGCGCCCCCATCCCCTAGAAAAAGTAAACCCCGTGGATAGTTCCACAGTAAAAATCCGGCTAAGGCTCCAATACCGGCAAAACAGCAGGCGATAATTAAAAAATCATGCACCGCAAAACCGACATAACTAATAGCCAACAGGATAATGATGCCTACCCCGCTGACCAAGCCGTTATAGCCATCGATCAAATTAAAAGCATTGCTCAAACCAACCACCGCAAAGCAGGTAAATAACATCGCTACCCAGGTGATGCTCAGCAAAAAATCTAAGCCAATGATTTGCACATTGATAATCCAGGCATTTAAAAAATAGCCCGCTAAAGCTGCCGACAAGAACGTGGCTAATAAGCGCAGGCGTACGCTCACTGATTTGGTTAAATCTTCAATCAGGCCAGCGCCAAAAGCAGGTAAGGCCGAGAGCAATACCAGCATAGCCGACTGCCAGACTACTTGATCGACCCAAAGGCGCGACGATAGGCCAAAAAAGATCCCGACGATCATGGCAATGCCGCCTATACGCGGCGCAATATGGACATGAAATTTTTGCACCCCAAGCAAATCATGATCTCCCGAAAAGCGCCCATGCAAATGTTGGTATCGCAAAATGAGCATGCCGATCAGCGCGCTCGTGATAAATGAGGTTAATAAAATTATCATGGTGGTGATTTCATTTATCTAAAAGAGTACTTAATTGCATTAAGGGGTTAGGGTAATAAGATCATTTATTGCAAGACTGGCTCACTGAGCCCATTTTTGCTGGTGGCATTCAAACCGAAGGGGATCCTCAAGCAAGTCAACAGCGCCATTAAATAGAATAGAACATCGACGCCGTGTTGCGTGCTGAGTTCACCTAAGGCATATAGCAGCATTAATGAGAGAGCTATGCTGATTGTGTGGTGACCCATAACTTGCAAGTCGCCGTCCATATGATATCAAGCATTTAAAAACCGCCTTCCGCCATAATCAGCAAGTAATTTACGCATAAGCTTCAAGCTTCAAGTTTCCACTGGTTTTTGAGCAACTTCATTCAAAAATACTATAACACATTGATTTTAAAGAAATATTTAATTCATTAAATCGCCACCGATAAGATCTAGCGGCCCAAAAGTTACGAAAAGCATATCTTCCGGTTAAAACCCTTGAACTTGGAAAGGTTTCGTTAGAGTGTGGCCCAAGTTTGGGGAGCGTGCTTGAGCTCTGAGTGCACTCCTCTTTTTCGAAATTCACCCAACTGCTTTTTGGGAAATTTATCTAGCGGTGCACTAGGTGAGGATGCATCCGAAGGAGGAGTGAGGGCGCTATTTAAATATGTCTCAATTTTTGACTCAAAACGTCTATCCATAATTTCTTGGATCCCACCAGCATCAATTGGAAACTGAAGGGTAGGCACCCGAAGAATCTCCAGCGTGCTTTGCAGGGTCTCTACGCTTAGATTAAGCTTTTTACTCAAACTTACTGGTGTAATAAATTTTCTCTCAAATTCACTTAGCGAATAAGAAAGCACATACTGAGTGTCACGTCGTAAAACGTGAGAGATCAACCCCAAATACATTAAGGCCTGAACCGACTCTTTTGAGGCACCAAGCTTAGCCGCGGCTTCAGATAATGAAAGACAGGCTAATTCGTATCCCGGGCGTCTCTTGACAATATATTTTGTTACAGAGCGTCTCTCGAAAAGAAGGCCCGCCATATTTCCACCCCCACCCATAAACCGAAAAATTCCCCCACAGAACATCAAGAACAAAAGAGGCTTTAATTTCATTTGTGGCCATTTCCATTGACATAATGTCCTTAAATGAAACAAGCTCTCCGATCGGAATGGGTCTCACATCCCCCCGTTTTGAGGAACTTATGCAGGTAGCCTGCAAAATACCCTCTAGCTCACATTCATGCCATGGATACTCAAGTGTTTTATCAATATGAAAAATCACAAGCTTAATCAAGGCGCTCGATTGGGAGAGAAGCGTAAAAACCTTTAGTGGCATACCAAGATATTTGGCGGCTCGCTTCTCGGTAAAAAGACTTTTCTGTTTAATTGACTTCTGAAAATCAACAGAGGCGAGATCAGGGGTGATCAGCCTAAAAACATACTGCTTCGTTTTTAAAGACGCTTCTATTGGGATGGTTTTTAAGGTCACCTCGGCACAAGCTGGCCATTGCACCATTCCAAAAAGAATAAACTCAGCTAGTAAAAAGTTATACCCCCCTATCCAGCAAGTCGTCGGCCATCAACTCCTTATAAAAATCTTCTTTACCCCCACTACACATCCCTTTCTGTAGCGTATTGTGGATAATGACAAAATGAATACTTGTGGCATACCCTTAAGCTAATGCGGCGTCCGATGAATTACTCCCTTCGCCTGTCTAAGGTTACTGCCCTCATTGTTTTGTCTTGCTCAACAGTACTTTTGGCCATTTGGCCGATACCTGAGACGATTGCCCTGCGACATGGACTGCTTATCCTGGGATGCATCTCCAGCTTCTACGTCTTGGGAGCCTTTAAAAGAGTCATTTTTACCCCTAAAGCTTGGCCTTTTTGGCTATTTTTTTGTTTTTATGGGTGGCTACTCATTCATCTAGCTTTTTTTGCTCATGAGTACGACTTGCAACTTAAGGAATTGA
>Ga0316226_1002692_pt1 | contig 16177 bp, 12 predicted proteins | sample TBH18017metaG_FD_206009 | JGI IMG/M metagenome (GOLD analysis project Ga0316226, IMG submission 206009) | Freshwater microbial communities from Trout Bog Lake, Wisconsin, USA - TBH18017 | ecosystem: Environmental > Aquatic > Freshwater > Lake > Hypolimnion/Profundal zone | place: USA: Wisconsin... | reverse complement strand
GACTGGAACCGCATCCGCAAGCAACTTGCCGGCACGCCGCCGCCCTGGACGGAAGCGCAGATCGTCGAGGCCATCCGGAAAGTCTCGGCCTGCCCGTGGTGCCTGCATCTGTCTCAGGGTTCCGCGCGCGAATACAGCCAGAAGGCATATGCCGAAACACGTCCGCTCTACCTGGAAGAGATGCGGCGGCTGTTCCAATTGCGGCAGGACGAGACGGACGGGTTGCTGCTGCCGTGCGACAGTTCGACGTTGGCCACCAGCATGGAGTATCAGCTTGGCGCCCGGGCCGTCATGCCGGAGCTTGGCGCCGGGACACCGCTGACGCGCCTGCAGGTGTCCATGGCCCGCGGCATGTCCACGGCCCGCGGCCGCCCGTGGGGCGTCTACTACGAACCTTGGGGTGGAAGCCCCTTTTCCGCGCCGCACTTCTTCGACGGTCCGCTCAACGAATGGCGACTGGACAGCACCATTTTTCCCTTCGATTTCACCTCCTGCGGCCCGCATGGCGGCAGCTCCCGCTCCCTGCAACGACGCATCTATTATCACGCCCTCCTGTCTGGCGCATGGTTCATCTCCGAAGAGTGGGGCATGAGCAACACCTTCCACAACTGGCGCGACTATCCGCTGACGCCCTACGGCGAGATCAAGAAAGACTTCATCGAATTCGCTGCGGCGAGTCCGCCTCTGGCGCCGTTTGTCCCCTGCGCCATCATCCTGCCCCGAGAGGCTGCGGTTGTCGATCTGGGCTACGTCGCATCGCTGGATTCCGAGCGCTATCTCGATCGTCCCCTCGCGCCGGCGGACAAAACCCTTTTCGGTCACGTCCGGAACGTGTTGCGCCTGATTTTCGCGGCACAGGGCAAGCTCCTGGGCAACGAGACGTATGTCCTGACCAACAGCCGGTTCGGGGATTTTTTCGACGTTCTGGACGAAGATGCCGGCGAACCGGCATTGGCGAAATATGCCTGTGTGATCGATGCCAGTCCGGACAACGGGTTTGCCCAATCCGCGGCCGGACGCAAGCTTCGGACGCGATCCAGTGCTGACCTCGGCCAACTTGAAGACGATCTCGACCGGATGGTCGCGGCCGAATGGCCCTGCCACGTCGGCGGCGGTATCCACTGGCTGCTCAGCCGAACGGACGACACATGGTGGCTGGGATTGTTCAATAACAACGGCGTGAAGCGGGATGGCGAACAGGGCGATGCCTTCCTGTCCGAAGCCGCGATGACGGCGGTCATCCGTTTCAATGGCGAACCGCAGGGCGTGCGCCGCCTGAAGCACTGGCCGGAGACCCAGAATACCCTGACGCGGCGGGACGACGGCGCATACCTCTGCGCCGTCGCCCCCGGCGGCTTCTGCATCCTGGCGTTTCACCTGGCGCCAAAGCGAGACGTCATCCCCGGCAACGGGCAGTGGCAATCTGGCGAGGCGAGCGCTCGTTGACGAACGCGGATCGACGCTCAGCGGCAGGCTAGCCGTTGCGCTTCTCGAACTCGCGCATGAAGGCCACCAGCGCCTGGACGCCTTCGACCGGGAAGGCGTTGTAGATCGAGGCGCGCACGCCGCCGACCACGCGGTGGCCCTTGAGCTGGCTCATGCCGGCCTTGGAGGCCTCGGCGCAGAAGCGCTCCTCAAGTTCGACCGTGGGCAGCCGGAAGGTGACGTTCATGTCCGAGCGGCACTCCTTCTTGGCCGTGCCGCGGTAGAAGCCCGAACCATCGATGGCGGCGTAGAGCAGCGCGGCCTTTTCGCGGTTGCGGCGGAACATGTTCTCCAGGCCGAAGCGCTTCAGCCAGCGCATGGTCAACGCCAGGATGTAGACGCTGAAGCAGGGCGGGGTGTTGTAGAGCGAATCGTTCTCGATGTGCGTCTGGTAACGCAGCATGGCGGGGATGGTCTTGGCGGCCTTCTCGGCCAGGTCCTTGCGCAGCACCACCAGCGTGACGCCCGAGGGCCCCAGGTTCTTCTGGGCGCCGGCGTAGAGCATGGCGAAGTTCTGCACGTCGATCGGCCGCGACAGGATGTCAGAGGACATGTCGCAGATCAGCGGCGCCTGCGTCTTCGGAAAAACCTTCCACTGCGCGCCGGAGATCGTCTCGTTGGAGGTGATGTGCACGTAGGCGGCACCCGGAGTGAAATGCAGTTCGGAGAGCTCCGGCACGCGCGTGGGAATGTCCTTCTCGCAGTCGGCGGCAATGTTGACATTGCCCAGCAGGCGCGCCTGCTTGACCGCCGCCGAGGCCCAGTGGCCGGAGTTGATGTAGTCGGCCGTGGCGCCGGCCGGCAGGAAGTTCATCGGCGCCATGGCGAACTGGAGGCTCGCGCCGCCCTGCAGGAAGAGCACGGCATAGTCGTCCGTCAGGTTAAGCAGTTCGCGGATGTTGGCCACGGCCTCGCGGTGCACGGCATCGTACTGCTTGCCGCGGTGCGACATCTCCATGATGGACATGCCCGCGCCCTGGTAATCCACCAGCTCGGCCTGGGCCTCCTGCAGAACTTCGAGCGGCAGCACCGCGGGACCCGCACAGAAATTGAATGCACGCGCCATGGGAGCTCTCTTTCTTGCAGCACCGGATAACCTGCCCGGCGGGCGCCGCAGAGACCCGGACGGCAGAAGCAGAAGAGAGTAGCGCGATTGGTGGCGTCAGGTCAATTCTTGCGCCGCGGCTGGCTTTGCAGGGGCGGGGGTTTCCTGTATCCTCTTGGTCCTGTTGGAGGCTGCGACGATGCCGGGTGCCGCCGTCATGTTGATCTGCCGCTGTGCGGACGCCGGGGTCGTGCCGGACGCCGCGCGGCAAGCCGTGCTGGACGAAGCACGGCGTCGCGGCGTGGCCTGCGTCGAGGTCGATGACCTCTGCGGGCTGGCGGCCGACCGCGACACGGTGCTGACCGCGCTGTCCGACCCTGGACGCACGGTGATCGTCGCCGCCTGTCACGACCGCGCGGTGCGCGGGCTGCTGCGCGCGGCGGGCGTCCTGCCGGGCGATTTGCGCGTGCTGGACCTGCGTGCGACCGGGATCCCTGCGCTGCTGGCGCAACTGCCCGCCGCCGGCACGACCGCCGCACCGGCTGTGCCGCCGGCCGCACGCGCCGACGCCTGGACGCCCTGGTTCCCGGTGATCGACGCCGACCGCTGCCGGCAATGCCGGCAATGCCTGAGCTTCTGTCTCTTTGGCGTCTTCGCCCCGGCGCCGGACGGCCGCGTGACGGTCGCCAACCCGCGGGCCTGCAAGAACCGCTGCCCGGCATGTGCCCGCATTTGTCCGGATGTGGCGATCATCTTCCCCAAACTGCCCGACGCCGAGGCGCCGCTCAACGGCGCAGCCGTGACCCAGGAGCACGAGGCCAAGGACCGAGCGCGCGCGGGCATCCAGGAGATACTCGGCGATGACGTCTATGCCGCCCTGGCCCGGCGCCGCCAGGCACAGCGGCCGAACCGGCAATTGCTGAAAACGCCGCTGGCGCGCGCCGAGGCCGAGCGCGCCGCCTGCGCCGCCGCGGCCGCAAAGAAGGCGGCACCGCCGCCAGGATGACATCCATGTCCATGCCCTTTGCCATCCGCATGCTGACCGAGCCCGCCCCGCGCGTGCTCGCCAAGTTCGCGTGGAATTTCGGCTGGAAGGGCATGCGCGCCGTCCAGCGCTTCCAGCGGCGGCTGGCCCGCGGCGAACCGTTCTTTCCGGCGTTCCTCTTTCTCTCCGTCACGGACCGCTGCAATCTCGCCTGCCAGGGCTGCTGGGTTTCGACCGCCAGTCCGGCGCGCGAACTGGACTTGGCCACGCTTGACCGCATCGTGACCCAGTGCAAGGCCCAGGGCTCCTTCTTCTTCGGCATCCTGGGCGGCGAGCCGCTGCTGCACCGCGGCCTGTTCGAGTTGTTCGCGCGCCACCCGGACGCTTATTTTCTGCTCTTTACCAACGGCACGCTGATCGACGACGACGTCGCGCGCACCCTGCGGCGCCTCGGCAACGTCAGCCCGCTGATCAGCATCGAGGGCTCGCCGGAGGTCAGCGACACGCGCCGCGGCGGCGAGGACGTCTATGCGCGCACCATGGCCGGCATCGCCTGTTGCCGCCGCCACCGGCTGGTGATCGGCGCGGCGACCAGTGTCTGCCGCTCGAACCTCCGCGACCTGGCTTCGGAGGCGTTCGTGCGCGATTTGGCCGGGCGCGGCGTGCACTACCTCTGGTACTACATCTACCGCCCCGTGGGGCCGCGGCCGAATCCCGAACTGGCGCTGGCGCCCGACGAGATCACGTCCCTGCGCCGCTTCATCGTCGACGCCCGGTGCCGCGCACCGCTGATGATCGTGGATGCCTACTGGGATCAGGATGGCCGGGCGCTCTGTCCGGCCGCCGTCGGCATGGCCCATCACATTGGCCCCGGCGGCGACGTGGAGCCTTGCCCGCCGCTGCAGTTTGCGCGCGAGAACGTGCGTGACGGCCAGCCGCTGGACGAACTCTTCGCCCACTCCGCCTTTCTGGAAGCCTTCCGCGCGTTTGCCCGGAAGACGACGCCCGGCTGCGTCATCATGGAGGATCCCGAGCGGTTGCGCGCCTTTCTGCGCGACCAGGCCGCGCGGGACAGCAGCGGACGCGGCACCGGCTATGAGGAGTTGGCAGCCATGCGGCCGCACACCAGCCACCATGTGCCCGGCGCAGAGATTCCCGAGCGCAGCGTCCTCTACCGCTTTGCCAAGAAGTACGCGTTTTTCGGTTTTGGCGCCTACGGATGAAGAGCGAGCGGTCAGATCTGGCCGTGCCGGCCACGCAGGCGGCGCGGAATGCCATCCGGCGTCGCGTGCGGGCCTATTGCGCCCGCCACGCGCTGGTGCCGCCGCTGACCATCGGCGAGCTCGCGGCGCATGCCGCGCGCATCATGCGCATGCCCGCCGCCATCGAGCCGCGCTTCAGGGGTTTTGTCACGGTGCTGGCGGGCAACGAGGTCTGGCGCGACGCGCTGGCGGCCACGCCTTTCGCGCGCCGGATCCTGCTGCTGCCCCAATGCCTGCGCCTGCGCGCCACCTGCCGCGCCAAGACCGATTCGCTCGGCCTGCTCTGCGCGTCCTGCGGGCGCTGTGCGATCGGCGACATCCAGCAGGAGGCCGAGAAGCTGGGCTATGTGGTCCTGGTGGCGGAGGGCGCCACGGCGGTGGCGGCCCTGCTGGCCCGCGGCGAGGCCGATGCCGTGATCGGCGTGGGCTGCCTGTCGGCGCTGGAGCGGTCGTTCCGCCCCTTGACGACCCATGCGATTCCAGGGCTGGCGGTGCCGCTGCTGCGGGATGGCTGCGATGGGACCGACGTCGACCGCGCCTGGGTTCGCGAGGCGCTGCACTTGCGGGACACGGCGCATGCCTGCCATCGTCTCGACCTGCACGCGCTGCGCCGCGAGGTCGCCGCCTGGTTCGAAGCGGATCGGCTGCGGGCCATGCTGAATCCGACCGGAAATGCCACGGCGGGCCTGGCGGCCGATTGGCTGGCGCAGGCCGGACATCGCTGGCGTCCGCTCCTGACGGCTGGCGTGGTGCGCGCGTTGCGCGGCGAGGCGGCGGCTGGCTCCGACACGCTGGTGCACCTGGCCGTGGCGGTTGAGTGTTTTCACAAGGCGTCGCTGGTTCACGACGACATCGAGGATGACGACGCCATGCGCTCCGGCGCTCCGGCTCTGCATCAGCAGCACGGCCTGCCGGTGGCCCTGAACGTGGGCGATCTGCTGATCGGCGAAGGGTACCGGCTGATCGCGGCTTCGGGCGTCTCCGCGACGCGGGCGTGTGCGATGGTGGCGGTGGCCGCCGCGGGACACCGCACCCTCTGCCAGGGACAGGGCGAAGAGTTGCTGCTGCGGGGGCACGGGGTCGCGCCGGTCTCGTCGCGGGCTGTGCTCGACATCTTCCGCTGCAAGACGGCGCCGGCTTTTGAAGTCGCGCTGCAATTGGGCGCCATCTGCGCCGGCGCCGACCGCGCGACGCGGAACGTGCTGACGGCCTTCAGCGCCGCGCTGGGCATTGCCTACCAGATTCGCGACGACCTGGACGACCATGCCGCGGACCGCGCCAAGCCGGCTGGCGCCGCCGCGCGACCCTCGCTGCTGGAGGCGCTGGCGCGCGAGCATCCGGCAGCGTCCGCGCCGGCTGTGACGGAGCAAGCCCGCCGACTGCTCGAACAGTACGAAGAGCAGGCGCTGGGGGCCCTCCGTCTGCTGAAACAGCCGGCCCTCAAGAGTCTGCTCTACCGCGTGGCGGCGATCATCCTGCACTGACCATGCATCCCACCAGCCATCATCTGCTGGCGACAGCCTCCCGGGCCGTGCGCTTCATGCAACCCGCTCAGGCGGACGACGTGGCGGCGTTTGTCTACGCGCAGCAGCATGCCGACGGCGGTTTTCGCGGCCGTTCGGCGGCCAGCGACGTCTACTACACGGTTTTCGGCCTCTCCTGCCTGAGCGCGCTGGGGCGCGCGTGGTCCGCAGCGGCATTGCGGGATTACCTCGAGATGTTGGGCGATGGCGCCTCCCTGGACGGTGTGCATCTGGCCTCCGCCATCCGCTGCTGGGCGGCGCTGGCGGCCGGGGGCGATGGGGCGGCTGCCTTGCGCGGTCGCCTGATGCTGCAGCGGCTCGAGGCGTATCGCACCGCCGATGGCGGCTACCATCACCAGACGCCGCACGCGGCGCGGGGCTCGGTCTATGGCGCCTTCCTGGCCTTCCTGGCCCATGCGGAGAGCGGCGTGGAATTGGCGCGCCCGCACGAACTCCTGGCCGGCCTCGCGGCCCTGCGCACCGGCGACGGCGGCTACGCCAATGTTCCCGAGGTGCCGCTGGCCACCACCACGGCCACCGCCGCCGCCCTGCTGGTGCGCTTCTGGATGACCGGCGAAGTGGACGGCGCGGCGGCGGACGCCCTGCGCGCCTGTGCTCAGCCGCAGGGCGGATTTCTGGCGGCGGCACAGGCTCCGGGCGCCGACCTGCTGGCCACGGCCACGGCGCTGCACGCCTTGCATGCGAGCGGCCTGGGCATCGACCGGGCCGACGCGCATCTCGCATTTGTCGAGAGCCTGTGGGATGACAACGGTGGATTTCGCGGCCATCCGGCTGACCCGGTGACCGACTGCGAGTACACCTTCTATGCCCTGCTCGCCATCGGTGCCTGCTGGATGGATGATTGAGGACGGTGCTCAGTCTCACATATCCGGATATGTGAGACTGGCGGTTAGGATTTCTCCGGGTTGAACAGGCGCGTGGACGACAAGCCAGGCCATGATGAACGATCGCCAAACCGATGACGTGAGGCAGGCTCTCGCGGCCACGCGCGCCCACCTGCTGGCCGCGCGCGAACCCGGCGGGTTCTGGCGCGGGCGGCTCTCCAGCAGCGCGCTGTCGACGGCCGTTGCCGCCATCGCGTTGCGTCAGGAACCGGTGCCGCCCGCGGCATCCGGAGGCATGGCGTCTGGCTCACAGTTTGCGAACTGTGAGTTCTTGCGTTCAGGCATTCAGCCGCCTGGCGCAGTCACGGATGCGCGGCGTTGGCTGGCGGCGCATCAGAACGCCGACGGTGGGTGGGGGGACACGCCCTCCAGCCCGAGCAACCTGAGCACGACGCTGCTGGCGTGGTGCGCGTTGGCGGGTGCCGGATCGGACCAGGCCGCCGTCATCCGCGCGGAGGAACGCGCCGGCAACTGGATCGCGGCCAAAGCCGGCGGCACAAACCCCGCCACGCTGTCCTCCGCCATTCTGGACGCCTATGGCTGCGACCGTACGTTTTCCGCGCCGATCCTGACCATCTGCGCGCTGGCCGGCCGGCTGGGCGATGATCCCTGGGCGTACGTACCCCAGTTGCCGTTCGTCCTGAGCCTGCTGCCCGGCGGGCTCTTCCGCTTCATGCGGCTCTCGGTCGTCAGCTATGCGCTGCCGGCGCTGATCGCCATCGGCTTGGTGCGCCATCGCCTGGGTCCGCGCGGTCCGTTCCCCGGCGATTGGTTGCGCACGGCGGCTGCATGGCCCTCGCTGCGCGTCTTGCGCCGGTGCCAACCTGCGCACGGCGGATTTCTGGAGGCTGCGCCGCTCAATGGCTTTGTGGCGGCCAGCCTGGCAGCGGCCGGCTGGCGCGATCATCCCGTGACGCGCGACTGCCTGGGCTTCCTGTCGCAGACCGTGCGGCCGGACGGAAGCTGGCCCATCGACACCAACCTCTCGGTGTGGCTGACCACGCTCGCCATCGATGCCTGTGCCGATGATGACGGTTTGGTGGCAGACGACTGTCTGCCGCCCGGTGCCTGCGACGCGTTGCGCGACTGGCTGCTGGACAGGCAGTTCGCCCAGCCGCATCCGTTCACGCATGCCGCGCCCGGCGGCTGGGGATGGACCGATCTGCCCGGTGCGGTGCCCGACGCGGACGACACGGCGGGCGCCTTGCTGGCCCTGTACGCCCTGAACCGGGGCGTCGCGCCATCGCCGCGGTTGCGTGCCGCCGTGGAGCAAGGCTTGCGCTGGTTGTTGGACCTGCAGAACAGCGACGGCGGATTGCCCACCTTCTGCCGCGGCTGGGGGCGGCTGCCGTTCGACCGCAGCTGCCCGGACATCACGGCCCACATGCTGCGCGCCTGTGATGCGTGGTACGAAACCATCGATGCGCGGATGCGTCCGCGTCTGGACCAGGCCATGCACCTGGCTGTCAACTACCTGGAACAGGCGCAGCAACCCGACGGTTCCTGGTTGCCCCTCTGGTTCGGCAACCAGCATGCTCCGGGTCAAGCCAACCCGACGTACGGCACGGCCCAGGTTGTGCGGGCGCTGAACGCGGTGGCGCCCGGGCGTCTGCCGCGGCGGGACCGGCTGGCCGTGCGCGGCATGGAGTGGCTGGTCGCGGCGCAACATGCCGACGGCGGATGGGGCGGAGCCGCCGGCGTGGCGCCCTCCATCGAAGAGACGTCCCTGGCGGTCATGGCTCTGGCCGGCGGGATGGACGAGGCTGCCGAGCGGGGCGTGACCTGGCTGATACGCCGCACCGGTGGCGGCACGCACTTCGAACCGGCTGCCATCGGGCTGTACTTCGCCCGCCTCTGGTACGCCGAGGAACTCTATCCCGTGATCTTCACCGTGCGGGCGCTGGCTGCGTGGCGGGTGTCGGCCGGATTGTCCCGCCGCTGAAAGGCATTCAAGCCGGTGATCCTTGAAACCGCAGATGAACACCGATCCACGCGGATAGGAGCGTCGCAATCAATACGTTGCAGCACAAACAGACGTTCACCGGATCGATGAAAGCCGTTTCTGGTGCAAGGGCTTGCCAATCGGCGTCAATCAGCGTTGATCTGCGGTTCAGCTGCTCTTCTTAGGGTGATCTGTCGGCACGCGACCGGACTCGGCCTGTACCACGATGGCAATGCCGCCGCGGGGCGTGAAGCGGCCGATGACCCGCGCGCCGCGCGGCTGGCAGCAGGCCACCAGATCATCCAGAATGCGGTTGACGATCGTCTCAGCGAAGCTGCCCTGATTGCGGAACGCGCCGAGATAGAGTTTGAGCGACTTGCTCTCCACGCACTGACGACGCGGCCAGTACGCAATCGTGATGTGCGCGAAATCCGGCTGTCCGGTCACCGGGCAGAGCGACGTGAATTCCGGGCAGTCGAAGGTGATCTGATAGGCGCGTGCCGGCTGGGGATTGGCAAAGGCCTCCAGCCGGGCCTGATCGGGCGACGGGCGCACGGGCAGCGGCCCGCTCCCCAACAGGGTCAGGGCGCGCGGACGCGGGGAGCGAACCTTTGAGCGTGGCATGGGAAATCCTTTCGTTCTTCGGAATGATCACGGCGTTCAACGAAAAAAGCAATTGAACCGCAGATCAACGCAGATGGACGCTGATTGGCAGGGTCTTGCGACAGAAACGGCTTTCATCGATCCGGTGAACGTCTGTTTGTGCTGCAACGTATTGATTGCGACGCTCCTATCCGCGTTGATCGGTGTTCATCTGCGGTTTCAAGGTTCAGGTGCATGGGACAAAGAAGAAGAGAATCCAAAAAGCCAGCAGCATCATGGCGAAGGCCACCACGCCATGGCGGCGGCGGGCGTCGCTGTCCGCATTCCAGGCGGGCTGCATGTCGCGCATGCCTCCGGCTGAGATATAACTGGCCAGGCGGCGTTGCGCCCGCCGTCCGCCCCAGGTGCCGCGGGAGTCGGGCAGGCAGAAACCGCGCTCCGTGCCCTCACGCACCTCCAGGCGCCAGGAGATCGGTCGCGGACGGCCGCGCAGAAAATCCGAGCGGCCGGTCAGACGATGGGTTGCAGGGGCGCGAGGCATGATCCGTGTGTCCGTCTGGAAGGAGGTTAGGGGATCAGCAGCACCTGGCCGACGTGCAGGCGGCCTTCAGGATCGATGCGCTCGGTGTTGGCATCGCGCACCTTCTTCCATTGCATGGAATCGCCATAGACGCGTTCGGCGATGCGGAAGAGCGAGTCGCCTGGCTGCACCACATAGGTGCGCGCGGCGCTGGCCGGGGTGCGTGCCGCGCTATCGGTCGTTGCGGCAGGGGCGACGGACGTGCCGGTGGCGGCGCGTTCGGTGGAGCGCAGCGGCAGCAGCGTGCCGGGAAGAATGGTGGCGGGGGGTGGCGGCTGGGCGATCGGCGTGCTGCCCGGTTCGAGGCGCGGCAGGACGGAATGCCCGTGGCCGCCCTCCTCGGCGCCTGGCAGTTGCAGGCGGTCCACCAGGCGGTGCAGGCGGTCCATCTCGATCTTCTGGTCGGCGAGTTGCTGCTCCAACTTGCCCTTCTGCTCAAGGAGTGCGGCCTTTTCGCCTTCTGTCTGTGAGAGACGCTGATTGAGACGCTCGAGCTCAGCCACCAGCTTCTTCTGCTCCTGGCTGACCGTCACGTCGCCGCTATTGAGCATCTGCGCGACCAGCAATTGCTGAGAGATGCGGATGCGATCCTGCACCAGCATCTTCTTCTCGGTGGCGGGGCGCAGGAATTCATACTGGCGGTAGTGGTAGATGGCGCCCATGTAATCCTTGCGGAAATCCTGGAGCAACAGGGCCAGATTCAGATGGGCGGATGCCAGCTTCGGTGCGTCCAGCAAAGCCTGCTCATAGAGGCGGATGGCGCCATCCATGTCGCCGATCTGCTCGCAGTCGTGCGCCCGGCGGATGACCGGATAATCGCGATCGCGCGCGTCCAGTTCCGCCACATCCGGCGGATGGCAGCCGCACAGCACCACCGCCAGCACCAATCCCATGCCGATCTGCCGGAGAAACATGAAGCCATCGCCTTTCGACCGGCAGGCTCGGGCCGGTTTGTCAACCATCCGCTAGAAGCAATGCCACCATGGTCCCCAAAAAGGGCTTGCCTGTCAAACGGCAAGACGGCACTATCGCTAACCACGCGCATTCCGACTCCGATCCTGGTTCGGCGGATGACGTGACGACCGAGGGGAAAATAGCGAAAACCGGCCAACAACCTGACTGGTCTATGGTCCGCGAATGCCTGGGCGCCGACGGGCTGCTGAGCGTGGTCATGCCCTGTTACTGCATGGACGCACGGGCGGCGGCGAACGTTGAGACGGTGCGCCAGCTGCTGGATGGCCAGGTGCGGTTCGAGATCGTGCCGGTGGACGATGGCAGCCCGGATGGCACGGCCGACGAACTGCGGCGGGCTGCCGTCGCCCATGCCGACACCGTGCGACCGGTGCTGTTGCCAGCCAATGGCGGCAAGGGGCTGGCGTTGCGGGAGGGCTTCCGGCACAGCCGCGGGTCCCACGTCCTGCTGCTGGACGGGGATCTCGACCTTAACCCGGACACGATGCCCGGCTTCTTCGCGGTCATGCGGGACTGCGGCGCCGACATTGTTGTGGGTTCCAAGCGCCATCCCGATTCGCAGATCGACTATCCCTGGCGCCGGCGCGTGGCCAGCGCCGTCTACTACGGACTGGTGCGGCTGCTGGTGGGCTTGCCGGTGACCGACACGCAGACCGGCATGAAGCTGTTCCGCCGGGCGGCGCTGCAGTGGGCCTTCGACCGCATGCTGGTCAAGCGCTTCGCCTTCGATGTCGAGGTGCTCTCGATTGCCCACGGGCATGGCTACCGTGTGGCCGAGGCGCCCATCCGCATGCAGTTCGGCGAGAAGGTGGGCTCCCTGACCTGGGCCAATGTGCGCACGGTGATGGTGGATACGCTGGCCATTTTCTACCGCCTGCGCATCCTGCGTTACTATCAGAGCGTCGAGCCGGTCGCGATGCCGGACCCGCCGCCGCTGGTCTCGGTGGTGATCGCCTGTCCGGCGCCCTCGCGCCATCTGACCGAGTGTCTGGCGGGGCTGGCGCGCCAAACCTACGGACCGGTCGAAACGATTGTCCTGCCGGACGCCCCGGCGCCGGACTACGCCTGGCCGGAAGGCGTGCGTGTGCTGCCGACCGGGCGCCTGCGGCCGGCCGAAAAGCGCAATCTCGGCATTGAGGCGGCGCGAGGTTCGATCGTCGCATTCCTCGATGATGATGCCGTTCCCACGCCGCACTGGCTGGAGCATGCGGTCAAGTATTTCTCCCGCGATGACATCGGCGGCGTGGGCGGGCCGGGCGTGACGCCGCCGTCCGACCCCTGGCTGGCGCAGATGGGCGGGCGGGTGTATGCCAACCGGCTGGTTTCGGGCGGATACCGTTACCGCTATGAGCCAACGCGGGTGCTGGCGAGCGACGACCTGCCCAGTTGCAACCTGCTGATCCGAACCGAGCTGCTGCGCAAACTGGGCGGCTTCCGCACCGACTACTGGCCCGGCGAGGACACGATCCTCTGCTCCGACATCGTGCACCGGCTGCGAAAGCGGCTGATTTATGATCCCTGGGTCGTGGTCGAACACCACCGGCGGCCGCTCTTCCTGCCGCATCTGCGGCAAATCGGCCGCTATGCCATGCACCGCGGCTACTTCGTGCGCCGGTTTCCCGCCACCTCGCGCCGCGTCGGTTACATGGTGCCTTCGCTCTTCGTGCTGGGCGTGGTCGCCGGCGGGGCCGCCGCCGGGTTTCTGCCCGTGCTGCGCAGCGCCTATTTCGCCGCGCTGGCGTGCTATGCCGGCATCACGCTGCTGGCGACGTTCCACCCGCGCCCGCTTTGCTGGCTGGCGACCTGGGCTGGCGTGATGCTGACGCACGTCGTCTACGGCGTGCGTTTCCTGCAGGGGTTGCTCGCGCGCCGCATGCCAGGCGAAGTGCGGCGCTTCGACCACCCCTCTGAGGCTGCCCGCGCATCCCGCTAGTGTCCTGCGTGACAAGAACGCTGATGGTGCAAGATGATCTGTCGCGACTTGCGCAAGATTCACCCATGCCGCATGGAGATGACGTGGATATCCTCTTGCAACGACAGGGCATGAACGGGGCCCTCCGCAGATAAAATCAAATTTCGCAGGTCTCCGCCCCTGGGTTGTTATTCAAAGAACTGATCACTCATGACACGAGGGCACAAGTTCCCACATATTTGGATATGTGAGAAACGCGCGCACGAAGGGGAAGAACATGGATGCACAGTCGCCGCTTGCTGGTCTGGCACGTGTGAAGGCCAATCTCGAGCGGGTGATCCGCGGCAAGGACGCTGCGATTATGCGCTTGCTGACCGCGATGCTCGCTGACGGGCATGTGCTGATCGAGGACGTGCCCGGCACGGGCAAGACGACCCTGGCCAAGGCGCTGGCCGTGTCGCTCAAGGCCAGGTTCGCCCGCATCCAGTTCACGCCCGACCTGCTGCCCACGGACATCGTGGGGGGCATGATCTACTCGCCGGCCAACGGCAGCTTCACCTTTCGCCCCGGGCCGGTGCACGCCAACGTCGTGCTGGCGGACGAGATCAACCGCGCCTCGCCGCGCACGCAATCGGCCCTGCTGGAGGCCATGAGCGAGCGGCAGGTGACGACCGAAGGCGAAACGCGGCACCTGCCGCGCCCCTTCCTGGTGATCGCGACGGAGAACCCGATCGAGCACAACGGCACCTACCCGCTGCCCGAAGCGCAGCTGGATCGCTTCTGCATGCGGCTCGCGCTGGGCTATCCGGCGCATGAGGATGAGCTGCAGCTGCTGCGCGACCAGGAGACCACGCATCCGCTGGCGGGGATCGACGCGGTGATGGAGATCGACGAGCTGCTGCGGCTGCAGGATGCGGTCAGGCACGTCGACGTGGAGGCTTCGGTGCTGGACTACATCGTGCGCCTGGTGGCGCGAACCCGGATCGATGCGCGGCTGCTGCTGGGGGCCAGCCCGCGCGGTGCGCTGGACTTGCGCCGCTGCGCGCAGGCGGCGGCGTTCCTGGACGGGCGCCACGCGGTGCGTCCGGACGACGTGCAGCGGCTGGCGGTGCCGGTGCTGGCCCACCGGCTGATCGTCGAGGTCAAGGCGCGCCACGGCGGGCTGGCTGGCGAACGGGTGATCGAAGAGGTGTTGCAGGCGGAGCCGGTGCCTGCATGAGCGAGGGCCTTCAGCGCCTGCGGCGCGCGCGGCCACGGCTGGGCGTGCCGCCCGTCGGCTACCAGCACGGACGGCATGCGCGGATCGTCCGGCAATTCCCCCTGATTCACTGGGCCTACTACTGGCTGACCGCGCACACGACGCCGCGGCTGTTCCTGACCGGCATCGTGGGCGTGGCGCCGACGGCGTTCCTGATGCTGGCCGGCCTGGACAACCGCACGACCATGATGGGCTTTGCGGTGCTGGCCTGGATCGCGGCGTGCCTGGCAGCCGGGCTTCTGCTCTGTCCCTCTCTGCGCGTCGAGGCCACCCTGCCGGTGCGGGTGGCGTGCGGCGGCGCGTTCGACGTGCGTTATCACGTGCGCAACATGGGCCGGCGCGCAGCGCGCGGCGTGCAACTGGAGACGCTGATCTACTCCGGCGTCACGCATCTGCGGCTCCGGCGGTTGGCGCTGGGGACGCTGGCGGCCGGCGATGAGGCCGTGGTGGCTGGCGGCGGAATCGCCCGGGTGCGGGGAGTCTTTACGCTGCCCGCGCTGCGCTGGGATGCCGACTTTCCCTGCGGGTTCTGGCGCTGGGGCCGCACGCAACCGGGCGAACGGGTGCTGTTCGTCTACCCGCGCCACGAACGGCTGGAGTCCCTGGATCTGCCCCTGGGCCCGCGCCGGCACCAGGATCTGTCGGCGGCGCGCGAGCGGTCGCGCGAGGCGTTCGAATTTCACGGCTGCCGGGAGTTTCGCGACGGCGATGCGCTGCGCCATGTGCACGCGCGCTCGTCGGCGCGCCTCGGCGTGCCGGTGGTGAAGGAGTTCCAGGCGGAAGGGCGCGCGCGCACGGCCCTGCTGGTGGACACGCGCTGCCGGAGCCGGCTGACGCGCCTCCGCGAGGACATCTGGAAGGATGCCCGCGTGGAGGCGGCCCTTTCGCTGGCGGCCTCCATCGTGGAGGCTCTGGCGCGGACCGACCGCGTGCTCGAGCTGATGGTCGCCGGGCCCGAGGTGTACCGGTTCGTCAGCGCCGGACGCACGGGCTACCTCGAGGATGTGCTCGACATTCTGGCCAGCATCGAGCCCTGCCGGGACGATCCGTTCGAACGGCTGGGTCCGCTGCTGCTCGACGAGATCCGCGCGATCCAGAGCGTGTGCCTGGTCCTGACGGGTTGGGACGCGCAACGCGCGGCGCTGGTGGCCGAGCTCGAGGCCTGCGAGGTCGGCATGAAGATCGTGGTGGTGACGCGGGACGGAGAACGGCCGGCCGGCGCGCCGGCAGCCGCGATCTGCCTCGCGTCGCGCGCGATCCTGCGCGGGGAGGTCTGTCGCGTATGAAACGCGGGACGACCGAACGCATACCCGAGGAGACCCCGCGGCGCGGCCGGTGGGGCGTCGCCTGGGGGGCGGCGCTGCTCCTGTGGTGCGTCGCGTGGTACAGCCACAGCGGCGACCGTGGCTTGCTGTGGGTGACGTGCGGCCTCGGCGCCGTGGCGTGGTTGCTGCCGCGGGAACTGCCGCGTCGCGCGCGCTGGATGGTCTGGGGCTGGCTGCTGGTCACCGTGATCTGCCTGGGGGCCAACGTGGCACGGGTGGTTCCTCCCGCCAACGCCTTCGGCGGCGAATATGCGTACGACCGGGTGGCCACGGCGCTTTATGCGGTTGGCGTGACGGCCCTCTTCTTCCGCCTGCACGCGCTGGGCGTGACCGAGGTCATTTTGGGCGGATTGCCCATGGCGATGCTTGTGCTCAGCCGC
>Ga0316226_1002680_pt1 | contig 16268 bp, 17 predicted proteins | sample TBH18017metaG_FD_206009 | JGI IMG/M metagenome (GOLD analysis project Ga0316226, IMG submission 206009) | Freshwater microbial communities from Trout Bog Lake, Wisconsin, USA - TBH18017 | ecosystem: Environmental > Aquatic > Freshwater > Lake > Hypolimnion/Profundal zone | place: USA: Wisconsin... | reverse complement strand
GAAGGCGGGCGGCGTTGGAGGATGGTCATACTGGCATCAACTCCGCCACCAAGTTTTGCAACTGGGTCGGATTAAACGGTTTGCCCAGAAAGCGATGCACCGTGGCCGGGTGTGTCAAGGTAATGGAACCATCCACCGTGCCGCTGATCAGGATCGTTTTGAGGGAGGGATGAATCTTGTGGGAGGACAGGATCAAATCCAATCCGTTCATATCCCCCATCTCGTAATCGGTGACCAGGACATCGGGCTTTGGATTCGCGACGCGGATGGCGTCCAAAGCCACCTTGGGGTCGGAGAAATAGCGAGTCGTGTATCCGACCGCGTTGAGGATGGTGGCGGCGAGTTCGACGAGGAGGACGTTGTCATCCACAAGAAAGACCAATCCCCTTGTGGCGGGGTCGAGCTTCGCGGACTTGTGATTTTTCATAAAGCCGACTGGTCCTGGAGAGATTAAGCGCCATTTGCGCGCCGTTTGCAAGCAGCATTCTTTAAGTGACATTTCTGATCTTTTTCTCGCGCAGAGGCTGAGGGCGCATCCGCCGTCGCCAGGGCTTCCACCTTCGTTAAAACTACGGCGGACAAGTTGGCGGACAAGGAAGCGCAAAAACTAGGAGACAGGGTTTTTAGCCCCCTCAGAAAATGGATATGATCCTGTACATCCTGTGAATCCTGTCTAAAATGTTGCGGCACAAGAACATGCGGGTTGGATTGGATATTCCGGCATTTTTTTCGCGCAGAGGCGCAGAGAACGCAGAGTGAAACCATTTTTTTATCCTCCCTCGTCTGGCGCGGGGTTGAAGCGAGGGTTTTGCGGGGGGATTCCGCCGCGCGGCCCGTAAAGGGTCGGTTCCTGGCATTACCAAATTGCGGTTACAGTGCGAAACCGCCGCCGCGGACGGCGCGGCCCGCGTTGCATGTTCGCAAGTTTTCACGGCCTCACGATAACGCCGAAAAAAAAATAATGCAACAAAAAAAGTTGCGCAAACATGAAAACTTGGTAAAGTTCCAACGTTGAGGCGCCCGCGCGCCCCGTGTTCTTTGACATTTTGAAAGCCCCGCGGGCCGGAACGGCGGCGGGACGAAAGGTGGAAGGCAGAAGTGGGAAAAAACTTCCCTCATATTGCCTTCCGCCTCTTGGCCGCCATCTTGTCCGCCATAGCGCGCAGCGCGACGGCGGAAGCCTTCAGCCTTTAGCCTTTGGCATTTGGCATTTAGCCTTCGCGTTAAGGCGTGTTTCGGCGGCAGAACAGCCCTCAAAGAAACGCGCCCAAACACGCCCAAACACGGCAAAACACGGTTAAACACGCCTAAACACGGTTAATCGCGCTTTGCGCTTTTTACGGGAATAACGCGCCCAATCAGCCGTTCGGACGCCCGCAAACCGCGATTGAATCCCCCGCGGCCACCTGTTAGCCTGCTGACATGGGACGACAATGGCTCCATGCCAAACGACTGGTCGCCGGCCTCAAAAAGGGGCGGGCGACGGCTAAACTCGTGCGCGAAATCTCCGTCGCCGTCAAAATGGGCGGGCCTGATCCGGGGATGAACCCGCGCCTGTTTGCCGCCGTTGAAAAGGCCAAAAAGGAAAGCGTCAACCGCGAGGCCATTGACCGCGCCATCAAAAAAGGCGCGGGCATCGGCGCGGAAAAACTCGTCGTCGAACTCGTCGTCTTCGAGGGTTACGCCCCGCACAAGGTCCCCGTCATCGTCGAAGTCTACACCGACAACGTCAACCGGACGGCCCCGGAGATTCGCATGCTCTTTAAAAAAGGCCAACTCGGCGCGGCGGGCGGAAACAAGTACCTCTTCGATCACGCCGGCCTGGTCGAGGCCCATCACCCGAACGCCAACACAGACCTCGAAACCGCCGCCATCGAAGCCGGCGCCAATGAAGTCGAGGCCCTCAAACAGGAGCAAAACGACGACATCCCGGACGGCGCCGCCGGGGCGCGGTTCCTCTGTGATCGCGCGGCGGTTCAGTCCGTCTCCCGCTGGCTCTCCGCCAACGGCTGGACGGTGGTGACGAGCGAACTGGGATACGTTCCCAAGTCTTTTCCCGAACTGACCGAGTCGCAGCGCGCCGAAGTGGGGGAATTCCTCCAGGCGCTGGAGGAACACGACGACGTCCACCGCGTCTGGGCGGCGGTCCAATAGAACGGGCGTCTTCCAGCCCTTCAACCAAGAGAAGTGTTGACTTTGAACCCCCGCCCCGAAAGCTTTAGATGTTGGAAAATTTTTTAACCATGAAGTCTGCCAGACATCAGGAAGGTTAAAGTGCGGGACTTGATTAACAAAGCCAATGTGTTGCTGGAGGCGCTGCCTTATTTGTTGCGCTTCCGTGGCGAAACGTTTGTCGTCAAATACGGCGGGAGTTTCATGGATTCCCCGGACCCCGCCGTCCGCCAGGGCGTCGCGCGCGACATCGTTTTCCTGGCCGCGGCCGGCATCCTTCCGGTCGTCGTGCATGGCGGCGGCAAGGCCATCACCCGCGCCATGGAAAAATCCGGCCTCAAACCCAGTTTCATCCAGGGCCGGCGCGTCACCGACGAAGCCACGATGGAAGTCGTGGAGCGCGTCCTCTCGCGGGAGATCAACGCCGAAGTCGTCGGCGCCATCAACCAGCTCGGCGGCAACGCCAGGGGGTTCCCCGGCTCCGACATTTTCACCGCCCGCAAACTCTGGCTGCGCGACGCCGACGGGGCGAAATTGGACGCCGGTTTCATGGGCGAAGCCGCCTCCGTCAAGACCGCTCCGCTCCGCGCCTGTCTGCGCCGGAGCCTTACGCCCGTGTGCAGCCCCACCGCCCGGAGCAGGGATGGACGCCTCTACAACTGCAACGCCGACGCCGCCGCCGCCCGCATGGCCATCGCGTTGCGCGCCTGCCGCCTGATTTTCATGAGCGACGTCCCCGGCGTCATGCGCGACCCCAAAGACCCTTCCACCGTCATCCCGCGCCTGCGGGCCGGGGAGGCGCGCGCGCTGAAAAAATCTGGTATTATTGACAAAGGCATGATTCCCAAGGTGGACGCCGCGCTGGCCGCCATCGGGGCCGGCGTCCGGAAGGTTTCCCTAGTGGATGGCCGCGTCCCCCACGCCATCCTGCTGGAAATTTTCACCGACAAGGGAATCGGCACCGAATTGATCGCATGAAAAACATCCTCCCAACCCCTCCCGCGGTCGTCCGCAACGAGTTCCAATCCATCCAGGAAAGTTTTCGCAAAAACGTCATCCCCTCCTACGCCCGGTTCGACATCGCGCTGGAACGCGGCCAGGGTTCCCGCGTCTGGGACGTCAACGGCAGAGGCTATCTGGACCTCGGCGGCGGCATTGCCGTCTGCGCGCTCGGCCACGCCTCGCCCGACATCACCGCCGCCCTGGTCGCGCAGTCGGGCAAGCTCTGTCACATCTCCAATCTCTATTACCACGCGTTGCAGGGGCTTCTTGCCGAGCAACTCGTGGGGCTGATCGGGCCGGGCAAGGTTTTCTTTTGCAACAGCGGCGGCGAAGCCACCGAGGGCATCTTCAAGCTCGCCCGCAAATTCGGCCATGACCAGGGCCGCTACGAAATCCTGACCGCCGAAAATTCCTTTCATGGCCGCACCCTTGCCGGCATCTCCGCCACCGCGCAGGCCAAAGTCAAAAAAGGCTTCGAACCCCTGGTCCCCGGCTTCCGCCACGTCCCCTTCAACAACCTCGCCGCCGCGCGCGACGCCTTGTCGCCCGCCACCGCCGCCATTCTCATCGAAGGCGTCCAGGGCGAGGGCGGCATCACGCCTGCGACGCCCGAATACCTCCTGGGCCTCCGCCAGTTGTGCGATGAAAAAAATCTGCTCCTCCTCATGGACGGCGTGCAATGCGGCCATTTCCGCACGGGCCGTTTCCAAAGCTTCCAACGCATCCTGGAAAACGACGCGTCGCCGGAAGCCGCGAAATTTCTGCCCGACGGCATCGCCATGGCCAAGTCCCTGGGCGGCGGTTTCCCAATCGGCGCTTTTTGGGCGCGGGCGCCTTATGCGGACTTGCTGGGGCCGGGGGCGCACGGCAGCACCTTCGGCGGCGGACTGCTGGCCTGCGCGGTCGCGTTGAAGATTCTGGAAGTCATTGAGCGCGACCATTTGGCCGCCAATGCCCGAGCCGTGGGGGATTTTCTCCTGGCCCAACTCTCCAGCCTGGCCGCGCGGTATCCGTCCGTCCTGCGCGAAGCGCGCGGTTTGGGCCTGATGCTCGGCCTGGAATTGCGGGAAAACATCCCCGCCTTCGCCGCCAGCGACAAGTCGCCCTCCATCCAATTCGTCAACGCCCTGCATCAAGCCGGCCTCCTGGCCATTCCCGCCGGCTCCAGGGTCATCCGCTTCCTGCCACCTTTGAATTTGTCTCGCGCCGAAGCCGCCGAAGCGGCCGGCCTCATTGAATCCGTTGCAGCTCATTTGTCATCATGAAACATCTGCTCAGCCTGGAAAAATTGTCGCGCGAGGACATGGAGCGCATCCTTGCCGCCGCCATCACCATGAAAGAACAGCGCGGACGCCACGCCTCTCGTCCGTTGGCCGGCAAAATCTGGGCCTTGCTCTTCTCCAAGTCCTCCACGCGCACCCGCGTCTCCTTTGAAGTCGGCATCCGCGAATTGGGCGGCGAGGCCATCTTCTTAAGCAACGCCGAAGTCCAGATGGGCCGCGGCGAACCCATCAAGGACACCGCCCGCGTCCTCGGACGCATGGTTGACGGCGCCGTCATCCGCACCTTCGCCCAATTCGACGTCGAGGAATTCGCCCAATTCTCCGGCATCCCCACCATCAACGCCCTGACGGACCAAGAGCATCCCTGCCAGATTCTGGCCGACATCTTTACCTTCCAGGAAAAACGCGGCCCCATCGCCGGCAAAAACGTCGTTTTCATCGGCGACGGCGCTTGCAACGTCCCCGTGTCGTGGATGTTTGCGGCCGCCAAGTTAAATTTCCAACTCCGCATCGCCGCCCCGGAAAAATTCCAGCCGTCCAAGGAGCTTTTGCGGCGCGCCGGGGGCAACATCGTCTGCACCGCGGACGTCCGCGCCGCCGCCCGCGGGGCGGACCTGCTTTACACGGACGTCTGGGTTTCGATGGGCAAGGAATCAGAGTCAATCGAACGGTTGCGTGACCTTGCCGGCTACCAGATCAACGATTCCCTGGTCAAACTGGCCAAACCCGGCGCGCTGGTCATGCACTGTCTTCCCGCCTATCGCGGCAAGGAGATTGACGAGGCCACATTTGAAGCCAACGCGGAAACCATTTTCGACCAGGCGGAAAACCGGCTCCATTGCCAGAAGGCAATCATGGCATGGATGGCGGGTTAGCAGCCGCGGCGCCCCCCGCGTAACGGCGCAAGTATTTGACAGACACCGCGAGGTCTTTGGTCCACGGCGCCTCCATCCGCGCGTTTTCCGCCGCGCCCGGCGGGCAAAGGATCAGTTGCTCGGCGTGCAAGGCCGGACGGCTGATGAGCGGCCTCTCGGTCCGGCCCGGCTTCAGATGGTATTGCATCTTGAGCGTTGAAAGCCACAGCGGCGGACCGCCGTACAAATCGTCCCCCACGACCGGCAGCCGCAGGTGCTTGAGATGTACGCGTATTTGATGGGGCCGGACCGTCAACGGACGGCATTCCAGAAGCAGGTAACGGTCAAAAACCTCCCGCACTTTGAATTCCGTCCTCGAACGCTTGCCCTCCCTGGGATCCACCCGCATGTAACCCGGACGCACCGCATGAGGGGCGAGCTTGGCGTCGCAGTCAAAGTTGGATTGCCCGGCGGAGCCGCGGACCAGCGCCACATAAATGCTGACAGGTTTCTCGGAACCAAATTGGCCGGCCAGCGCCACAAGCGTCGGTTTGTCCTTGGCCAGCAACAGAACCCCGCTGGTGGTTGCATCCAGCCGGTGGGCGTTGACAAGGTAAGTCAGGCCGCGCTCTTTGGCCCATGCGGCCCCGCGCTCCAAGTCGCGGTGCAGCAGCTTCATCAAGCTGGCGCGCTGCGGTTCGCGGGGGTCCGGCGATACCAGCAGGCCGGCGGGTTTGTCCAGCGCCAGCAGATGCGAGTCCTCAAATACGACGGATATTTTCCAGAATTCGGCGGTGGCGGGGGAGGAGAGTTTAATGATCGGGATCACGTCTAACCCGCGCTCTCCTGCTCCTCGGGCGGCGGAACGAAGCGCAATTGCAGTTGCCGGCTCAACCATTCGCTGAAAGCGGCATACTCGCGCTGCTGGCGCATCCGGGCCAGATAACTCGGAATCTCCTGCTTCATCCGCGTCTCGTCCACGGGCAGCCGCCCCTTCACGTAAGCGACCAGACCGCCGTCGGTCGTCACGATGTATTTGGAACTCTGGCCGTTCGGCAGCGAAAACACCGCTTCCTGCAATTGCTGGAACGACGCCTTGTCCAAACCCGCCGGCAAGTTGGTGGTCGTCAGGGCAAACGGCGGGAGCGATTCCGGTTTCACGCCCTCCGCCGCGCACACCTCGTCGAACGACTTCCCCTGCATCAGGCCGGCTTGCAAGGCTCCCGCGAATTTATTGCCAGCTTCGCCGGCCAGCGAAATCGCTTTGGCTTCCCGGTAATCCCCGGCCACCAGGTCCCGCGCGGCGGCCAGCGTTTGCAACTGGCTGGGTATCCGCTTGTTCAAGCCGGCGACATACACCGCCGTCTCGCCAGCCAACGGCGAAGGAGCATAAAGCATGGACTTTTCCGTGTCGTCCGGCGCGTCTTCTCTCAAGGAGAACAGGACATGCAAACCCTTGGCCGGAAGATCGAGGTCTTTGCACCCGGTTTTCTCGTCGAATGGAGCCGTCGTTTTGACTGTGAGGCCCCTGGCTTTGGCCAGTTTCTCCAAGTCCGATGGAGAATAAGGATGGGTTGAGTCGCGGCCTTCGGACAAGGCGTTCACGAAGGCTCTGGCGTCTTTTTTGGCCTCCCCAAAGGCGGCGATCATGCGCATTTGCTTTTTGATCCTGGCTTGCGCGTCCGCCGCGCTCAGTGGCTGGCCGGACGCGTCTTTGAAAGTTTCCGCGCCTTGCTGGTGATAATATTCATCCACTTTCTCGTCCGCGTTCGTGCCCAGCAACTGATCGGCCTTCGCCATGTAATTAGAGGGATCGAACACGACGTAATTGATCTGCACGCGGTCGGGCAATCGGTACTCGGCTTCGTGCTTGGTGAAGAAATCCTGCAATTCCGCCTCCGTCGGCGCCGTGGCCGCGTAGTAGCGGGTTGTCGGGAAGGATGCGATTTCCGTGACGATAGGCTCGTTTTCCCGGCGATAGAAAAACTCCGCCTCCTTGGAGGTGATGAGTTTGCCGGACATGCCGACGAGGGAGACGAGATACTCCTGGGCCGCCTGATGCCGGGCAAAACGGTCGAAATCGTCCAGGGTCATGTTTCCTTTGGCCATCAGTTCTGTCTGGACCCATTCACTGAGTTTTTCCGCCGGCATGGATTGGCCCGGCGGAATGCCGAACATCTGCTTGGTGAAACGGGCGGCGGCGTCGGTGGTCGCGGTGATCTTGTAATCCTTGAGGATGGACTCGATCACCAGGCTTTGCTCCGCGATGCGGCGGACTTGTTTCTTCTGGTCTTCCGAAGCGGGCCAGGCGCCGGAGCGGAGGCGGAAGAACAGGCTCGCTTCCTTTTCGGCGGCCCGGAGTTGTTCCGGCGTGATCGGCTCCCCGTTGATCGAGCCGAGATTGAGCGAGGAATTATCCCGATAACCCTGCCCGCCGCCGCTGTACCGCGTGCTGGGCGACAGATAATAAACAAAGGAGAAAATGGTGGCGACGATAATCACACCCCAAAGCCATGTTTGGTGCCGGCGAATTGTGCCAATCATACTAATTATTCCATCTGATTTGCCGCGCGTCCTGGCCGGGTCATCCGCCAGGAATCGGGCGCGGAACGTTGATATTAGAAAGAATTCCTTTTTCCGCAAGCATTGAAAATCTCTTTTTCCGCCGGTTTGATATTTCCCCGCTCTTCCCGTACTCTGGGGCCGCGTGCATAAAATTGCTTTTGATTTGGGACCGCTCACGGTGACCTGGTACGGCATTTTTGTCGCGTCCGGTTTCATGGCCGGACTTTGGACTGCCGGCCGCCGCGCCCTCCGCCTCCAAATCCACCCCGACACCATCATGGACCTCGGCCCCTGGCTCCTGCTGGGCGCCATCGCGGGCGCGCGCGCCTTCTTTGTCGTCAGCTATTGGCGGGAGGAATTTGCCGGCAGGCCCGTTTCAGAGATCTTCATGGTGCAGCATGGCGGGTTGGTTTATTACGGCGGCCTCATTGGCGCTTCGTTGGCGTGCGTTATTTTTGCCCGCGCCAAAAAATTGCCGCTCTGGAGGCTGGCTGATGTTCTTGCGCCCAGCATCGCGCTGGGAAGTTTCTTCGGACGATGGGGCTGCCTGATGAACGGCTGCTGTTACGGCCGCCCCACCACCATGCCGTGGGGCATTCAATTTCCCAAAGGCCACGAAACTTATCCCAGTTTCGTCCACCCAACCGAAATTTACGACGCCTTGCTCAACCTCGCCTTGTACGGCTTCCTGGCATGGCTCTTTCGCCGCCGGAAATTTGACGGCCAGGTCTTTGGCGTCTATCTGATCTGTTACGCCGTGTTCCGCTCCTTCGTCGAACTGTTCCGGGGCGACTACGCTCCCGAACACTATTGGAATGGCATGACACCGGCGCAATTCGTCAGCATTGGCATCTTCGCCGCCGGCCTCCTGCTGCTCTGGCGCCAGCGGCGCAAATCCCAGCCCCAAGTTCCCGACGAAAAGCCTCCCGTGCCGCGCCAGGCCTGAAGCCGATGGAAAACGACTCGTTGCCCCCGATTTTTTTGGCCGGCCCAACCGCCGCCGGCAAATCCGCCCTGGCGCTGGAACTTTCCGAGCGGCTCGGCGGCGAAATCATCTCCGTGGATTCCATGCAGGTTTACCAGGGGCTGGACATCGGCACGGCCAAACCCTCCCCCGATGACCGCCGGCGCGTCCGGCACCATCTCATGGACGTCGTCACGCTCAGGGAAAGTTTCGACGCCGCCCAATTTGTCCGGCTGGCCGGTTTGGCGGTCCAAGACATCCGGCGGCGCGGGCGGCGGCCCATCTTTTGCGGCGGCACCGGACTCTACTTCAAGGCGTACCTGGAAGGTTTGGGGCCGGCGCCTCCGGGCGACGCGAAGCTTCGCGCCGAACTGGAAGCGACGCCCATGCCGCGATTGCTGGAGGAATTGGAACAGCGCGACCCGGCGGCCTTTCAAGTCATGGACCGCCAAAATCCCCGCCGCGTCATTCGCGCGTTGGAAGTCATCCGCCTCACCGGCCGGCCTTTCTCCGCCCAACGCGCCGCATGGTTCGCCGTCCGGCAGCCCGCCGCCGGGATGATCGGCTTGACCCGGCCCATGGGCGAACTGGCCCAGCGCATCCATCTGCGAGTGGACGAGATGTTTCGCAGGGGGCTTGTCGCCGAAACGGAATCATTATTGGCGCAAGGGCTGGCCGGCAATCCCACGGCCATGCAGGCATTGGGCTACCGGCAAGTGGTGGAACATCTGCGCGGCCAGCGCGGCCTGGCTGAAACGATTGAACTCATAAAAATCCGCACCCGGCAATTCGCCAAGCGCCAGTTGACCTGGTTTCGCCGCCAGATGAACCTTGAATGGTTCACACTTTCCGCCACATCCCCCGCCCTGGGTTGGGCTGAAATATTGGAAAGGTTGAAGGCTGATCCGCCAAAGCTTCCGCCGTCGTAAATTTAGTGATTGTGTTTGTCCGGGTGGTCGGTCGCGGCCATGGCCTGGAATTGCCACTGACGAATGTGGGCGGTGAGGTCGCCGAGGGGGCGCGCCATGATGGTGGTGCGGTTGCCGGCTTCGTTTTGGAGTTTGCGCCATTGCGCGGCGGCGGCGGCTGAATCGTGTTCCAGAGCGCGGGCGCCGGCATTGAGTTCGGCGTAGGTGGGCCTGGCTTTGCGCTTGCCCTTGACCTGGTTTGCGGCGGCGCGGGCTTGCCCCGCTCTTTCCTTGAGACTGGCGGCGTCGGCTTGGGCCTGGTCGAGGTCCCTGATGAAGGTCAGAATTTCAGGCGGCAGGTTCGGGATGCAGGCTTCGGAAAGGCCGCCTTTGGCTTCAATTTCCACGCTGCCGGGAAAAAGGAGGGGTTTGATGATGCGGATCTTTTCGGCCGGGCCGGGCGTGTTTCGGGCGGCGGCTTCCCGTTTGGCGCGTTGCAGCCGGGCGGCTTTTTCGGCGGCTTGCGAGTCAAGATATTTTTGCGCTTCCTGTGGATCGTAATGATAGCGGGCTTGGAGTTCCGGCGGCAGATTGGTTATGGGGATGCTTTCCCCGCCGCCGTCCCAATCAATCAGGGCGGTCGCGGGAGTCACGCCCACGATGGTGGCGTTCGTATAGGTCCGGTCGTTACAGCGCAAAATTGGGAAGAAATTCGTCTGGGCGGACGCCCATTGGCATATCAACAAGGCAATAATGGCGGTCCGTTTCACAGGCTCAATGTCGCATCATGCGCCACGCCTGGTCAAGGGGCTTGGATGCGCCCAAATCCTCGCTTAAGCGCATGGCGACAAAAGCCCCCCTGAGGGGGCCGCTCGCGCTGTTTCTTTCTGCGCGACCACGCAAAATCCGCGGCCGAGTGGCCGTTGCCGTCCGACACCAACGCCATCCGCGAGGCGTCAAATGTTAAATGTTAAGATGCGGTACTGATTGTCCTGCTGATTGTCCTGCGTAACAATTCGGGTTCTGCCATTGTCGCTTTCATGCCCCGAACATACACAAACGGAAAGAATTGAGCAAGCGTTGGGACACGAACAAGGGGGGCCTGTGAGCGAGAACAGCCAAGGCGACGGGTCAAAACGTGGCATCCCCTGTCACAACAGGGCAGAATGCGGGGAATGGCGGGAGTGGCGGGGCTCGAACCCGTAACCTCTGCCGTGACAGGGCAGCGCTCTAACCAATTGAGCTACACCCCCGCTCGGAATTAAAAAAACTACCAAACCCCACGCCCCCGGTCAATGGAGATTAAAATTACCACTCAATGACGGCGGCGCCCCATGTCAGGCCGGCCCCGAAGACGATCAATAATACCAGGTCGCCGCGCTGAATGCGCTTGCCGCGAACGGCTTCGTCCAGGGCAATGGCGACGGAGGCGGCGGAGGTGTTGCCGCGGGTTTCGAGGTTGACGAAGAGTTGTTCGGGCTTGGCGCCGAGTCGCTGGGCGACGGTGTCAATGATGCGGCGGTTGGCCTGGTGGGGGATGATGCAGTGGATTTGGGAGATGTCGAGTTCGCAGCGGCGGAGGGCTTCCCTGGCGGCGGTATACATGGCCGTGACGGCGTTTTTGTAGGCTTCCCTGCCGTCCATGCGCAGGAAATGGAGGCCGGAGGCGACGGTTTCGTGGCTGGCGGGGAAGGCGGATCCGCCGCCGGGCAGGCAAAGAAGCCCCGCGCGCGCGCCGTCGGAACCCATGCAGGCTGTCAGGAGTCCGTGGGCGTTGGGCCGGTAGCGGAGGATGGCGGCGCCGGCGCCGTCGCCAAAGAGGACGCAGGTGTTGCGGTCGGTCCAGTTGACGATGGAGGAGAGTTTTTCCGCGCCGATGACGAGGATGGTGTCGCAGGTGCGGGACATGATGAATTGCTGGCCGATTTCCAGGGCAAAAATGAAGCCGGAACAGGCGGCCTGGATGTCGAAGGCGGCGGCTTTTTTCGCTCCGATTTTTTCCTGCACCAGACAGGCGGTGGAGGGAAAAGGCATGTCGGGGGTGATGGTGGCCAGGATGATCAGATCAATTTCGTTCGGGGAGATGTGGGCCCGTTCCAGGGCGGCGCGGGCGGCTTTGGCGGCGAGGTCTGAGGTGGCCTGATGCTGGGCGGCGATGCGGCGTTCCTTGATGCCGGTGCGGGTGAGAATCCATTCGTCGGTGGTGTCCACCATTTTTTCGAGGTCGGCATTGGAGAGGACGCGGTCGGGGATGTAGGAGCCGACGGAGACGATGGAACAGGTGCGGCCCTTGAAATTGTGGCGGGCGCGCGGATTTTTGAAAACTCTGGCTGGCAGTGTCATGGTTTGGCGGCGGCGATGCGGGCGTTGGCGTTGGCGGCTTCGGCTTCGATCATCTGGTTGAGGTGGTGTTGGAGGGCTTTGGCGCATTCGCCGATGGCGTTGGTGATGGCCAGCGCGCTGGCGGAGCCGTGGGCTTTGAAGACGGTGCCGTTGAGGCCCAGAAGGGGCGCGCCGCCGCGGGAATCGGGGTCGGTGCGGCGTTTGATGGTGCGGAAGGCGTTTTTGGCGAGCAGCGCGCCGAGCATGCGCTTGGGGTTTTTGGAAACTTCCTCCCTGACCCACCCGGCGAGGCCCCTTGCGAAGCTTTCCAGGGATTTAAGGACGATGTTACCGATAAAACCGTCGCAGACGACGACGTCAACGCGGTCGTTGAAAAGATCATGGCCTTCAATGTATCCGATGAAATTCAAGTCCGCCATGCCGCATAGTTTGCAGGCTTCGCGGGTCATTTCGGTGCCTTTGTTGGGTTCCGCGCCGTTGCTCAGGATGCCGACGCGGGGTTTTTTATATCCGAGAATTTCGCGCGAGTAAATGCTGCCCATGATGGCGAAATGGAGAAGGTGGACGGGGCGGCATTCGACGCTTGCGCCGGAATCCAGGAGGACGAATTCATTTTTGGGGGCGGGAATGACCGTGGCGATGCCCGGACGGTCCAAGCCGGGGAGCGGGCGCAGGCGGATGGTGCTGGCGGCGACAATGCCGCCGGTGTTGCCGGGGGAAACCAGGGCGTCGGCGAGGCCGTCCTTGAGCAAATCCACCGCGCGCAGGATGGAGCAGTCCCTTTTGCGGCGGAGACCTTCGACCGGCTTGTCCTCCATGCTGAGGACTTCCGTGGCGGGGACGATGCTCAGGCGGGGGTCCGGGCGGCCGGTACGTTTGATGGCGGCCTGGATTTCCTCCTGGCGACCGACCAGAATCAACTGGGTGATGGAGTCGCTGGCCTGGAGCGCGAGGCGCGCGCCGTTAATGATTGTCTCCGCGCCGTGATCGCCGCCCATCACATCCACTGCAATTCGCATGGTGAAAAAAAAGCGCGGAAGACGAATCACTTCCGCGCTTTAAAAAACGGTCAGGCGGCCGTGGTGACAGTGATGACCTGGCGTCCGTTGTAAAAGCCGCAAGCGGGGCAGACCCGATGCGGCACGAACGGGGCCGCGCATTGCGGGCAGGTGCTCAGTTGAGGCGTCTTCATGACGCTGTTGTAAGCCCGGCGCATCCGTTGGCGGCTGTGAGATGGTTTGCGTTTGGGAACTCCCATAATATGTCCTGTTTTAAAATTTCAATTTGTTCAATTCAGACCATGCCGACGAACCTTCCGTCTGGCTGGCGCCTTTTGTTTTATTTTCCCTGGCACGGTTGGGCAATCCGGCGCAACCGGCTTCACACAACGGATGTTGCGGAAACTCCAAGAGAATATCTTCCCGGAGGCATGGCGTCAAGTCCGCCAAATCATCTTTGACGGGGGTCTTTTCCGGGCCTTCCAGCGGCAAATGGGCCGTCCATTGCTCCAATTGGATCCGGTATTGGAACGGTTTGAGGCATCGGGCGCATTCGCAATCCAGCGTCAGTTCCAGGCGGCCTTGGAGGAGAATGGCTTCGTTGACCCTTTGGGCCGTCAGATCGTAGGCCAGGGGGAGGCGCGCCCGGACGAGTTCGTCGCCGTTATCCAAATCCAGGTCGGCGACGGGCAACTGGCCTTGCAAGCGGATTTCCTTGTCTTCCAAATGGCGGATGTTGACCTTGAGTGGCATAAGGCGGCGCGTGGGGAGGGTTCAGGAATCGGGGTTGGCGCGGCGGAATTTGCGCGCCAGGGCCAGGCGGACGTGCGTGGGGACGAAAGGCCCGACATTGCCGCCCAGACAGGCGATTTCCTTGACGAGGCGGGAACTGAGGAAAGTATAGGTTTCGCGCGGCATCATAAAAATCGTTTCGACCTGTCCATTGAGCTTGCGATTCATCAAAGCCAGTTGGAATTCAAACTCGAAGTCGGACACGGCGCGCAATCCGCGGACGATTGCGCCGGCTTTTCGTTTTTCGGCATAAGCGACCAGGAGGGTGTCGAAGGACTCGGCCTGGACGTTGGAGAGACTGCCGATGGACTGTTGGACCAGGCGCAGGCGCTGGCTGAGGGAAAAGAGGGGGTTTTTGCCTTCATTTTTGGCCACGGCGACGATGACGCGGTCAAACAACTTGGCGGCGCGGTGGATGATGTCCAGATGGCCGTTGGTCAGAGGATCGAAGCTGCCCGGATAAATTGCCGTTCGCATATCCAGTACTTACCCAAGTCGGGCGGGGAAGGAAAGAAAAATGGCCGGCGGGATGAATGGGGCGCGGAACGTCCCGAACGCCTCTTGCTTTGGACCGCAAAACAGGATATTTTTCCGGCATGAGCACACAGGAGATTTTGCTTGAGGAAATCAAGCATCAGCCGGAGCCGGTGTTGCGCCAACTCCGGCGCTACCTTGATTTTCTGAAACATCAACGCGAGACGGAGCCGCCAATGGATGAAGTCGTGGCGGACACCTGGGAAAAGCTTGGGCCGGCTCCGGAACTTGACTATGACCAGCTTTAGTCGCGGGGATGTTGTGGTTGTGGATTTGGGCATGTCGGCTAAGGTGCGCCCTTGCGTGGTGGTTTCAATTGGAAATCCCGACAGCCAGCGGAACATGTCCGTGGTCGTGCCGATGACTACGGAAATCCGGGGCGGTGAATGTGAAGTCCGTTTTCCAAAACCGCCCTGGCTTCGGCAAGAATCGGCGGTGAACGTGCTGGGCATCGCCGGAGTGGACAATTCAAAAATTGAACGGCGCATTTCAACATTTCCTGCCGGAAAAATGTTGGAAATTGAATCCGCTTTGAAACGTTTGTTCCGTTTGTGAGTTGCCCGGGCTGCGGCGGGGCAAAAAAATGGCCGGCGAATCACGCCGGCCATTTTGTGAAATAGACTGCTTCGCGCCTTACCCAATCAGGGGGGATTCCAGGATGGCGAGCGGTTCGGGTTCTTCAACCGGGATGGGTTCGACCAGGGGCTTGAGTTCCACGCGGCGATGGGTGGTGTAGCCGGTGCCGGCGGGTATGATGTGGCCCATGATGACGTTTTCCTTGAAGCCGCGCAAATAATCCACTTTGCCCATTGTCGCCGCTTCGGTCAGCACGCGGGTGGTGTCCTGGAAGGAGGCGGCGCTCAGGAAGCTCTCCGTCTCCAGAGAGGCTTTGGTGATGCCAAGGAGGACGGGTTGGGCTTCGGCGGGCTTGCCGCCCATTTTATCCACGCGGGCGTTCTCCTTCTCGAATTCGATCTTGTCAATCTGTTCGCCCCAGAGGAACTGGGTGTCGCCCGGTTCGTTGACGCGGACTTTGCGCAACATCTGGCGGACGATGATTTCGATGTGTTTGTCGTTGATGGTGACACCCTGGAGGCGATAGACCTCCTGGACTTCGTTGACAAGATGCTCCTGCAACTCCTGCGGGCCGCAGATGTCGAGGATTTCGTGCGGGTCCACGGGGCCTTCGGTGAGTTGCTGGCCCTTTTTGACGAAGTCGCCCTTGAAGACGATGACGTGCTTGCCAATGGGGATGAGGTGATCCTCTTCGACGCTGGTTTGCGGGTCCTTGATGAGGATAGTGCGCTTGCCGCGAACACTGGGGCCGAAGTCCACGACACCGTCAATCTTGGAAATTTCGGCGGCGTCCTTGGGCCGGCGGGCTTCGAACAATTCGGCCACGCGGGGCAGACCGCCGGTGATGTCCTTGGTCTTGGAGGATTTGCGCGGGGTCTTGGCCATGAGAGTGCCGGGGACGATTTTCTGGCCTTCGCTGACGACGATGTGCGCGCCCGACGGGATGGGATAGTTGGCGATGGGTTCCCCCTTGTCGGTCAAGATGACGATTTGAGGGTGGAGGTCTTCCTTGTGCTCAATAACGACCATGGCCTCCTGGGTGGTGGCCTGGTCCAACTCCTGTTTCATGGTGACACCTTCGATGATGTCCACGAACTTCACCTTGCCGCCTTTTTCGGAGAGAATGGGAACGTTGTAAGGGTCCCACTGGACAAAGGGGTCGCCTTTCTTGACCTTCTTGCCGTTTTTGACGGAAATGACGGAACCGACGACCAGGTTGTGGGTTTCGAGTTCGCGTCCGTTGTCCTCGGCCATGATGGAAATGGAGCCGTTTTTGT
>Ga0316226_1002677_pt1 | contig 16278 bp, 9 predicted proteins | sample TBH18017metaG_FD_206009 | JGI IMG/M metagenome (GOLD analysis project Ga0316226, IMG submission 206009) | Freshwater microbial communities from Trout Bog Lake, Wisconsin, USA - TBH18017 | ecosystem: Environmental > Aquatic > Freshwater > Lake > Hypolimnion/Profundal zone | place: USA: Wisconsin... | reverse complement strand
GTCTTTTTAGTGTAATTGCCGGGAATCTAGCCAAAGTTGGCTTTAGTAATGAATCAGACGGTTTTAAAAGGCTGATCATCGAAAAGCCATTTGGTTACGATTTGGAATCAAGTTTAACGCTCAACAGCCAATTACATGATGCATTTCTTGAAAACCAGATTTACCGTATTGACCACTATCTGGGAAAAGAGACGGTTCAAAATCTTTTGGTTATGCGTTTTTCAAACGGCATATTTGAACCGCTTTGGAACCGGAATTATGTTGATCATGTTGAAATCACATCAGCAGAAAGCATTGGAGTTGAAGGACGTGGAGGATATTACGATGGATCAGGTGCAATCCGCGATATGCTTCAGAACCACCTGTTACAGGTTGTTGGTCTCACGGCCATGGAGCCACCATCTTCCATGGATGCAGATGCTATCCGGAATGAAACCATGAAAGTTCTCCAGTCTCTTAAGCCGATAAAGCATGAAGATGTTGCCAGTCAGGTTATTCGCGGGCAATATGTGTCATCTCATATTCGCGGAGAATTAGTACCGGGTTACCGTGAAGAGAAAGGGGTTAATCCGGAATCCCGGACTGAAACCTTTATTGCCATGAAATTTTTTATTGACAATTGGCGGTGGGGGGGTGTTCCATTTTATATCCGTACGGGGAAAAGACTTCCCACCAGGGTCACTGAAGTGGTCGTTCACTTTAAACCAACCCCTCAGAAACTTTTTCAGGTTGACGAAGCGTGCAAAAGTTGCAATCAGTTAATTATCAGAATACAACCAGATGAAGGTGTTTTACTTAAATTTGGTTTAAAACAACCAGGAGCAGGATTTAATGTGAAAACAGTGAATATGGATTTCCATTATTCGGAGCTTTCAGATACTCATCTTCCATCCGCTTATGAAAGACTGCTCTACGACGTAATGGTTGGTGATTCCACCCTTTATGCGCGTGCCGATGCAGTAGAAGCCGCCTGGAAATTTGTTTCTCCGATACTCGAAGTTTGGAAAAACGATCCTGATCAGAAGATTTATGGTTATCCTGCAGGAACCTGGGGGCCGGAAAACGCGGATGATCTTATTAACGATGGGGAAACCGGATGGAGGTATCCTTGTAAAAATCTTGCCGACGATGGCAATTATTGCGAATTGTAACAATCACAGGAAATAATATTACGATCATGAAAATAGGTATTGCTTCCGACCATGGAGGATTTGAATTGAAACAGCAGTTAAAGCAACGATTCTCCAAATTGGATTATACGATTGTTGATTTTGGCAATAATACCTATGATTCAGAGGATGATTATCCCGATTTTGTGATACCACTTGCGAAATCGGTTGCGAATGGGGATGTCGAACGGGGCATTGCAGTTTGTGGCAGTGGCGTAGGGGCATCGATTGCAGCAAATAAGGTTACCGGAGCCAGGGCCGCATTGATCACCGATCATTTTGCCGCCCACCAGGGTGTAGAAGATGATAATATGAATATTATTTGTCTCGGGGGAAGAATTACCGGTGTTGAAACTGCGTTTGAACTGGTGCAGGCCTTTTTAAATGCCAGATTTTCATTTGGAGAAAGGCATGTAAGACGACTAGAAAAGGCAGATCCTTTGGGAAGAATCTCTCCAGATTGAACGAAAAGAGGCCTTCTTTCTAATTTAATTTACCGCTTTAACGACTGTTTTGGGCCTTTTACGCTGAAAGAATCAATCCGGCTACCGGAACTACCGTCTGGTGCAATTCCCTGGATCACTATAACATATTCCCCAACCCGGTCTGAAGCATAGAAACCTATCCGTCCTTTTCCCAAAGAGTCTGTTTTTGTATCCGGGGACCAGAAAAGAAGATTACGGAAATCGGGTAACCGGTTTGCCTTTTGCGTTTCGGTCTCATAAACAGGGGAATAAAATTCTTTTTGCTTCTGGAGCCCTTCATAATCAAATATCATAGAATTTGCTTCAGATTTTAAATCGGTAAAATTGCCCTTATAGGTTGTCAAACTTAAAATACCATCATACTGATTCTCTCCCAAGTAATACTTTTGATTTATTATTTCTATTTTTTTTATCAGCAGGGGATCATATCCCATTACTTTGTTGAAATCGCAAATAGGAAAGCCATCGAATAATACTAGTGGTTCCTTTTCAAAAGAGAGATGCTGATGTATATTCACCAACTGAACAGAAAAATTATTTTTCTTCCGATGTAAGGAAACCCCTTCTATATACTCTCTGATAACCTCTTCCATTGTAACAAACCTTGTGTAGGCATCGAGAAAATACGTTAGGTCTGGTTTTCCGAAAAATGCAAGAGTGTCAGTAGGAGATTCTTTAATGTGACCAATTGCCGTGGCGGAAAAGATGTTTTGTACCTGAAAATCAATACTATGTTCCGCAATCTCATGTCCAGATTTTTCAGAAAGAACGAAATCTGGAACAAGGTTGGATGAATATTTACTGCAAAAAGGGGTGCTCACTTCGAACCGGAAGGAGGAATCAGTTTGGCAACTTGTTTGGACCATTATTTCACCTGGAGCATAGAATTTGCGGGTATAAAAGCGCAATTGTCCTTTGGAACTACTGGTTGAATTGTAAAATTGAAAATGTAATCCGGGAATAAAGAGATAAGTAAGAATATTACTGGCCGGTTTACCAGTTCTGATGTCTGATATTTTTAGGTCTATGATGTGCCCTTCATATTCGGGAAGGTATTGGACTGAGTCTGCTTTATTCTTTAAAACATTTTCCCATCTGAATCGGCTCCAACCGTTTACGAGCATCAGGTTATCAATAGCCTGTTTCCCCCAGTCATCCTGATTATTAAAATAATATTCCGGTGACTCTATATTTCCTTTGAGATCAGAACTCAGCCACAAATAATTGAAAATGTTTGTTGGGTCAACTGTCTGAAGAGAGTCGTGCTTATAAACAGCCACGGACAAATCGGCTGGTTCAGGAGTTCCATCCGAATTTTGGGAAAAAATGTCCATATTGACTTTCCCACGGGGTGAATATTGTTGTGCTCCGGACTTAATTTCTATTTCTAATTTCTTCCTGGGAATTTTGAAAAATAAGCGTTCACAAACCGGTTGCTGGTTGGAATTAAAAAGTGTAAAATGGGAGATACCCTCTCCCAGTAAGCTCTTGCTGAATTTAAAGTCCCGCTTTCCATTAATCAGGTCAATTCTTTCGGCAATTTTTGTTTGCTGACGGGTATGAACAAAAAAATACATCAGTCTATCGGCTTCAACGGGCGATTTTACCCTCTCCCGGATGGTTACCTCAATACTGTCATTCCTGTCCTCGTTAAGGTTCATGACATATCCTTGATCATGGATTAATGGGAGCTCCTTGGTAACATCCTTATTATCAAGCTTAATTATAGCCTTGTAGGAGTGGCCCTCCTCAGGTTTGAACATGAAGTTCCCGATCCCAAATTTCAACGGGTGAAATGTGACCATGTTCCTGTTGTTTTCATCAACTACCATTCCCTCGAAGTTCATTCCTCTTCCCTCCTGGTTAACAACCCTAAACCCAATTTTGGTTTCAATATTTGTCACCAGGTTTCCACCCTCAGGAAAGAACTGAATGTCGTATAAACCATCCTTTTGATGCAGGCTCGCAGGGGCCGTTTTTAAGGTATTGATTATATTCAGCGGCTTCTCAAAAAAATACTCAGGGGCTGTATTTTTCATCCAGTTGGTATATGCCCTGAATTTGTAACTTCCGGAATTAATCGTGAATGGCAGCGAAAAGGAGCCGCTTCCACTTCCAATTTTAAGTGCAATTTTGGCTTGCAGAACAGGTTTATTCTCATGATCCAAAATCTCAGCATAAGCAACCTTGCTGATATCGAGTGGCATATGTGTTGTTGCTTCTACATCATAGATCTTAAACCACATTATTTCTCCGGCAAAATAGACGGGTTTGTCAGTATGAACAAAGATTTTTTCCTGTAAAACATGCTGCCGGTAATTGTCAAACTTTTCCGGGATGGCAAAAGGATCGCCTTGTCCTGAAGCGGATAAACAGGTCAGAAACAGAATCTGAACCCACGTGAAATGTTTCACAACTTTTTTAACTGATTCCATCACATTTTTCTTAATTTTTCAGAGGCTATCGGGCCAAAAAACAGGCCGCAAACTTTTACCCCCCATCCATTCGCAATTTACACAACCTGACGGAGCAATGATGTAGCCGGTTATTTCCTGAGTTATATGATCTCTAAGATAATCCACCGGATAATTAACATTTGGATATTGAATATCAGAGACATTGAGGCTGTGAAGTAACTGAAGCTTGCAGGTTGTAGGATAGTGATAAAAGAAATCCTTGCTGATATACACCCGGTTTGCAGATAGGGTTGAAATACTGACGTATCCGATCACCGGTTCAGCGGGATTGGTTATATTCTTAATATTTCCATTAATTTCGGAAGGCTGAGGGTCAAAAAGTGAACCCGTTTGTTCAGAGTTCATTTTCATGATCCCGTAAAACTCATAAGCCTTTTGGGTTAATGCATATTGCTTAACTAAAATACTGTATATGAATGACTTTTTAAGTGAATTTCCCTGAATTGAAGTGAGCTGTTTCATGGAAATAACATCCTGCGAAAGCTTGACACTACTATCAATAATTATCGAGTTCGAGTTATCCGTTTGCCAACAGTAGTACAATTTATCCTGGTCCGCCTGAGAGTTTGTAAAGACCTGAAAATCATTGATATGAACCTTGCTTACAAGATCCGAATGATATTTCCAGGTCTCTTCATAATTCCACCTGTAGTATTTGGTGTTGTTCAGGGGATCGTGGGTATTCACATAAATTGTGAGATCTTTCAGGGTCTGATCTACCTTGTCGGTATCCTGTTTCGAGGTAATACTGTCAATAGGCGGGGTTTTTATAACAGGAACGAAGTCAGAGACAAAGTTGCTCCCATCGGAAGTCTTGATTTTTAACCGGTAAGTCAAATTCGGATTGAGGTTCAGACTGTCGCTGGTATATTGACCATTTGAGTTCTCTGTGAGTGGGAATACCGAATTGTCGGTTCCTTCAACCTGTACTTTTGCACTTTGCTCGTAAACAATATTTATCGAATCGTGCCAGCCAGTTGACCGGGTCAGGGTGACGGCAGTCTGACCTTTACCATTTACAATCATCCCATCGACTACCAGGTAGCCTGTTTTTCCTTTAATTGCTGCAGGCTCATAGGGTACCCTGCATCCAACCAGCCGGAACAGGAAAAGAATAAGCAATATGTACTTCAGATATTTTCCCATGTATTAAAATCTTATGTTGTAGGTAATAAATGGAATAGCAGTTCCCAAAATAGAGAGTTTATATCCCTGTACCTGTCCGGTTGAACTGGTAATAAAATAGATCGAATAAGGGTTTTTCCGGGCAGTAAGATTATAGACTCCGAATGTCCAGGAACCATGAATCAGCTGTTTAACAACATGGTTGCCTTCCAGATTAAATGACAAATCCATCCGGAAATAATCCGGAACCCGGTAGGCATTCCGGGAGGAATAGAGTGGCCTGAATTCGCCATTGTAATAAAACTTCCCGATTGGTAAGGTTATAGGTCTCCCTGTACTGTAAACTCCGTTCAAAGAAACGCTGTAACGATGTGAAAATTTATAATTCCCAACCAGCGAAAAATCGTGGGGGACATCATAGTTGGCGGGGTAATATGCCCCTCCGTTAATGATTTCTCCTGCATTTGAGTCATCCATTTTTATAAATGTTCGGGAATAGGTATAGCTAAGCCATCCATTTAACTTCCCATTTGCCTTCTTTACCATAAATTCAGCACCATAAGCCTTCCCTTTGGTCGTAAATACTTCTGTTTCCAGATGGTGGTTCATTAACAGCATTGCACCGCTTTTGTAATCCAAATAGTTTTGAATATTTTTATAATAAACCTCTACCGATGCTTCAATGGTATTTGATACGAAATTTTTATAAACTCCAAGCGAATACTGATCCCCCAATTGTGGTTTAATATTCGGATCACTCAGTTTCCATATATCCGACGGGGACATTGCTGTAGTATTGCTGATCATATGAATATATTGTCGCAGTGTATTATAGCTCGCTTTAACCGACATATTCGAAGGGAATGAATACCTGATGGACAAGCGATATTCAGGACCCTGATAAGTTTTGGCTATTGCTCCCGGTTTAGTATAGAGAGAATCGAGTACGTTATCCATAGTCATCGGCATATTACTTCTGTAGGAATATATTTTAGACGGGCCTAAGAGATTAAATAAGGAGTATCTGATCCCTGCATTTACAGCCAGCCTGCTGGTAATATCGAATTCTTCGTTTGCATACAAGGCACTTTCCATAGCCTGTTCTTTCCGGACAACATCAGGCATAACCAAAGATTGGCTGGAAAAAGGTAAATATGTCCCTGGATGTAATTGGTAATGAATCGTATTTAATCCGAAATTCAGACTGCTTGATGAATTGGAATAGTAATTAAAATCAGCCTTAAGATAGATCTGGTCAATATTGAAGGAAAATTTATATCCATCTGCCGGATTCGAATTCATTGAGGTGCCGGATTTATAAAAGTCATTTCCTGTGACAAAAACACCGGAAAATTTATTGCTGAACAGGTGGCGCCACTTTAATGATATGCTCTTATCTTCATAATTATATAAGGTATCTTTACTTAAACTAAAACGGTCACTGCTGAGATAGCCGGTAAAATAAAGACTGTTTTGGGAATTGAACTGATGTGTTATATTAACATTCACATCATAGAATGATGCAGAGCCGTTTGTGTATCCTGAGTTTTTTGGAAGTTGTCTTAACAGCCAGTCTGAGTAGGTGGTACGTCCTCCAATTAAATATGACGTTTTACCCTTCAGTAAAGGTCCTTCGATGGTAAAATGGCTGGTTACGAGGCCGATGCCAGCTGTTCCGGTAAATTTATTCACATTCCCATCCCGGCTGGTTATTTCGAGCAAAGATGACAATCGTCCCCCAAACTTAGGGGGGATGCCGCTTTTATAGAATTGGATGTCCTTTACTACATCGGAATTAATTGCAGAAAAGAAACCAAAAAGATGGGCAGGGTTATAAATGGTCCCATTGTTAAAGAGAATGAGGTTTTGATCACTTGAACCGCCTCTGACATTGAATCCGGCACTCCCTTCACCAACAGATTTTACTCCGGGAAGTGAAAGGGTGATTTTCAAAATATCCTTTTCTCCAAATAAAGTGGGTACCTGCTTGATGGATTGCGCAGTTAGCTTAATAGCTCCCATTTGCAACTGTCTGAGGTTACTCCCCCTTTCTGAAATAACTTCGACACCCTTTAATGCAATAACTTTCTCATTCATCTCGATATTCAGTCTTCCGTCTGATAATAATTTTACAGCCCTTTTTGCATCTTTCATACCCATATAGGTGTAATAAATGCTGTGGCTCCCTAAAGTCAATGGAAGTGAGTAATAACCAAACTGATCGGAGACAACACCGATTCCTTTTTCTTCAGGATAGACCAAAACTCCCGGCAGCGGTTCCCCGGTTTTTGAGTTGTGCACATATCCAGATATAATTGCTTTGCCGTTAGGTTTTTCCCGGGATTTAAAACCTATTTCAATGACTTGATTCTCATTTGAAGTGCGGATAGATTCAGATTCTTTAAATGGTTGGTCTTCTGACTTTACAGCTTCTTTCGGTATTTTTTCACTGAGGTATTCCCTGAAAAATCCGGCGGGCAAAACTGTCTCAACTTTCCGGTCTTTGGTGAGAAAAACATGTCGCTCCTGATCGAACGCATATTTAATCATGGAATTTTCAAAAGCCAGTTCCAAAACCCTGGATAATGGTTGGTTCTCCACGTTGAGATATATTTTAAAGCTATCAGGTAAGGCTGGATCCACATAAAAAATAGAATTAACCTGAGATTCAATTTTTTGAACAAATTGTCGGATTGTGAGTGTATTGAATGATCCGGTGATAAGTTCCTGCTTTTCCCCCTGGCCATTAATATGCTGAGATCCAAAAAGCAAAATAAATAACAGGATTAACAAATTATATTTCATAATTAATTTGCTATTTCACAGTAATGGGCTACTGTCTGAAGCAGGGCATTATTAAAGTCCTTTTTGAATTTTATCTTCTTTTTCGTAATAAAATGGCTTATTTCCTTCTTTTTATCCCTTAAGACATTCAAAACCGATTGCTTTCCATCCACTTCAAAATAGGTTCCCCCTTTTTCGATGTAATACCTGCTGTTTTCGATAGCAACTCTTTTCAATTGATATCCATAATCGGTAACTTCGTCAATGGTCTTTTTATTTTTGGCCCAGGCCTTGACTCTACCATCGTAGAGTCTTTGGTAAAAGCCAGGTTCAGGAACTGATCCGATGGAAGAATTCCCTGATTTCCGAATAAATGTATAACCGAAACAGGTGAATTGACTTACCCGGTTACTTGCCAAAGAAGTAATTTGTATTTGGTTTAACCCCTGAATAACCAGGACGTCTCTAACGATATCATAAAGCATTGGAATATCAGGATACAGAATATCCTCACAAATGATATTCCCACTGGTAAATCTTGCAGTTTTAAAAAAAGCATGCCCGACATTGATCCGGTCAAACTGGTATTCGCACCCATTATAAATTGCGGATTGGGCCCCTTCCTTTTGAGCATAAAACGCGATAGTATTTGAAATTGCAATATCCCCGGTGAGACTTTTAGGGATCCGAACCTGGGCATGAATCATCTTCATGCCTGTCATAAGCATCAGAATAATAAGGGTTAACCTGAATTTTATTTTATTCCCCGGGCACAGGAATTTTAACCAGATTTCTTTCATGGTTTGAATAGTTCTAACGATGAAATTTTCAGCAATTTAAGGATATTAAAATAATAATAAGATGATTTGCGGCATTTAAAAACAACTTTTTTAATGTCTATTGCTTTGTTTTAATTGAATTGATATAGCTTTCCTATCCGGATTAATCTGATTTAAACTATTGTTATTTCACATAAAATACCGTGTTGACAACTGAATTAGGTGAAAGAATAACCGAATTAAGATGTGTATTCCTCCAGGTTTCTGGTAAAAACGGATGCACCAGGAGAAGTTACAATTAGTTAATATTTAATTAATTGTAATAATCGTTACTTTGCATAATTTTGCAAAAAATATTTTTATTTATGATTTACATGGCAGACACAGCTGATCTGGAAGAACTCAGAAAGCTGTACCTTTTTTTCCCGCTTCAAGGAGTAACCACTAATCCAACCATTTTAAGTCATGCAGGGAACAAACTTTCTGTTGCTATTGAAGGGATACAAGAGTTGGTTGGATCCGGAATGGTGCATGTTCAAATGATCTCGGCAGAATCGGATGATATGGTTCGTGAGGCAAAGAAATACCGCAGTTATTTTGATTTCGGAGACAATTTTTACGCCAAAATTCCGGTAACATCCAATGGTTACAGGGCAATACGAATATTGAAAGATGCCGGAATCAATGTCACTGCAACTGCTATTTTTACACAACAACAAGCCCTGGTTGCCATGAAGGCAGGAGCAGACTTTGTAGCACCCTATGTAAGCCGCCTGGACAATATATCATCACATGGTATTGAAGTTGTGGGAGATATCGTTAAGAATATTGCTATCTATGATCTTAAAGGCAAAGTGTTAGCGGCGAGTTTTAAAACGGTGGACCAGATTTACCGGGTAAGTATGGCTGGTGCCCACTCAGCAACCATTGGTCCGGAGTTGCTCCACCAATTGATCAAACACCCTATGACAGACATTGGGGTAAATCAGTTTGAAATAGATTCAGAAGGTCTTTACGATATCGAATTTTAATTCGAATCAGCTCCGGACGATGAAAGATTGATAATAGAGTTCCATCAGTCATCCAAATCTTTCCAAAGAATTAAATGACTGATGGAATTACACAGACGTTATCTATTCTATCAATATTTTAATCCCTGTCGGAGCATCAAATGAAGTTTTGACTGTTCCGTCATCCATTTTCCTGTGTTCAATTTTCAACACTCCCAACGGGGTTGGAAAAGTTCCTTTAACCCATTGCAGGTCACCCAGGTGCGGTTCGATTTTGATGACTTTGCACCCTGGTTCCAAAACATTGATACCCAACACGTATTGTGTCAGCCATGATGTAGGACCTGAAGCCCATCCATGACAAAAACTGTGGCGGAATCCTTTATAACAATATCCTCCGGATGAGGCATGAACATCAACTTTTCCGTCTGGAACCATTTCGTCAATCCGAGCACCGTTTTTCATCCAGTCGATGTCAAAATCTTCCCAGAAAGTGGTCGCTCCGAGATCGAGCATCCCTCCCCAATACTGGCGCATATTGTCTATCGCACCCTTGTAATCACCGGCTTTGGCCCTGGCTTTAAGCATATAGTAGCCATAGAATGTTGACATTTTATGAACTCCCTCTTTTGCCAGCATTCCCGAGTTTGCAAGTTGAGGCGATATCAATCCGGAAATGGATAGAAGAGCTGCAGCCTGTTTGGATCCGGCCATTCCGGGAACATGTATTTTGAGTTTTTCAATACTTTTCCTGCAGATTTCAGCAGTTTCCGGATCACCTAATATTTTGCATAATTCGCCACCTGCCTCGAAAGTCATCACCATCAATGACTGTAAACCTGCGTGAATTGCCTCCTTGTTTTCGCTCGATGGCCAGTCAAGGAACCGCCCTCCATCGAGGTTTTCCTTCCCGTCAGCTTCAATTTTGGTGGAAAGCTGCCGCAACAGGGCAGCAAGGTAATCCTTTTGATTTTTAAGGTATTCCAGATTCCCCTGATAATAGTACCAGTCGTGCTGAATCAGTATCCACCACATGGAGTAGGAACTTATCCCGTTCATCCAATTGGGAAGCGGGGTCAGGTCGCGGGCAAGATCGAGACTTTTGGGAACTACATTGCAGTTCCCGAATACCGAATTAATGGTCATCACTTCAGGATGCATATCTCCTACCCATACTAATCGGTCACGTTTTATACCATCCCAAAGGTAATCCTGCATATTTAGGTGAACGGTATAAGCACCTGTCATCCATATTTGATTGAGTCGTTCGTCGTCACATTGAAACGATCCCAGGTAGGGAATGTCACGGTAATTAAATATTGCGCTTAATTCTTTGATCTCCAGCTTAGAGTCAGGATCCCCAAGGTCTATCCGGACAAACCGGAAGCCGGAATTGCCCACCTCCAGACGTCCCAGCCAGGGTAACGTAACCGTGAAATCGCGCATTGCATGATCATTGGTAGCTCCGTCTTTCCCTGGGTCGCTCATCGCTTCGCTAACCGATTCTCCAAACCGGATACGTAATCGACCAGCCGGATTTGGATTACCGATAGTTGTTATGAGCTCCAATCCGCCCTGGATCTCCCTTCCAAAATCAAGAATAATCCATGGTTTTGTGTTCTGATCACTAATCAAAGTCATGTACTTTCCTTTGTTCAGGTCAGTCTGGCCAATGCCAGGTTTCAGAATACTTTCAACATTCAGGATTTGCTTGCCTGTCGGATCAGAAATTTTGACAATTCGGACTGGGGCCAGATACTTACGGATAAGATCTGTCGAGCGTATTGCGGATACTTCTTTAGGTTTAAAAGCTGCCGGAAGCTGGGCTGTTGCGGATCCGCTGGCGAATACGAAAACAGAAATAATCAGAAATTGGCAGGCAAAGTTCATCTTTGAGTTTTAAAAGTTTTGGTTTTTATTTTTGGCTCCAGATAAACCGGTAATTGAAACGGCGGTTAGGAGCCGTGTCTCCATTGGTGCAAAACGATATTGGATCACTAAGATCTGATGCATTGTCACTCCATTTGAAGTCGAACGTAAAATTGGTGGTGGTAAGTCCAAGTAATTTCCGCGGGATTTCAATCTCCAATTGATTTACGGCATAGCTTAACTTTAATTCTGCCACCTCTACCCATGGATGTTCAGGGTGTTTATTATCGTAACGCATGAGTGTCGAAGTATTTGGACCCTTTACATTTTTATTGATTAAAAAATCATAACCAAACCATCCTGTTTGGGAATTGTTGTCTGCATCAATCAGCAAGAGCATCCAGTTATTACCAGTGGCAGGGGTGAGTTTTTCGGCTGTTTCAGCATAGAAATTGACAAATTGCTTATCCACAGCCACTTTGCAGGTGACTATATCGTTTCGGCCTGAATCATTTGTATAATGCAATCCTCCATAACCGTTGTGATTACGATGGAAAGTGTCGCCTCTGGTATCACGAAATTCGGTGAGCCCTTTTCCCCAATCATCAAATTGTCCGTCAATTTTCACCTGGTGAAATCCCTTTTGTATGGGTATTGGTCTGATCCCTTTGTATTTGCGAATATTTTGAGCCATTTGCATGTAATAATTGTCAGTATAACCGCCTTTCATTGGGCTCACCGACCGGTTGAATTCCGAATTGTACTGATCGACAAAACGGAACGGACTATTCCGACCCAGCCAGGGTGTCGTGCTTTCTCCATCCATTTGATATTTTCCGGCTGTCCATTCGTTCCAGTCATTGACATAGAGAAACTGAGGATTTGCAGCAATGGCTTCATCCCAGCGTTCCTGAAAATAGATTCCGTAACCTTCGGGGTTTTCAACCGTTTTACCTAACCACGGGACATAGGCTGGTTCTGGCAAATCGTATTCATTCAATGTTGGTTCACCATTCTGGCGTGACCACGATTTACCCACGCCCATATTCACACTGGTCATAGTTACAGGGTGCTGTGCTGGGGTAACTGCTGCTTCCTCCCTTTTGCCGTTGTGCGTTGAAAGCAACTCTTCTGGCTTCATGGCTTTCACTTTAGGTTCAGCCATGCTGTAACCAAAACTCCAGTTGTCTTCAGTACCAATGAACCGTTTGCCACCCCATTCATAATAACCCCACCACATAGTCCGGGGGGTAAAGAAATTTTTAACTTCTTTAGTATAATCGGTATAAAACGCTTCTGTATAATCCGGATCTCCATAATGCTGGTGATTCCGATTCGTCCTGGCAGATGCATTATAGTTTGGATTGGGATTTTTCTCGCCTCCGCCATTGGCATCAAGTGATGGATTGCTATTATAAAGCAGCAGAGGTTTTCCGTCCCAATAAAACCATAAATCGGAGAATCTGCCTTTCTTGTAAATTTTTTCATACAAATCCTGAACAACTGTGATTACTGGTCCATTGTATGCCCAAAAGACAAATTTCGGTACTTTATTCCCTTCTGCTTTCATTCTCTCCATAACATTAAATGTCACATCCCATTCGGGCCAGTATCGCACAGCGTTGGTTACATCCATCACGAGAACATCTACACCGGCATCAGCAAGCATCGACATATCTTTCCGGATTACGTACTCGTCCTGACTCAGGAAATAACCCATCTCCGGTTCCCCCCAATGATACGATCCTTCGGACCAAAGCGGATGTTTGGCATCCAGACGAGCCTTAGGATCAGCAGCCAGGATTTTAGTCACATCAGCCGAATACGGCGTTTTGAAGTTGGTATGATGCGCCTCTTCGTGCCACGTAATGTAGAATATTCCAACGATCCTGCACTGATCCTTTTTAACAGGCCCAACCTGTTGGTAATCGGGCATCAATCGTCCAAGAGCATCATTTGCTACCCAGGTATCCGGGTAAATATCGCGGTACGAATTTTCTCCTGAAGTGGTTGATGAGCCTTCGGTAATTCCTATTTTCTCTTGAGAAAAACTGGATAGAGCAGACAATGCCATAGACAGCGCAACAGCCATAAGAACATTCAAATAAAAAAATCTGTTCCTTTTCATCTGTTTATAATTTGATTTTTATTTGCCAGATGGAACTCGCCATTGATAACCATCCAAGTGTGTGAAAAAATATTGCTTATAGCTCGTTTCATAACTCAAAAATTTAGTATTCAGACAATCTTTCTGGTTGTTTCGTGATAAATTCTTTATTCAGCCGGATCGTGCTTAAAAACGAAAGGTGATCCAATTATCCGAACCAGAAAGGTTTTATTAAATTATTTTCGGCGTTTTAACTCTTCCAGATTAATTGTCAACAGTCGGCCAGCAGGTTTCCCGTTGCGGTAAGTAACAGCCCAGATATCCGTGGCTCCCTTTGGTACCGTTAACGGATCATTGTGATATTCTTCCGCGAAATTATCAGGGACGGTATAATTAAATGTGTAATAAATCTTGAGCCCTTTTATCTCCGTTTTAAATACGATTTTGGTTTGTCCATCCTGATCTATAACCGTTGAAATAATCGGATCATAGATGCTCGCTGCATAATTTACATGCGCCTGTTCGAACCGTGGAAATTGGGCTTCCATCCGTGGGACAAAATTGTCCCAGTTTAAATGTGATTTAGGTGACCATAATATTTCGGACAAGGCCAAAGCACGGGGCCAGGTCATATATTCGGCCAAACGTGGCGACGCAACAAACTCTGACCATAAATTGGCCTGCGCTCCCAATAAATGTTTGGCATCCATTCCTTCCGGAAGCGGATCATACCCATAAATATCGGCTGTTCGTAGAATGACTCCTCCGGCATAAACCCGCTCGATATTCAGGTCGCCCTGCAACTGATTCAGATACAGGTTGTCGCCTGGAGACATAATCACATTATGACCTTCTTTAGCGGCAGTAATACCACCTTTGACGCCTCTCCACGACATAACTGTTGCTTCAGGAGCCAAGCCACCTTCTAGTATTTCGTCCCATCCAACAAGCTTTTTCCCATTGGAATTCAGAATTTTTTCTATTCTTTTGATGAAATAACTTTGTAATTCTTCTTCGTTTTTCAGCCCTTCTTCAGCCATTCGTTTCTGGCATCTGGGACATTTTTTCCAAAATTCTTTCCCTGCCTCATCACCACCAATATGAATGTATTTTCCGGGAAATAATGCAGCGATTTGCGAGAAAATAATTTCCAGTTTTTTAAAGTTATCTTCATTCCCTAAACAAAGGACAATATCATCTTTTTCATGGGAGAAACCCGCGTTGACATGATATTGTTTTTGTGTGCAGCACGCTTCAGGGAAGGAGGCTATAAATGCAAGACTATGACCTGGAATATCAATTTCGGGAACAATGTTAACGAACCGTTTCCCGGCATATTCCACTACCTCCCTGATATCCTCCTGAGTATAAAATCCACCATCGGTAGCTTTTTCTCCCGATTCAGGGAATTCAAAAGTCCAGTATTTACCTGTACGCGGAACGCGCCACGCCCCAATATTAGTCAGCTCAGGCATTCCTTTTATTTCAATTCTCCATCCCTGATTGTCGGTCAGGTGCCAGTGAAACACATTCAATTTATATTTCGCCATCTGATCGATATAGCGCTTAACAAATTCTTTAGAAAAGAAATGACGGCTAACATCCAACATCAACCCCCGCCAAGCATAATGTGGATAATCAGTAATGGTTACGCATTGAACAGCGGTTTGACCATTCTGCTTCTCTACCGGAATAAGTTGCCGCAGCGATTGTATCCCATAAAACAATCCAACCGTTTTATTGGCCGAAATCGTAATTCTCGTCGGAGAGACAAGCAGCGTGTACCCTTCTGTCCCCAAAGTGGCATTAGGTCTATCATTTAACCTGAGAATAATTGCCTGTTTAGGCTCCTTTATTGAGTCAAAACTTACTTCAACTTTTGAACCAATAAGAGGCTCCAGTTCAGCAGCAAAGGTTTGTGCTACCTGAACTATTTCCTCATTTGCTGGTGAAATAATGATACGGGTTTTGGATGACAGCAGGAATGACCCATTCAGGATATTCACCTCAACAGCCTTTGGAATGAGCGGCAAAATATCCTGAGCAAAAACGCAGAAACCACCATTCCACACCCTAAACAGAACAATAAATAGCAATAATATTTTTTTCATGAGAATAAGTAATTAGAATTAAATGACATATTTATTTAATATGGGGTAGCTCATTAACCTCACTCTTATCTGTTTGAAATGATATATTTATCTCACCATATGATAGATAACATTAAAACAGGTGAGATTGAGGCAATGGAGCAAAATTATAAAACAGCACTTATGGCACGACAAGAAAACGCAATTAATGGCTTTGAATTATAAAAGAATAAGGAGAAATTTCAGATCAATTCACCTCATACATGAATGAAGACTTTAATTTATCCCAAGACCACAAATAGTATACATACGTTAAAAACAACAAACAAGTAAGCCGAACACCATATCGAATTTTTCTTCTGATGATTTTTCAAGCAAATACT
>Ga0316226_1002675_pt1 | contig 16298 bp, 9 predicted proteins | sample TBH18017metaG_FD_206009 | JGI IMG/M metagenome (GOLD analysis project Ga0316226, IMG submission 206009) | Freshwater microbial communities from Trout Bog Lake, Wisconsin, USA - TBH18017 | ecosystem: Environmental > Aquatic > Freshwater > Lake > Hypolimnion/Profundal zone | place: USA: Wisconsin... | reverse complement strand
CCGTAGATACCATGACCGAGCTTTGGACTGGAAAACCGGCCGCCAATCCGTGTCCGGTCATCAAACAGCTAAAAATACAGGGCAAAAATGAATTTACTCCGGGGGCGGCATTCACCGCCAACCTCGACGCCGCCGATTTGAAGGGTCAGCCGCTGCAAGTGAGCTGGGTAATCCAGCCGGAACAAACCGTAAAAGGCATGGGCGGTTCGGCGGAACCGGTGCTGGCGGAACTCACCTCGGCGATCACCCAGAGCGACGCCACCCACGCCGACGTGAAGACGCCGGCGCAGCCCGGCGGCTACCGTTTGTTCGCCTATGTGCGGAACAGCGCCGGGGCGGCCGTCGCCAACGTGCCGTTTTATGTGGGAGCCGGGGACAATGATGCCCCCGGTAAACCGGCGAAGCTGCCGTTCTACGTCTATGAAGATCAGGGCAACGCGAACAACCATTACATCGCTTCCGGCTGGATGGGGAACACCAAGGCCATCAAGATGGATGATGGTTGCATGATCCGGCCTCACGGCGGCACCACCTGTCTGCGGGTTGAATATCAGGCCACCACCGACTGGGGCGGCGTGGTCTGGCAGGATCCGGCGAACGACTGGGGCGACAAGGTCGGCGGCTGGAATCTTACCGGCGCCAAACAACTGACCTTCTGGGCGCGCGGGGACAAGGGCGGCGAAGTGGTCAGCTTCAAGTTCGGCCTGCTGGGCAAGGACAAGCCGCACAATGACTCCGCTAACGGTGGACTCGACAGCGTGACGCTCACGAAAGAATGGAAGGAATACACCATTGACCTGGCCGACAAGAACCTGTCCCGCATCAAGACCGCTTTTGCGTGGACGACGGCGGGGCGCGATGATCCGTCAATGTTCTATCTGGACGACATCCGGTTTGAGTAAAAAATCTGCGACCGGTAAAGGTTATGCGGAGAAGTTCTGAAACAATTTTTCAGAGCTTCTTCACTTCACCGCGATTGGTGATTTCCCCCTGTATCCACTGGATGGAATGCAGCATCACCTCGGTGGCGGTCTTGAGGTGGAGCTTTTCCTTGATGCGGTTGCGGAAGGAGTTGACGGTGGCGATGGTCACTTCCAGTTCCTGGGCGATGAGCCGGGTGCCCTTGCCCTGCCCCAGCATGCGAAAGACCTGCAGTTCGCGGTCGCTGAGAATCTCCACCATCGAGGCCGGATGGTCGTCCTGGCCGTGCATGAACTTGGAGATGATGGACGAGGACATCTTTTCGCTGAGATACATTTCGCCGCCCAGCACCTTGCGGATGGCGTTGCGGACCGTCTTGCCGGTCTCATGTTTCATGACGTAGCCCATCGCCCCGGCGCGGAGAGAGCGCTCGGCGTATAACGACTCGTCGTGCATTGAAATCACCAGCACGGGCAGATCGTCGTAGGCGTCCTTGATGGCCTTGATCAAGTCCAGGCCGCTGGTGCCGCCCAGGGAAATATCCACCAGCACCAGGTCGGGGTTCAGTTCGGGAATGACCCGCAGCGCCTCGGCGGCATCGGCGGCCTCGCCGCACACCACCAGGTCGGGATCATGGCTGACCAATTGGCCCAGGCCTTCACGGAACAAAGGATGGTCATCAACAATCAGCAAACGGTTCTTCGCGGCAGGCTGTTCACTCATAAGGTCAGTATGTGTAAAAATTAAAAAACATCAAATTGAAATTTGCGGCCCGCACCGGCGGCGGAGCTTCAGGTCTTGGCGCCGGCCGCACGACCGGGTGCAAACAGGCAGGCCACCGTGGTGCCGCCGCCCGGCGCGCTGCGGATGTCGAGCGTCGCACCGATGACGCGGGCGCGGTATTGCATGATCCGCAGCCCCATGCCTGACCGGGAAATGTCGGCCATGGCAAAGCCCGTCCCGTTGTCCTCGACCGTGAGCGCATAGCGGTTCTGCGCCGGCTTGAGGGAAACACAGATATCCCCGGCCTGGCCGTGCTTGGCGGCGTTGGCCACGGCTTCCAGCGCAATATAATAAAGATGCAGCGCCACGGTGTTGTCAACGGATTCCGGCGGCGACTCGCAGACAAAGCGGCACTGGATCTGGAACAACTGGCCGGCGTTGAGCGTCATTTCTTCCAGCGCGGAAGCCAGGCCGTTTTCCGCCAGCCGGACGGGGAACAGGCCGCGCGCGACGCCGCGGGTCTGGGCGATGGCCGTGCCCAGCAGCCGGCTGATCCGCTCGACCTCCGCGTGTTCCGGCGACCCGTTTTCCTCAAGCCGTTCGGCGACGGTCTCGGTCAGGTAGGAGATGCCGACGAGCTGCTGGCAGACGCCGTCATGCAGGTCGTGGCCGATGCGCCGCTGTTCGCGGTTGCTGATCTCGAGGATTTCACGTTCGAGGCGCTTGCGCTCGGTGATGTCGCGGGCGATGCCCTCCACTTCGAACTGCTTGCCGTGCTGCTCAATCAGCCGGGTGCTGATCTCCAGCTTCAGCGGCTGGCCGTTGACCGGCAGGAAATCCCATTCCACCGTCGGCGGCGCGGAATTTTTGAGCACCTGCATCAGCCATTGCTCGGCGGCGGCCTGCTGTTCGGGCACGATCAGGTCCAGAATCTTGCGCCGGAGCATCACCGCGCGGCCGCAGTCCAGCAGCCGCTCGCCCGTCCGGTTGATCGAGGTGATCTGCCCGGCCATGTCCAGGGTGAAAACAACGTCGTTGGCGTTTTCAAACAGGTCTTCATACCGCTCCTTCAGGGACTCTTCCAGCACCAGTTTTTGGCGGATGATCCCGGTCTGCTCCTGCACGCGCCGCCGGAGAATGCCCACCCACGCGAACGCGCCCAGGATGACCATGATGAGACCCCCCATCGTCCACAACAGCTTCTTCAACGTCCACCACGGAGGCCGCCGCAGCACCGCCACATCGTCGGGGGAACGCAGCAGCAGATGAAACGATTTTGCCCGCCAGGCCTCGCCGGCAATCCAGCTGCCGCCCGGACTGACCAGACAAACCCCCGTGACGCGAACCCGGCTCCCGTTCTCCAGCGGCGGAAGCGGCTCGGCGCTCTTCGGCTGGTCGTAATTGGCATTAAATATAAAATGCCCCGCATCGAGCACGAGTGTCTGCTCATGCGTAAACAGCCCGTGGTCGAGCAGATTGGCCTCGATGCTCACCAGCCGGCAGTCGAACGCGCCCTTCAACGCCTGATCCAGATTGATCCGCACCGGCTGCGGCAATTGACCGACGCCGATTTTGCGGTAGAGGGCGTCCTGCAGGATCGGCGTATATTCGCCCTGGGCGGGAAACCCGACCACCTCGACCTGGTCCCCCGGCTGCAGCGGCAGCCGCTGGCGGGTCTCCACCAGCAGCCCCTGCTGTTCGTCCTCGATGAACAGCATGGTGCCGAACTGCTGGCAGATGACCGTCCCCGTCACCTTGACCAGATGGCCATAAGTCCCCTGCGGGGTGAACCGCAGCAGGCTCCCGATCTTTTGATTGGGAACGGCGAAGGGATCGCTCGGCGCCGCTTTTTCCACCACGAAATCCTCCGGCCGAGGCACCAAAATGCGGATGTGAAACAACTGGCGCTGGCGGTTGAACTGGGCGGAACAGATCCCGCGAATCTTCACCGCGCTGTCCACCAGGTTCCGGGTCTGTTCCGCCGGCAGACCCGTGACGTAGGCCGTCAGCCGCCCGCCGCCCGTCGTGATTTCAATTTGCAGATAGGAGGTCGCCTCATCCAGAAAAGCCGAGCGCACGATGCCATGAACCTCCACGAACTGGCTGTCCTCCTGGCCGCTCGCCAACTGCTCAAAAGTCACCGGCCGGGCGATGGGCAGGTTGGTTTCCCCCAGTATCGTCCGGCGCGTCGGCACGACAATCGGCGCATACTCGCCCGGGCTGGTCACCCCTTCGATCTCGACCCGCTGGCCCGTGGCCATGAACAGAGCCGGCGTGTTGGACGAGATTTGCAGATAAATTCCAGCCGTGTCGTCCTGAAGAAACTGCGAGTAAAGCCGCCCGTCGAAAAATGTCACCACCCCTTGCAGCCGGACCGGAATGCCCTGCGCCGCCTGCTCCGCCGTCAGCCGGCGCACTTCCGCCACCGTCCGGATTTCCGGCACCGCCTGGGCGGACGCCGACGGACTGCCGGCCAGCCAGAGACTGGCCGCCGTCCACCAACACAGCCGGCCGGGCTTTCCAAAATCAAGTCCGGAAAAACCCCGTCGCACGCGCTTCGGCATCGGCTTCACGGTTTTAATCATGCGAGGGATTGCGGTCCGGCAAAAGTAAAATATATCGCGCCGCCCGTTTCACCTGGCGGCGGATTTTTTTAGTTAGAGAAAAACCGAAGCGCACCTGCGGCTGATCGGGAAATCAGTTGGCCGCCGCCGCTACTTTTTCGCCGCCGCCGCCGCCGTTTTGGCCACCAGCTGGTTCAACGCGTCCGTCAGCCCGTCCACCGCCGCCTTCTGCGGCGCGGTGAGCCGGGGATTGCCGGCCAGCGCCTGCAGCCCGTTGAGCGCGTCGCTGTATAGCCCATGATTGACGCTCATGGAAATATTCATAGCGGCCTGGAATTGGGGGCTGCCGGTGAATGCCTTTTCGAAATCCGGCAGACTGTCTCTGACCGCGCTGGTGGTATCGCTCAAATCCTGGATTGCCTTGGAAGGCGGCTTCTGCCGGTGGCAGGCAGTCAGGCCGGCCAGTCCCACCGCCAAAATAACCAGCACCAGCCAGCGTGTCATTTTCATAGTTTGATGGAGTTTGATTTTATTTCAACCGCGCCGCCGTCAAAACACCAGCGTCATGATGGAATGTGCCGGCGCCTCGGTGGCGGCGGCCTGCCCTTTCAGGTAGAAGGAAAATTTCTGCGCCTGGTCGCCGGGGTTCATCACCACCACCGCCAGCGTGCCGTCCGGGTTAATGAAGGCCGTGGTGAGCAGCGCGTCCAGCGTCGTGGAGCTGACGATTCGCCGTGCGCCGGGACGGATGAACTTCGAGAAGTGGCCCAGATAGTAATACGAATTCATGTAGGTCAGCTTGCCGGTCGTCGTGTCGCCGATGATCGGCGCGTAGCAATAGTTGCCGACATGGTTGGGGCCGCCCTTTTCATCCAGCAAAACATTCCAGTCCGTCCAGCCGACCGCGCCGTTGTTGAAGTCGTTGATCATGGACTTGCCATAGTTTTCGCCCCAGTGCCACTCATTGAGCTTGGCGGTCTCGAAAGGATAGTTGCAGCCCTCGGTGAACAGCAGGTTCACCTTGGGATAGGCCTCGTGGACGAGCTTGACGTTGTCAAAGGCGTCCGCCACATACCAATGGAACGCCACGCCCCAGACATACTTCATCGCCTCCGGATCATCGAGCACCACGCGGGCGCGTTCGTAAAGCAGGTCGCGGTTGTGATCCCAGACGAGAATCTTCTTGTCGCCCAGCCCCGCCTTGGCCAGCGTCGGGCCGAGATGGTTCTTGAGAAAGTCCCGCTCTTCCGCCGCCGTGTAAATGCACGATTCCCAGGACTGCGAGGCCAGCGGCTCGTTCTGCACGGTGACGCCCCAGACGTTGACGCCCTCCTTGGCGTAGGCCTTGATAAACTTGGCATAATAGCTGGCCCAGGCATCCGCACATTCCGGCCGGAGCTTGCCGCCGTGAAGCATGTTGGTGTTGCTCTTCATCCACGCCGGCGGACTCCACGGGCTGGCGAAGAGGGTGAAGTTTTTTTTGCCGGCAGTCGCAATCGCCGCCTTGATGAAGGGTATCCGGTATTGGAGATCGTGCGCGACACTGAAATCCTTCAGCGTCGGGTCGCCGGGCGTCGCATACTCAAAACTCTCGCTCGAAAAATCGCAGCTGTGGATGCTCGTGCGCCCCAGCGTATAGCCGATGCCGTTGACGGGATCCCAATAGGCGCGGAGAATTTCCTGCTGCGCCGCCTCGGGCAGCTTGTAAAAGGTCTCCGCCGAGGCGTCGGTCAATGCGCCGCCGATGCCCAGCACGGTTTGAAAGGTCTTGGTCGGGTCAATGAAGACCACGCCCTGCCGTTCGGGAAACTCCGGCGACGGCTTGAACTGCACGTCCGTTTTCGAGAGGCGATCCGCCGTGTCCTGCGCAGTCAGATATAGGCTGCCGACATCATTTGCTGCGGCGTTTGAGTTGAATATGGCCAATAATATGGCCAACACGGTAAGACCAACCTTTTTGTTGTTCATGGTTACTGAAATATCCCAACTGGTTTTATTGCGGAGTATGTTGAGCCAGCCACATCAAGTCTTGGTTAGCAGTAGCGGGAATATCATAGCGCCCCGTATAGGTCGGCGTAGCCGGGATTAATACTTCGCTGGTATGCCACACTTGAATTGTTGAATGCCCATCCCCAAAAGTCACCCCGGAGCCGCCAGCATGCAAAGCACTGGGCAATTCCCTGAAGAAACCCGTGCCGTTCGCATAACTGACATCTACATAACAACTGCCGTCATCTATGGTGTCGGGATTTTCATCCATAAACATCCAAGCATCTGTCGGACCGACCGTTGTTGTGAAGCTGGTGGTTTTCTTGGCCCAGAAGGCAGTGGCAACCGAAAGCGAGTTCATATAGGGGTTATACTTCACGGCTCCATTGCCGTAGCTGCCGAGGGGGGCATCGCCGATGGCGGCATTCATCACCACACTGCGACACCGTGCCGTTATGCCTAAAACCACCTTTTGAACCGTGCTGGCATAGTTGGCGGCCGGACAGGCAAAAATCCGTGCATTCCTGCCACAATATTTGCCAAGCAGTGAGGACGAATCGTCAATCAAATTTGCCACATTGGAATTCACCGGCGAAAGAGTCCAAGTTAACTTACCGGAAACCCATGAGGGAGTGCTCCCCCATGGATTACCGCCATTACAATTGAGAGGCCAATAGTCATTATTATCCCCGGCATACATGTGGGACGCCAAACCGAGCTGCTTGCTGTTGTTCAAGCACGTGATCGCTATAGCCTTTTGCTTGGCCTTGTTCAGCGCCGGCAGCAGCATCGCCGCCAAGATGGCGATGATGGCGATGACCACCAGCAGTTCAATCAGCGTGAACCCCCGCCCCGCCCCGCGCCCGAAGCCGCGCCCGCCCGATTTGCGCAAGCCGTCCGAGCCGGAAATGGAATTGAAATTCGGAAGTTGAAATTGAATGTCATTCATATCGCAAACTCAACAGTTGAACCGGGGTTTCTTATACTTACACCCAAAGCCGCTTGAAACGCAATATGTAATTGCATTAAGAAAATAGTTGACACGCAATGTTGCATTTGATGTAATCCACATTATTACGTTTCTATTTTTTTGTCAACAAACTTTTTGCCAAAAATCACTATTAAGCCTATCCTATGGGGAGCGCAATTGAGCAGCCAACATGCAAACCGATCAGGACACAATAACTTTAAGGCCAAACGGCAGCCGGCCCGGAGAGCCGGCTGACGAGCTGATGCCGGGTCGGGCGGCGGCCGTGTCGGTGGACATCCATGGCGAGCCGTTTGCCGGCATCCGGCAGGTCAGCGCCATGCCGCCGTTTCTGATGAGCATCGTCAGCAACGGCAACCTCTGGCTGTTCGCCGGGAGCAACTCGGCGTTCACGGCCGGGCGCACGGACGCGGATCACGCGATTTTTCCCTATCAGACGGCGGACAAAATTTTACGGAACCCGGCCGGCGGCGGCGCGCGCAGCATTTTTTTGGTGGAACGGGAAAACGGCCGTGCCGTCTGGGAACCATGGCAGAACGGCGGGGAGAATTTCGCCATCAAACGAAACCTTTACAAGAACGCCCTCGGCACCGCCGTCGTCTTCGAGGAAATCAACGAAGACCTCGGCTTGCGTTTTTCATGGCAGCTGACGACCTCGCAGACTTACGGCCTGGTGCGGTTCTGCACCCTGGAAAATCTGAATCCCATGCCCGTTCGCATCCGTTATCTGGACGGCTGGAACCAGATCGTCCCGCCGGGCGTGAGCCAGGAGATGTTCGACCGGTTCAGCTATCTGGCGGCGGCCTATATGCGGCATGAGTGCGTGGACGGCCTAGGAATTTACACGCTCAACTCCGGCATCACCGACCGCGCGGAGCCCAGCGAATCGCTGCGCGCCGCCGGCGCATGGTCGCTCGGCCATGCGAACCCGACGGTGCTTTTGTCCGAGCGGCAGGTGGAGAATTTTCGGTGCGGCCTGCCCGTCACCGCCGAGTCCGAAATCCGGGGCGAGTTCGGAATGTGCCTGACGTGCGACGCAGTCGAACTGGAGGCCGGCGATGCACACGAATGGATTAGCGTGGCCGACACCGGACTTGACCACAGCGCGCTGGTAAATCTGCGCGCGCAGCTTGCCTCGGAAAGCGCCCTGCGAATCGCGCTGGAGGCGGATGTCGAGGCCACCCGCAACGGCCTCAAGCACCGGATTGCCGCCGCCGATGGTTTGCAGCAGACGGCGGACGCGGCGGCCAGCGTTCATCATTTTGCCAACGTGCTGTTCAACTGCATGCGCGGCGGGACTCTGGCGGAATCCTACCATGTGCCGAAGGCCGACTTCGCTGCGTTCATCAAATCGCGCAATCCTAAAGTTTGCGCCCGGCACGCGGCGTGGCTGGAAAAATTGCCGGCGAAACTGGATTTGGAAACGCTTCGCCAGCACGCGGGCGAAACCGGCGACGCACAGCTGATCCGCCTGACGCGCGAGTATCTGCCGCTGACCTTCAGCCGGCGGCACGGCGACCCGAGCCGTCCGTGGAACCGTTTCAACATCCGAACGCAGGACGAGGCGGGCAAAATCATCCACGATTACCAGGGCAACTGGCGCGACATCTTTCAAAATTGGGAAAGCCTGGCGCAAAGTTATCCCGCGTGCCTGGAATCCATGCTGGCCATTTTCCTGAACGCCTCGACCGCCGACGGCTACAATCCGTATCGCATCACGCGCGCCGGGATTGATTGGGAGGTGGAAGACGTCAACGACCCGTGGAGCCATATCGGCTATTGGGGCGACCATCAAATTATTTATCTCCTGCGGCTGCTGGAAAGTTACGAGCGCTTCCAGCCAAAGACAATTTCGCGGACGCTGAACGAACGGCTTTACAGCTACGCGAATGTTCCTTACGTCATCAAGGGCTTTGACGAACTGGTTCGCGACCCGCGCCATTCCATCCATTTCGATGCCGCCCTGCACAAGCGGCTGCTCGCGCGCGCGCAGGAATTTGGCAACGACGGCAAACTTCAATCGGACAAATCCGGCGAAGTGCGGCTCGTGTCTCTCGCTGAAAAGCTGCTCGTGCCGCTGCTGGCAAAATTGAGCAACTTCGTTCCCGGCGGCGGCATCTGGCTCAACACGCAGCGGCCGGAATGGAATGACGCCAACAACGCGCTGGCCGGCTGGGGGCTTTCGGTGGTCACCGTCAGCTACCTGCGCCGCTACCTGACCTTTCTCGACCGCATTTTTGCGGACGGAAAAACGGCGGTGGAACTTTCAGCCGGCGTGGCTACTTTTGTAAAACAGATTGCCGCCAGCCTGCCGAAAACGGATGTCAAAGATGATGGCGCGCGTTACGAGACCGTTGCCGCCCTGGGAAAAGCTGGCGAACAATTTCGTCAGGCCGTGTATGACGGAAATCTGGGCGAACCGATTTCAATGCCAGTCGCTGAAGTGCGCCAACTGCTCGCGACCGCGCTGCAAGCTGTGGATTCAACGCTGCGCGCAAACCGCCGGGCGGACGGGATGTTTCACAGTTACAACTTGCTGAAGATTGCCGCGGAGAAAGCAACGGTCACCAATCTTTATTTGATGCTCGAAGGCCAGGTGGCGGGATTGAGCAGCGGGCTGCTGGATCCGGCGGAGGCGTTGACGCTCCTGAAAAAACTTCGCCACAGCGATTTGTTCCGCGCCGACCAGCACAGCTACATGCTTTATCCGGATCGCGAAGTGCCTTCCTTCTTTTCGCGCAACACGCTGCCGCGCGACTGGGCGAAAAAAATTCCAGCCATCGCCGCGCTCGCCGCCGATGGCGACAGAAAATTGATCGTGGCCGACGAAAATGGCGAGGCGCATTTCCACGGCGACCTCGCCAACGCAGCCAGTTTGGAAACACGGTTGAACCAACTCGCGGCGGACGCGAGCTGGAATCAGGCGGCGCAGCAAGACCGTGTTGCGCTTTTGGAATTGTGGGAAACCGTATTTCATCATCGCGCGTTCACCGGCCGCAGTGGCACGATGTTTGCGTTCGAAGGCTTGGGCAGCATCTACTGGCACATGGTGGCAAAACTGCTCGTGGCCACGGAAGAATATCATCGCCAAGCGGTGGAGTCCGGCGCATCTCCGGAAATTATTGACGGCCTGCGCGCGGCCTATTATGACATCCGCAGCGGCCTCGGCTTCACCAAATCGCCAGAAGTTTACGGCGCATTTCCGACCGACCCCTATTCGCACACGCCCCGGCATCTGGGCGCGCAGCAACCCGGCATGACGGGTCAGGTGAAGGAGGAAATTCTCACGCGCTGGGCCGAGCTCGGCGTCCGCGTGGCCAATGGCATGCTGATCTTCGCCCCGCGCCTGTTGCGCCGCGCTGAATTTTTTTCCAAGCCACATGACTTTGCCTATGTGGATCTGGACGGGAACGAGAAAATCTGGAAGCTGCCGGCCGGAAGCCTGGCGTTCACCTATTGCCAGATTCCCATCTGCTATGAGCTGGCGGACGCGCCCTCGATCACCATCGAACGCCGGGGCGGCGACACCAAAACGGTGCCGGGCAACGCGCTCGACCGCGCGGACAGCGAGACGGTCTTCGCCCGCACCGGCGAGATTTCAAAACTGATTGTAAAAATACCGCGGGGCGACCTGTGCGACTGATGCCGTAACCATAAAACTATTCCGAATATGAACTCACAAGCAAAACCGGCGAAACTGCCATTTCTGGAAAAATTCGGCTACGGCCTGGGCGACACCGCGAGCAACTTCGTGTGGGCGCTCATGATGAACTTCATCATGTTCTACTACACGGACATCTTCGGCATCACCGCCGCCGCCGCTGGCACGATGCTCCTCTTCGCGCGCAGCACCGACGGCGTCGTGGACTTCTTCATCGGCGCGGTCGCCGACCGCACCAAGTCCAAGTGGGGACGTTTCCGCCCCTACCTTGTATGGCTGTGCGTGCCGCTGGCAATTGTTTTTGTTCTCGCATTTACGACGCCCAACATTAGTCCCGCCGGCAAGCTCGTGTGGGCGTGGGTCACTTACAATTTGTTGATGCTGCTCTACTCCGCCATCAACATTCCCTACGGCGCGCTGTCGGGCGTGATGACCGACGACCCGTTGGAACGCACCAGTCTCAACAGCTACCGGATGTCGCTCGCGCAAATCGGCGGCATCATCGCCAACTCGAGCTTTCTGGTGCTCATCGTGAAGTTTGCCGGCGGCGCGCAGGGCCAGAAGCTGGACACGCTCAGTCTGGCGGCCAAGCAGACCGGGGCGCAGCATACCGTCATGCTTTTTGCCGCCATCGGCATCGCCCTCTTCCTGCTCTCGTTCCTGTCCACCAAGGAACGCATCCATCCGCCGGTTGACCAGAAGACCAACCTGCTCCAGGATCTCAAAACCCTTTTCAAAAACCGCCATTGGATCATGATGTTCGCCGTCGGCATCATCAACATCACCTTCGCCGTCGTGCGCGGCACGGCCGGCATGTATTACCTCAACAGCTTCCTCAAGTGGAACGGCGAGAAAATCGGCCTTTATTTCCTGATCAGCGGCCTCTCGATGATTTTCGGCGCCATGATGACCCGGTTTGCCGTGAAGGCCATTGGCAAAAAATGGGCCTTCATCACGAGCCTGGCACTGGTGGGCATCACCGCCATCCCCTACTTCTTCATTAAGGCCGACCTGACCAATCTATTGATCAACACCAGCATCCTCGGCCATCTGGTCCAAATTGACCAGACCACCGCCCTGGTGATGACCTTCCAGATCATCGGCATGTTTTTCGCGGGCATCAACGCCACGCTATTTTGGGCCATGGTGGCGGACACCGCCGACTTCCAGGAATGGAAGTTCAAGACCCGCACCACGGGCGTGGCCTTCTCCGCCACCACCTGCGCGCAAAAGGCCGGCATGGGCATCGGTGCCGCCGTCGCCGGCTTCCTGATCTCGTCATTCGGCTATGTGCCCAACGCCGCACAACAGACGCCGGAAGCCATCCGTGGCATCCTGCTCTTGGTCAGTCTCATTCCAGCCGTTGGCCTGCTGTTGCTTTCGGGATTGTTCACCATCTACGGCCTGAACGAGGACATCTGCAAGACCATGCGCGACGACCTGGCCCAGCGCCGGGCGCAAGTCGTGTCGCCGGTTGCCCCGACCGCGCCACGGCCGAAGGTGCCGGACACCGGCTCGCTCGTGAACGCCTAGGAGTTTATCCGATGGGGAAAATGCGGACGGAGTTCAGTGCAAATTCCAAGTGAGTGAATCGTCCACTTGGGTTCCACCTTTGGTGCCGACCGCGCGAACGGCATTAGCTCCCTTGGCCAGCTTAACCGGCCAGGTGAAGATACAGTTGGTGCTGGCCAATCCGCCCTGTGAAGTTCCGTTCACAAACAGCTCGACGGAATCGCAGTTGGCATAGACCTTCGCCGTGACCGAATTAGTTTCGCGGTTGGTGAAGGTGTGGCCGGTGACATAGACCATCGGATTGGTGGTCCAGTTGGCTTTGTAATAGTAGAAGGCATCCTTGCGCACCTGCCGGTCATAAGTCACCAACCCCTTGTCGTTGCGGCCCGGCGTGTCGCCCTCGTTGCGGCCGCCGACGCCGAAATCAAACATATTCCAGACGAACTTGCACCAGATGAACGGCCGTGCCTGCAACGCCTGCCAGTAGGTTTCATGGAACAGGTTCTGGTATTCCTCCGGATGATAATGGCCGGACTGGTTCGGCTCCTTCACAGGGTCTTCGCTGTGCTGGTTGATGCTCGCGCCGGCGCCGTATTCGGTGATGCCAATCCGGCGGCTGGGATATTTCTCATGAATCCGGTCCAGCCACGGGGCAAAATCGTCAATCGTGCCGTTATACCAGCCAAAATACTTGTTGAAGGCGTTCAGCTCGCTGCACCAGGTGGAAGGCTCGTCGTCGCGCGAGTTGGCGGCGGAGGCGGACGGACGCGTCGGGTCTTCCTGCGCGGCCAGTGCGGTCAGCTCACGGGCGAGCCGGACCGGCTTGGGCCCGGGTTTCAGAGTGACTTCATTGAAGATGCCCCAGCAAATCACCGACGGATGATTATAACGCTGCCGGATAAGCTCGATAAGCTGCTGCTTGGCGCTGGCGTAAAACTCCGGCGATTCGGTGATGCGGTTCACCAGCGGAATCTCGGTCCAAAGCACAATCCCGTTCCGGTCCGCCAACTGATAAGTCTGGTCATTATGTTCGTAATGTGAAAGGCGCAGCGCCGTGGCGCCAATTTCTTTGAGCAGCATGAAGTTCGTGTTGCGCTGCGCGTCGCCAATCGCCCAGCCATGATCCAACCAGTCCTGATGCATGCTTACACCGTGCAAGTCATAATACCGGCCGTTCAGGAAAAATCCCCTGTCGGCATCCACGGTGTAATAACGAAAACCGAGCGGCTGCGCGACCATGTCCGCCACCTTGCCACCGCGCCACACTTCGGTGAAAGTCTGATACAGATACGGGTCGGCCAGCCCGTTCCACAGGTGCGGTGTGGCAATCGTGGTTGAGGCGACCACATTGGATGCGGTTGCCGGCGGCAGAGTGACGGCATTAGTTAGCACCGCCACAATGTTGGTCGCCGCGTCGGTGACCACCGTTCGGACAGTAACTGACTGCGCCATCGCGGTAGAGTTGGAGAGAACCGCCGTCACTTGGAGTTTTGCAGAATTGGCACTTACCCCGGTGGTCTTCAAATAGATTCCGGGTGAACCGTAGTCCAGCGGCGAGATTTGCACCAGATCCGTCGCAAGCAGATGCACGTCACGATACAGTCCGCCATAGAAAGTGAAATCCGCCGACAGCGGCGGGATGTTGGTGTTCACGGCGTTGTTCACCTTCACCGCAATGACATTGTCCCGGCCAACCTTGAGCAAAGTCGTCACGTCAAAAACAAACGCCGAGAAACCGCCCTGATGTTCGCCAACATGGTTGCCGTTTATATAGACATCGGTGACGAAGGATGCGCCATCAAACTTGAGAAAGAGCCGGCGGCCGGTCAGGCTGTCATCCACCTTGTAATGCGTCCGATACCAGCCGATGCCGCGATAATAACTCTCCCCGCTTGTCTGGCCGTCGAGGTTGTTCCAAGTGTGCGGCAGGTTCAGGCTCGTCCAGCTTGAATCATCGAAGCCGGCGGCCTCGGCGGCGGGAACATCCTGCCGGACAAAGCGCCAGCCGGAATCCAGATTGATGTCCACGCGCGGGTTGGCAGGCGGAACATACGGCTGGGCGACAACTGCGGCCGAGGCGCCCAAAAGAATCAGGCAAATAAACGTGCCGAATATTCCAAAGCCATGTCTTTGGCCAAACCGGGATTGATTGATAAGATGTGTCATAGGTTTAATATTTTGGTGAGGCATAGTGTTCATACTTTATTCCAATTTAACCGGCGTTGGCGGCAATGATCTCGGCCGTGCCCACGCCGTTCTCCGGCAGCGGATGCAGCTCCCAAGTGACCGTGAGCGACACGGACTCCCCGACGGAAAACCGCTTGAGCGGCGAGGTAAATTCAAATTCCACATAAGGCGGCAGTTTGGCCGGCCTGAACTCGGATTCATCCGGATCAGAAAAAACCTGTGCCCGCCGGAAAGGTTCGTGGCCACTGTCGCCGTTATTTCCAACCGGTGTGCGGACGACAAAAAACCAGTCGTGAACCGGCATCGCCAGCACATCGGCTTCCAGCCCGATCTTGACCCACGGCGCGGCCGGCCGGGTCAGCAGCGCAACATCGTTGATGACCTGGACGCCTTTCCACGGGCTTTTGGGGAAAGGTTCAAATCGTGGCGGACTTACATTTGGAAGCAGCCGCGCCAGTATCTGTCGGGCGGCAGGAATCTGTGTCACTGCCCAGACACCAATGGGCAGCGACTTACTAACTCCCACAGACCGGACAGCGGCCACTTTTTCCAGCCGGTTAATTAGAGTTACTCTGGAACCGCTGTCGTCCAACACAATTTCCCGGACAATGCGAACCCCATAAGCCGCCACAACCGGCGAGGTCATGTGCATGGTAAGTTTTTCCACTTTGACTTGATAGGGCGCTGAAGGCGGATCTCCCGGCGGCGCGACCACGCCCGCCTGCCACTTGGCCCAATCGTCCTCCGGCCAGATCCAGACCTTGTCGCCGCCCCAATTATGCCAGCCGGCAAAAGGCGACGGCGACGAGTCCGCATGAGGATTTTCCCACAGCACATTCGCCCCCCGCACCGCGCCGTAATGCACGATGCGGCCCGTGGCGGCGGACACCGCCAGTTCAAACTGGCCGTTGTTCAGCGACTTCAAGCTGGAAGAGGCGTTCATCAAACCCTTGGGTATTATTGGCCGGACAGACTTTTCGTGCTGGTGATGGTCTGGGGCGCGGCCACCATCTGTCCGAGCGGCCTGCCGCCTTCATAGAACCGAACTGTCACGGGTTTTGGCTGCGGATTCCAGACGATAAATGTGCGGGTCTTGGTTGAATCGTTGAAATAAACCATCGAGGTGGCGCTGTCACCGTGGCATTTCCAATCCACCAGCCCGAGTGTTTCCATTGAATGAATCATGTAATATACATTGGCCAGCCAGGAATTATTGGCCGCCTTGTCGCCCTGCGTCTTCCACACGTCCTCAAACTGCGCGGCCGCAAATTGCGGATCATACAGCATTACAAATCCCAGCATATAGCTGCAAAGGTCGCCGTCGAAATCCTTGATGGCGGATCCCTTTTTAGGGCGGTCGGGATGTTTGGCCGCATCACGTTCTTCCGAAGCATCATTTTCTTTGACCATGGTTTCATACATGTTGCGGGCAAACGCCGGGTCGCGCGCCAGATAATTGGCGGCGGGAGAACTGGGAATCCATTGGATGCCGTAGATCCACGCAGGGCTGCCACTAAACCAGGTGCCCCAAACCTTGCCGGCGCTCCACACCATGCCGGCGATGGGATGCTTCCATTGCGGCGGAAAAACATCGCCATGCGCGTTGAACCAATACTCCATCACCGCCTGGGATTCGTTGACATAGCCCATGACCCCGGTGGCAAGCATGTCCTTGTCACCCAAAGCCTGGCCCAGCAAAATCAAGCCAGACCAGCTCTGCATCGCCTCGGACGAGGACTCCTGGTTGCAGCCA
>Ga0316226_1002667_pt1 | contig 16329 bp, 14 predicted proteins | sample TBH18017metaG_FD_206009 | JGI IMG/M metagenome (GOLD analysis project Ga0316226, IMG submission 206009) | Freshwater microbial communities from Trout Bog Lake, Wisconsin, USA - TBH18017 | ecosystem: Environmental > Aquatic > Freshwater > Lake > Hypolimnion/Profundal zone | place: USA: Wisconsin... | reverse complement strand
CGGTGCGAAGCGGTGGGATCTCCGCCACCGCCATTGAGCTACCCTTTGCCTTCCAACTGCCCGTCCGCCTTCGTCTTCAAAGCCCTTCCGGACCATTCACTTTTCCCCAGCAATTCCCGGAAGAACCAAAATATGTTAGTAACGCAAATACTTGATGGAAGTGCTGACGAAGAATCTATGCGGAACCCGAGAACGTGGACGCTGTTGCTGGTTGCAGGCTGAAAAGAAAGTACGTAATGTCGAGCTGCCGTTCCGATGAGCGTTTCATCAGCGAAGCCTATCGCGTTCGTATCCCAGTACGCTGAGAACTGCCCAGCCGCTCCTGGATCGCCCGTAAATTGAGCGTCGAAGGCAACGTAGTTCAAAGCATTTGTGACGAAAATAGAACACGCAAGCCATGCGGGGTCATCCTTAGTCAATGTTACACCAGTGTGTTGTCTTGCGACCACTCCCATCTCAATCTGTACCATGCTTGGGTCAGACAAATCGAGTGGGCCTGAGGTGGAGCCACTATCAAAGTCGAACACCTGAATGCAATCCGGGTCAGAAGTGCCGAGCTTTATTGGGGGATCGTTGCCTACGTTGTAGTTTTGTGTCAGGTTCCAGCTAGAGCCTTCCTCACTAAGAGGGAAGCCGAAGTTTTGGTAGTCAGCAGTAACCCTTCCCGTAATTGTGTTGGAGTAGAAATCTATGGGCCAACCGTGAGAGGTCTCCGTGTGCACGCAGGAGGTGCCGAGGCCTGAAACAACAGGTGCATATCCCATTAGTGGTATCTTGTGAGGGTCAATGTGAGTAACGTCGACGCTGTAAGCGTGGTCGAGGGGACCTTCTGTAGCGGGCCATGCATCCCCACCAGTTTCCTGATCTCTCGTGAAATAGTTGTCTGACCAGTGTGCACTGTCACCGTAAACGGATACGTTATTAACCAACGAAAGAGGAATTAAACCGGTAAAGGGATCCAAAAACGTACAATGAATAACGCATGCGTCACCCCACTGAGCTTTAAGCACTTCAGAGCAAGCTTGAGTGAGCTCAGCTCCAGCACTGTGGCCGATGAGGTGCACGTGAGCCCAATTGCCTGACATGATAATCGAATATGCCAAATTGATCCCATCCATTCGTGCGTTGTTAAGCGCGTTTAGAAACCCATAGGCAGATGTCATCCAGGGAATGTGGGCTCCTTGTATCCACTTGTGTCCTTCTACTTGCCAAGTATTAGGCAGGTGCTGATTCAGGCATTGGCTTATGGAATTCGACATTGAGTCTACCCAAGCGGTGTCGGCTACTGTATCCTTCCAAGGTGGTATCAAACCATGCGTGATGACAACCAGACTGTCTTTTCCAGGTAGCTGGGTGATTCCGTTGCCGTATGGCGGGTGTGATACTCCAGTCTGAAGTGCTTCTAGATTGATAGGACTAAGCAAGAAAGCGTGATAGCGTCCAGCTGCATCCTCCATGGTGCCTACAATCTGACGGACGTTATTGATTCCTGCGGCAGAGGTTAGTGTCCAACCCGCAGGATTGGTTACTAAAAGGTTATTGAGGTCATAGGTGTTGTGATCTAAGTATAGGAAGGCGTGGTTAAGGGAAGTAGGTGTCGGAGAAAACGTCCCCACAACTTGACCGAAATCGTTTATTGCCATCGCTTCACTGGAGTTCCATGTGTCGTATGCACTAAGATCTATCATTACTCCTTTTGAATATAGAAAGGCTTGTTTGGATGAGCTCGTCATTGACATACCAACAATGTCGCCTGAGTTGTTTATCGCATCTGCCCAAGTATCGGGTCCACCGAGTGTACCAATGTCGGTAATAGAGTTGTTTAAAGGGAGATAAAGAAATGCACGCTGGGTGTAAAAATCCGGTGCATAGTCGCCAACGACCTGTCCATTGTTGTTGACGGACGTGGCTACATTGGAATTGTCGACCACGCCCGGAATATTTATCGGGACCATCGTGTTACCTGACAAGATGAAGGGGGTCTGAACGACAAGTCCCCGGCCTGCGAAGCCAACGGTAATACCTCGATTGTTGATTCCCAATGCGTAACTGCAATTGCATCCTGGAAGAGTATTGAGATCTATGGTTATCGCGCCCGAGTAGAGGAAGGCGTGGGGAGCTTGATCAGGTGGAAGGGTGGCGTCACCTACCACCTGCCCGTTGTCGTTAATGCTGTATGGTGTCGTATCGGCGCCACCTAGTCCTGGAATGTCGGTGGCGATGCCGCCTGAGAATATCAAACCGTGGGAAGTTCCATCGGCCAGAGAATATTGCACGATTACCTGTCCCTTGTTGTTTATCGCAACAGCTTGACTTGAAGTCGCGTTCGGCGCGAGGTTATTTAGATCGATCAGAATATATGAAGGCTGTTGCGCGCCGGCGTGCTGGCTGATGATCAGGCAAAGGTTAATAAACCAGATGGCAATGAGCGCAGAGAGGCTGTGCGTTTTCATGGTTGTGATGGAATTCATCTCATGGGTTCTGCCTTTAGCGGCGACCGGCTGGTCGGTGCCCCGTGCAAGGCGGCGTCTGTAAATGCTGGCGGCTTGCCGGCGAGCTGTATTCCTGCTGCCACGCTGGCTCATGGGGTTATCTTGCCCGGCATAGGGGAATCGGGCAAGAGGAAAGGTGACGCGCTCTGTGGTAAAATTCGGTTTGGATACCAGCTCCTCCCCATCAACCGAAAGGAACACCATGAAGTCCCTTGATTTATTTCTTAACCGCGTAATCCACGGCGATTGCGTAACCGTTTTGCCCCGATTGCCCGACGAGAGCATTGATCTCGTCGTCACCGATCCGCCGTATCTGGTCAACTACCGCCCGCGCGATGGCCGGCGGTGTGACGGCGACAACACCGATTATTGGCTCGTCCCGACCTTCCGCGAACTGCATCGCGTCCTGAAACCGGATTCGTTTTGCGCGAGCTTCTACGGCTGGCCGTGGATTGATCGCTTCATGACCGCGTGGAAGGGTTGCGGATTTCGCCCCGTGAGCCACCTGGTCTGGGTGAAATCTCATTGCTCGCGAAGCGGCTACACCGACGGCTTCCACGAAGCCGGATTCTTGCTCGCAAAGGGGCGGCCTCCCAAGCCGGAGATCCCACTCCGGGATGTGCTCCCGTGGGAGTACACCGGGAACCGATACCACCCAAACGAAAAGCCGGTCATCGCGATTCGTCCGCTGATCGAGACGTATTCAAAGCCGGGGGCCATTGTCCTCGACCCATTTGGGGGATCGGGGACAACGGCGCTTGCCGCGAAGGCAGCCAACCGGAATTTCGTCGTCATCGAAAAAACCTGGGAACACGCGCAAGTCGCTCGACAGCGGATTGAGCGGGTGTCCCGGTGATTTCCACACCTGCCCTTTGTGGCAGGTTTTTCTTTCGTGATAAAATCGGAGAGGAGGCCGCAGTTGTTGCTGCGAGTTTTGTTCCCCCAAACCACATATATATAGTATATAGCGAGAAAGGAGTATTTCCCCGAATGAGCGTTCGGAAAATTCCCATTGCCGTGTTGCGGCTCGGCCGGATCGTTGCCACACCAAACGCGCTGCAATCAATCGCGGATAGCGACATCCTGACAGGAATACAGCGGCACCAGGCCGGCGACTGGGGCGATCTTGAAGACGCTGATCGCGTCGCGAACGATGGTGCCTTGGACAGGGGTGGGCGGATTGTTTCCGCCTACAACGCCGCCAACGGCACAAGGTTTTGGATCATCACGGAAGCTGATCGTTCGGTCACGACCGTGTTGCTTCCCATGGACTATTGACCCACGGGCTCAACCTTCCCAGGGAAGCCCATCCTTCCGCCATCCGGCGGCTCTGCTTTTTCTGGAAATTGAAGTGCCGTCGGCCTTCCAGGGGGAGCATTCAAACTGAAACAAACCCGCTCAAACGGGTTGACGGCAGAAAGAGAGAAACCGTGAATCAAGGCAATTCGGGCATGAGTGCCACGATGGCCCTGCTTGACCGAATGAAAGTTGAACTGCCGGAGATCTGGAGCCAGGCTCAGGTCGTCGGAAGTTGGGTGTGGTTGGAACTAAATGTTCCGCCACTCGATACCATCAAAGCGAAACTGCATGAACTTGGGTTCCATTGGAACCAGGCGCGCAACTGCTGGCAGAACCCCTGCGGCAAAAGTCGGCCGCGTTCTGATCGGGACCCCAGGGACATGTACGCCGTCATCCCAGCCGCCGCTGCCTCCATGAATGAAGCGAAAGCTGGGACCATCAACCCGAAAGAATTTAAGGTCGTCTCCCTCCGGGAGTGCCCTGTGCCGGAGTCCATGCAAACGTGCGAGACCCCGGAGAATGCGGCGGACTACTGGCGGATGCATATTGCCACAAACCGTTACTTCAACCCGGAGTGTGAATGTCTCGCCGCGTTGCTGCTGAACACGCGACGGCGGGTCAAGGGCCACCAGGTCATCTCAATCGGAACGCTGGACACAATCCTCGTGCATCCGCGGGATGTCTTTCGGGGTGCGGTGGTCGCTGCCGCCGCTTCTATCGTGCTCATGCACAACTTATGTGCTTAGGCACATAAGTTGTGTTATGTGACGCCCCGAGTTATGTGCAGTTATCGGCTGGCGCACCCGGAGGCCGCTGTCTTGATGCGGCCCCAAGTCTGGTACTGCTTCACATAAGCGCGGTCGTTTCCCTAGTGGTTTTGAAACGACAGACGCGGTCGGTTCCTCCGCGGGCAGAGGAACGGTCAGCGTATCCGTCTTTTTGTCGTGGGGATTAGAAGACGATTAGTCGCCCCTGGCGCACGATACCGCTCCAGAGCTGGGCGATCCTGTCCGCGCTCAAGTATAGGATCTCTTTCTCCGGCCAGCGGCCCGGAAACTGCTTGCCATCCCAACCGCACGGGAAGTGCCCTGAGGCATACCACGGATCCAGGTAAGGGTTGTAAAAGGGCGGCTCGACAAGGTCTTTGTATTCCTCCTCCAGGCAGATCAGCCAGAGGTCCCATGAAAGCTCCACTTGGATGTTTGCCGCGAAGCGGGCAGGAACTGAGTTCTTGGCAAGCACGGCCGTGATGAAGGGATCGAGGACCGCCTGCAATTCCTCCCCGACCGGCCCCCACTCCTCTCTCCTCTGCCAATGGCGGAACTGCTCATCCTTGTCAGCAATGTCCCGTTCCTGAAAGCCGAGAAGTTCACTCAAGACGTTCCGTGCGTCCAAACGGCAGTTCTCCCACTTCCTCGACGTGGACTGTTTCATGGCAGCACCCCAAGTGTTCATGCTCTTTACCGTGGCAGGCAGCGGCCTCCCGACGGACTGGAAGAACGGATACGCGAGAACATTATCGAGTTTGGAGCGCGTTGAAGGTCTCATTCTGGGTTTATCCGCCCTGGGATCGCGGAGCGCAGGCCCGCCCGCCCTTGGAACCCGGGGCTCAGCAGGAACGTCATCGCTGTCTCGCAAAACTTCATGCCCAAAATAATAATCGTTCACATTCCCCCAGCAGTTTTCAACCAAATTCTGCTCACAACTTGTTTATGCTCGAATACTGGTACAAAGAAAAACGCACGCTGGTTGACTTCCGGCGCGGCCCCCTCGGCCCCTTCTTCGACGGCTTCGCCGCTCACCTCCAAGCCCAAAAATATGCCGAGACAACCGGCATCCGAATCCTTGGCACCTGTTGCCAATTCAACGCCTTCCTCATGGAAAAGGGCATCTCCAGCTCGGAGGACCTCTCCGAGTCCCTCGCGCAAGCCTTCCTGGAGGCCTATCATGCTTCCGCCCGCGCTGCGGCCGGCCCGCAGTTTTCACCAAGGCCCGACGCAGGGCTGGCGCTCAAACACCTCTTTGCCTACCTGATTGCGGCCAAAGTGTTCACGCCGCCAAAGCCAAAACCGATCATCGAGCCTTTTACCTGGATCCTGGACCCATATCGCCGCCATCTCCAGACCGAGCTCGAGCTTTCGCCGCATGCGGTAGCTTTCCACCATCGCCAAATCGTCTCATTCCTTCGGGTCTTGGGACCCAAGGCGCAGCGGGGACGGCTGCGGACCCTCAAGGCCGAGGCTGTCGAAAAGTTCGTGAGCAACCACTTCCGAAGCAGCCCGATGCAACCCCGTTCACTTACCTGGGTTCTGCGTTTGTTTTTTCGCTACTGCGCCAGTAAGGGTTACATGCAGGCGGATTATTCCGGCCTGCTTCCGACCATCCGAACCTATCGAAAGGCCTCCCTACCCAAAGGAATGGACGACTCTGCTCTGGAGAAGATGCTCAAGGCCATCAAGCAGGACACCCCGATTGGCGCCCGGGATTACGCGATCGTCATCCTCATGATGGCCTACGGGATCCGGGGCATCGCGGCAGCTCAACTGCTCCTGGATGATATTGATTGGCAGCGCTCGAAGATCCGCATCCGCGCCCGGAAGGCCGGCAAAGAGGTGGTTTTGCCGCTCACGGAGCCGGTCGGCGAGGCCATCATCCAATATCTCCGTCATCGGCCCCAGGACCGGCCATTCCGGGAGGTGTTCCTAAGCGCCCGAGCTCCCTTCTCACCGATTGATGGCGGCGCGATTTCGAGGATCGTCTCGTTGTATCTGAAAAGGGCCGGAGTCAAAACTGCGCGGAGCGGCGCACGAACGCTTCGCCATTCCTGGGCCATTCGCGCCTTGGCCCACGACTCACCAATTAAAGCCATCGCTGACGTGCTGGGCCATCGCTGCATCGACACGACCTTCATCTACGCCAAGGCGGACTTGAACTCGCTGCGGGAGGTGGCTTTGCCCTGGCCCGGAAAGAAATAAAACGTATGTCCACTTGTCTTTTTCGCAGCCCGCTGGCATCCCGGCTCCAGGGTTTTTTGGAGGCGCGCCGGTCCGGACGACGAGACCGGAGCCAGGAAAAGATCCTCTTCTATCTGGATCGGTTCCTCCTGGAGGAAATCAAACCGGGCCAACCTATCACCCGCCAGGTCGTCGAGCGCTGGGTTGAAGGCATGATGCACCTCAGCCCCGGCACGCGGCGCAATCGGATCTGCGTCATGCGCCAGTTCTGCATCTACTTGAGCCACTTCGACCCACGCACTTGCGTTGTTTGCCGGAACTACGGGCCGCATCGAACCCGTCCGGCGCCGCATATTTACACCCCAGCCGAAGTGCGCCGCATTATGGCGGCGGCGCAGAAACTCGGGCCGCCGGGCAGCCTGCGGCCGGTGGTCGTCTCGACCTTAATCGGAGTCCTATACACTACCGGGTTGCGGATCGGGGAGGCGCTCAATCTGACTCTCGCCGACCTCGACCTCAAACACCGGATCATCGAAGTCCGCGAGGGCAAATTCGGAAAATCCCGCAATGTGCCCGTCTCGCCGTCCACGGCAAGCCACCTCGAAGCCTATCTACGGAGCCGCCGGAAAGCCGGGTTTTCGATGGCACCAACCACGCCGGTTTTCCCCAACCTAATGGGCACCAGGCATGGACATCCGGGTTTTGTGACCGTCTTTCTGAAAATCCTGCGAAAGCTTGGTCTCCGCGGTCCCAAGGGAGAGCGGGGGCCGCGCATTCACGACTTGCGGCACTCCTTCGCCGTGAATCGTCTCCTGGCCTGGTACCGCGAGGGCGTCCATCTCGGATCGAAGATCCCACTCCTCTCGACCTACCTCGGGCACAGCACCATCACCGGCACCGATGTCTACCTCCACGCGACGGCGCAACTCCTGGAGAGCGCCGGCCGGCGCTTCCACTCCTACTTTGCCGATCCGCCGGCGGCGAAAGGCAAACAACATGACAAAGACTGATCTCGGCACACCGATCCGCGGCTTCTTCGAGCACCATCTGGTCTCGGAGCGGGGCCTGAGCGGACATACCGTCCTTGCTTATCGTGACGCCTGGAAGCTGTTCTTGCAGTTCGCCTGTCGGCACCTCCGGAAAGCCAGCACCGATCTGGTGCTCGAAGACCTTTCAGCCGACACGGTCCGCCGCTTCCTCGATCATCTGGAGCACGAGCGCCACAACGGCGTCCACACTCGCAACAACCGCCTGGCTGCAATCCACGCCTTCTTTCGCTATGCTGCCACCATCGATCCGCGCCATCTGGTCCAGTCTCAGTCTATCCTCGCGGTTCGGTTCAAGCGGCACGCCGCGCGCGTGCCAGAATATCTCGAACGCGAGGAGGTCCGAACGATCTTCGCTGAGATCAAGAGCCACACTCTACTCGGGCAGCGCGACGAAGCTCTGCTCCGGTTGCTTTACAATACCGGCATGAGAGCCCAGGAACTGGTGAGCCTGAACGTCAATCACCTCCGCTTCGGCCGTCCGTACTACGTGCTCATCCACGGCAAAGGCCAGAAAGAACGCACCTGTCCGTTGTGGCGGGAGACGCTCCAGGCCCTCAAGGCCTACCTGGATCGGCGATCAGTTCGCCTGGACGAGACGGGACCGTTGTTCGTGAACGGGGATGGCCACCGACTCACACGTTTTGGCGTCCGGTATATCGTAGCGCACCGTGTCGCCGAGGCCGCGAAGGTGTGCCCCTCGTTGCTCACCCGAAAGGTCACGCCCCATACCTGGCGCCACACCACGGCCATGCACCTGCTCCAGTCCAACGTGGACCTGAGCATGATCCGGTCTTGGTTGGGCCACGCCTCGATTGAAACCACCAACACGTATGTGGAAATCGATCTGGAGATGAAGCGCAAGACCCTTCAAGCCTGCGAGAAACTCCTGCCCACAAAAGGAAAGCGCGGTCCTTCCTGGCAACGGGATGGGGACGTCCTGTCCTGGCTTTCCAAGCTGTAGTTATGTGAAGCCGTCGATACCGTGAGCGCCGCCAAACCGGCCTCTTTCCAGACGGTCTCAGCTACGCGCTGCACATAACCCGGGGCGTCACATAACACAACTTATGTGCTTAGGCACATAAGTTGTGTTTGACTCTCATAGACTTGTTATTGGTTCGTTGGTTTGCTGTTGTGTGATTGTTCGCTGGTACCCTGTCCTGTCCCTGGCAGTTTAGTTTAGCATGGAAATGCCCCGTTGTCAAGATGATATGCATAGTTAATCCGAAATATCCGCTACCGATGCGTCAGGTACACATAAACCGTCCCCGGACCCGATCCCATGTTGTATTTCACCCGCCCCAGGATGTCGTATCCGGTGCTGCTTTCGCCCATCGACGCCCCGTCAATGATCCCATTCAGATTCCGGGCGTCTTCCAACGTGCAGCCTTGGATCACGGCCACGGCGACCACCGTCCCGCTGATGGTGTTGGAGCCCACTCCGCCCAGGTCAAAATAGGCATCCGAGGCCAAGGTCGCGGTGAGGGCCGACGCCGTCACCGCTCCGCCGCTCGCCGCCGGCGCTGTCAACAAGTAAACATCGGTAGCGGGAGTTCCGGTGCCCAGCTTGGTCTGGAACGGCTTGTCGAGGATGTTTTCCGCCACCAGGACCTGATCGTAGTTCGAATAGGCCCCCGTGGTGGGAACCGTAATCGCCGCCGGTGTGGACAAGGCCCCGTTCCAGGCGATGCTGCCGTACTTCGAGTAGTGGTCCGCAATCCCCGACTTGATGGCATTCACGCTCATCGCCGCGTTACTGGCGCGCGCGTTGGCGATAGCATTGAAAACCTTGGGCACCAGCACCGACGCCAATATGGCGATCACCGAGAGCACACCGATCATTTCGATCAAAGTAAAAGCCCCCGAATTCTGTTTGTGGAGAGGGATACTGTTGATTTTCATAGATCCGTTTCGGCCTTGCGGCCATGAGGCGTTTGCTTCTTGTCAGCCTCAAGAGCCTGTGCCACCGGCGCCCGGCAGGCTCATTAGAGGCACCTGCCCATCCCACCGTTTTAACCGCCCAAGTTATACGTTCAAACCGAGTCCGATGTCAAGGAGTTTCTCTTGAAATATCCTCGTTCCCAGCAAATGCTTCGCGCCTCCTAACGCCGGCGCGCGTCGGTGATCCCGAAGCGTAGGAGTGCGCGGCCTTCCCGCGCTTTGGTCCCGGACTGACCGAGCGACCAATCGAGATCACTTCCTGCACGCGCGCTTACCGATGCGTCAGATAGACATAAACGGTGCCCGGACCAGTGCCCATAGCATACTTGACTCGGCCCATAATGTCGGTTCCCGACGTGCCCCCTTCGCCCATGGACGGCCCGTCGATGATCGAGTTCAGGTTCCGGGCATCTTCCAAGGTGCATCCCTGGATTACCGCGACCGCCACCACCGTGCCGCTCACGGTGTTCGAACCCACTCCACCCAGGTCAAAATAGGCGTCCCCGGCCACCGAGACCGTGTTAGGGGACGCCACTACCGTGCCGCCATTGCTCGCGGCCGCCGTCATCAGGTAAACATCCGTCGCCGGCGTCCCGGTGCCCAGCTTGGTCTGGAACGGCTTGTCGAGCATCCCCTCGGCGACCAGAACCTGGTCGAAGTTGGAAACCGCACCCGAGCCCAGAGCCGGAAGCCCAATGGCGGCGGGAGTCGATAGCGCCCCATTCCAAGCCAGGCTCCCGTACTTCGCGTAGTGGTCCGCGATGGCTGACTTGATGGATTTGACGCACGTTGCGGCATTGCTCGCCCGGGCGTTGGCGATCGCGTTGAACACCTTGGGAACCAGCACGGCCGCCAAGATGGCGATGACAGACAGCACCCCGATCATCTCGATCAAGGTGAAGGCTGATGTCTTCGGTCTTATGGAAGAGAATCGCTTGGGCTTCATACCTCTGTGGCGGTCTCACGGCGTCGGAACTGTTGCCCGCTCTGAGCCTGAACCCCCGACACCCATCGGCTTACAAAACCTCGGACGAAAGGCCGGTTACAGCCTTCCGTCCCGAAACTCACGGCTCTCGGCATGGCTGAGGGCCGAACCCGTATTGTGGGTTACCGATGCGTCAGATACACATAAACGGTGCCGGGACCGGTCCCCATGGCATACTTCACTCGCCCCATGATATCGGTTCCCGAGGTGCCGCCTTCGCCCATGGAGGGTCCGTCGATGATCGAGTTCAGGTTCCTGGCGTCTTCCAAGGTGCATCCCTGGATTACCGCTACCGCAACCACGCTGCCGCTGATGGTGTTGGTGCCGGTTCCGGCCAAATCAAAATAGGCATCCCCTGCCACGGCTGCGGTGGGGGACGACGCCGTCACCGTCCCGCCGGCTACCGCCGGCGCCGTCATCAGGTAAACATCAGTCGCGGGAGTTCCGGTGCCCAGCTTGGTCTGGAAGGGCTTGTCCAGGATGTTTTCGGCCACCAGGACCTGATCGTAGTTCGAATAGGCCCCCGTGGTGGGAACCGTGATCGCCGCCGGCGTCGACAAGGCCCCATTCCAGGCAATGGTGCCGTATTTCGCGTAGTGGTCGGCGATCGCCGACTTGACGGAATTGACACTCAGCGCTGCGTTGCTGGCGCGGGAGTTGGCAATCGCGTTGAAGACCTTGGGGACCAACACCGCCGCCAGAATGGCGATCACCGCCAGAACGCCGATCATTTCGATCAGGGTGAAGGCGCCGTTACGGCGTGTTTGTTTATGCAAATGGAGGTTCATATTTAGTCTAGTGGTTTATTGTTGTTGAAGAGGTTGTGTGTACGCTTACAATGATATTGTGCCCTTGGCTGACCCCTGCCGCGAGTATTGCAGGGAGATTTGCGATTGTCAAGGAAAAGATGCGGTTTTTTTCCAAGTCGAGTCGCCCGCTGCTTTTTGTCGGCCAGCCCAGAACTGAAGCGCGGGTTTCCACCGCTTCGGTCCCGGCCCCGCTGACAACCCATCCAATTCAATCCCCGCACGGGCACCCAGGGCCGGTGCAAGAGCCGATGCCTAGTTTGCGCCATGAGGTATAGAGCGAATCCTCATCGCCACCCAAAGCGGCGGAATCGGCCGCACTCCAAACGCTTCGCGACTCCAAACGCCGGCGCGCGTCGGCGATCGCGAAGCGTTTGGAGTGCGCGGTCTTCCCGCGCCTTGGTCCCGGCCCGGCCAACCGACCAATGTCCGCACGGGCCCTTACTGGGCCAGACCCCGCGCGACGCCATTGGTCATCACCTGGCTCGGCTCCTCTTCCCGGATGATCCGCGGGGTGACGAAGATCACCAGTTCCTTCTTCTGCGCGAGGCGGTAGGTGCCGGTGAAGAGCTTGCCCAGGTAGGGGATGTCTCCCAGGATCGGGACCTTCGTCTGATTGGTCGACTTCTCGGTTTGGATGAGGCCGCCGATGATGACGGTGGTGCCGTCGCGGACCCGGACCAGCGTCGAGGCCTGCTTGGTATCGAGATCGGGGGCGCTGGCCGAAGATCCCCCACCGCCGCTGCTGCCGCTGCCACTGCCGCTGCTCGAGATCGATACGACCTGGTTCAACCGCGTGAGCACCGGGGAGATGTCCAGCGAGATCCAGTCGTCCTCCGACACCTGCGGGGTGATGGACAAAATGGTGCCGATGGTAATGGAACTGATGGTGGTATTCTGTTGCACCGTGGTGGTGCCGGCGGTGGTGCCGGGCAGGAAGGTGGTCGAGGTATTGAAGAACGGCATCTCCTCGCCGACTTTGATCAACGCGGTTTGGTTGTTGAGCGTGCGGATGCGCGGCGTGGAGATCACTTCCACGGTTCCCTGTTCTTTCATGGCGTTGATCGCCGCCGTGGTGTTGAGGTTCTTGAAGACCAGCGTCGCGGGGTTCCCGCCGGGCGTCGTGGAGCCCGAGGTGCCGACGATCGGAAAACGGTTGATTCCCCCGAGGGTCGAGTCGGCGAGCTGGCCGCTCCCGTTGGCGATCGGTAGAGTGGCGGCGCCGAAGCCCAGGGTGCCGCCGTAGGCCGCGGCCAGATGGACCCAATCGATGCCGAATTGGAACTGGTCGTTGAGCGTGACATCATAGAGCCGGGCCTCGATTTCGACCTGGCGATGGATGCTCTGGCCTACGCCGGTCAGGTAATGTTCCAACCGCTTCAACGCCGAGGGCCGGTCGGTCACCTGGATAATCCCCGCGGTTTTGTTGATCGAGAGCGAGGTCTTGCCGGTCGGGGTGAGCATTAAGGTGACTTCCTCGACGATTTCTTTCCAGAAGTCGGTGGGGTTCTCGGCCGTCACATTGATCGACGAACTACCCGATCCGAAACTGTTGCCCCCGCCGCCGCCCCCGCTGCTACCGCCGCCGCCCCCGCCACCCCCACCGCCGCCCCCGCCGCCACTGCTGCCACCACTACCGCCACCGGATCCGAGCGTGGCCGAACTCTGGCCGCTGCCCTTCCGCGAGAGCCGCAGGTAGTCGACATTGAAGATGCGGGTCTCCGTGCTGCGTACCCGGATGAGCCCATCCTCTTCGCGCCAGGTGCAGTCGCCGGCCTCCAGCAAGGCGCGCATCATCAGGTTCAGGGGCAGGTCCCGCACGTCCAATGTCACGGTTCCCACGACGTCATTATCCGGGACGATATTGAGGTGGTTGGCGCGCGCGAAGGCGGCCAGGGCGCTCCGCATCTCCAGGTTGTCGGCCTGGAACGAGAACACGGTCTTGCCCTTGAACCGCTCTTCCAGCGGAGCGGCGGGCGGCGGGGCCGCTGGCTGCGGCGTCAGCACCCGATCGATCGATAAGATGTTGCTATTAGGCGGGGCGCCGGACGGGGAGACTGCCTCCGGTGGCGCTGAATTGGTGGTGGGCGAGGTCGGGGGATCGGGAGCCGTCGTGGGCGGCGCGCCCGCCGGCGCGGCGGCCACCTCGTTGGTTGCCGCCAAGGGCGCCTGAGCCTGGACGGGCGGGAGCGACGCTCCGGTGCCCGGCAGTGCGTTGAAACCGGAAGGTGCCTGCTCGGCAGCGACCAGGCAGGCTATCCGCCCGCCAAGTCCCGAGGCGAGCAAGCACCAGGCCGCCAGTGCGATGCCGCCGATGCGGATAAAACAGGTCATTTTCATGGGTTGGGTATGGATTTGGTGCCGTTGCGGTCGGGTGGCGGCGCGGCTTGATAAGCCGGCTGTCCCCGGGGTAGCGGCGCAGGAGGGGTGGGCAGCGGCAACTCGGGCGCTGGGCCACCCATGGTTGGTTTGAGCCCCGACGTGGCGCCCGGGGGGTGATTGGTCGTGACCGGAATCACGTCCGGCCGGGGTTTTTCGAAACCCAGTCGTTCTTTGCCGGCGGCGCCCTGAAACCAAACTTCACTGTGTTCGATGCTGATGATCTGGTACCCCTCGATCTCGTCGCCGGTCGCGTAAACCCCACGGTTGATCACCGCCAGGCAGGCCCCGGTCTGTTCCCAGATTCCCTTGAGCTTCAGATGAGGCAGGGGCGAGTTGGTGCCGGCCCCCCCCTTGGCAGCGACCCGCGGGTCGGCGGGTACCAGCAGGAAGGGGTCACGCTTGGGCACTTCGGCCCAGGTGGCAAAGTGGCCTTCGGCATAACTCACATTCACGCCGTCCTGCAGCAGCCCCGCCGAGGGCACATCGGCTCCCGGCACTGCGACCCGGGCGGGGGCGGCAGGAGTCGGGGCACTAGGAGTGGGGACGGGCGCGATGTGGACGGGGTGCGCTCGCCGCCACTGGGGCAGGACCACGTTGTAACCGAACAACAACATCGCCAAGACCGCCACCGCCCCCGTTACCAGAGGGTTGCGCAGCAGCTTCATTTCCCCCCTCCGGTGGCGTCCGGCCGCTCCGTGTCCTCCCCGGCCCACAGACTGAACACCAGCGCGGCCCGGGCGATCGATCCGGGCCCGCCGGAGACGGTCATCTCGACCAGATCCGCGCGCTTGGCCTCGGCGGCCATCTGCCGATCCAGCCGCAGGAGGCGCTGATAGGCCGAGGGCACACCGTCAGCCGCCGGTTGGACGTCGATGGAAACCGTGGCGGGGATGAGCACCAGTTTCTCGGGGGCGTTGGTTTGGTCCCTCCCAGTCCCGAAAGCCACCTTGAAGCTCATGGCCAGCGGGGTGGATTGCTCCTCGAAATGCTCGATCCAGGCGTTCATGGCGGTTTCATCGGCAAACAGCGCCCGATGCGCCTGTTTATAACCAGCCTGGACTTCGTCCGCTTTGGCCGCGGTCCATTTGCGCTGCAGCGTGTCCACTTGCGAGGACAGGTGGTCCACGTCCGTGGAGAGTTGCCGCGATTCTTTTTGCACCGGAATCAACCGGTGCATGAGCGTCCACCAGGCCAGGCCCACCGAGGCCAGCAACACCAGGAAGACCGCGCCCCGGAACAACGCGTCCCGCGGATGGAGCCTTTTGGCCGGACGGGGCAGGGGGGCGCGCGGGGCCGGCGGCGGAGCACCGGGTGGTTTCCCGGCCGGCCGGCCCGGCTTGGGCGGGTGCGCCGCCAGGTTCAGTGCCGAAGTGTGTGGGGTGGCCTCCTCGTTCATCGCATGACGCCCTCGATGACAAACTGGTCCTGCACGACCGGCTTGAGGGTGGTGCCTTTGGACACGCGGCTGAGCCAGTCGGCGCCGGCGGCCTCTGCGGCGCTCGCCGGTCCTTTGGCCGAGCCGGGATCCGAGGCTTTCAGGATCCGCAGGTGGAAGGGTTCGCCCCCCAGGCGGTCCATGAGCTCGGTGATGGCACTGGCGGGGGCGACCGGTGTCGATTGGTTGCCGGCCCGTTGAAAAGTGCCCGCCAGGCGGACCTGGTAGTGATCTTCCTGGCGCTTGACCTGGAAGTTGGTCACCACCAGGCTGGGCGGCACCGCCTCGCCCAGGTAGGCGAGCAACCAGGCGGCCACCGGCGGCGGCCGATCCGCCAGCACCAGCTTGGCCAGCCGCGCTTTACGTTCCATTTTGTCATCCGCCTGTTGGAGTGACTGCAGCTCCATCCGCAACCGGGCGGCCTGCCGATTCAGGGTCTTGACATTCGCGGCCTCCCGCCGTTCCTGGAACAGGAAATAGCCCGAGGCTCCCAGTGAAACCAGCATGGCGAGCGCGGCCCCTCCCACCACCACTTTGGCGAAGGTCCGCCGCTGGGGCGCCTTGCGCATCTCGCGGGTGATGAAATTAGGGTTTAGCTCGGGGCGCAGCTTCGCGGCCTCGGAGGCCCAGTAGAAGGGGCCGCATGGCACCGGGCTGAGGCTGACGGGCAGTTGCGTGCGGGTGTGCAGCAAGTCGGTCTGCTGCTCGGCGCCCGGCCCGAAGAGCCAGATCCCTTGAGTGAGGGCCAGGCCATATTGCTGGCTGACGAAGAGGATCGTGCGGTTGAGATCTACCGCCAGCCGCTCGGGGTCTCGGTTCCAGGTGCCCGGCAACGTCCGGGCCAGCAGGATCTGGGCGTCCCTGCGCCCGAGCACCAGGGTGGTGGAACCGCCCGTCTCGGCCACCAGCAGGGCGACCTGGTCTTTGGCCAGCGGGAGTTGGGTGATTTGCTGTTGGAGCAGCGCCGAAGCCGGCACCACCGAGGTCAG
>Ga0316226_1002665_pt1 | contig 16340 bp, 17 predicted proteins | sample TBH18017metaG_FD_206009 | JGI IMG/M metagenome (GOLD analysis project Ga0316226, IMG submission 206009) | Freshwater microbial communities from Trout Bog Lake, Wisconsin, USA - TBH18017 | ecosystem: Environmental > Aquatic > Freshwater > Lake > Hypolimnion/Profundal zone | place: USA: Wisconsin... | reverse complement strand
CCACGACTGTGCCATCATCAGCATCCGCAAGGAGTACCCCGGGCAGGCGCGCAAGATCATGAACGCGGTGTGGGGGATGGGGCAGATGATGTTCACCAAGTTCGTCGTCGTGGTCGACGACCACGTCGACGTACATGACTACAGCGAGGTCACCTGGCGCGTGTTCAACAACGTCGACCCGGCCCGCGACACGGTCATCGCGTCAGGTCCGCTCGACGTGCTCGACCACTCCAGTCCGCTCGCCCGCTACGGGTCCAAGATGGGGATCGACGCCACGAAGTCGTGGCCCGAAGAGGGGCACGGACGCGAGTGGCCCGAAGAGCTGGTGATGGACCCCGAGGTGTCGCGGCGCGTCTCCTCGCGGTGGAGCGAGCTGGGCTTGCCCTTCGTCTGAGGGGTGGCGCCGGGCAGAGGCCGGCGGCGGCGCTTCGCCGGCGCCTGACTTTACGCCGGCGCCGAGCGCTTCTACACTGGGCGTGACGGCGGCGCGACGCAGTCAGGGAGGCCGCAGTGCTGCACGGCAACATACATCGTCATCTTCTGACGCTCTCGCTGATCAACTGGGGCATCGCCTGCGTCTGCTGGATCATCAGCGCCTGGCTCGGCACTTCGTCGCCGGCTAGCATCTTCATCTACACGATCCTCTTCGTCGTCGGGTTGTTCGCGGCGATCGTCGCCGTGCTCTCGTTCGTCCTCGCGGACTTCGGTTCCGAGCCCGGCGTCGCGGCCGCCGAGACCTCGGCTCCGGCCGCCGGCGACGCCTCCGGGCCCGTCGCCGATCCCGGCACCTGAGCCGCCGCTGCCGTGGCTTCGACCGGTGAAGCCGGCGCGTCGAGGCCGGCGCTCTTCGCGCGGCTCATCAAGATCGAGCACAGCGTCTACGCGCTGCCGTTCGCGTACGCCGGCGCGTTCCTCGCCGCCCAGGGCCTGCCCTCCTGGAGCGACCTCCTGTGGATCACGGTCGCGATGGTCGGGGCGCGCAGCGCGGCGATGGCGCTCAACCGCCTGATCGACGCGGAGCTGGACGCCCGGAACCCACGGACGGCCGCTCGCGAGCTTCCGGCCGGCCGTCTCGGGCGGCGCGAGGTCTGGGTGTTCACGGTCGTCTCGGTCGCCCTGCTCGTGCTCGCGGCCTTCAACCTCTCCGCGCCGTGCCGCTATCTCTGGCCCATCCCGCTCGCGGCCTTCGTGCTCTACCCCTACACCAAGCGTTTCACCTGGCTGTGTCACTACGCCCTCGGCCTCACGCTCGGGCTCGCGCCGGCGGCGGCCTGGGTCGCCGTGACCGGCACGCTCTCGGCTCAGGCTTGGCTGCTGTTCTTCGCCGTCGGCCTCTGGGTCGGCGGGTTCGACGTGATCTACGCCATCTTCGATCTCGACTTCGACCGCGCCCAGGGGGTGCACTCCGTGCCGGTCGCGGTCGGGGAGCGCCGCGCCCTCCGCGTGGCCGCACTCTCGCACGTACTCACTGTCGCCCTGCTCGTCGTCGTCGGCGTGCTTTCGCACCTCGGCTGGGAGTACTGGGCCGGCATGGTGGCGGTGACGGCCCTGCTCGCCTGGCCTCACGTCGACATCGCGCGCCGCGGGCTTCGCGAGGTGGGCATGAGCTTCATGAGCGTCAACGGCGCCGTCGGGCTGCTGTACGGCGCGGTGGTGGTCGTCGCGACGATCGCCAAATAGGGCCGCGCCGGTAGCGGAAGTCGACGCTCCGGGACGGCGTTGCGACGCTCGTCGCGCGGGATCGGCGACGCCCGTGTCGGGTTCGCCGCAAAATACCCGGGATGGTACAATGGCCGCGTCCGCCGTGAGGGTCAGGGCGCGTGGGGCGTCCCGGGCGGACTGCTTGCCAGTGAAAGTCGCCCAAGGGGTCCATCCGTTTTGGCCGATCGCAGCACCAAATACCGGCCCAAGCCTCGAGCGTGGTACCGCTCACCTTGGGTGGCTGCCCTCGTCGTCGTGGCCTTCGTCGCCATCGTCGCCGTGATCCTCGTGATCCCCGTGTGGGCCACGAACACGCCGACGTACTGCATGAGCTGCAAGGCCACCAGGTTGGCCGGCGAACGGTGGAAGACGTCCTCTCACGCCAACGTCTCCTGCACGGCCTGCCATGTGCCCGCCGGCCTCGGCAACGCGATCAAGTGGCGCAGCCGCGAGTGGCTCAATGTCTGGGCTGACTACCTCAACGTGCCGCGCTCGCCGAGCATCGGGCAGAGGCCCGGCAACGCCAACTGCCTCAAGTGCCACACGCTCAAGGGTATCCCGGACCACATAGGCGATATCCGCATGCCGCACCAGGTGCACGTGAACCTGCGCGGCCTCTCGTGCGCCGATTGCCACGACAAGGTCGCGCACCCCTCGCCGGGCGAGAAGACGACCGTGTCCATGGCAGTGTGCAGCATGTGTCACAACACCGAAGGTGCCCCGAGCAACTGCACCTTCTGCCACATCACGCCGCCGGCTCCGAACGCGCACCCCAAGGACTACATCCAGACGCACGGGGTCCAGGCGCTCGCGAACGGGCAGGCCTGCCTCCGCTGTCACCACAACAAGGCGCAGTTCTGCGACGCCTGCCACTCCAAGCCGCCACCGGACCATTTCTCGGGGACGTGGCGCTACACGCACGGCGTGACGGCCAAGCAGAAACCGCTCTCTTGCACCGGCTGCCACGACGCCAAGACGTTCTGCGCGCAGTGTCACCTCGTCAATCACCCGAGCGACTGGGTCACGACGCACGGCCCGATCGCGGCGCGCAGCGGCGGGGCCTGCCTCGTCTGCCATCCGCAGGCCATGTGCGACGCCTGCCACAAGCAGAGAGGCGTCACCCCGTGACGCGCCGCCTCCCGCCGGTGTTGCTCGCCCTCGCCGCGCTGGCCGTGCTCGGCTTCGCCGGCCCGGCCGGCGCCAGCACCGCGCCGGCCGTCTCGACCGCCCAGTCGGCGCTCAACGGCGCCACGAACGACACCTGCTTCAGCTGTCACGGGGTGCGCGGCAAGACGCCGTCGATCACGGTCGGAGACGAGCAGAAGAGCACCTACGTGGACCGTGTCAGGTACGAGCGCTCCCGGCACGGCAAGCTCGCCTGCACCAGCTGCCATCTGGGCTTCAAGCCGGGGATCCACGACGCCGTCCAGACCGCCGGCTGGCTGATGACGGCGAAGCTCACGGCATGCGGCGAGTGCCACGCCGACCAGTTCGCCATGTATCGCGGCTCCTTCCATGGGAACCTCGTGTTCGGGCACTCCAACGGCAAGGCTCCGGTCTGCGCCGACTGCCACACGCCCCACGACATCCTCACGCCCGGCACGGTCGCCTTCCGCCAGAGCGAGCGCGTGCTCTGCGCGCGCTGCCACGCGCAGGCCGAGAAGACCTACCTCAACAGCTACCACGGCAAAGCCTTCTATCTCGGCCGCCTCAACGCCGCCGTCTGCCCCGACTGCCACGGCGGCCACAAGATCCTTCCGCCCTCCAATCCGGCCAGTACCGTCTCCTACCAGAACATCGTGGGCACGTGCTCCAAGTGCCACCCGGGCGCGAATCGCAACTTCGCCGGGTTCCTGGTGCACGTGGATCCCAGCAGCCCCAAGTCCTCGGTCTGGGTGTGGAGCTTCAATCTGCTCTACCTGATCCTCATCACCGTCGTCTTCACGTTCGGCTTCGTGCATTCGGGCTTGTACATCTACAGAGGATTCAAAGATGGCCTCTACTCCCGACGCCATACCGGCTAAGGCCGCGACACCCGAGAAGACGGTGCGCACGCGCATCGAGTACCGGCGGTTCAACGTCTTCCACCGCTGGATGCACTTCCTCGTGTTCACGAGCTTCACCGTGCTCGTGTTCACGGGCATGCCGCTCAAGTACAAGGAGACGGCCTGGGCGCGCTGGTTCATGGACCTGTTCGGGGGCGTCACGGCGGCCGGCGTGTACCACCGCATCGCCGCCATCGTCACCGTCTTCTACTGGTCGGCGGAGATGATCTTCATGATCGTCATGGTGCTGCGCAGCCGGGGCAAGGCCGTCAGCGGCCCCGGCTCCCTGATGTTCAAGAAGAAGGACCTCGAGGACATGATCGGCATGTTCGCGTGGTTCTTCGGCAAGGGCCCCAAGCCGCAGTTCGACCGCTACGCGTACTGGGAGAAGTTCGACTACATGTCCCTGGTGGCAGGGACCATGATCATCGGCATCACCGGCTTCATGATGTGGTTCCCGATCAAGACCACGCAGTTGCTCCCGGGGCAGTTTCTCAACGTCGCGCTCATCATCCACTCCAACGAGGCGCTGCTCGCGATGGGCGTGATCTTCATCTTCGTGCACTTCTTCAGCGCGCACCTCAAGCCGGAGAACTTCCCGCTCGACAAGGTGATCTTCACCGGGTCAGTGCCGGTCGAGCACTACAAGGACGAGCGGCCGCTGGAGTACGCGCGCCGAGTCCGCGAGGGCACGCTGGACGACGTCCTCGTCGAGAAGACGATCACGTGGAAGACCTACGTCGCCGACGTCATCTGGTGGATCATCACCCTGGTCGCCGGTTTCTGCGCTATCCTGATGACCGCGTTCATCATCTGGTCGATCCTCACGTGAGTGGGGTCCTCCAGTCTGTCTTCGCCGCCTGCCGGGCGGTAAGGACGTGAAGACCATGCGAAGGGCTTCTGTCAAGGCTGTGACGGGTCTGGTCATCGTGCTGGTGCTGTGCGCCGGCGCGGCGGCCGCGCTCGCGGTCGCCGCCGCGCCGGCCGATGCGTTCGCGGCTTGGGCGCACGACGGCGCCACCGGCTGCGTGTGCCACAAGAGCGGCACGCCGACCGACGCCACTTGCACGTCGTGTCACGCCGGCTTCCAGAGCGTCCCGGGCTACAACTGCTGGTCCTGCCACGAGCCCGGCGTGTCCACCGCCGGCCTTTCGTCGCCGAGCTCTGCATGCAGCCAGACGTGCCACCTCTACAGCGCCTACACCTTGGACTACACCACGGCCTTCGCGCACGGATCCAATCCGCACCTCGGCTCCTCGCCCGACTGCCTCAGCTGCCACAGCACGAGTAGCGGCATCGCCGACCCCGGCCAGAGTCCCCATCACAATCCGTCTCAGCAGGGCTTCACGGACTGCGGCTTCTGCCACATCGGTTTCGCCCAGCACGCCGGGAGCGTGGCCTGCACGACCTGCCACCCCACGGCTCCGGCGTTCCACCAGTACCAGGCCACGACGCCGGGCTTCAAGGACTGCACCAGCTGCCACGCCATGAAGCACCAGGGCAAGAAGGTGCCGCAGAGCAAGTGCGCCACCTGCCACAAGGGCACCGGCACGGGCGCCGGCGCCCAGGCGCAGCACTCCGCCACGGTCACGAGGAGCAAGGTCTGCGGCTCCTGCCACTCGCAGAAGCTGCACGCGACGGCCGTCGGCTCCGGTATCACCAATTGCGGGAAGTGCCACACGAGCGCGTACCACGCCAAGCAGAAGCCTCCGGGCAACTCCGTCTGCCAGAGCTGCCACCATATGGCCCATCGCCACACCGACGGCTACCAGTGCTCACTCTGCCACTCGGGCCAGATCCACCAGGTGCGTCCTTTGCTACCCAAGATACGCGGCTAAGTGAGATTCAGGCTCACAACGGTCAGCCTCACGGTCTCCGCGATCGTGCTCACGGTCGTCGTCGTCCTCATCGGCGCGTCGCTGGCCGCTACGTCGACGCCGCGCTTCTGCAGCACCTGCAAGAGCCACGTTCCCTACGTGCAGGCCTACGAGAAGTCGGCCCATGCCGGCGTCAACTGCGAGCAGTGCCACACGCAGCCCGGCCCGTTCTTCTTCCTCACATCGAAGATGGAGGCTCTGCAGCAGCCGATCGCGCAGCTCACCGGTGATTACCAGAAGCCCATCGTCGGCTTCGTGCTCAACCAGTCCTGCCGCCGTTGCCACACCAACGACCAGATGTTCCGCGTCATCGTCAAGAACGGCATCCGCGTGCAGCACGAGCACCTCATCGCCGCCGGCTTCCTGTGCATGAGGTGTCACTCCACCACCGCGCACGGCACCGCCGTGCCGCCCGGGTCGCGGACGTACCCGAGCATGGATCAGTGCCTCGTCTGCCACAACAACCACTACACAGACGCGGCCGGGCAGGTCGCCACGGCTCGGTGCGACCTGTGTCACGCGACGCCTCCCAAGGGAGCCCAGCCGCTCAACCATAAGAGCTCGCAGTGGCCCACGCGTCACGGGTCGATCGGCATCCTCTCGACATGCTCGGCTTGTCACACGGGCAAGAACGCCTGCTCCAAGTGCCACAACGGCGTCGAGATGCCGCACGCCCCCACCTGGATCGCCCAGCACGGCGCCACCGTCAAGGCCGACGGCCGCAAGGTGTGCAGCCAGTGTCACGACACCAGGACCTATTGCGACACCTGTCATCAGGTGAAGATGCCGCACCCGTCCGATTGGATCGGCAAGCATCCGGCGACGGCCACGCGCAAGGGCACGGACACGTGCTTCAACTGCCACGTCGTGGCGAACTGCCAAGCCTGTCACGCCGTCCACGCGGCCGGCAGCCCGCCCGCCCACAAGCTCCTCAAGGGCGTGCCGTACCTGCTGCCCGCCTCGGCGGCCCCGTCCTCGTCGGCGCTTTCGGGGCCGTGAGCGATGGCTGACCGCAGACCGACAAAGGGCCGCGTCCTCCTCGACGTCCACATCCCGGGCGGATGGCTCCTGGGCGTCCTGGCCGGCCTGCTGCTGCTGCTCGTCATCGTCGCGGGGGTGTTCTCGTCGCTCAACAAGATCGCCACGTGCGACGTGTGCCACGTGATCAAGCCTGAGGTCGTGGCGTACAAGCAGTCGGCGCACTTCAAGGCCGGCGTCGGGTGCCAGAAGTGCCACACCAAGCCGGGAGTCTTCAACTACTTCATCCGCAACCTGCAGGGCGTCACCAACGTCATCCTGTACGTGTCCAACACCTACCAGCGGCCGATCACGAGCTACGTGGGCGACTCGAGTTGTACCCAGTGCCACCCCAACTCGCAGATCGAGAAGGACATCGTGGTCGGCAACATCCGCATCAACCACAAGGGCCTGCGGCAGGCGGGGTACCAGTGCCTCACGTGCCACGCCAACATCAGCCATCCCGGGACGCGTCCCGCCATCTCGAGGACATCACAGAACAAGATGTCCATCTGCGCGCGCTGCCACGACGGCGTCCACCTGCCGGACACGTGCGGCACCTGCCACATCAACGGCGTCCCGGCCAACAGCCCCAAGATCGCGATGACGCTCAAGCTGACGGCGTCCCAGTGCCGCGAGTGCCACCAGCAGCAGGACTTCTGCACCAAGTGCCATCACGGCCTCGAGATGCCGCACCCCGCGGGCTGGACCAGGTCCCACGGGCCGATCGTGATCCAGCGTGGCAAGAGCATCTGCGCCTCCTGCCACACCAACAAGGATCCCAGGTTCTGCATCCGCTGCCATGGGCTGCGGATGCCACACCCGGCCTACTGGCGGGCGGCGCATAGCAGCGTCGGCCTCAAGGATCCCGCCCTGTGCGTCAAGTGCCACGGCCGGGACAGCTGCACCAAGTGCCACGGCCTGCAGATGCCGCACCCTGCCGGTTGGCTGGGAGCGCATCCGTCGACGGCTCTGTCCTCGCCCGGCCTGTGCACGAAGTGCCACAGCAGTTCCTTCTGCACGGCATGCCACGGTATCGCGCTGCCGCATAGCAGCAGCTTCAAGACGACGACCCACCCGGACGCCGTGTACGCCAACGGCGGCGTGTGCGTGAAGTGCCACGGCAACAACGGCGCCGGCCCGAACGGCTGCTATGGTGGCCAGTGCCACTCTGGCTCCATCACGCCCCCGAAGTGAAGTGAGCGGCGGCAGCCGCAGCGAGGAGTCCCAATGACCGGCACGCCACCCCGGCGCGTGTTCGTCGGCGTCAGCGGCGCGAGCGGAGCGCCCTACGCCGTGCGGCTCGTCCAGTCGCTGGCCGCCGCGGGCTGTGAACTGCAGCTCAGCATCTCGGAGAGCGGCGTGCTCGTGCTGCGGCACGAGCTCGAACTGCCCGCCGGGAGCCGCGACGAGGTGACGGCTGCGTTCCTCGAGCTCGCCGGAGCGACCGCCGAGGTCTACGCCCCGGATGACCTTGCCGCCCCGCCGGCGAGCGGCAGCAGTTTCCCGGACGCGGCCGTCGTTTGCCCGTGCTCGGTCGGCACGGCCGCGCACATCGCGCTCGGCACCACGCGCACGCTCATCCATCGCGTGGGCGACGTCGCGCTCAAGGAGCGCCGCCCCTTGGTCCTCGTCCCTCGCGAGACGCCGCTCACGCAGATACACCTGCGCCGGCTCCTCGAGCTCGCCGAAGCCGGCGCGATCGTCCTGCCGGCCATGCCGGGCTTCTACACCCGCCCTCAGACGCTCCAGGATGCGGTGGATCACGTGGTGGGTAAGGTGCTCTCCGCCCTCGGCTTCGAGCAGACGCTGTTCCCTCCTTGGGACGGGGGACGGCACTGACGTCTGCAGCGCAGACCACGGGAGGCGGGCCCGGCGCGCACGATCTGCCGATCGACCGCGACCCGCGGCGCATCCAGGCCATGTTCAGCGGCATCTCCTCCCGCTACGACGGGATGAACCATCTGATGACCGCCGGCCTCGACCGTCGCTGGCGGCGCGTCGCGGCCGCGCAGACCGCGCTCGCGCCGGGTGCGCCCGTCCTCGACGCCTGCTGCGGGACCGGCGACCTCACGATGGCGCTCGCCGCCATGTTCCCGTCATCGGAAGTGACCGGTCTCGACTTCACGGAGGCGATGCTCGCGCGCGCCCGCGGCAAGGCCGCGCGGCGCGAGGCCCGCGGGCTGCCGGCGCCGCGCTTCGTCCAGGGCGATCTGCTCGCGCTGCCGTTCGCCGACGACGAGTTCGCTGCCGTCACCGTCGGCTGGGGCGTGCGCAACGTGCCCGACGTGCCGCGCGCCTTCGAAGAGATGAAGCGCGTCACGCGGCCCGGCGGCCGCGTCGTCTGCCTGGAGTCCACGCAGCCGCCGCCCGGCCTAGGCGGGCGCTTCCACCTCGTCTGGATGGGCCACGTCGTGCCGCTGCTGGGTCGGCTCGTCACGGGAGACCCGGACGCCTACGCGTATCTGCCTGCCTCGGTGGAGGCCTTTCCGCGCGCGGAGGAGCTGGCGGCGATCATGAGCCGCGCCGGGCTCGCGCGCGTGCGCTACCGGCGCCTTGGCTTCGGCGCGGTGGCGATGCACGTCGGCGAGGTGCCGGAAGTCGGCGTGGTGCCGGGATGACGCGCCTCCCGGCGGCGCCGTGAGCGGGCGCCAGGCGCTGCGCTGGAGATCGCTCCGGCAGAAGCGCCGCTACTCTCAAGGCATGGACCTCGTGGAGACACGGCTCCAGGCCGCCGCTGCGGGCTACCCGGGCGCGCTCGGCGACGCGTGCCGCGCGACCCTGGCCGCCGGCGGCAAGCGCGTGCGGCCGCTGCTCGCGTTGCTGTGCTCGCGTCGCGACGCGGAGCTGACGGAGCCGGTTCTCCGCGCCGCCGCATCGGTCGAACTCCTGCACATGGCGACGCTCGTGCATGACGACATCCTGGACCGCGCCGAACTGCGCCGCGGGCGCGCCACCGTGGCTCACGAGTTCGGCGCCGACATCGCGGTATCGTCGGGCAACTTCCTGCTCGCGCGCGCGTTCACGGAACTGGTGGGCGCCGGCGACGCCGGCGCCGTCGCGCTGCTCAGTGCCACCGCCGTCGGGCTGTCCGAGGGTGAGGTGCTTCAGCGCGACGATGCGCACCGCGTCACGGTCACGGCCGCCGACTACGAACGGCGCTGCGAGCGCAAGACGGCGGACCTCTTCGCCGCCGCCTGCGGTCTGGGCGCGATGCTCTCCGGCGCCGGCGACCAGGTGGCCGCCGCCGTCACCGAGTTCGGGCGTCTGATCGGCCTCGCGTTCCAGGTCTTCGACGACATCCTCGACCTCAGCGGCGACGAGCAGGCCATCGGCAAGCGCCCGGGCGCGGATGTGCGCGACGGCACCATCACCCTGCCGCTGATCCTCGCGCTGGAGCGCCGTCCGGGGCTCGGTGCGCTCCTCGCACGCGCAGAGATCGGCGACGCGGATGTGGATGCGGTCCTCGCCGAGGTGGCGCGGAGCGGCGCCCTCGAAGGTGCCCGCGCCGTCGCATTGGGGTACATTGAGCAGGCCCGCATGGTCCTCGATGCGTGCCCCGACCTCGTGGAGCGCGAGCTGCTCAACGAGGTCGCCGCTCGCGTCGTGGACCGCTACAGCTGATACGTCTGGAGTCGCATCCTTGAACCCCAGTGACATCTCCGCCCTCGCCGCGCGCGCCGGGCTGGACGACATCTGGCAGACCGTCGCTGCCGGAGGCCGCCTGGACGAGGCCCAGGCGCGCAGGCTGCTCGAATCCTCTGACATCCTCGCGATCGGTGCTATGGCCGATTTCGCCCGCGCCCGCGACGTCGGTGACGAGGTCTTCTTCATCAGCAACCGCCACATCAACCACACCAACGTTTGCCGCAACCGCTGCCTCTTCTGCGCCTTCAGCCACGACGAGGGCGACGCCGACGCCTATACGCTGACGGTCGGCGAGGTCGTCGACAAGGCGCGCGAGACGCTGGCAGAGGGTGGCATCAGCGAGATCCACATCGTCGGCGGCGAGCATCCTGACCTGCCGTTCGACTACTACCTCGAGATGATGCGCGCGCTGCGCGAGCTCGCGCCGGATGTTCACATCCAGGCATTCACAGCGAGCGAGATCTCGCACTTCGCGAAGATCAGCGGCAAGCCGGTGCCGGAGGTGCTCGCCGAGCTCAAGGAAGCAGGCCTCGGCTCGTTGCCCGGCGGTGGCGCCGAGGTCTTCAGCGGCCGCGTGCGCGACCTCATCTGCGAGCGCAAGATCAGCGGGCAGCAGTGGCTGGACGTGATGCGCGCGGCGCACGGGGCCGGCCTCAAGTCGAACGCGACGATGCTCTACGGGCACGTCGAGAAGCCGGGTGAGCTCGCGGACCACATGGTCCGGCTGCGCGAGCTCCAGGACGATACCGGCGGCTTCAACGCGTTCATCCCGCTCTCGTTCCAGCCGGCCAACACGGGCCTCAGCGAGCTGCCAGGCCCGACCGGCTTCGATGACCTCAAGATGCTGGCCGTGGGCCGCCTGGTTCTGGACAACTATCGTCACGTCAAGGCGTTCTGGATCAACGTCGGCCTCAAGCTGGCGCAGGTCTCGCTCGTCTTCGGGGTCAACGATCTCGACGGCACCGTGGTGGAGGAGAAGATCAGCCACGCCGCCGGCGTCGACACCGCGCAGGAGCTCAGCAAAGCCGAGCTGGTGCGCGTCATCCGCGCCGCCGGCCGCGTCCCGGTGGAGCGCGACACGCTCTACAACGTCGTGCGGCGCTTTGACGATGCCGGCAGCGACGCCTAGCGGCGCCGGCGCCGAAGGCGCGGGGAAGGGCGCGGGCATGCCCGCCGGTACGGACGCAGCAACGGGCGGCGCCGCCCGCGAAGCTGCAGACGCCTCGCCCGCGCGCGTCGGCCGCATCGAGTTCGTCAACTGCTTCCCGCTCTACCACCACTTTGAAGAGGAACTCGAGGCGCGCGGCGTGAGCGCCACCATCGTGGAGGGGCCGCCGACGACGCTCAATGGCATGCTCGTGCGCGGCGAGATCGACGTGGCGCTGCCCTCCTCGATCGCCTTCGCGCGCGACGCCGCTGAGCTCACCCTGCTCCCGCAGGTCTCCATCAGTTCGTTCGGAGCTGTCGACTCGATCCAGCTGTTCGCGCGCCGGCCGCTGCCGGACATCCGGCGCGTGGCGCTCACGGAGAAGAGCGCCACCTCGATCTGCCTGCTCAAGGTGCTGTGCGCGGAGTGGGGCGTCGCCCCCGAGTTCGCGCCGCGCCGCGGTCCGCTGAGCGAGATCCTTGACGACTTCGACGCGCTCCTGCTGATCGGCGACGAGGCGCTGCATCTCCTGCGCGTCGAGGCGTATCCGCACCACTACGACCTCGGCACCGAGTGGAAAAACGTCACCGGTCTGCCGATGGTGTATGCCGTCTGCGCCGCACGGCGCGAGTTTGTGACGGCGCGGCCGGCGGCGGCAGCCGCCGTGGGTGCCGCCCTGCTCGCCTCGCGCGACCGCTGCGCCGCGGATCCGGCCGGGACGGCCGCCGCCGCGGCCCAGCGCTACGACTTCAGCCAGCCGTACCTGATGGACTACTTCGACAAGCTCAAGTTCGGCTTCACCGCCGAGTATCGCGCTGGTCTCGAGGAGTTCTACCGGCGCGCCGCCGCCATCGGAGAGCTCGACGCCGTCCCCGACTTGACCGCGGCCAGCGCCGGCGCCGCGACGTCGGCCCCCCTGGCGCCGCCCGCCTCCGCGCCGCCCGCCTCCGCGCCGTCCACCTCCGCGCCAAGCTCCGCCTGAGGCTGCGCGGTGTCCTGCACCACGATCACGTTCCGCCGCCCGATCGCGGACGACCACGAACGCGTGATGGCCGTCATGGTCGGCTGGTGGGGCGGACGCGACCTGCGGTCCATGCTGCCGCGGATCTTCTTCGAGCACTTCCGCGGCACGTCGCTGATCGCTGAGCACGAGGACGAGCTCATCGGCTTCCTTGTCGGCTTCCCGTGTTCGGACCACGCCGAGGAGGCCTACATCCACTTCGTCGGCGTGCATCCCGCCTGGCGCGCTGCCGGGCTTGGCTGCGACCTCTACCAGCGCTTCTTCCGCCTCGCCCGCGCGCAGGGGCGCAGCGTCGTGCGCTGCGTCACCGCCCCCATCAACAAGGGGTCGATCGCGTTTCACACGGCGCTCGGCTTCGCGATCCTCCCCGGCGACGATGAGATCGACGGTGTCCCCGTCACCTTCGACCCCGGCCCTCAGGGCGACCACCTCGTGCGCTTTCAGCTGAGCCTCGACCCGGAGGTCGCCGCGTGACCCCTGACGACCTCATCCGGAGCTCGGCCAGGGCCACGGATGCGCCCGCCGGCCGCATCGGCGACGCCGAGGCGCTCGCCCTGCTCCAGGCCGGCGACCTGCTGGAGGTCGGCGCGCGCGCCGACGAGGTCCGTCGCCGGCTCCACCCGGGAGACGAGGTCACGTTCATCGTCGACCGCAACATCAACTACACCGACTACTGCATCTCCGGCTGCCGCTTCTGCGCTTTCTACAAGAAGCCGGGCAGCGGGGAAGGGTACCTCCTCGACGAGGAGGACATCCACCGCAAGATCGAGGAGACGCTCGCCCTCGGCGGCACCGCGATCATGATGCAGGGTGGTCTGCACCCGGACCTCGACATCTGCTGGTTCGAGCAGGTGTTCGGCGGCATCAAGGCGCGCTACCCGATCCACATCCACTCGCTGTCGCCGCCGGAGATCGTACATATCGCCAAGCTGAGCGGCCTCACGATCGAGGAGACGCTGACGCGCCTGAGGGCCGCCGGCCTCGATTCGCTGCCCGGCGGCGGCGCCGAAGTGCTGGTCGATCGCGTGCGCCAGGAGATCAGCCCTCACAAGATTCCCACGGACACCTGGCTCGAGGTGATGCGCGTCGCTCACGGGCTTGGCATGAGCACCACGGCGACGATGATGTTCGGCTCTCTCGACACGCCGGCCGAGCGCGTTGAGCACCTGCGCCGCGTCCGCGACCTGCAGGACGAGACAGGCGGCTTCACGGCGTTCATCCCCTGGACCTTCCAGGCCGGCAACACGGACCTGCAGGCCGGCCACGTCGCGGCGACCGGCTTCGACTACCTGCGCATGCTCGCCGTCAGCCGCATCTACCTCGACAACGTGCCCGGCATCCAGGCCTCCTGGGTCACCCAGGGCCTGCGCATGGGGCAGGTCGCTCTGGCCTTCGGCGCCAACGACATGGGCTCGACGATGATCGAGGAGAACGTCGTCGCCGCCGCCGGCGTGCGCAACCAGTGCGACGTCGGCGAGATGGTGCGGCTCATCCGCGCCGCCGGCCGCACCCCGGTGCAGCGCGACACGCTCTACGGCGAGGTCAGGCGCTACTAGCTCCCGTGCCGGCCGGTGGGGAGGGGCGACCGGTAGCGGTTTGGCTCCGGCTCCGCTGGGAATCAGTCACCAACCATCCACGGCGGCGACGGAGGGCAGTGCGCATGGCGTACAAGATCGTGGTCGGGTACGACGGATCGGACGGCGCGAAGGTAGCCCTTGACGAGGCGGTCGGTCTTGCCAAGCGGCTTTCCGGCAAGGTGCTCGTCACCTATGCGTTCGGAGGCCCCAAGCAGTACTCGGGAGCGCCTCTGACGCCCCGCAAGACGCTCCAGGAGATGGGCGCGCAGGTGCTCGAAGGGGCCGTGGAGCGCGTCGGGGCAAGCGGCGTCGCGGTGGAGCCGATCCTGGTCGACGACAACGCCTACCAGGGCCTCATGAGCGTGGCCGACCAGCATGACGCGGCGATGATCGTCGTGGGCACGCATGGGGAGTCGCTGATCAGCGCCGTCCTGCTCGGATCGACGGCGTACAGACTGGTGCACACCTCGCTGAAGCCGGTGCTGGTCGTGCCCACTCGCAAGACGAAGGAGAGCGCCGACTGATATCGCGTCCTGCTCTCGGACCGCCTCGTGTGCTTGGGCCGGGCTATGTTTCGCACGGTGACAGGGCGGTAAGACTGCGCGTTATCACCGTCCTTAGGGTGTTTACTCCTGGAGGGGACTATGGCGACGATCGATCCTTCTGTTCCAGTGCGCGGGGGTGACTCGGGGGGTACGGGAGGATCGGGCGGGGTAGTTCCGATCGAGGTCGACAAGGGGCTGAGGAAGAACGCCGTCGGCATGCTGTCGAGCATCGTCATCGGCATCGCCTCCACCGCACCTGCCTACAGCCTCGCCGTCACGTTGGGCTTGGTCACGGCTGTCGCGGGCATCGGCCTCAAGTCTCCTGCGATCATGATCGTGTCGTTCATCCCCATGATCCTGATCGCCAGCTCTTACTACTACCTGAACAAGGCCGATCCCGACTGCGGTACCACCTTCAGCTGGGTGACCAGAGCCATAGGCCCCAGAACGGGCTGGGTGACCGGCTGGGTCATGGTCGCCGCGGACATCATCGTGATGGCCAGTCTCGCCCAGATCACCGGCGCGTACTTCTTCCTGCTGTTCGGCGCCAACGGCTTGGCCAACTCGTTGTTCTGGGTCACCGCCGTCGGCGTCGTCTTTCTCGTCGTCATGTGTGTGATCACCGCCGTCGGTATCGAGATCTCCGCCCGGTTGCAGTGGTTCCTGCTCGGCTTCGAATACCTGATGCTGGTAATCTTCTCGGTCGTCGCGCTCGTGAAGGTCTACACCTCGCACCCGGCGGGGTCGATCCACCCATCCCTCTCCTGGTTCGTGCCCAACATGAACCTTGGGGCGCTCTCCGGCGGCATCCTGCTGGCCCTGTTCATCTACTGGGGCTGGGACACGGCGGTGTCGGTCAACGAGGAGACTGAGAACAAGTCCGTCGTCCCGGGCGTCGCGGCGATCCTGAGCACGCTCGGGCTGCTGTTCATCTACGTCATCACGACCACGGCGGCCCAGGCGTTCCACGGACCGGACTATCTGACCAAGAACTCGAGCGACATCCTGAGCCCCCTCGGCTCCGCCGTGCTCGGCTCGACGCTCGACAAGCTGCTGATCGCCGTCGTGCTCACCTCGGCGACGGCGTCCACGCTCACGACGATCCTTCCCGGAGCGCGCACGACGCTCTCGATGGCGTCGCATGGCGCCATCCCGAAGATCTTCGCCAAGGTCAACCCGCGCTTCCAGACGCCGGTCTGGGGGACCGCCATCTACGGCGTCCTGTCGATCGTCTGGTACGCGGGCCTGACCCTGTTGAGCCAGAACGTGCTCGCCGACTCGATCGCGGCTCTCGGGCTCACGATCGCCTTCTACTACGGCATTAACGGTTTCGCGGTGCCGCTGTTCTACCGTCACCAGGTCTTCACGAGCCTCAAGAAGTTCTTCATGCTGGGCCTTTTCCCGCTGCTCGGCGGCCTCATCCTGCTGTGGGTCCTGGGGGCCTCATTCGACCAGCTCTGGTACCCGGCCAACTCGGCTTCCGGCAGCTCCTGGTTCGGGGTGGGTCCGCCGTTCGTCCTCGGCGCGGTCTTCATCCTGGGCGGCGTGGTCGCGATGTTCCTGGTGTCGTGGTTCCTGAAGCGCTCCAAGCCGTTCTTCGCGCGCAAGATGGAGACGGTCGAGACGATGGTCCCGTACGACGACCCCGATGACGTGTTCGGCGGGTCGCCGGCTGACGTCACGGGGGCAGGAACGACCACGGCCTAGGGTCCGCAAGCCCGCCAGTCGTATGGTGGGGCCGGAGCGCCACAGGCGCTCCGGC
>Ga0316226_1002662_pt1 | contig 16347 bp, 14 predicted proteins | sample TBH18017metaG_FD_206009 | JGI IMG/M metagenome (GOLD analysis project Ga0316226, IMG submission 206009) | Freshwater microbial communities from Trout Bog Lake, Wisconsin, USA - TBH18017 | ecosystem: Environmental > Aquatic > Freshwater > Lake > Hypolimnion/Profundal zone | place: USA: Wisconsin... | reverse complement strand
GTCGTCGCGGAGAGTTGAGGCTCGCCATGGAGTACCGGCAGCGTTCGCCGCAGACGTTGGCCGAGCGTCTGCCGAAGGCCGTTTCGCGGGGTTTCGCGTAGGTCTCAGGCCGCACGAAACCCCTGCTCCTGAGCGTAAACAAGGTGGCCGGTGAGGGGCGGGTGAGCGCTTTGCCTCTCAGACAGGGGCGACCGTTCCCGGCAGCGTGAAGTAGAAGGTCGCACCCTGCTCCACCGCCGCCTCGGCCCAGACGCGGCCGCCGTGGCGGGCGACGAGGCGCTGCACCGTGGCGAGGCCGATGCCGTCGCCCTTGAACTCGCCTGCCTCGTGCAGGCGCTGGAAGGCGCCGAACAGGTGGGTGGCGAGCTTCATGTCGAAGCCGGCGCCGTCGTCGCGCACATAGAAGGCGCGCTCGCCGTCGACCTCCATCTCGCCGGCCTCGATGCGCGCTGCCGCGTGCTTGCCCGTGAACTTCCAGGCGTTGCCAAGGAGGTTGGTGTAGACGGCGCGCAGCAGGGCCTCGTCGGCTTGCGCGTGCATGCCGGGAGTGACGACGCTGTCGACGGCGCGCTCCGGTTCCGGCACGCGCAGTTCGCGGATCACGGATTCGGCAAGTTCGCTCACGTCGACTTGCTCGATGCGCAGGTCCTGGCGCGAGGAGCGCGCGAGCGCCATCAGCTGGTCGATGAGCACGGCCATGCGCTGGGCCGCGGCGCGGACACGCTGCAGATGTTCAGCGTCCGCCTCGTCGAGCCGGTCGGCGGCGTCCTCGACCACCATCTGTGAGAAGCCGTCGATGGCACGGAGCGGCGCCCGCAGGTCGTGCGAGGCTGAGTACACGAACTGCTCCAACTCCTTGTTCGATGCGTCGAGCTGGGCTGTCCGCTGGAGGACGCGCGCCTCCAGGTCATCGTTCAGGCGGGTGCTCTGAGTGACGTCGATGTTGACGCCGATCATGCGCAGCGGCGCGCCCGCGGCGTCGCGCTCGAGCGCCGATGTGGCGTGGATGTGACGGATCTCGCCGTCCGACCTGACGACGCGGAACACATCGTCATAGGGGACGCCCCCGGCGCGCGCCTCGGCGAGCAGCGCCTCCGTACGCTCGAGATCGCCGGGATGCACCCGCGAACGCCAGAACTCGTAGAAGACGCCCCGGTCGCGCACCTCGTCGGGCACCTCGTACCAGTCACACAGGCGCTCGTCCCAAACGAGGCTGTCATCGCCGAAGTCCCAGGTCCAGATACCGATCTCGGCCGTGTCCGTCGCCAGCCGCAGCCGCTGCGCGGAGGTGGCGAGCGCCGCGGCGGCCTCGCGCCGCTCGCTGATGTCGCGGATGATGGTCGAGACGTAGTGCTCGCCGGCGACTTCCCACTCGCCCATCGAGAGCTCGATGGGGAACTCGCTGCCGTCCCGGCGGAGCCCCTCGAGTTCGACGACCGTCCCCATGATGCGCCGTTCGTCCGTCTCACGGACGCGGCTCATGATCGCCGGGTGACCGATCGCGTATCTCTCGGGCATGATCACGGTCACTGGTCGGCCCATGACTTCGTCCGCCGAGTAGCCGAACATCTGCTCGGCGCCGGCGTTCCAGCCGGCGATGAAGCCGTCGACGTCCGCCGTGACGATGGCGTCGGCGGCCGTGTCCGTGAAGGCGCGGAACCGAGCTTCGCTCTGCTCGAGCGCGACCCGCGTCTCATGCTCGGCCTCGATGTCTCGCCAGCTGCCGGCGCGGCCGACGACGGCGCCCGCTTCGTCCTTCAAGGGGCGGGCGCCGACGGACATCCAGCGGTAGCCGCCGGCGGCGGTGCGCACGCGGACCTCGTACGTCACGGGGGCACCGTCCTGCACCGTCTCGCGAGCATCCGTGAATCTGGCCCTGTCGTCCGGATGGATGAGCTCGGCGAAGGAGCGGCCGACGAGCTCCTCCGGTCGCCAGCCCGTGAGGGCGGTGACCGACGCCGATACCCAGCGGAAGATGCCTTCGTTGTCGCCCCGGAAGACGACGTCGGAGGCGTTCTCGGCGATCAGTCTGTACGCCGCCTCGGAGGCGGCGAGGGCCGCGGCGTCCTCATGCCGCTCGGTCACGTCGCGCCAGGTGTACGAGACGCAGTCGCCGATGCGCACGGCGCGGACGTCGTAGAAGCGTGGCGCGCCGCCGAGCAGTTCCTGCTCGTAGGCGAGGTCGTTGAGGAGCAACGGCTCGCCGCTCTCGACGACCCGGCAGTAGGAGGCGAACAGGCCCGACCGGTCGTGGCCGGGCAAGAGGTCGAGCAGCCGGGCGCCGACGAGCTCGTCGTGGGCGAGCCCGTTGTACTTGCAGGCTGCTGGGTTGGCGTCGACGTAGACGAAGTCGACGATCGCGCCGGACTCGTCACGCACCGCCTCGAGCAGGACGTGGGGGTCGAGCATGGAGTCGAGCGTCACGCTCAGCCGTTCCCGGCTCTCTCGCATGGCCAGCTCGGCGGCGCGCACCTCGGTGACGTCTGCCGCCGTGACGACCACGGCGTGGGGGAGTTGCTCCCCCTCGTCGATGAGGGGGCTCGTGGAGACGCTGATCCAGCGCAGCTCCTCGCCGCGGTGAAAGCCGAGGACGACGTCGCGCCAGGGCTCGCCGGTGGCGAGGGTGCTGCGCGAGGGGAGCTCCTCCACGGGGAGTTCGGAGCCGTCTTCGCGCGTCAGGCGCCACTCGCGCATGCGCAAGATGCCTTCTGGACCTGACAGGGCCGTCTCCGCGTCGAGTCCGTAGACGACCGTCGCCGCGTCGTTCCAGGCGACGATGCGCCCATCGCTCGTCTGCACGAAGATGGCCTCGTGCGAGGCGGAGGTGATGGAGCGGTAGAGGTCCTCGCTCGCGGCCAGCCGCGATGCCACCTCGTGCCGCTGGCTCACGTCAGCGAAGGCGATCCTGTAGGCCGTCGACCCGTCGGACCGTGACTCCGGGCGCCCTTCCAGCTGGACCCAGCAGGGCGCCTCGCCGCGTATCTCCTCGCCCGGGCGACGCAGGCGCACTTCGCACGTCTGCCGTTCCCCTGCGGAGCTCAGCCTCCGGCGGTAGAGGTAGAAGACGTCCTGGTCGGCAGCGAGGACGAAGCGCGTGATGGACGCGCCCACAAGATCCGCGCGCTCGACACCGATCAGCTGCGCAGCGGTCAGATTGGCGCTGAGGATGCCGCCCTCGCCGTCGACGACGAGGTAGCCGACCGGGGCGAGATCGAAGAGCTCGACGTAGGAGGCGCGAGAAGCCGCGAGCTTCTCCTCCGTGCGCCGCAGCTCGTCGTTCTGCATCTCGAGCTCGATCTGGTGCACGCGCAGCTCGTGCAAGAGCAGGCCGGCCTCAGGAAGGGTGGCGGGGTCCTCCGCGGACGGGCGCTGGCCAAGGAGCTCCACGGCACGTCGGCGCGTCTCCACCTGGGAGGCCTGGGAGTGATCGACCGGCTTCTCGGGATCCACGAGTTCATCTCCCCACGTACGCCAAGACCTCGTCCGGCGCGGCTTTGCGGCCGGACGGGCTGCGTGGTCGCCAGGTGAGCGTGTATGAGGGTCGCGTGCTCGAGGTCACAGTCGGCGGGCCGGCTGACGAGATCGTGCCCTGCGTCGACCTGCCTGCGGACTAAAGCCCGACCGTCATGTGGATCGCTGCCTCCCTCCGTTGAGTGATTATGGCCCCGAACGTCGGATTAGCAACGATGGGCACGCGCACGTGTTGCCCCCTACGCCTCGGGAGGCCACATGCGAGCAGGGAAGACCTCCCGCCGTGCGACACTGCGCACCCGCGAGTGGCACTGAGTGTCCGCAATCGCCACCTGCAGATGCTGGGTTCTCTTGCCGGGCATTGGCGTCCGCCCCACGGGGCCAGATCACGCTGCGAGAAGCCACAGCGGCCATCTCAACCGGAGCCGGAGTCACAAACGATCTGGCCCCCGAGCTCGGCCAGGTGCATCGAACCCCCGCCAGTCGGCGCAGCGCGCACCTTGGCGACAACCTCGCGGTCGGCCAGTCGCTGCACGCCGCGGGCTCCGTCGGCCTGATTCCCGCCGGCCCGACCAGAGTCGATGATACGGGCATGGGCAGGACGGGGCGCTCAGACGTTGTAGACTTCGCGCCCCAGGATCTTCACCCAGTTGGCCGCCAGCACCTTCTGGGCCTCGTCGGGCTTGTCCACGCCCAAGATGACGATCGCGTGGCCGTGGAGCCGGCCGAGGTGCGGATAGAGGTAGTGGACATTGATGCCGGCCGCCTCCAGAGGCTTCAGCACGGCGCTCACGCTGCCCGGATGGTCCGGTATCTCGACGGCGAGCACGTCGATCTCCTTGGGATCGTAGCCGCCGCCCGTGAGGATGTTCTTTGCCTTCTCGTGATCGTCGACGACGAACCTGACGGTGCTGATATCGGAGGTATCGGCCACCGAGATGGCCCTGATGTTCACGCCTTCGCGCCCCAGGAGCTCGCTGACGGCGGAGAAGGTCCCCGGGACGTTGGCGAGGCTCACGGACAACTGCCTGATGGACATGCGCGTCAGTCCTTTGTGTAGTCGTGGCCCACGGCAAGGGCTCTCTTGTTGAGGTCCAGGAGCTTGGCTCTGCCCTTGCCCAGGATCTCCGCGAGGTTCTCCACCATGGCGTCGTAGGAGATCATGCTGCTCGCCCTGATCAGAGCCCCGAGCATGATCATGTTGGCCACCTTGATGGAGCCCAGCTCGCCGGCCAGCTCGCTGGTGGGGACGGCAAGGATCTCGATGTCGCTCCGCGCCGACTCGGTATGCACGAGGGAGGAGTTGGCGCAGAGGAGACCGCCCGACTGGAGGGCGCCCTGGAACCTGACGAAGGAGGGCTGGTTCATGGCGATCACGACCTCCGGCGACGAGGCCACGGGAGAGGCGATCTCCTCGTCGGAGACGGCGACGGCGCAGTTGGCGGTGCCGCCCCGCACCTCCACGCCGTAGCTCGGCAGGTAGGTGACGTATTTGCCTTCGAGCATGGCCGCCGTCGCCAGGGTGGAGCCCATGGAGAGGACGCCCTGCCCTCCCGATCCCGAGATGATGGCCTTCGTCAGCATGGGGCCTCTTTGAACACGCCCAGCGGGAACTGCTTGACCATGACCTCGTCGATCCACGTGCAGGCCTCAAGGGTGCCCATCTTCCAGTTCACCGGGCACGGAGAGAGGATCTCGACCAGGGAGAAGCCGGCCCCGTCGACCTGGCGCTGGAAGGCCTTCTTGATGGCCTTCTTCGCCTTCACCACCGCGGCGGGCTTGTTGACGGCGACGCGCTCCAGATAGGACGTGCCGTCGAGCTGCGCGAAGACCTCGCAGATGCGCACGGGGTGGCCGGCGAGACCGGCGTCGCGCCCCGTCGGCGTGGTGGTGGTCACCTGGTCGAGGAGCGTGGTCGGCGCCATCTGGCCGCCGGTCATGCCGTACACGCCGTTGTTCACGAAGATCACGGTGATGTTCTCGCCCCGGTTGGCGGCGTGGAACCCCTCGGCAGTGCCGATGGCGGCCAGGTCGCCGTCGCCCTGATAGGAGAAGACCAGGTTCTGCGGACGCACCCGCTTGATGCCGGTGGCCACGGCGGCCCCGCGCCCATGGGCCGACTCGAGCACGTCGATCTCGAAGTAGTTGTAGAGGAGCATGCCGCATCCCGCAGGGGCCACGCAGATGGCCTCGCCCTGGAGGTCCATCTCCTCGATCACCTCCATGAGGAGGCGGGTGATGATGCCGTGCCCGCACCCCGGGCAGTAGTGGAAGTCCGCCTCCTTGAGGAGCTTGGGCCGCGCGTAGACGGTCTTCATGCCCGCGGCCGATCGTCGTCCGCATGTGCCTGGAAGTAGTGGCGGGAGATGATCCGGTACAGCTCGACGGGCATCGGGACGACGCCTCCGGGCCGGCCGTAGAAGTGGACGTGCCCCCGGCCCTCGAGCGCGAGCCTCACGTCCTCCACCATCTGGCCGGCGCTCATCTCGAAGACGAAGAAGTCGTTTACCGTGTTCGCCAGCTCCCGGATGGCCTGCATGGGGAAGGGCCAGAGCGTGATGGGCCGGATCATGCCCACCTTCTTGCCCTCCTCGCGGAGTCTCTTGATGGCGCCCTTGGCGATCCGCGCGCCGATGCCGTAGGCCACGACGACCATCTCGGCGTCGTCCACCAGATGGGTCTCGAAGCGGACCTCGTTCTGCTCGATGAGCCTGAACTTGCGCTGGAGCTTCCAGTTCTTCTCTTCCTGGAGCTTGACGTCGAAGATCAGCGAGTAGATCGACTGGGCGGGCCGGTCCTTGGCGCCGGTGAGCGCCCAGGGCTTGTCGTAGTCCGAAGGACGCACGAGGCCGTCGAAGTCGACCGGCTCCATCATCTGGCCCAGGATCCCGTCGCCGAGGATGATGACCGGATTCCGGTACTTGTCCGCCAGGTCGAAGGCCAGCGGCACGATCTCCGTGAGCTCCTGGACGGACGCGGGCGCGAGGACGATGGTCCTGTAGTCCCCATGGCCGCCGCCGCGCGTGGCCTGGAAGTAGTCCGACTGCGCCCCCGCGATGCTCCCCATGCCGGGGCCGCCGCGCACCATATTGACGATGACGGCGGGCAACTCGTCGGCCACGAGGTACGAGATGCCCTCCTGCTTGAGGCTCATGCCGGGGCCGCTCGACGACGTCATGGAGCGCGCGCCGGCCGCCGCGGCTCCGAGCACCATGTTGATGGCGGCGATCTCGCTCTCCGACTGGATGAAGACGCCACCCACGCCGGGCATCCGCCTGGCCATGTACTCAGTGATCTCGTTCTGCGGGGTGATGGGATACCCGAAGTAGTGGGTGCACCCCGAGAGGACGGCTGCCTCACCCAGGGCGGCGTTGCCGCTCATGAGGCGCCTCACGACTTGCTCACCTCGATGGCCACGTCGGGGCACATGAGAGCGCAGTTGCGGCAGGCCGTGCATCCCTTGGAGTCGTCGAAGGCGGCGACGAAGTAGCCCTTGAGATTCAGCTCGTCGGAGAGGCTGATGCAGTCCTCCGGGCAGAAGTCGATGCAGAGGGCGCAACCCTTGCAGCGCTCCCTGTCGATCTGGATGCTCCCGTTCACTGACGCGTCCCTTGCTCTGCGTTTGGGCCGGCTGCCCATGATAGCGCCTCAGGCGCCGGACGCGCAGCGGCCGCAGCGACCCGATACTCCCTGCCCCCATCACACTCGGGTGCTAGGATCTCACCCCAGGCACGTCGTTCTGGAGGCCACATGGGTCCGCACGTCATTCCGATTCCGGCCCGGCCAGCGCTTGGGACCGGCAAGGAGAGGGCGATCGCATTCGGCGGCGGCGGCGAATGGTTCGTCTGCTGGACCTTGGCCTACTGCGCGATCGCGCAACAGAACGGGACCGATCTGAGCGCTGCCGACGTCAGTGTGGGCACCTCGGCGGGCAGCATCATGGGTAGCTACGTGACAGGGCACGATGTGGCGCGTGCCTATCAGCAGTTCCTGCAGCTGGCTGAGGATCCGGCCGTCCTGGAGAAGATGGTCGTCACCAACACTGGGGCAGCGTCCCAACTCAGGGCCGCCGAGGTCATCAGCGCCGCGGCGTCCAGCGATATGGCGACGGTGCAGCAGATCGGTCGGGCCGCGATGGCGGCCAACAACGTACCCGCCGCCGACTACGCCGCCTCGCTCGCCCGACTGCTCGGCAGCTCCGACTGGCCCAGTCCGGCACACCATGTGACAGCGATCGACTGCTACAGTGGAGAGCGCGTCATCGTGTCCCACGACAGCGGGATCCCGATCGCTCAGGCATGCGCGGCAAGCTCGTCCTTGCCGGGAGTGAACGGCCCGGTCTGGCTGGGCGACCACTACTGCATGGACGGGGGCATCAGCGCGTCCAGCACTCATTCCGATCTGATCGCGGGCGCCAAGCGAGTCATCATCTTCTCGATGATGTCGCACGCCCCGAAGTCCGGCTCGTTCGGCTTCTCCATGCGTGTCGACCCGCGGAGCATCCACGACGAAGTCCGCTACCTTGAGTCTGGAGGCAGCAGAGTCATGCTGATCTGCGCCGATCCCGCCGAGGGCATCGACTTCATGGACCCCACCCAACTGAAGAACGCCCTCGACTTCGGCGCCGCCCGAGCCAGGTCCGACGCCGACGCGCTGGCCGAGTTCTGGAACGGCTGACTGCGTTCACCCCAGCACTTGAGTCGTGGAGTCACGGCGGAACGGGGTTGAGGCGGAGAGTCAAGCCGGAGAAATCCCTTCAACGCACTGGTGGACCGCAGCGGGATCGAACCGCTGACCTCCTCCGTGCAAGCGCATCAACTGTTGTGCCAACGAGTGCTGTCGGTAGTCCGGGAGTGCGGCGTCAAGCGTGAAGTCGACAGCCCGAGTGCCACTGAGTATCGACAATCGCCAGCTTTGGACGCTGCGTTCGTTTGCCGCGTGTTGGCGCAGGAAGGCTGCAAGTCGGTCAGCTATCCTTTCCACGTCCGTTCTGGCCTGGGCCCGTCGACCCTCATGGTCGGCGCCACGCGGTCCGCACCTTGGCAATCTCAGGTGCCTTCGCTTGCCTGCGCGCGCGAAGGCGCCGGCTTTGATTTCAGTCAAGTGGGGCCGCTTCAGGCTCGAGCAACGCTGCGATGACCTTGCCGCCGAACGCACCGCTGCTACCATGCGAAGAGTCAGCTCGGTGTCCTCCTCCGAGCCCGTCGTCCTAAGGCGGCATATCGCTAGGGACGATCGGCCGCACCATGGAGAGACCATGGGGCGACACCATCGCGTGTCGCCGTGGGCCTGGCCGGAAACGCTCAGGCCTCCTCGTGCTCGGAAAGGAGCGCAGGACCCGCAAGACATCCGCCGCGGGGTGCGACGGGTCTTGCAGATGCGCGGAGTGAAGGGGAGGCGACACATGACCGACGACGGCGTCGATGTCGAGCTCGATGTTGGCCGGGAGGGCGATGTGCCCACTGGCTGGCGATTCAACCGGCGCAAGTTCCTGATCGGGGCCGCGGTCGCAGCTGGAGCGACCGCCGCGATGGGCGGTGCGGCCGACGAACTCTTCCTGGGCGGCTTGGAGAAGGCCGATGCCACAGCCCCTTCCACGCCCGAGGAACTCATTCGCACCGGGCACTCGAACAACTGCGACGGTGCGTGTGGTCACCTGGTCCACGTGGCCGACGGCAAGGTGAAGCTTGTCGAAGGCGCGCCGTACGACAAGACGACGATCAGCGGGCAGGCGATCCCCCAGGCCTATCCGCCTCGCATCTGCCTGCGTGGCGTGTCTCAGCTCGAGAATCTGTACAGCGCCGAGCGCATCAAGTACCCGTACAAGCGAGTCGGAGAGCGCGGCGCCGGTAAATGGCAGCGCATCACCTGGGACGAAGCGACGACGATGATCGCCGACAACCTCAAGCAGGTGCAGGCCAAGCACGGCAAGGACTCAGTGTGGATCGCGCCGTACACGGGCTCGCTCAGCGTGCTCGAGGGGGTTGTCGGGGTCGGCTTTCGCTTCGCCAGCACGATCGGCGCCGTGGCCGGCGACTTCGAAGGCGACAACGAAGGCGACGCCTCCACGCCGGCCGGCTGGAACTACGTGCTGGTCGATCCGGCCAACCCGAGCAACGGCGGCGGCTTCTTCGACGGCCACGAGTCGACGGATTTCCTGAGCTCGAAGGTCATCGTGCTCTGGGGCAACAACGTCGCCGAGACGTCGATCCCCGACTGGCGCATCATCAAGGAAGCACAGGCCAAGGGCGCGACCGTCGTCAGCATCGACCCGCGCTTCACGGCGACGTCGGCGGGTTCCGACGCCTGGCTGCCGATTCGCCCGGGCACCGACGCCGCCCTTGCCGACGCGGTGATCAACTACGTGATCCAGCAGAAGCTGTTCGACAAGCCCTACCTCGAGCAGTTCACGGTTGCCCCCTACCTCGTCAATCCGAGCACGAAGAAGTGGCTGCGGACGAAGGACGTGGGGCTGGCCGGCGATGACTACGTCGTCGCCACTGCTGGCGGCAAACTTGCAGCAGCCAAGGGTGCCACGCACCCACAGCTCATGGGCACGTTCACGGCCGGCAAGTTCCAGGCTCCGACCGCGATGCAGGTGCTGGCCGACGCAGTCGCCAAGTACACGCCTGAGTACACGGCGGGGATCACGGATGTCCCGGCCGCCGACATCCTCGAACTGGCAAAGCTCTGGGGCTCGAACCCACCGGTGGGCATCCGCGCCGGTTTCGCGCTGTCCCACTGGTACCACGGCGACCTTACGATGCAGGCGATGCTCACGCTGCAAGCATTGACCGGCAATATCGGTGTGCACGGCGGCGGCGTCACGACATTCGCCGGCGGACTCACCACCTTGGCGTTCGACTTGCCGGCGTGGTGGGCCCCTGAGGGCACCACGATGTTCACGGTCATGCAGCCGATGCAGGCGTGCGACGCCATGCTCACCGACAAGCCGCATCCCCTTCGCGCCGCCTGGTTCATGGTCGACAACTACGCGCAGCAGATGTCCGACCGCAACAAGGTGATCAAGGCGCTCAAGACGCTGGACTTCCTCGTCGTCACGGACTACGTGATGTCCGCCACGGCGGACCTCGCCGATGTGGTGCTGCCGGCGTGCACGTACATGGAGAAGACGGACCTTCTGTCGTCGAACAGCTTCTACCTCCAGTACATGCCGACGGCCGTCAAGCCTCTGTGGGAGTCGAAGTCGGACCTCGACGCGGTCACGCTGGTCGCACAGAAGATGGGCGTGGGCCAGTTCTTCAACAAGACTCCGGACGAGTACCTCACGGACCTGATGCACATCGGGGATCCGGCGAATGCCGATTCCACGATCGCGGGCCTCAAGTGGGAGCAGCTCAAGAGCGGCTCGCCGCGCCTCGACATGCCGACGATCCCCTACGCCCCGTTCTTCAACAAGGAATTCCCGACCAAGTCGGGCAAGATCGAGTTCTACGTCGAGATGCTCGTGCCGTACGGGCAGGAAGTCTGCGACTACAAGGAGCCCATCGAAGCGTCTCCCAACAATGCGCTCGCCAAGAAGTACCCCTTGACGTTCCTCTCGACCCACACCAAGTTCCGCACGCACTCGCAGTACTGCGATCTGCCGTGGCTCAACGAGATCACAGCAAACGGTCAGGGCTTCCTCGAGATCAACCCGAGAGATGCGAAGGCGCGAGGCATCGCCGACGGCAACATAGTGAGAGTGTTCAACGACCGCGGCGAGATGAAGGTCTACGCCAAGCTCACGGAGGCCATCAAGCCCGGCGTGGTCAACTGCTACCAAGGTGGGTGGGACACCAACGCAGTCAAGCAATACGTCGAAGGCCACCCGAACAACCTGACGCATCAGATCGCGAATCCGGCCCAGTCGGTGATCCCCAACTTCCCGTCCAATGCGGCCTACTATGACTGCCTCGTGCAGGTGGAAGGGGCGTGACGGTGATGAACACCTCCTACGTCGGAATCGATGTCCCCGACCCCGCGATCCAGAAGGCCACGCGCCTGGGGATGGTCGTCGATCAGAACAAGTGCATCGGCTGCTGGACATGCGCAGTCGCGTGCAAGCAGCAGCAGAACGTCGGCATCGGCCTCTACTGGCTGCGCGTGCTTACGGTCGGCGGCGACGCCATGGACACTCCCGCCGGCACCTTCCCCGCCCTGACCATGTCCTATCAGTCGACCAACTGCTTCCACTGCGACAATCCGCCGTGCGTCAAGGCCTGCCCGACGCAGGCCACGTTCAAGATGGACAACGGCATCGTGAACGTGGACTACGACCGCTGCATCGGCTGTCGCTACTGCATGGTCGCCTGCCCCTACGACAACCGCGTCTTCAACTGGCGTACGCCGGTCCAGGAGCCGCCCGCCGACGTGGCCGTCGTAGGCGAGACGCCGGCGCGGCCCAAGGGCGTCGTCGAGAAGTGCACCTTCTGCGTGCAGCGCACGACCGACGGTCTGCTGCCGCGCTGCGTCGTGGCCTGTCCGACCGGGGCGCGCGTCTTCGGCGACCTCGACGATCCAAACAGCGAGGTGTCGGTCCTGCTGCGGGAGCGGCCGTCCTACGTCGTGTTCCCAGAGCGCGGGACGGAGCCCAGCCTGCACTACCTCATCCGCACTGGGCCGAACGCTGAAGGGGGTGCGTTTTGAGCAGCGTGACGACTGATACTCCTCTGGCACCCGCCGTTCGCGGTTCGCGCGGCCTCTCGCTGTGGATCGGCGCCCTTGTCGTGCTCATCCTGATCGGCCTCGGCGTCTGGATCTACCAGCTCAGCCAGGGACTGCAGATCACGCACATGCGCGACAACGTCATCTGGGGCCTCTACATCATCTCGTTCATGTTCTTCGTCGGTCTGTCGGCCGGCGGCCTCATCGTCGCGTCCGCCGGCCGCCTCTTCGACGTCAAGCAGTTCACGCCGATCGTGCGGCTGGCAGTCGTCGAGGCCACGGTGTGCATCGCCACCGCCGCTCTCCTCATCATCCCTGACCTCGGCAATCCACAACGCATCCTCAATCTCTTCATCCACGCGCACTGGCTCTCTCCGATGATCTGGGACGTCACGGTCATCCTGATCTACCTCGTGCTATCGCTGCTCTACCTGTGGCTGTACACGCGGCGCGACCTGGCGGAGCGCGGCAGCTGGATGGCGCTCGGCACCAAGGACACCAGTGACGGGGCACGCGCTCACGACCACCACCTGACCTACATCCTGGCCTGGATCGCCCTGCCCGCGGCCGTGCTCGTGCACTCCATCACGGCCTGGATCTTCGGCCTGCAGATCTCGCGCGGCTTCTGGTACTCAGCCATCATGCCGCCGCTGTTCATCAGCTCCGCGCTGGTGTCGGGTCTGGCCCTCGTCACGATCCTCGCGCTCGTCGTGCGGCGCACCGGCCGCGTCTCGTTCGGCGACGACCTCACGACGTTCCTGGGTGGCCTGCTCGCGGTGTTCCTCGCCGTGGAGGCGTTCCTCATGCTGTCCGAGGTCCTCGCCGGGTACTACCCCGGCATCCCGACCGACGCCGTCCATCAGCTCTTCAGCGGACGCTACGCGCCGGGGTTCGCGATCGAGATCGTCGTCGGCATCGTCATCCCGTTCGTCCTGCTGGCGGTCGCCGCGTGGCGGCGGCGTCCGCAGGTCGTCGTGGTCGCGTCTGTGCTCGCCCTGATCGGCATCTTCGTGCACCGCGCCAACTTGATCGTCATCGGGTTGGGCAAGGACCCCATCGCCCTGCCGCCAGGCACGCCACTGGGCACGCCCCTGGCCAACGGCTCGTCGTTCGCGCCGAGCAGCGTCTACTTCCCGTCGATCTGGGAGTTCCTCATCGTCCTCGGGATCGTCGCACTGTGCGCACTGCTGTTCACGCTCGCCGTGCGGTACCTTCCGCTGAAGGAGAAGACGCCGGTTTGACGCGGCCGGACGAGGAAGCCGCAGCCAGCAAGCTGGCAGCGGCCGGTCCACCGTCGGGTGGACCGGCCGCCCGCCTAGCGGACGTGTGCGCGCGTCGGGCGGCCGTCTACGAGGTGCTCACCTACGGTTTCAACGAGCCGACCGTCGGATTGGTCGAGGCACTCGCCGACGGCCAGATGACGGCGATGCTCAAGGAAGCCGCGGCTTGGCTGGGCGCAGATGCGGATGTCTACGCCGCGGCGCTGGACTCCCTCTCCGGGGCAGCCGCCTCGATCGCGACCCAGGGCGCTGCGGCTGCCCTTGGCGACGTGCAGGTCGAGCACGCGCGTCTCTTCACGGGGCCCGGACGCACAGCGGTCAAGTGCTATGCCTCCGAATACCTCGATGCCGACCAGAGCGGAAAGGCAAGGCTGAACGGCCCCGCGGCTCTCTTCGCCGCAGCCGCCTACGAGGCCGAAGGCGCCACCCCAGTTGGGAGCCGCGGTGAGCTGCCCGACCATGCGACCGTGGAGCTCGAGTTCCTCTACCACCTCTGCCGGCGGGAGGAGCAGGCTTGGGCAGCGGGCGACCAAAGCGAAGCGCTCCGCCTGCGCCGCACGCTCGACACCTTCCTGCGTACTCACGCAGGCGCGTGGCTGCCCGCTTTTGCCGAGGAGGTGCGCACATCCACCCGCTTGGCGTTCTACTCGGGCATGGCTGAGCTTCTGAGCGCCCACCTGACGGTGGAGCTCGGTGAGGCGGGGCACTCATGGATCGCCTGAAGCTTCTCGACGCGAGTCTCCGCGCGTTCGACACGCTCCTGCCTGACGTCACTCCGTTTCTGTGCCTGGCGACGCGATACCGCGGCAGTGCTTGCCGTTCCTGCCTCGATGCCTGCCCCGCGAACGCATTGACCGTCTCGCCGTGGCTGGAACTGGACGCCGACGCCTGCACGTCGTGCGGCGCGTGTGGAGCGGTCTGCCGCACCGGCGCGCTCGCCTTCGCAGCTCGCAGCGACGCCATGCGCGGCGCCTTTCGCTCGGCGGCTGCCACCGCCTCGGCGCGTGCCACGCTGGTTTGTCGCTGCGCCGATGGCCCAGAGGCCGAAGATGCGATGTGTATTGCGCCGTGCCTGGGCGGAGTGTCGGCTCGAGACCTCATCGCCGCGTCGGCACTGGGGATCGAAGAGGTCGATCTGGTCAGTGGCGACTGCCGCGAATGCCCCGACGCGGCCGCCGAGGCGGTGCTTCACCTCGCCGTCTCGACTGCGGAGGCGACCTTGGCGCTCCTGCATCGGCAGTTCGCCGTCAGACGTGTGCAGACGAGCGGGCACCGGCCACGAGCATCTGCCTCTTCGTCGGCTGTCTCGCGGCGCGGCCTCTTTGCCTACGTCGCGCGTGGCCTTGAGCGAGCCGTCGTCGAGGGCATCGCGCCGCGGGATCCGGAACGCTCCATCAAGTCGATCCACAAGCAGAGCGCACCTCCGGCCGCGCATCGACGGCTCCTCGAAGACCTGACGACGCTCCGGCCACGGTCCGGCCGCTCTGCGGCCACGCTCCCCGCCTCCCTTCCGCTCGCCATCGTAGCCGTCGCCCCAGAGTGCGACGGCTGTGGGCTGTGCGCAAGGTACTGCCCGCATGGGGCTCTTCAGCTGAACGGGTCAGCGCCCAGCGCGGATGAGCTGCGGTGCACCGCGTGCGGCCTGTGTGCGGAGGTATGCCCGTTGTCGGCCCTGCTGGTGGGCCCGGTGACGGCCTAGCGCGCTCGTCGCCCCAGCACACGCCAGTCGTGGAACGAGGCTCGCGCGGAACGACATGACCTTCCACTGGTACTGGAGACGGTCACAACAGCGAGGTGGTGGACCGCAGCGGGATCGAACCGCTGACCTCCTCCGTGCAAGGGAGGCGCTCTCCCAGCTGAGCTAGCGGCCCACGAGGGGACAAGTATACCGCGAGCCAAGGAAGCGACCCCGCGAACTGTGCCTAGCCCCTGGAAGACCAAGCAGGCCGGTTGCAGATCGGTTGCACACGCCGCTGTCTCGAAGACCGTGAAGACGATGCAGGCGAGACGAACGTATCCCCCGGTCGCTTCACGTGACCTCACCGCACACGGCATGGCTCCTGGGGCAGCGGGAACATATGGTCAGACCGCCCGGAGACCTGAGGCGGAGCATCCGTCATGACCTACGCGACCGACCCGCGAGTGGACAGCTACATCGAGGCCCTGCCGCAGTGGCAGCAGGCGATCTGCCGCGAGGTCCGCGACCTGGTCCACGCCGCGGATTCGGAGGTCGCTGAGACGATCAAGTTCAGGGACCGCCCGTACTTCGTCCTCGAGGGCAATGTCTGCGCGCTGCTGGCGGCCAAGGACCACGTCAACGTCTTCCTCTACGACGGCGCCATCGTCCCGGACCCCGAGCACATCATCACCGGGGGACACGGCAACGCAACGGCCCGGACCGTGGCGGTCGGGCAAGGCGAGCCGCTCAACGCCCCCGCGCTCCTCGCGATGCTCAAGCAAATCGTCGCCAACAACAGGGCGGGCGGCTGGCGCAAGCTCAAGACCGATTGACCACAGTCCCGGTCCGCGGGCGGAGCTACCTTCTCGGCTCATACCTCAAGGCCACGGCCCCCGAGCCGAACTCGAGCCGGCTCACCAAGTTCAAGTCGATACGCTTCGAGAGCCCCGCGAACAACGTCGGCCCGTGGCCCGCTAGCCTGGGATGGACGACGAACTCGTACTCATCGATCAATCCCAGCTCCGCCAACGCCAGCGGGAGCTTCACGCCTCCCGTGAGCAGTCCTTCGCCCGACTCCTGCTTGAGCTGCTCGACGGCCTTCCCCAGATCCCCGCGCACGAGCTCGGCGTTCCAGTCGACCCGGTCCAGGGTGCTCGACACGACGTACTTGTGTGCGGCGTCGATCGTCCGCGCGAAGGGTTCCATCCAGGGTTCCATCCAATCAGGCCTCGCTCCCGCCGGCGCCGGCCA
>Ga0316226_1002658_pt1 | contig 16363 bp, 30 predicted proteins | sample TBH18017metaG_FD_206009 | JGI IMG/M metagenome (GOLD analysis project Ga0316226, IMG submission 206009) | Freshwater microbial communities from Trout Bog Lake, Wisconsin, USA - TBH18017 | ecosystem: Environmental > Aquatic > Freshwater > Lake > Hypolimnion/Profundal zone | place: USA: Wisconsin... | reverse complement strand
GTGGTAGACCCGCTCGGATCGCATGGTGGCGAAGGCCGGCTGGAGGTCGATCTCCTGGTCAGGGTCCGGCACGCTCATAATTGAACTGAGTAGACGGGTTTCGTCGTCTGGACGGTCTGGCATTCCTTCTCCTTTCCATCAAGCCAGCCCAGGAAGCCCTGGGCGGTCATGCCAAGCACGATGTAGCGCACCAGCTGTGTAAAGGCGTCCACGTCGTCGTCGTGGGCCATCTTCGGGAAGCCGTAGAGGTGATTCAGGAAGTCGTCCACCCATTCGGCGCCCTCCGGCAGGTAGACGTTCCCCGCTTCCCAGAACGGTGCGCAGGTGTTCGCCCGGGACACCTTGTCCGTGTCGGCCTTGACCGCCCGCACGGGCAGCAGGGTGTCGTTCGTGAGCTCCTGGATGAGTGACTGGCCGGATGCCTTGTCCTCGATTAGGAACACGTCCGGCCGCCATCGGTCGCCCATCAGCCGGGCCTTGACCTTCAGGTCGGGATAGCTCGCCTGTTCCTTCCACCGGTCCAGTAGGTAGAGCCCGGCGTGCCCCGCCTCCTCACACTGGCCCGCCGCCAGGATGACGGAGAAGTCAGCGCTTTCCTTCTCCTTGAAGGCCGTGTCCGCCGACAGGAAGGTGGCCGTGAACTTCGGAATGCCGCGGTAGAACTTGACGTAGCCCCGCCGGAAGATTTCACCTTCCTTGGCTGATGGCCGCTGCTGGTGCTGGCCGGCGTAACCGGAACTGCCCTTGATCCGCTTCTCGGCCGCTACCACGTCAGGGGGGAACCGGGCGGGGAAGAACAGCTCGCCCTCCACCGTGCGCGGGTCCGTCCAGCCGAGCGGCGTGGGCGCGAAGTCCGGGTCGGTAGGCTGGGGCGTCTCGTACTCCTGCCGGATGATCAGGAAGGCCCAGTCCTGCTTGTCCTTCTCCAGAATGTGACCGGTCAGGTCCTCCTCGTGCAGGCGCTGCTGGATAATACAGCGGTGCCCCGTGGTGAGGTCGTTCAGCCGGTTCGAGGCGGCATCATCCCACCAGGTGATGATCTGGTCCCGCTCCGCCTTGCCACCCGCGGCGTCGTTCGGGTCATCCACGAACATGTCGTCGGCCCGGTCCCCGGTGATCTTCGACCCGGCCGGCTGCGCCTTGCGGAAGCCTGTCCGGCTGTTCCGGTAATGCCCCTTGGCATTCTGGTCCTTGGACCACTCCCAGGACGGCTTGAACAGGCGCTGGTACCAGTCGCTGTCCAGGATGTCCCGGCACTTCATGCTGTCCCGCATGGCCACGCCTTCGTTCCCAGACAGAAACAGGCCCCGCCAAGACGGGTTACGCGTCCACATCCAGGCGGGCACAGCCACGGACAGGATGCTGGACTTCATGGAGCCCGGCGGCACGTTGATGATCAGGTTCCGGATCACCCGGCCATCCTGGATCAGCCGGTCTTCCAGGAGGGCCTGCACATGGTCACAGATCACATCGATGTGCCAGTTCCAGACGAGCTCGGTGACCGGCTCGTAGATGGGCCAGGAAGCCTTTACGAAGTCGGCAAGAGAGCGCCGGGCCTTCTCTGCCCGGTAGTCTTTGATCGAGTAGACAGGGCTCACTTGCCACCCGCCCGCTCGTGGATGGCCAGGATTTCATCCAGGTCCTTGTCGGACAGGGTGGCGAGGCCATCCTCGTCCCCGGGATCCTCGGCGGGCAGGTCCCGACCTTGGCTCACCACCAGCAGGCGCAGGGCTGGAGCTGCGGCCCGGTTCGCGGCGATGCTCAGGTCAAACACATCGCTCCTGACGCCCTGGTCCACCAGCATCCCGTCCTTGGCCTCGGTCCGCATGATGCTCTTGGATCGCTCGGCCGCCAGCTCGGCCAGGTGCGCAGCCGTCGCGCTCCCCGCCTTGGCCGCCCGGGTCAGGTTCAGGCTGATGGATTTCAGGTCATCAGCCAGTCGCACGGCGAGCGGTCGTTCACACTCAGGGAGGCTCGTTAGTGCCCTATTCGCGTCAACTAATTTATTTGCAACAATTCGTATCCGTTCAGCCTTTTGTGAATACCGTCTACAAATGTTCGATTTTGCAACCCCGAACTCCGCCGCTAGAACACCCATGGATTCACCAGCTGCCACTCGGCGCCCAATCTCATCCCACTGTTCGGGAAGGAGCTTCGAGTGACGACCCATCAGGCAGCCTCCCAGCTCACCCCGACCTCGAGGGTCAGCGCATTGATCCAGAGTCCCTGATCAACAGCCGCGCGAGCCTGCTGGCCGATGAAGGGCCCAATGGGGAGGAAAGGCAGCCCGTTGGCGACGAGGAGGAAGGACAGGCCGGTCATGCTGCGGCCTGCGAATCGAACTGAGCCAGGGCCTCCGCCACGGACGAGGCACAGAACGCAATGGCACCCTTGGCGGCCAGGAAGGCCAGCATGCGGACCTGCAGTTCGGTGGGCTTGCCACCAGGTGCCTTGACCTCGATGTAGATTGCACGGCCAGAGGGTGGAACCACGCCCACCAGGTCCGGGAAGCCTGCTGGGGTGGCCGAGTAGCCCCCAGCGCCTCGTGCCTGCCCCTGACGCATCCCTGCGGCCCCGGAATCGACATGGACAAGGGCAATGCGGTGCTTGAGCCGGAACGCGTCCTGGATGGCCCTTTGCACGGCCTTCTCGGGTTGGGCCTTTCGCTTCTTCGGCTTGGGCTCACAAAAGCCACCGAGGGGAGGGGAGTAGGAATCATTCACAGGGCACCTCACGGTTGAGAGGGGCCAGCCCCTCTCGTTTTGAAAACCCCTCTCCGAAAATTTCCTTAGAGAGATAAGGAATAGAGAGAGGAGAGAGAGGTGAGAGAGGTATATAGAGAAAGGACGGAGAAACAGACAGTGAAGAAAGGGCAGGATTGGAAATCGCCCCCCAGCCTCTCACCCCTCTCAGATGGCATAGCTGCGCACTTCCAACCCCTCTCGGTGACCACCCTCTCACCCCTCTCGCTCCTCTCACCCCTCTCATTCCTGGGGAGGAATCCATACTGCAACCCTCCTTTCTCCAGTAAGTGAGCGCACCCATCCCTTCCTTCGAAGGAGCTTCCCGAGGCGCTGGCCCGCCGCGTTCGTGTGCTGGGCGGCAGGGATGCCCATGTGGGTGAGGAGGCCTGACAGGCTATAGCCGGACGGTCGCTCCTGGGCAGCTCGGCGGGCAGCGTTGTCGATGAGTTCCACCGCCTGGTGGATCAACTCCTCCCACGGGTCCTCAGCCTCGAACCGTGCGGCGTCCTTGGCCCGCAGGCTTTCCCGGGTCTGGTCCAGCCAGTGGGGGACCTTGTGGGACTCCAGGTCCATGGCCTCGGCCCACAGCTGCTCGCGCCAATCCTTGAGGAGGTCCAGGTCGATCTGGGTGCAGTTGATCGGCCAGAAGCGCCGGGAGCCGGTGGGATCGAAGAGGAAGGACTCCTGGTTTGTGGTGCCCACCAGGAACCCCGAGCGCTTGAAAGCCAGGGCTGTGCGGCCGTAGGGGGGACGGTAGACGTCCTCGCTCGAACTGAGGAACGATTTCACCCGCTCGATGGCTTTGGTCCCCGTGGTGTGGTCCAGCTCGGCCAGCTCGGTGCACCACTTCCGGTGCATGACCATGAAGCCGTCCTTCGATTCCACGTCCAGGGGGCTGTCGCCAAACCACTGGTCCCCAATGAGGGTATGCCAGAAGGTGGACTTGCCGAGGCCCTGGTCCCCGACGAGCACCGGCAGGGTGTCCAGCTTTGTGCCGGGCCGCAGGACGCGCCGGCACGCGCCGATCATCGTGCACCGCAGGTAGTGGGTAGATAGGGGGCTCTCGGCAAAGAGGACCTCCTTGCCCACTCGGTGAATTCGCTCCTCCTGGTCCCAGCGCAGTGCCTTCAGCCACTCCCGGACGGGGTGGATGGTGGTCTCCATGGCCTGGGCCATGATCTTCGAGGCCATCTCCTCGCGTCCGAAGGCCACTCCGTGGTGGTCCTCGATCTGCTCCTGGGCCCAGTCGATGAAGGCGTCGGTCACATCCTTCTTGTTGAACATGACCGCCTGGGTCATCTCGTTCATGGCCAGGGCGGGCCCCCATGCTGGATCGAGCCGAAGGATCTTGGCGAGGTTGCCCGGGGTCTTCTTGATCGTCCCGTTCTTCGTGTGGGTGAGGACATCCTGGAGGGTGACCTCGCCGCCCTCGTCCAGGGTGGGTGTGCTGGTGGAGGGCGTCAGTGGCGTGTAGGCGGTGCGCAGGGGCTCGGCCTCGAGTAGGTAGCCGAAGGGTTCGGACCCGTTCTCCCGGGCGCTGGTGACCTTGGTGTGGAGCTCTGCCTCGGACCAGAGCGGAACACACTTCGAGTTCCAGGCCAGCAGGTATTCCAGCGCCTGGGCGTCGGTCAGATTGAACCCGCGGACCAGCTTGCAGGCCACGCGGAAGGTGTGCACGTCGCCACCTTGACCCTCCACTGCGCCGGGCGTGGCGTCCAGGTAGGCCACCACACGTTTGTCCCCGTCGGCATGCGCTACGCGGGGCAGGGGCGTGACCCGGGCGCCGAGCCATGCCGGCTGGAAGAGAGGGAGGGTGGCACCGGGGGCCCAGTTCCCCTCCTCCTCGTACATCGCTCCGTTCGGGTGGATCGAGCCGGGGGCCACGACATAGCCACCGTCGCCCCGCACATCCAAGGCCATCCCTCCCAGCTTCACGTTGTTCTTGATGGTGACGCCTGGATGCCGGAAGAAGAAGTGCTTCCCCTTGCCGGTGCGGGTGCGCATGGGGCTCGGATGGTTCGACTGGAGCCAGTTCACGGCGTCCAGGCTGTCGCCGTCCACGGCCACCAACTCGGACACGGCCCCCGTGACGATACCGATGTTCAGGTCCACCCCGCCGTCGAACCACTCGCGCACCTCTTCGACGGTAGCGCGCCGCTCCTGGTAGGGCTTCCAGGACGCCAGGGCCGGTCGCTTATCCCGGGCCTTGAGGGGAATGACTGAGAACCCCAGGGACAGGAGGCGCAGGGCCTGGTCCAGGGGGTTCGGGCGATGGTGAGGGGCGGCGGTCATGAGCGCACCCCCATGACTTCCGACAGGTGGTAATAGGCGATGTCCCAGGCCTCAGAAGTGAAAATGAACTCGTTGGGGAGTGGGGGAAGACTTGAGGCGCCCTCCATGTTTAAGAAAACAAGATCGCCTCGCACTTCGTGAGGATATTGGGCACGATGGGCTTCCATCTCTGGGTAGGGGCGCCCATGGCCAACCAGTTTTTGAAGCCTGCGCCTGATGGGTTCAGGCCCTGCCTCGAAAAGGATAGGCGACCCATAGAAGGTGCGTCGCGCCTGGCGTTCGATCTCTTCCGGAGTGCCCTTGAAAATAAAGGATTCGCACTCTCGCTCGAGCGCCAACAATGCTGGTTCGGTCTTGCAGAGGGCCGCGAATCGGAAGTTTAGGATCCGGGTTTTCTTGCTGAGGTTGCATCCCCGGCAAAGCGTCTGGAGATTGAATTCGTCGTTGCTTCCTCCGAGGTAGCAGGGCACTGCGTGGTCTATGTGGAGATCGAGAGTTTCCCCACAGTTCACACAGGCATAGCCGTCTCGCTTGAATATGCGCCAGCGGGCATCAGGGTCTACCGGGGTGCGACCGGTGGTGAAGCCATGAGAATTCTTCTTGTTTCTGCTCATGGCGCAGTTTCCTCCCCACGCCGGATGGCATCCGCGATGCACTTCGGCAGGACCATGGAGTTCGGGGGCATTTCCACGGCCAGCCGCTCATTCATCTCGGCATGCAGTGCCCGCCGCGCTACTTGCAGCTGCGCCACAGCTTCTCCGATCCGCGGTTCCTGGGTCACCAGGGCGGCGTCGGCCTCCTGGATAGCGTGGAGGGCTTTGAGAAGGTTCTCGTCCTCGGTCATCGCGCCGCCCACGCCACGAGGGCCATGCCGGCGAGGAAGAGGAGGACCGTCCAGAGACCGGCGAAGGTCGCGCGCTGTCGAATGCAGGCGCAGGGGACGTCCCGCATAGTGGGGCCGAAGTCGGAGTAGTAGGGCGCGCGGAAGGAGCCCTTGCCATTGCAGACGGGGCAGGTCATGGTTGGGCCTCCACTAGCTCAGGCACAACCGCCTCGGGCGCTGCGTCGGTCTTCACGGCCTTCTCAACCAGCTGGATGATCTGGGTGGTCCTGTCTTCGTGGGCCTTGATCTGGGCGCCGAAGAAGCGGGAATTGATCTGGTGTAGCTCGCGGAGGTAGGCCTCGGTGGTCATCATTGGCCACCCCCTTCCACATCCGCGATTAACTCCTCGACCAGGGCCTGCACGCGACGGAGGGGCGGCACATCAGCTGCGACTGTCAGATGATCGAGATCCTGGAGCAGCTGCTGGAGTGCGTTGCCCTCCTGCTTGGCCAGCAGGCCCAGGAGGGTGACGATGGCCTCGTGCGGATGGGCCGCGTGTTCGCCGTGGTGGTACTCGCCGCCACACTCCCGGGCCAGCCATTGCATGTAGCCGGGCCCCGCGAAGCGCGTCAGGTAGGCCACCTTGTGGGCGGGCAAGTCGTCGGGGTATTGGTCGCCGAGGTACCGGGTGAGCTGGGGGTCCGAGGTCTTCAGCTCGTAGGCCACCGCCTTCTTGTGGTGGCCACAGACAGCCTCACTCGTTTCGAACCGGAGCCGTTCCTTGGATTTCAGTTTCAGGTGGTCAACATTTCCAGACTGGTTTTGAGCCGCACTGCCCGCGATACTCTTAGACATGGGAGAGTCCTTGGATAATTCAGGGAAAGAGGGAGCGCCCGGAGCAGCGTCAACTGGTCCGGGCGCGGTGATTCGCAGTACTGAGGGCAGTCAGCGCCACGAGGTGGTGTTTATTATTTTTCTGACGATGAAGCAGATGAGCATCCACGGCGACCCGCGCCTGCGCCCATGGCTGGAACGCCGGATGGCTGCTTTCAGGCAGGGGCCGGGAGAGGTGGTGGAGTTTCATCAGCCGACCTTGCCCAAATGAGGCGGCCAGAGGTCAGGCCTGAGATCAGAACGCTTCACGGCAAAGCCCGTTGCCTTCTCGATAAGGGGAGCAAGCTCAGCCGGGCACTCGGTTTTCCCCGACACAATGCCATGCAGCCTCGAGTAGGAGCGCCGGCGAAGGCGCCGCTGAAGCTCGGAAATGGAGAATGGGAGAAGGGGTCGGATGTCGGCCATGACACCCTAGATACTATGCCCCTGGGGGGCAGAGTCAACACCTGGAGTACAGATTTCCAAAAAGGGCATAGTCCGTACCCTTGGGGCATGGACGACATCTGGCCACAGCGCACCATCTACCGGGCTCATCTCGAGGACTACCTGGAGAAGTCAGGGAAGACCCAAGCTCAATTCTGCGAGGAGGTAGGGATCAGCATGAGCCATCTCCACAACAACCTCTACCGCCAAACAAAACGCCTGGGGCTAGATGTCCTCCAGAGGTCGTCTGCTATTTTTTCCAAGGTTGCCCCAGGTGAGCGCTCGATCTTAAATTACATTGATGACCCAGGGGGGGTTATCGGTGGGCAGCTTTTGTCCGATCAGTCGGATCAGGCTCGGTTTTTCACGTCCCTCATCGTGAAGGACTACCGGGCAGAGGATCTGACAGATGACGACCGACGTGATCTCTGGCAAGACCACCTCCGGGCCTTGGAAAGACTTCGCCAATTTCATGCTCGAGGAACTCGATCTGCAGGGCCAGATCATCCTGGAGGAAAGCCGGACGGTGACGGCGATCTCACCGGGGCCAGTCCCCGTCGTACTCCTCGCCCGAAAGGGTGATGCAAACTGGGCATTGAAAGAGGTTGAATCGCTGATCAACACATGGAGGGTCGGATGAAAATCATTTTATGGATTATGGCTGCCCCCCTCGTGGGGGCCTGGGTGATCAGCATGGGTAGCTCCGCAATTGGGTCTAACCAAGCTGCCATCCTCGCCTGGATCGGCATCGGACTCCTGCTAGGCCTTGGCTGGGCGCTTCACCTCTTGGAGAAGATCGTCCGCAAGGCCTAAGCCATCCCCGCCAGGACAGAGCCCCGGAATCCCGGGGCATTTTTTTGTTTAAATTTCCCCCTTGACTGTGCCCTGGGGGGGCATAGTCTGTAATGGCAAGCCCACCACCCGGAGTCCCCATGATCCTCACTGCCCTTCAGAAGCTAGAACGAGCTGGCCAGGTCGCCAACCTGCTGGCCGACCTCAATTCCGGCGACGCCAGAACCGTCCTTGAGGCCGCACTCTGTGTGACCCCCTGGCCCCAGAACCGAGCCACCGTCCTTACTTCTGAAGAGCAGTAACGATGTCATCCACGGTCTCGCCTTTCAGAGCATGGGGATCGATTCCCGTGCTGAGGATTGCGAAGCACAGCGGACATATGAAGGCGGCGCCTTTCCATGTGGTGCCCCCTTCGGTTTTGACTGGCATGTCGACCACCTTCACGAAGGTCAACACGCCTTCACACTTCGGGCATTTCCCTCTCAGCATTTCGTCCCCCTTTAAGTAGCACCACCACCCTACACCACCCCAAGCACCGCCGGGCAGGGCGGATGCGATAGCTGCGCACACGGGCGCCACAGGAGACCTGCGCATGGCCACCAAGAAGATCAAGCCAGCCCCAACCGAGACGCCAGATCTGGCCCCCGCCCCTCTACCCCAGAAGGCCTACATGCTGCGCACCTGCGCCGCAGATGGCACCTCGCATGGTGGCTTCCGCTGGCCCAAGGAGGGGGCCGTGAGTTGTCCCGATTGGGACCCGAAGCCTGAGTGTGGCAATGGCCTGCACGGCATGCTCTGGGGCGGCGGCAACCTGTCCCTCCTCAGCAATGCCGACGATGCCATCTGGCAGATCGTCGAGATCGAAGAGTGGGTCGAGATCGACCAGAAGGTCAAGGTCCCCCGTGGCGTGGTGGTCTACAGCGGCGACATGGCTGGCGCCACGGTTGGCATCGCTATGAAGTGGCTGGACCACCTGAAGAAGACCAACACCTTCGAAGTCGGCAACTCCTCGAAGCTCGCGGCCAGCGGGGACTCCTCGCAGCTCGCGGCCAGCGGGGACTCCTCGAAGCTCGCGGCCAGCGGGGACTACTCGCAGCTCGCCGCCAGCGGGTACTCCTCGCAGCTCGCGGCCAGCGGGTACTACTCGCAGCTCGCCGCCAGCGGGGACTACTCGCAGCTCGCCGCCAGCGGGGACTCCTCGCAGCTCGCGGCCAGCGGGGACTACTCGAAGCTCGCCGCCAGCGGGGACTACTCGAAGCTCGCCGCCAGCGGGGACTACTCGCAGCTCGCGGCCAGCGGGGACTCCTCGCAGCTCGCGGCCAGCGGGGACTACTCGAAGCTCGCCGCCAGCGGGGACTCCTCGCAGCTCGCGGCCAGCGGGGACTACTCGCAGCTCGCGGCCAGCGGGGACTCCTCGCAGCTCGCGGCCAGCGGGGACTACTCGCAGCTCGCCGCCAGCGGGGACTACTCGCAGCTCGCCGCCAGCGGGGACTCCTCGCAGCTCGCGGCCAGCGGGGACTACTCGAAGCTCGCCGCCAGCGGGGACTACTCCATCGCCATGTGCGCCGGACCCGACTCTACGGCGGCGGCGGGCACCAACGGCACCATCGCTCTCACCTGGTGGGATGCCGAGGCCAAGCGCTTCCGCGTGGTGGTCGGCTATGTCGGCGAAGACGGCATCGAAGCCAACCTCTACTACGAGGTGAAAAACGGGAAGCTGGCCCCGACTGGCGAGCGCGTGGCGAAGAAAGAGGGTGTCGCATGAGGACCACAGAACAGCTTGCCCCCGTCCAGCTCCTCGAACTCATTCCTGAACTCACCAAGCTGACCACGGACCAGCCCACCACGGCAGAGCTCGAAGAGGCGCTGATGAAGATCGTCCCGGCCATCACCCGGACGCTCGGGGACTGGATCCGGAGTCGCCACACCATCGGCGCCAATGCCCACATGGCCGCCCAGTTCGACGAGACTCACCCGGCCGTATCCGCCATGGTGATGGGCCTGAAGGGAATTGCCAAGTCCCAGGCCTATACCATCCCCGCCGTTCATCCCGAGGTTGCGGCCCAGATGGCGGCGCTGGACCGACCGGCCCCACTCACAGAAGAGGACCTCGCCTCGCCTGAGCTAGACGAAGAGTTTGACCGGATCGAGCGGGCCCACCCTGAGCCGGGATTCCATCTCGACCTACGGGATCTGGCATGACCTACTCCTGCCCGCACTGCGACGGCACTAGCCAAGAAATCCCTCTGGCCCCCGGGATCTACGCCGGAGCCTGCAGCGCATGCGGAGGCAGAGGGTACCTGCACGAACCAGCCACACCTACACTTCGGCCCCGAACAGAGCGCGAGGTCCTCTGGTATCTGACGGATCAGCAATTCACCGAGCACACCGCCGCCAACGAATCCGCCCGGCGCGAGGCCCAGGCAGACCTCGACCGGCAATACCGCATCGCTTCATAGGAGAGAAGAATGAACGCTTTCATGCCCGCAACGCGCCACGCCGTGAAGTTGAAACTGGGCCTCATGGGCCCCAGTGGCTCCGGCAAGACCTACTCCGCCCTGCGCACGGCTCACGGCCTGTGCCCGGGTGGCAAGATCGCATTCCTCGACACCGAAAATGGGTCAGCCAGCCTCTACGCGGATCGGTTCGCTTTCAATGTGCTCGAGATGCACGCCCCGTTCACGGTCCAGAAGTTCCTGACTGCCATGGATGATGCCGCCAAAGCCGGGTACGACTGCCTGATCATCGACAGCATCAGCGCCGAATGGCAGGACCTGCTGGCCGAAAAGGAACTCCTGGACAGCCGGGGCGGAAACTCCTTCACGAACTGGGGCAGCATCACCAAGAAGCACGAGGACTTCAAGAAGGCTTTCGTGCAGGCCCCCATCCACATCATCGCCTGCATGCGGTCGAAGCAGGAATACGTCCTCCAAGCCAACGACAAGGGCAAGCAAGCCCCGGTCAAGGTCGGTATGGGCGCGGTCCAGCGCGAGGGCTTCGAGTACGAATGCTCGGTGGTCTTCGATATCGACATGAGCCACCACGCGAAGACCTCTAAGGACCGCACCAGCATCTTTGGGGATGAAATCTTCCAGCTCACTGAAGAGACGGGGAAGACCCTCCGAGAATGGCTGGCCAAGGGGGGCACACCCGCGCCAGAACCGCAACCCACCACCGCCCCGGCAACGGCCACCCATGCAACGGCCTCTCCCGCGGCACCGGCGGCATCAGGGGGCACGCAACCGAGTTCAGCGCCTGCTGCTCAATCCGTGCCCCAGGGGGCGGCGAAGGTCGCCCCCACCAATGCGAGGGAGAAGGTCCACCCTACGCCTGCCTCCACAGGCACGTCTGGCAAAACCTTGGCGGCGAAGGTCGCTCCCGTTGCGCCGACTGTGGAGGCACCGTCTGATCGCGTCCTGGCCATCGCGGGCGAACCGCCCAGAGAATGGCTGGACGCCATGTGCGAACTGGCCGCCGTCACCGTGGGCATGCCGGAGAACACCCGCAAGGCGCTGGTGGATGGTTTTGACAAGGAGGGCCCAACCTCCCTGCCGGACCTCCTGGCCGAGATCGCCAAGATCAAGAGCGTCATGGAACCCACCACTCCGGGCGAGGTCTTCAGCCAGATGGAGCGCCCGGCTCCGCCAGAAGTCAGCCAGGCCGCCAGTGACTTCGTAGACAGCATCGACCCCCTGCCCGCCGACACCGACGAGCCCAACGGCGGCATTAGCCAGACGCAGTACGAGGCGCTGGGCCAACTGATCGGTGCCTTCCACATCAACCGGGACTGCCTGCGGGCGTACTGCGCCAAGGCTGGCCACCTGCTGCCAGGGGCGCATGGGCCCACCCTCGCCCGTATGAAGGCTGAAGAGTTCGCCAGGCTGCGGGATCGCCTCGTCAGCCAGGACATGCTCGGCAACGAAACCAAGTCCGCCCGCACTGTCCGGATCATCAACCAGACCCCCACCACCAGCACCACCACTGCGGCATAGGAGGCCGTCATCATGATCAACTTCCCCGGAGCACCACAAACCCAGACTCGCCCCGAGAACCAGGTCAAATTCTCCGAGGGCACCCACGCCGTCACGCTGGCATCGATCAGGTTCAATCAAAAGGTTCAGAAGCTGATCGTCGAATACCAGAGCCCCGATGGTCAGTTCTTCTACGAGGACTGGCTTGGCTTCAGTTCCGATGCTCAGTCCAAGCGGACTTATGCCTACGTGTGTCGCCTGCACGAACTGGCAGGGCTGGGCGCTCCTCATGGCGGTGCCTTCGACGAGAAGGCACTGTTGGCGGCCCACCAGGGGCTGGGTGCCACGATGCAGATCAAGCTCGTCTCTGATGGCGAGTACCTCAACCTCGCCGATTTCCCCTGCGCCCTGATGGGTGAAGACGAATTGGCGTTCTGATGGACGCCGTCGCCACCACCACCCTCCCCCCGGAAGGCGCCCTGCTGATCAAGCAGGCCATGGAATTCCCGGTGGACGTCAAGGGGGTGAAGATCAGCACCCCCGAGGAGTCCCAGTCCGCGGTGAACCAGTGCCGCGACATCAAGGCGCTGGCCAAGCAGATCGAGGAGTACCGGAAGAGCATCACGGACCCTATGCGCGCCGAGATCGCCACCGTCATGGACACGTACCGCCCGGCCATGGAGTTCCTGACCAAGTGCGAAGTGGCGCTGAAGGGGTCCATCACGACCTTCGACCAGGAACAGCGCCGCATCGCCGCCGACCTCCTGAAAGATCAGCAACGCCTTCAGCAGATCGAGCGCGACCGCCAGGCCGCCCTGGCACCCAAAGCTGAGGCGCTTCTGCTCCAGGCCGAGGAAGCCGCTGCCTCCGGTGACACGACCACCGCCGAAGCCCTCGAGGAGCAGGCCCTGGCCCTCCAGGAGAGCGCGGCACCGATCGCCACCTACATGCCCCCGGTGGTCACGAAGACCAAGGGCGCATCTAGCAGGACGATCTGGAAGTGCAAGGTGGTTGACCCCTCCAAGCTCGACCGGGCCTACCTGATGCCCAACCAAGTGGTTCTTGACGCCCTGGCCGCCACTGCCAAGGGGATCGGCGCGGCCCCCGCGGGCTGCGAGTGGATCTCCTCTGACTCTCTTTCCATCCGCTGATTCCCTTTTATCTCACTGAGGCGCCTATGAGCAACGAACGCACCGCCATCGATACCGCCCTGATCAAGCTGAGCCTCGCGTCCCAGTACCTGGAGGTGCATCGTCCCTCCAAGCAAGACGTGAAGAAGTCCAGCGAGGCCGCGAAGGACGCCGCTGAAATCCTGAAGGCCATCGTCGAGGCCAACAAGGTGGGCACCGAGTTCACCAGCTGGGCGCCGGCCGCGTAGCCCCATGGTTTTCCCCATGCCCCCCGACTTCCCACAGAAACAGTTCGAGCAGCACTTGAAACAGACCAAGTGTCCCGTTTACGAGATCGAGGGGAACCTTGCAACGGTGCCAGCGCTTACGTCTAGTCCGGTACCGATGATCAGCCCGGATGCTGCGATGCCTGAAGTCATCGAGGCTTTCCTGACGAGCCAGATCCCCAACAAGAAGACCGCACGGGGCTACCGCCGCCACATCAATGCCGCCATGGGGATGATGGGCGTCGAGAAGTTCAGCGACCTGCAGCCCATCCACCTGATGACCTATCGCAGCGAGCTGATGGCCGACACGCGGGGGTTGGCAACCCACGCCCAGGCCCTCATCGCTCTCCGGTCATTCCTAACCTGGGGGGCGGCCCTCCGTGGCCACGACCTGAGCATGGATCAGACGAAGTTCCTCCTGAAGGTCCCCAAGGTCCACGTCATCACACCTCACGAGATCCTGTCCGCTGAGGAGATCGTTCGGTACCTGAAGGCCGCCCAGCAGGCCGGCCCGCGTGACCACTGCCTCGCCATCGTGGCACTGGGCTCCGGCGTTCGCGTCGCCGAACTGGTAGCCATCGACGTCAAGGACATCCGGACAGACGCCGGTGGCGGGACCACGATCCACGTACGACAGGGCAAGGGCTCCAAGGACCGGATGATCCCCGTCAGGCCCGAAGTGGGCAAGGCTGTGGACGCCTACCTCAGGGCATCCGGCCGGCAGCGCGGGGACGGTGGGCCCCTCTTCCAGTCCGAGGACCGGGCCATGGGCGCGCGAGATTCCTGGCGCCTGACCACGAAGTCAGCCAGCCGCATCGTGAAGGCCCTGGCCGACATGGCTGGCATCAAGAAACGAATCAGCCCCCACGCCCTTCGCCACACCTTCGCCTTCACGACCTACATGTACTGCCGGAACCTGGTGGCCGTCCAAAAACTCCTGGGCCATTCGACCATCGCAACAACTCAGCGATATGTCGCGCATCTGGACGAATTGGATTTAAGAAAGGCTTGTCCGGCTTCCCTCGTCGGAGGACGCGGCCCGAAGGTTTCACCCCAACTCAAGAAAACCACTGCGCTTCGCGCGTAACTGTCCATCATCCGCCTCACCCCCAGAAAGGGAAAACATGAACGATCAGAATGAATTCGCCCCCATGCCTGGAAACCTCCGGGCCATCACGAAGGTCGAGAAGTTTGGCTGGACCGTAAAGGATGAGCCTGGTCTCTTCATGATGGTCAACAAGCATGAGATCAACATCCACCCCGCTTATCAGCGGCACCTCGTGAATTCCAAGGTCCTGGAGATCGCCAAGGCGTGGTCCTGGTTGGCCTGTGGGGTCATCATCATCGGGGAGCGGGGCAATGAATTCTGGGCCATCGACGGTCAGCACCGGGTTGCCGCGGCCAAGAAGAGGAATGACATCAACGAACTGCCCTGCCTAATCTTCTCCACCGAGAGTGTGGAACAGGAAGCGCGGGGGTTCCTCGATGTAAACACCGGGCGCAAGCCTGTCTCGGGAATCGACAAGTTTAAGGCCAGCATCGCAACCGGGGACGAGAACGCCAAGTTCGTCAGCACCCTTCTCTCGGAGGTTGGAATCACCGTCAAGGCTGTGGCCCAGGGCCGGCGGGAACTCAAGAGCATTGCCTGGGCCATCAACAAGGCCGCAGATAATCGCGTAGCCTTTGAGGTTGTCATCCGCCTGGTATCCGAACTCTGTGAGGAGTGCCCGGTGTCAGAATGGCTCCTCGACGGGCTGCTCTACCTCCACATCAATGGCTTGGACCTCACTGACAAAAAGAACCGGGAGCGCATCGTCAAGATCGGGGCATTCCGGCTGGTCGAATCGGCAAAACGGGCGAGCGCCTACTTCTCTCGGGGAGGGGCGAAGGTCTGGGGCAACGCCATGCTCGACGAGTTCAACAAGGGCCTCCGAACGAAGATTTCCCTTGCCCAGACTGCCTAACCGATCTTGTCCAGAAAGGTGAACCATGAACCCGATGCCCGACCCCAAGCGCAGCGAGTGGCAGGCTGACCCCCTAAAGTGGATCTTCGCCATGACGGAATGGGGCGAGGAAGCCAAAGCGGAGATCGCCGGGCTGGAAATGATGGTCAAGGGTGCCATCTCCCTGGGGACCGAAAGGACCCTGGAGCGTGACGAAGCCCGTTCCAGGATTGCGGGTCTGGAGGCGCAGAACCGCCACGACGATGCCGCTGATACCGAGTGCCGGAACCTGCTGATGGAGGAGAACGACAACCTCCGCGCCCAGATTGCGACACTCAAGGAACGCCTTGAGCAGCCGTGTCTTGCCTGTGGCTTCATCAACCCCGCCGAATAGGCTCTTGTCCAGGAGGTGCCCGATGTGGAAAGCCATCCTCTGTTTCTTCTGGGAGCCGTGGTCCTGCGATGCGTCTAACCCCTACAAAATCACTCGGACCTGTGCCCGATGCGGAAGGCAGGAAGTTCTGGCTTTCGGAATGTGGCACCGGATCTGAAGTTGTCCATCTGCACGACCCTTCGGAGCCCCGCGCCGTGATCCGCCACCGAACCCAACCCCCAGAGGAACGAGCCTCCAGAAAGGCCACCCGTGCCGCCAGGAAGGCCGAATTCCAGGCGCTGGTACACGAGGCGGTAGCGGAGGCCATGGAAATGGGAAGGCAGCGCAGGGCCAAGTGGAGAGCATGGAAGGCTGGGAGGGTGGCGTGATCGACTGGAAAGCACTCTCCATCCAGTTCAAGGCCTTCCGTGGCCGTGGCGTGAGCTACCACACGATCCAGGCCTGGCAGACCATGGGTATGCCTCACATTCAGGAGGGACGCTTCATCTTCTACATCTGGGATGATTGCCGGGAGTGGTATCTTGAACGCTTCAGTGTGAGGAAGGCCGGATGAAATTCTGGCGGGGCAAGGACGGCATCTGGAGAGTCCGTGACACCGTCGAGTGCCAGGCCAGCGAGTGCGACGCCTGCAAGTCCGGGACCAAGCACACCAAGCACACCAAGCGCTTCCAGAAGAACCTAGGCAAGGTGA